>Ga0315282_10001835_pt1 | contig 39719 bp, 36 predicted proteins | sample YL17G07_20_MG_FD_203693 | JGI IMG/M metagenome (GOLD analysis project Ga0315282, IMG submission 203693) | Sediment microbial communities from Yellowstone Lake, YNP, Wyoming, USA - YL17G07_20 | ecosystem: Environmental > Aquatic > Freshwater > Lake > Sediment | place: USA: Wyoming | collected...
GCAGCACGGTGTACGCGCCGCGGTCGTAGGCGAGGAAGAGCAGGAAGTCGCCGCCCGTGGCGCCCTCCCGCTCGTTGTAGTTCAGTGACAGCCCAAAGCCGCTCTGCGTGTCCTTGGCCTGCACCATCCGCCCGGTCACCTGCACGCGGTAGGTGTCGAGCTGGTCGAGCAGGACGCTCTGGCCGTAGGCCTGTCCCTGGGTGGTGTCGATCTCGTACTCGCCGTCCACGTAGCGGAACTGCCGGCCGTCCAGCGTCCCCTCGTAGAAGTAGCGCTCGCCCCCAGCCTGGAAGTCGTCGGAGAAGTACAGCTCGGCAGACGCCGCCGCGATGCACAGCGGCAACAGAGCAAGCGCTAGCCCCAATACGCGCACGCACGGATTATAGGCCATGCGTGGACAGCGTGGGCATAGCTTGTTGATAACTGCTATAATCGCGCGTCTCCATGCGCACGCTCGCCTTCGGGCTTCTCATCTGCTTGGGCCTGTGGCTGCCGTGCCAGGCGCTGGCCGAGAAGCGCATCCGCATTGAGACCGAGGCTTCGGAAACGCCCAACGGCAAGCCCGCGGCGGCGCTGGTGATCAACGACGCGACCGTCGCCCAGCTCGCCAAGCCCCAGCGAGGGCGAAGCCCGTTAAGCTGCATCTCGGTGGCTGCGGCGTTGATCGCCCAGGCTTACCGCAGCGGCCAGGCTGACTTCCACATCGAGTCCTCGGACGACACCGGGCGGCGCTATGCGCTCTACCTCAACGGCCGCCTGCTCTTCGTGGCGACCGACGAGGAGGGCAAGGCCTGGGGGGCTGAGCCAGAGCAACTGGCCCAGACGTGGCGCGACAACATCACGCGCGCGATTTCCATGCCCCTCCTGGGGCAGGATGGCGGGGCCGTGGAAGCACCGTCGAGTCCTGCTGCGCCTGCTACGCAGACCCAGCCCCAGACGGCTGCCTCGGGCGCGGTGCTGGATGTGCCGGCTGCAGGCGGACCGGCTTCGCACGGGACAGATGGGCTGGTCGTGACCAGTGGGCATCGCGTCTATACGCCGCCGTCAAGCCTGAGCGTCGGCAGCACCATGGCTCTGCCACAGTCGACCGCGGTTGTCACTGGCAGTGCGCCGGGTGCGGACAGCTGGCACCGGAGCCTCGAGGCCGCCCTGCGCGCGCAGCTCGGCCTGAGCCCCGGCGCCAGCCTGGCGTGGGAGCTTACCGATCCGCCCGCCGGGGGGCTGAAGGTTGCGCCGGGCGCGCGGCTGGCGCTGAAGGTGCGCTACGCCCTGGCGGGGGAGGACCTGGCCAAGAGCGGGCATCAGGCGCAGGTCGCGCTGGAGAACCGCAGCCTCTCCATCCCGCGCGAGAGCCTGACGTTCTTCAGCAACAGCCCCGAGGCGGTGGCCAAGCCGCAGCTCTTGTACCACGCCGAGCTGCCCGGCCGCCAAGCGGCGCGGCTCGTGCTCCACCACCAGAACCAGAGCCTGCAGGTGCTGTACCTGGTAGTGCGCGTGCTCAACTCCGGCTCGGCGGCTGGCGCGGTGCACATTGTCCCGGGAAGCTGCGAGCCCGACATCAACACGTTCTACGTCGGGTTCAAGAGCGGCGAGGCGTTCTGGATGAACCTCAACTCGGGCAGCGGCTACGTGCTGAACGTGCCGGCCGGCGGCCAGGCCGTGGTGCTTTCGCAGCGCCTGGCGCCCGGCTTCACCGCTAGCGGCTACTTCAAGCTGACCAACCTCGGGGATTCGCCGCTGCGCGTGGAGGCCATCGCTGCCAGCGTGCCGGCGCTGTCCAATTCGCCTATGCCCGATGCCCCTGGGGCGAGCTGCGGCGTATTCCCGGCGCCGTACCAGCTGTTCAACGCGGTCTACCAGACCGGCGGCGACTGGCTCTATCTCAGGCTGGGCAAGGAATCGCCGGCCAGCCTAGTGGACGACAGCCACCAGGCTGGCTGCTACGGTGTGACCTACAGCTTCGACATTGAGCTGCGCAACGACAAGGCTCAGCCGGCGCTGGTGTTCGTCGTGCTGCGAGCCAGCGGCGGCGAGGTGAAGGGCCAGTTCTTCATCGACGACGAGTACCTGGCAACGCCGCTGATCGCGGGCGGCGAGGAGCAGCTGCTCAAGGAGATCCCCCTCAAGCCCAACGAGACGAAGCTGCTCAAGATCCGCGGGATACCGCTCAACGGCGGCTTCTACCCGGCGAGCATCATCCTCCGCGAGTCGCGCTACCCATAGCGTCGCGCGGGCCAGGCGCGGTGGCAAGCTCCCTCAGCCGGGGCCTCAGTGCTCGAAGACCATCTCCTGCACCTCCAGGCCCGGAAGCAGCTCCAGCCTGCGCTTCAGCTCGCGGCACTCCCCTTCGTCACCCGTCATCTCCAAGACGACCACCCCGCACGGCGCGCGTCCCTCCACGTCGAGGTGGTGCATTCCCAGGCGCGTGCGGATGCAGCGGCCGTACTCGCCCAGCAGCCGCTGCACTTCCGCAGCGTTCTGGACCCGCTCGGTAACGTGAGCACCGAGAATGATGTGCTTCTCAGGCATGCGTGCCTCCCAAGTTTGCTGTTGATGCCTGTCCCAGGCCCCAGGGCGATCCGCTCAGTTGGTGAGCAACCCGAACTCCAGGCCCGCGTTGTCCCGCGCCAGATCCCAGTACATGCCCACCTCGAAGGTCTTCTGCCGCTTCATCGCCCCGATCTGCAGCGTCGTGAACTCGTCGGCGTCGAAGTCGTATGTGCCGCGGATGACGTGCCGCCAAGACGGGAAGAAGCGGATGCTCGTCAGGAAGTCCAACTCGCGCTCGCGCACCGTGTCGAACGGAAACACGGCTCTGCCCTGGACGTTGTTGAGCCGGTACTCGACGATGTGGTCGAAACCCTTCTGCCGCCACACCAGCGCCGCGCGCCCGCCCGCCACGCGATACTCCTCGCCAGCATCGGCATAATTCACCCACTGCGCCTGCGCGCCGGTGGCGATGAACCAGTCGTGGCCCAGCGGGAGCAGCGGCAGCGAGATGTCGCCGCTGACTGCCGTCCGCGTGTCTTCCTCGTGGCTGGCCTGGATGCCCTTGCTCGGCAGGCCCGGGGAGTCTGACACGATGTGGCCGTACTCAACGCCGACCGACGCGTCGCGGATCTGCGGCAGCGCGTTCTTGAACCGCTGCTGGTAGACGAAGTTAACGTCGTCGCGCCGCTCGATGGAGACGCGCTGCAGATCCACCTCCGAGCGTGTCCCGTACTGCACGCCGAGCTTGGCGCCCGGCGCCGGCTCATAGTACGCGAACCCGTGGACCCGCAGGTCGTAGTCGGGGGAGTAGTCAAGCAGGAGGTCGCCGTGCGCGGCCCCCGCGTTGAGCGTCATGCCCTGCTTCCACATGAAGTTCACCTGGCGGTCGATGCGGAAGCGCGGGATGGAGAAGCTCACCAGGCCGGGCTTGGGCTTCAGGCTGCGGGAGAGTTTGCCCCACCTGAGCAGCTCCATGCCCGCGATGTGCAGGGCGATCCCGCTGAACACGACGTGCTGGTCCGGGGTCAGCCGCACCTCGCGCGCCGTGATGAACAGGTCCGGGTCGGGGCGCGGGCTGTGGGTGAAGCGGGCGTTGGTCACGACTAGATCCGGCCCAGACTGGCTCTGCACATAACGGGCGGTCCCGGCTAGCATGAACACGGCATCCGGCGCGATGTTGTAGAAGTGCTCCTCGTTGCGCAAGTTGTCCGTCACTTGGCTACGTCCCGCCGTGAGGCTGGCCAGGGGCAGCTCCACCGAGATGCCCTCAACCTCCATGCGCTGCATCAGCGGGTCGTAGGTCAGGCGCGACATGCGCACCGCGAATCCGCGCTCGACCAGCGTGAGGCTCACATCTCCCCACAGCTCGGCCCAGCCGGTGTGCGTGTCGTAGTCGGCGTTCTCGGCAGTGGCGGTGACGGTCGCGCCCTGAACGAGCGACGTGATGGTGAGCGTCACCCCACTGGAGCCGTGCACCATGCCGTCGGGCCCCACCTCGGCGCTGCCCGCCTCCAGGCTGTCCGGCAGAGCGGCATCATCCGCCAGCGCAGTCGACTTGGAGGCGTGAGCAAGGCTAAGCGCAATTAGCGCGCTGAAGGCGAGCCGCCACAGGCCCCAGGCGGCATGGCCGCTTGATCCGCCGTTCCTCCGCAAGCGGCGCAATTCTAGCACCGGCCCGCGGCCGAGCTGAGTGTTCCGCGTGCGGTATGAGAGCGGGGAGGAGCCTGGGCGAGGCTACTCCGGGCACGAGAAGCAGTGCTCGGCCTTCAACGCGCCCTTGGCCAGCGCCTGGCCCTTCGCACCCTTTGCCGCCTTGGCCTGCACCGTGAGCGCGACCGGCACGTCCTCATTGACGAACGTGCACTGGGTCACGGGCTCATCGCAGATCCCGGCGGCCGCGGAGAGGGTGAAGCGCAGCGTCCCGTCTTCCGCACCTTTGGCTACCCTCACCGGGATGCTCAGCTCAAACTCAGGCTGGTACTTGTCGAGCTTGTACTCCCAGGTGATCTTGTCCACCACCAGGGGCAGCTTGCGCATCTGCTCCGGGTCGAACTGCACCCGCAGCGGCACCATGTAGTTGAGGTTCCAGCCCTCGGGCGCGCGCAGCGTCAGGCTTAGGTTCACCTTCGCCCCCGGGCGGAACGTCGGGTCCGGCGCCTTCTCAGGCTTCTCGCTCTCGGCGGCGGCCAGCACCACGAGCAGCAAGCCCGCGATCGCCGTCACCAATAGGATTCGGGTCAGTTTCGCCATGCTCCTATCCAGTCTATCTCCAGACGCATTGCACGCGCGCCGGTTCACACCCTAGCTGCCGTCCGCGCTCCACGCCCGTGGGAAGGGCAGGGCGCGCGGGCAGCCTGCAGCACCGGCCGCTCATCTCTCCTCCCAGATGATCACTACGGCGTCGGCCAAGTCGTGGTCAGGCATGCCGAAGAGGCGCTTCCACAAGAGCTGGAACGCTTCGAGCTCGCTGGGCCAGGTGGCCAGCCACTCCGCGAACTGCGGCCAGCGGAACAGCCCGGGGATGTCGTCCTGGCCGCCGCGGTAGTCCCAGAGCTGCTGCCAGGCCACGGGGACCACCGCGCCGGGCCTCACCAGCCCGTGCCCGCGCATGAAGTCCACCAGCGCGCCGCGCGGCGGCCGGTCCTCGATGCGGATCAGCGCCACACCTGTGCCCTGGTCGCGCGCGTAGTACACCGGCTCGATGTCGCAAAGCGGCGGGCCTGGCGCGGCTTCCACGAACTACTTCTACCACACCGCGCGGTCATTCCTTGCAGCGTCTGCCCGGTGGACACGACGCAGCAGGCCGGTGCCGACTTGGCGGGCAGCGAAGAGGCGCGCGCCAAGTTCCGCGGCACCATCCGCCGCCTGTAGGCCCGGAGGGCCTAGTCTCGCGGCCGCTATCCGCCTGCCGGCTTGACTGCCTTGCCCGTCGGCCGGCCGAGGATGAAGAAGATCCCGGCCAGGAACGGGAGCGAGGCCATGCACACATAGGTGCATGTGCCGGCGTGGGGGAGCAGGCTCTGTGACGTGTAGTAGATGACCGTTCCGGCGATCGCCTCGAGGATCAGCAGGATTCCGCCGACCACGTTGTAGTTCCAGGCGATGAACACCATGACTATCGCCACAACGGTGAGAATCAGGAACACAAGGAACATGCCGCTCCATGTGTGCGCCTTGATGTCGGGGATCCCCTCACGGATCCACAGGATCACCAGGAACAGGGCCCACAGCAGCACTAGCACACGGCCGATCCAGCGTGCCCAGACGAGCCCTGTCGCAGGGTTCCCAGTAGCCTCAGCCATTGCCAACCTCCCGCGCCTTGTTGGGCGCGAAGCTAATCAGAACATGCCGGCGGTTAGCCCGCCGGTGGACGCCTATCATTCTACCGCCACGGACTGGCCTGTGGCGATACTTTTGAGCGCCGCCTGGCAAACGCGCAGCGCGTACACGCTTTCCTCCGCGCTGCAAAGTGGCGGCGTCCCATCGACAACACTCCGCACGACGCTCTCCAGTTCGTTGCGCAGGGGCTCCCCCTGCGGCACGTTGCGCAGTCCGGCGAGCAGATTGCTGCCCTCAGGGTTGTCTTCGTAAACGAGGATCAGCTGGTTGATCAGGTCGCACAGCGCGAAGTGCTCCGTGCCCACGAGGAAGATGTTGCGCGCACGGTAGGGCGCCAGCCAGCTGGTCTCCACCACGCCGCAGTGGTTGCCGGGGAACGCCAGGTGCAGCACGGCGTGGTCCTCGTGATTGTGCCGGCGCTGGATTGCCGAGGCGAAAACCGACACCGCGCGCTGGCCCAGCAGGTAGCTGATCAGGTCCACGTCGTGGGTGCCCAGGTCGAGCACGATCCCCGTGTCGAGAATCCGCCCGTGATACGGCCCCACGCGTAGGTTGTTCACCGTCAGCACTTCGCCCAGCTCGCCGTCGTCCACCATGCGCTTCAGCTCCTGCACCGCAGGATTGAACCGCTCCACATGCCCGACGGCAACTGCCCGTTTGGCGGACCCTGCGCGGGCAATCAAATCCTCTGCCTTTTCGGGGTCGTCGCCGATCGGCTTCTCGATGAGCAGGTGGCAGCCTGCCGCCAGCGCGTCGCAGGCCAACTCATAGTGCAGGTGCGTCGGCGCGGCAATCACCGCCAGGTCCAGGCCCGCGTCGAGCAGCGGCCGGTGGTCGGCGAAGTAAGCCACATGGTGCTCCGCAGCCAGCGCCGCCTTCGCCTCGTCGGGGTCGGCCAAGCCGACGAGCCGGCAACCGTCGAGATCAGATAGGATGCGCACGTGATGGCGCCCCATGTTCCCAGCGCCGATCACGCCCACGCGCAGCACCCGCCGATTATAGCCACCGCCGCAGCAGCGGAGAGCACGCCACCGCCCATCCGCAGAGCGCACGTCGAAGTTCCAGGCACCGTGGAAACCAGAAATCGACATCTATGATTCTGAGATTGATGATGTTCAGAGCTCGCAACGATTTGTGAACTTGGATATTGACAATAGCGATTCGTCGTGCTATCCTACACACACCATGATTGAGAGAAGGCCGAGGCGCAACAGGCTGGTGCCCCTGTGTCCGGTGTGCGGCGGCGAGCTTGTCGTGACGCATGCGTGCTGCACGGAGTGTCACACCGAGCTTTCCGGGCGCTTCGTTCCCAACGAGTTCGCCCGCTTGCCGGAGGACAAGCTCGACTTCCTGAGGACGTTCCTGGCTTGCCGGGGGAACCTCAAGGAGGTCGAATCCGCGCTGTCGGTCAGCTACCCCACGGTGCGGGCGCGACTGGACCAGCTGATCGAGGCCCTGGAGCTGCAGGGCGGGCAGGGCGCCCAGGCTCAGCCGGAGGGCTCCGAGGGGATTCTCGCGGCCCTGGGACGCGGCGAGATCACAGTGGACGAGGCGGAGAAGCTGCTGCGCGGGGCCTAGCACGCGGCGGATGGAGCGCTGGCTCGGCAGTCGGGCCTGCTCTCATCATGGATCAATTCACATACGAGGTGCGAAATGGAGAGTGAAAGGTTGAAAGTGTTGGAGATGGTGGCTGACGGCAAGATCACGCCCGAGGAGGGTGTGCGGTTGCTGGAGGCTCTTGGGCAGCCCCACGCCGCGCGGGCGTTCTGCCTCGGCATGCCGGACGTGCGCCTGCCCAAGGTGGACTTGGGGCATCTTGGCGAGCTGTGCGTGGAGCTGAGGGACTCAGTAGTCGAAGGCGCGCGGCGGGCGCATGGCCAATTCCGCCGCAGCCGCGCCGGGCAATGGCTGGACTACAAGGATTTCCCGTTGAGCGTGGACGTTCCTGAGGGCGTGGATCGCTGCCACCTGAAGCTGGAGACGCGGGCCGGCGGGCTCAAAGTGCGCGGCGGGGACACTGAGGGCAAGCTGCTTGTGGGAAAGGTGAAGCACGCGCCGGAGGAGCCGACGGTACTGATGGAGGTGCGCGAGGGAATCGTGGAGGTGGGAGTCAAGCACAGTGCTGGGCGGGCGTCGCTCAGGGCGAATCCCGCCTACACCTACGCGATTGCCATTGACAACGCCGCGGCGGACACTGAGGTAGCGGCCGAGGACTTGAGCGTAGACGACATCTCGGTGAACAACAACGCGGGCAGCGTCAGAGTGAGGCTGGGCGGCAATGTGGCGCATGTCAGCGTGGGGATTCAGAGCAACGCGGGAAGCGTGATGCTGCGCGTGCCGGAGACCCATGCGGTGAAGGTCACTCCGACCGGCTCGCTGTCCACGCACAACCTGGAGAAGTACGGGCTGGCGGTCGTGGACGGCGTGGCGAAGTCGAGCGACTATGACGCCAACGAGAACCGCGTCGACGTCGTGCTGCATCAGAACGTGGCGAGCTTCGCGCTCGACTGGAAGCGCCGGGACGGCGTCGAGGTCGGCAAGGAGGAGCCCAAGCCCGGCGAGGACGAGTGATCTCAGTAGGGCGGACGGCCCTGTCCGCCTTGGCAGCGGCGGCGTCCCTGCCGCCGAAACGCCGGCGCACACCATAAACGGTCACTTCGTCACCATAATTGGCTATTTCATCACCAGATCTGGTGATGCGACCTACGCGCCGGTGGGAGAGCCGCTTGATTTCCGCTTCGCTGCACGGTAGCATTTGGTGCCAGGGGAACGCGATCACTGGAGGTGTGATAATGCGTAACCGACATGAGGGAATGGAGAGAAGCGGGAGAAGTCTCTCTCTCTCTACACACACTCACGTTAGCGTAAGCGTCGTAGCCATGCTGATCGTTCTCACCCTGACGCTGTTCCAGGGCGGCTGCACGTCCGGGGGCAGACAGGGCGGGATAGCGCTCAACCCCGCGGGCAGCGGGCAGCAGAGCAGTACAGGCGGGCAGGCCACCCAGCCCGGGTCGCGCACGACAGAAGACCTCACAGGCGGCACCCCGCCCGGCGGCGGCATGTCCCCCAACGGCGGCGGCGGACTGCTCGACTATCCACCGCCGGGGCCGGAGTCCGGGCCGCTTGAACCACAGAGTCTGATCGACTACGACCAGGGGAACATCGGGCCCTGGGGGCCGGTGATCTCCCAGCAGCAGGTCATCATCCAAGGCCAGCAGTACACGGTCAACCGTCTCTCCAGCCCCGACCCCTTCACCCCGACCTGGCAGCTCCCCGACGGCGAGATCGTGGTGAGCAACACCCCACTCGCCGTGCTGATGCAGCCAGGATATGTGGCAGTGGACCCGCCTATCATCCAATGGACGGAGCCTGTGAGCGGCGATTCGATGCACCTGTACGACGGGCAGATTCTCGTGTATTTCAAGTCCACGACCACGCAACTCCAGATCGAGCAGTTCATCTCGCAGTTAGGGCTGACGGTGGTGATGTCCTGGTTCGAGCCGCCGGACGGGCAGGGATCGGGCAACAGCATCGCCTGGTTCCAGTTCGAGTACCCGAGCCAGCTCTTCCCCACCTTCGGCCAAGCGTACGCCTTCTTCAACGCGAACGCGCTGGTGGACTTCGCTCGGCCGAACACGACCGACGAGATGGAGGCGTGCTACGCCGACGCGCAGGGGAACCTGGTTGGTTGGCCGACTGACCAAGCCGCAGATCCATCTCAACACTTCCCTGGAATGTGCAAGACGATCCAGGCCTACCACGTCGACCAGAGCACGAAAGTACCTTTGGGTCCCGAGGCCGGAGGAACCTTTTCCAAGGAAGCGGTAGCCGTGATTGACGACGGAGTACTTCGCCTACACAAGGACTTCACCACCGGCTTGGCCGACAAAGCTCCTCCCCCCGGGGGCCTTTGGGCCAAGAATAAGGTCAGTTGGTGCGGCGTGGACTGCACGAACGATGCGTATTGGGTCGGGACGAAAGGTGACCATCGTGGAGAACCAGAGGCCTACAACCCTACCAGGGGAGGGCTAACTTGCCACGGTACCGAAATGGCTGGAGTGATCAGTGCAGGCACCTTCAACCCGAGTAGCACTTCTGGAGAGAAGGGCACTGGCACCGCAAGCCTCGCACCAGCAGCCTTGATTCTCCCTGTAAGGATGAAGGTCACGGGCTTCAATCAACTCGACGCCAACTTCAGTGCCGGAACGATGGTGACGGCCATCCGGGCTGTTAGATTCGAGTTCGGTCACACGAAGTGGATCGAGAAAGTCAGAGTCGTCAACATGAGCTTCGCCGGCGGCAAGAGCTTCTGGTTCCCCAAGGGGGATATGAAGTACAACATCGGCAGAGACTTGATCTTCAACGATCGGCTGTATGTCGGAGCTGCAGGAAACAGCTACCCAGGGGTGCACAAGCTAATGTATCCTGCTGCGCATAGTAACGTGCTCGGTGTCACTGGCGCTCTCGCGACATTCATAGGTGCGGGTGAATGGAGGTTCGACGCGCATGAGGATTCCAACTACTGGGACTTGGCGTGGCCCCAGGAGAACTCGGCGTATCCAGTCTCGGGGATCTTCGGGTTCACCCAGCCGCTGATTGGCGGCCCCTACGAGCAGTGGCTCCCGGTTCCGGACTGCACGAACAGCGATTACTTCAATGTTGTGGACGGAGCCCAGTACTTCAAGGGTGGCGGCACCTCCGAGGCAACCGCGCAGGTCTCCGCACTTGCCTTCCTCCTGTATGACAAGAAGGTTCGCGACACGGGAGATCCGCTCGCGTGCAATCGCAACCTCGTGAAGCTCCAAATCGTGCACAACTCAGGCTCAACCATGGCTTACCAAGGAGACCCGCACCACGTTCTCGGGGGCGTGGTTTCCTTCTGGGAAGCCCTCAGGTACTGGTAGGGTGGTGGCGGAGATGCACAAGAACACGAAGGCCCCCATTCTATTCGCGATTCTCCTGCTGTCGTGCTCCCTGCCAGGCTGCTTTCGCGGCTCGAGCAACCCGCCGATGTACTATCCTCCGCCCGTGCCTTTGACACTGGCGTTGCCGTATGTAGAGGAGGTCCACTTCCCGTCTGAGATTCACGCGGGGCAGTGGTTCACCATCGAGTTCGACCTGAGCTGCGAGCAACTCCCAAATGCTCTGCGCAGCCCCGCCCGGCCGTTCCCTAACCTTGACCAAACGTACGTGGGGTACGAACAGGGGTCGTACCACTACGTTGGAGTAGTGCTCTATCGGGACCCGGGCCAGATCGACAACACTGGCCCTGTCCACAGCACGGTCAAGTTCGACGTCATGGGTCTAAGCGCGGGTGATCACATCCTGGAGTTCTACGCGGCTCGGTCTCGAAGCGAAGGCGGCATGCAGTTCCAGGTGGACAAGGGGAGCTTCATTTGGCTTGGCGGAGACCCCGGGCCCTTCTTTCACCAAGTCCCGTTCACGGTGCTGCCCTGAAGCACCGATGTAGCTGAGTACATGACAACAGCCCCGGCTTAGTACGGTGCCAGTTGTATCGCGCTGCGCCGAGGTGCCGCCTGCTGGCTCAGTACGCGCCGCGCCGGCTCAGCACCGCGGGGATCGTCCGCAGTAGGACGAGCAGGTCCAGGCCCGGGCTCCAGTTGTTGATGTAGTACAGGTCTAGGTCCACGCGCTGCTGATAAGACAGGTCGCTCCGCCCGCTCACCTGCCACATGCCGGTCAACCCCGGCGGCACGGTGGTAAGCAGTCCCGCCCAGACGCCGTACTTGGCCTGCTCCTCGGCCACGACGGGCCGCGGCCCGACGAGGGACAGCTCGCCGCGCAGCACGTTGACCAGTTGCGGCAGCTCATCCAGGCTGAAGCGGCGCATGAACCGGCCAAAGGCGGTGACGCGCGGGTCGTCCTTCAGCTTGAACCGCTCCTCGAAACCTGCCGGGGCTTCAGCCTCCGGCTGGCCGGCTTTCATGCTGCGGAACTTCAGCAGGCGAACCGACTTGCCGGACAGCCCGACGCGCTTGTGGGCGAAGAACAGCGGGCCGGGCATCGTCAGGCCGATCCCCGCGAGGCACAGCAGCCATAGGGGCGACGTCAGCACCAGCAGGACCACCGCGCACGCTGTGTCGGCGGTGCGCTTGACCTGGCGCATCACTGCCAGGTCGTGGGCGGATTTCACGCTGAGGGTGGGGACGCCTTCGACTGTCGCCGCGCTGAGGGCTGCCTGGCCGGTGGCACCCGCCTGCGGGAGAAGGTAAACCGCCACGGCGCAGGGCTGGGAGGGCAGGCGCGGCCACAGCTCGCCGGCCTGGTCAACGTCGCAGAACACCACGTCCACGCCGCTGCAATCGAACTCGCGGGCACTGCCGTGGGCAGCGGCGAGCTCGAAGCTCGCCCCTCCCCGCGCAAGCTGGCGGCGCAGGTAGTCCGCCAGCGGCGAGGTGCCGAGCACTGCTGCGAGCGGGCGCGCGCGCCTCAGGCGCCGCGCCAAGGCGCGGTAGGAGGCGAGCAGGATCCAGGCAAAGGCGACAGCCAGGAGCAGCGCCAGGCGGCTGTCGGGCAGGCCGCGGAAGGCGAAGGTCAGCAGCACCGCGGCGATCAGGCCCTCGGCGGAGGCGTGGGTGAGACCGGCCAGCTCTATTGCGAAAGGCTGCTTCAGCCGCGAGTAGTAGAGGCCGTGCAGCGCGCTTATGAGCAGCCAGGCCGGCAGAACTAGCAGGGCCAATGCCAGCCACGCCGACAGCTCGATGCGTCCGAGGGGCGCCGGGATCAGCCCGCTTTGGAAACGCAGAAGGTGCGCCAGCAAGAAAGCGGCGAGCACGATGACGGCATCAGCCACCACACGCCACCACGAAACACTTCGCGGCACCACCCTATTCTAGACGCACGTGGAGTGGGAAGGGAACACCGAGTTCCTCGAGGCTTCCGCTTGGGCTAGTGCGATTGCCTCTGATTAGCGCGTTCGCTGCGGTGCGGCCCGGCTCGCCCCCACCCCCTGCTCCGGGACGGCCGACTCAATGAGCAGGGCTAGGCGGCGTGCAGCCGTTGCGCACCATTTCAGGTACAGCGCCGTGGTGATCCACGGGATGTCGGAGGCCGGCGGATCGCCTGGATGGAGGTGGCCCGCCGCGAGCCGCCGCTTGAGCATGCACAGGCTGCATTCCAGGTCAACCACCCCGTTGAACCCGGCCTGGCCCAGCTCGCGCGCTACGGCGACGAAGTCCACCACGCCGTCGCCGGGGATGAGGTGGCTGTCCTCTTCGCCGCGCGTGTCGGAGATGTGGGTCGAGGCCACCCGCGGCGCCAGCTCGCGCACCATCTCGATCATGCCCGGCTGCGCTATGCGCGCGTGGCAGGTGTCGAGACAGACGTTCTTCCCCGCCAGCTCCGGCGAGCGCAGCACGGCCAGGCTGACGACGCCGCAGTCGATGTTGAGCGGCAGGTTCTCAAAGTGCACCTCGACGCCCAGGCGTTGCGCGAACATCGTCAGGTCGGCGGCGGAGTCCACCCCCGCCTGGCGGCGGTCCTCCACGCTCTCCCCGGCATCGAGCGGCCCGTTCATGATGTGCAGCACCACGGAGCGTCCTTCAAGCTCGGCGCAGGCGGCGAGGGCCACCTTCATCAGCTCGATGCTCGCCCGGCGCAGATGGCGGTCGAGACTCGTCAAGTCGTAGTAGTGCTGGATCGGGGCGTGCACGTAGCTCAGCTTCAGCCCCAGCGCGGCAAGCTTACGGCGCAGCTGCTCGCGCTGAGTGGGGATGTAGTAGCCGGCGTGCTCGATGTCGTGGCTGAGGCTGACGTGAGTGAACCCCGCCTCGGCGATCAGCTCCAGAAGCCGGTCGATGGGCTGATCAAGGTCGACGAGTGTGCTGATGCCGATATCCATGGTTACTCCATTATGAGCAGTTGATGCTCCCACGAGGGCGCGTCGAGGGATTCTAGTAGGGTGCGGACAAGGCCGAAGCCGTGGCGGGCCAGGAAGGTCAGAGCGGACAGCACGCGCTCCTGTGGAGACTGCCGCGGGTACACCTGCTGCTGCACCAGCGCCAGGCGCCGCAGGGTGGACTCGTGGCGCTGCTTGAGCGCGGAGACGATCTTCTTCTCCAGCTTCTCGGCATGCCGCTCCAGATTGCCCCGCAGCGTGGCGAAGGGCTCGCTGAGTTGCGGGTCGATGGTGCACGCGACGGCTTCCAGCTCGCGCTCAGCCTGCTCGATGCGCGTGCGGTAGTGCAGAAGTGCCGCGTCCACCTCGCCCGCGCGGTCGGCCGCCACCGCTTCCGCTGCAAGCTGTTCGGGCAGGCAGTAGCAGTCCGCCAGCGACAGCCCGAGCTGATCGAGCAGCTCGGCTGACCGCTGCGGCAGGATCGTGGCGGTGGACCTGAGGAACGCCGGAGCCATGCGCCGCTGATGGATGTCGAACACCGCTGTCGCCTGGGCGCGGTAGGCGATCTCCGCACTGCCGCCGACGAACGCCGCGGTGGGGAACAGCACGTCCTGAAACACCGGCCGCAGCAGCACGCCTGGCACGAACCTCTCCGGCGCGGCGCTCGCCCGGCGATGCAGCTCGGCCTGGCTCAGGCGCTCGCCCGAATGCCTGAGCAGGAAGCCGCCGTCGTCGCGAGCGAGCTTGTGCCGCCGCCCGCCGTCGTCGAGCAGAAACAGGTTCGTGTCGCCGGCGACAGGCTTCACCTGCGGCTCGTACCCTTCTTGGGCAAGCTCCTCGGACCGCTCGGCCAGCGCCTGCTCAATCGCCGCGGCCTGCTCGATCTCCTGCGACAGCAGGGGCACGGCACAGCGCATCATTGCAGGATCCTGCGGGTCGAGCAGCACCAGCTCCGTCTCGCCAAACAGCCGCGCCATCCACTTGGCGAACCCCTCCACCAGGCCGCCCGGCCCATCGGTCGAGCCGTAGTCGCTGCGCAGCGCATCCGCCGTCTCATCCCGGTACGCGCCGGGGGGCAGCGTCTCGCCCAGGCCGTCAAGCAGCCGCGCCATGTCTTGGCTGACGTCGCGCGCGGCAATCGTCAGCGCCTCGTCGTCGGGGGGGGCCTCGGGCAGCGCAAGCTCCATCAGCCCTCCCGCCCGGTCCAGCAAGAAAGCCTGCCGCACCTCGTCGAAGTCGCTGTCCGAGGTGGCCATCCAGAACACCGGCACGAAACGCCGCCCCGGATAGCGTGCCGCCAGCTCACGCGCGAGCTTGACGATGGTAACTGCCTTGAGCTGCGTATAGAGCGGGCCGCCAAATAGCCCCGTCTGCTGCCCCGCTATCACGGCGTACGTTCCCGGCTCGCCCAGCTCCCGCGCCGCCCGCACGGCTGCCCCGCTGCAGCCCCAGCGCTCCTGCTGCGCGCTGAGCGCTTGCGCAGCCTGCTTGCGTGCGGGGAAGTCGATGCCGTCAAGCTCCTTCAGGCGCGCGTCCATCGACCGCGGGTCGTGGGGGTCGTAGTGGAACCAGCGTGCCAGTGTATTGAAGCTGTGCGCGTAGGAGCGGATGAAGGGGCTGGCCGCGGGGTTTTCGTTCAACGCCAGAGAGCGGTTCACCGCGCCAATGGTAGCATCAGCCTGACGCTCAGCGGCGGAGGCCACACCCGTGGACATAATCATGCTTGATACCTCGATGCGCGAGGAGTTAGTGGACATCACGCGCCAAGTTCGCGACGCGGTCGCGCGCAGCGGCGTGCGGGAGGGCGTTTGCCACCTCTGGTGCGAGCACACGACGGCGGGCCTGACTGTCAACGAGAACGCCGACCCGGACGTCAAGCGCGACATTCTCATGGCCCTGTCCAGGACTGTCAGTGACGCGTGGCCATACTCCCACGCGGAGGGCAATTCCCCGGCCCACGTGAAGTCGTCGCTCATGGGGTGCTCCCTTGCGGTTCCAGTGTCCGGCGGGCAGCTCGTGCTCGGCACGTGGCAGGGCCTGCTGTTCGCCGAGTTCGACGGCCCGCGCCGGAACCGCCGGGTAGCCGTGGTGGTTATCCCCAGCCGTTGACAAACTAACCACTTGGCTATACGCGCGATTTGTGGTTAAATAGAGCCCTGCGGTTGAGATATCCTCCGCGTCGGCGGACGCGGTCACCAGAGGGGTTAAGATGAAACGAGTTTTGCTGCTGCTCGGGGCGCTTGCCTGCGGCCTGCTTGCCAGCACTTGCGGCACTTATCGTGCGATCACGGACGACTACGCGTCGAACGTCCCGGCGTTACTCGCGATTAAGCCCACGTCTGGAGTGAGCGGAGAGCAGGTGACGTTCTCGGCCCAGCTCTGCGCTCAGCCCGAGGGTGCGGCGGTGCCGGAGTACATCTGGGACTTCGGCGGCGGGGCGTATCCGAACACCAGCTTCGACGCGGAGCCCCCGGTCACGCTGCGTGACGGCCTGCGCAGTCCCTACGACTGCACCCTCACGCTGCGGGTGAGCTGTGCCAACAACAAGACGAGCGTGCGCACCTACCACTTCAGCGTGACGGTAGCGCCGCTCACGGTGCTCGCGGTTACACCGACGACCGGCGTTGGAGCAGGCACGGCGACGTTCTCGGCGCTGATCGGGACGGGCAACGTGACGGACTACAACTGGGATTTCGGCGGCGCGGGCAGCCCCGGCGGGTCCAACGTAGCGAATCCGACGATCACGTTCAGCGACGTTCAGGCGGAGAGCCTGTTCCAGTGCCGCGTGATCGTGAGCAACGACTACGAGGCGAAGGAGTTCCCGTTCACGCTGCGGGTTACGCCTGCGCCGTAATGACGCGGCGGGCAGCTTGCCGCGGCCGCCTCGCTCTGTTGCTCTTGGCCGGCGCCACGGCAGAATGCGCGGGGCCAGCAAATCGCGCTTGAAGGTCGGACATGAGTGAGGTCTTCGATGTGGCGCTGGACCGCGACCCGCTTGTCGGGCCGGATCCCACATGGGAAGCGCTCCCCGAGGCTACCCGGCGCGAGTGGATCTCCGACATTCGCAACTTCCCGCCGCCGCCGATGTTCCTGGAGCTGCTCGACCGTGACCTGCACTATGAGAGCTTCGACACCCGCAAGCTGTCGGAGAAGCTCGTGCACGACCCCGTGCTTGCGGGCCGGCTGATCGCCCGGGCCAACAGCGCCGCCTTCGGACTGCGCCAGCCGATCACCTCGCTGTCCCGCGCGATGGTCCAGCTCGGGTTCAACCTGGTGCGCAGCACTGTGCTGCGTTTTCAGGTGGAGGTGAGCGTCGCTGAGCTGAAGGGTCTGCTGCGCAGCCAGTTCCTGGCGATCCAACGCAGCACCGACCAGGGGGCGGTCCTCGCCTACAACTGGGCAAACGCCTTGGGCCTTAAGGATGCCGCGAGCATCGCCACGCTGTGCCTGCTCGGCCGCCTGGGCGCGTTTCTTCTCGCCCGGCGCTATCCCGATCGGATGTATGACTACTTCGCCGCCGGCCACGAGCCCCAGCGGCTTGATTTCGAAGCAACCAGCTTCGGCGCCACCACCCGCTCCCTGACCTACAAGGTAGCGCAGCACTGGCGCCTGCCGGTGCGGCTGCAGCGCGGCCTGTTCCACCTGTGGACGCCGCTGTTCGCGGAGTACGGCGACGCGGCGGACTGCGTGGCCTGCGCTAGCTTCTGCCTCGGCTTCGACCCGCCGCATCACCGCGATGACATCCAGAAGTGGGTCGAGCTGGACGTGCACGCGCGCCTGAGGGAGAACCTGGAGGCGTGCCGGGCGCTCAAGTCGCTGCCCGACGTGGTTGACAGCCGCTCATACCAGCGTGAAATGGCAGTCGTCGCGGAGTAGGTCAGGTGCCTGTGTAGGGGCGGCTCGCGAGCCGCCCGCTTTCCGTAGGCGCGACCGATAGGTCGCCCGCGCTGGGAGCGCCGCCTTCGAGATTCTCGGCCCGCCACGTCTTCAGCCCGTAGATCCCCGTAGAGCTAGTCGATTGCCTCGTAGCGGTAGCGGCGGGCGATGCGCTGCAGCTGGATGCGGTTGTCGTACTCCGGGTACGCCGTGCCGTACTGCGGGTAGAGGATGTAGTTGAACTCCTCCCCCTCGGCGGTCCAGACGAATACGCGCTCCTTGCCGTTGCGCGTCAGGTTCTCTGTTGTCAGCACGCGCACCTCGCGCAGCGGGCGCTGCCGCTCCGCGTCCCGCCAGTCGTACAGCCTGATCGCCTTCATCCTGCCCTGCACCGGCGGGTATTCTAGCACCGCGTGCGCCCAGGCCCGCGCCATGCTCACGCGCCTGCCCACGCTTGACGCAGCCGGTCCACGTCCTCGGCGAGGCTGATCCGCGGCGACTCCACCACCAGCGTGCCGCACACGCCCGCCTGCTTTAGCGCCTGCATCAGCTCCTTGTAGCGCAGGTCGCAGGTGCTGAGGGGGACATGGCGCTTTTCCCCGCGCCCACCGTATTCGATGCCGCTGAGATGCATATGCATCCGCTGTAGCACGTTCTTGTTCTCGATCCTGCTTTCGAGCTTGTCCAGCACCGTGCACCACTCCTCGTAGCTGTTGAAGCCGCCCGCCGTCCGCGCGTGCAGGTGGGCAAAGTCGATGCACGGCAGGACCGTCTCCACGGCGTTGCTCAAGCGGATGAGCTCGTCCACGTCGCCGTGCTGGGTGGGCTTGCCGGTGAGCTCCGGCCTGAGCCAGATGCGGACATCGCGCTCCCTGAGCTCGGCCTCGACCTTGCGCGTCTGTTCGAGCACGATCTCCGAGACCAGCTGCGGGTTGCGGCCGGTGAAGAACGCGCTGTGATAGACGACGCTGTGGCCGCCGGCCTGGGCGGTGCGCTCCGCGGCCTGCACGATGCGGCTGCGGCTGGCGCCGATCTTCTGCTTCTCCTCGCTGGCGAGGTTGATGTAGTAGCTGGCATGCGCGCTTAGGGGGAACCCAAGCTCCCGCGCCCGCATCGCCACTTCCTCCGCCTCCGCCGGCTTGAGGTACACCTGCTGCACAAACGAGAGTTCGAGGGTGTCCCAGCCGCGGGCGCTGCACCACTCGATCACCGCCGCCTGCCCCGCCTCGGGGGGCGCGTCGTCAGGGTTCCCCGACGGGCCGATGTACAGGCGATCGAAGAGCTGCGGGTAGACCATGCCCTGTATTATCGCCCGCTGGCCTGCTATCGCGCACGGCGGCGCTCAGGAATGCCGAGGGGGCTGCGCCGCTACGTCGGCGCTCTCGGCTGCCGCGTCAGCATGCAGCTTGCGCACGAACTCGCGGGCCTGCTCAATGTCCCGCACTTCACCTGAGGCCGTTGCTTCGAGCAGAGCGTCTTTCAAGCGGCCGACGAGCTTGCCGGGGGGCAGGCCCAGCAGCTTCATGATGGCGTGCCCGTCAAGCAGCACCGGCGGGGCGGCCACGGCGTCGGCGGAGTAGAAGTGCGACAGGATCTCGCCGGCGGCGCGCATGTGCTGCTCCAGGGACCCGGTGTTGCGCTCGCCGCGGGTGGCGGCGCAGTCGGCGAGGTTGTGCAGCAGCATCAGCGGCGTGGCCTGGCCCAGGCGCGTGATGAAGCGGTAGACCAGCCTCGGCGGCAGCGGGTCATATTCGCAGTAGAACCCAAGCCGCAGGTGTTCGAGGATCAGCAGCCTGATGAACTCTGCCTCGTCGGTGGAGAACTTCAGGGCCTGCAGCCGCGGCGCCACCATCCCTGCGCCGAGCTCCTGATGCCCGTAGAACGTCACGTGTCCGTCGTCCTGGACGGCTCGCGTCGGCGGCTTGGCGATGTCGTGCAGGAGCATCGCCAGGCGGGTCAGCGTGCCCGCCGTGGCCATCCCCGAGGTAGGCGACGACCACGCCTGTGCGAGCTCGGCGTGCCACGAGGCGATAGGCGGTGGCGGTTCCGCCACGAAAACGTCGAGCGCGCTGAGCGCCTCCAGCGTGTGCTCCCACACGTCCAGGTGGTGGAAGTCGTTCTGGGCGCAGCCAATCGTGGCGCGCAGATCAGGGAACAGCTCCCAGAGCACGCCATCGTCTGCGCACCACTTAAGCGTCGGCGAGAGATCCGTGGGCGAACTGAACCAGCGCAGCAGCTCCTCATGCAGCCGCTCGGGTGCCGCCTCCACCAGCGTGCCGGCAAGCTCCCGCCACGCGGCGCGCGTCTCGCCGTCAGGCTGCAGCGCGCATGCGCAGGCGAGGCGGTAGCCGCGGATGATGCGCGCCGGGTCGAGGGCGAGATTTTCCTTGCTCACCATGCGCAGCACACCTGCGTCAAGGTCAGCGAACGCCGCATTGTGGCCCTGTACGTCCGCGGCGCTGACTCCCGGCCCGATGCGGCTCAGCGCCACGGCCAGCGTGTTCACGGTGTAGTCGCGGCGCGCAAGGTCCGCCGCCAGCCCGCCGGGGTGTATCGGCGAGACGTCTACACTGAAGCCGCCGTCAGTGACGCGGTAGCTGGAAAAGCGCTGGCCGAGCTCGAAGGCCTTGCTCCCCATCGCGGCCTCGAGCGCGCGCAGGGCTGGCGCCAGCTCGCCCTCCACCGCCAGGTCGATGTCACGCGACTCGCGGCCGAACCACGCCTCGCGCAGGAAGCCGCCCACGAGGTACAGCCCCGCCACATCGCGCAGCTGCATCAGCAGCGGCGGCGGGTTGCGTAGGGTGCTCAGCAGGTCGGCGAGGCTCACAGTGTGGTTATAGCACGGCGGTCGCAGGCTGCGGAGCGCCTACTCCACCTTGACGCGGATCATCCAGTCGCCTTCGCTGAACTGCTTTGCGTGGCCAGCGGGCAGCGCCGTGTAGCTGTGGCCGTGGGCGTTGGCGTCGTATCCCACGTACACGCCGTCGGTCGCCGTGGGGTCGAAGCTGAAGAGTACGATGAAGTCCTCCGGCACCTTGATGCCCTTCAGGTTGAACTCGCGCCAGTAGAGCTGCTGCCCGCGCTGGGCGAACTCCATGAAGGGCAGGCTGGCGGAGTCGATGACGTTGAACTGGTTGTCCATGATGTAGATCTCGAACTTCGAGTCGCTCTGCGGGTAGCCGTAGCGCGAGCCCTTGAGCTTGACCGCCTTGAGCGTGCCGCCGCGCTTGACGTGGAACTCCACGGCGTGCCCGCTGCCGGCGATGCTGCGCATGCCGTCCTCGCCGTCGTCGTCATAGCCGATCCAGCCGTCATCGTAGAGCACCGCGCCGGACGGTGCCGCGCGTCCCGGGAGCACCACGGTTGGCTTCTCGACTACGACCTTGCCCCTGCGCACCGAATCGGGGATCAGCGCCGACCCCTTGCGGTTCGTCACCGCGTCGATGGCCTTGGCGAACAGGCCCATCAGCTCCGTGCCCTTCGGCTTGCGGTTGAGTGCCGAGCGCATCGCGTAGCCCACCTTGTCGTGGCCGTACTTCTCGCCGATGGCGTAGAACGCGCAGGCCGCGGTCATCATCGCGTCCTTCTCGCTGGCGCCGCATCCCTTGATCAGGCGCGCCTTGCCCTGCCAGGAGTAGTCGTGCGGCACGGGCCAGGCGTTCTGCCCGAGCTTGGCGAAGACGTAGTCCAGCACCAGGCTGCCGCAGTAGTGCGCCCAGCCCTCGCCCACGCCGTCGGGCAACCCCGCCACGGTCTCCAGCTTGCTGTACATCGCGATGTGACCTGGCTCGTGGCACATCCCGTAGATGTGGAAGTAGCCGCTGTCGGGGTTAAGGTCGCGGTCGCTGGCGAGCTGCAAGTAGATGTGCCGGTCGCCGTCGTTCCACAGGCGGGTCTCCGGTGCGCCGGTTGAGACGGTGATCGTCACGCTCTTGGGCAGGTCGAGCCCGAAGATCTCCTTGTAGCCGTCGCAGGCGCAGTCGTAGATCGCCGCGATGGCCTTGGCGTAGTCCACCAGCACCCCCGAGTACTCCACGACGCAGCGCTTGCCCTCGACCGTCGCCGCGAGGCACGCACGCGGCACGGCGAAGCACCACAGGGCTGACGCGAGAATGAAGACCAGGGCGACGTTCACCCGCGCCGTTGCAGGTCTGTCACAGCTGCACATGCCGAACCTCCTCCCATCCGCGAGGCACACTCGCCTCCGCCGCCTCCGGCGCGCGCGGAATCTAGCCCAAGTATAGCGCGGCAGAGCGCCGGCGCTACCAGGGCGCGGGTACAATACCTGCGAGGTTCACATGCCCAGTGCCACCTACACAGCGATTGTCGAGTACGACGCCGAAAGCGGGATGTACGTCGGCAGCGTGCCACAGCTGCGCGGCGCCCATACCCAGGCGACGAGCCTGGACGAGCTGCAGGCCAACTTGAAGGAGGTCGTCGAGCTCGTCATCGCTGACATGCTCGCGCACGGCGAGGAGCTGCCTGAGGCACAGTTCGTAGGCACGCAACAGCTGACGGTGCAGGTTTGACCCGTCTGCCGATCATCGGCGGCAGGCAGTTGATCAGGCTTCTTGAGCAGCAGGGGTTCTTCGTCAGCCGCGTGCAGGGCAGCCACTACATGATGCGTCATCCCGACGGCCGCCGCACCGCGGTCCCCCTCCACGCCAGCCGCGACATTGGGGTCGTCCTGCTTCGCAAGATCCTCCGTGAGGTTGAGATCGGACCAGACGTGTACGTCAGCCTGGTTCAGCAGCTCTAGGCCTCGCAGCATCGGCGGCCAGACGGTTCCGCCCCGTTCTACGCCTCTCTCTCCCACACGCAGAAGCCGTCGATGAAGGTGGCGAGCACGTGGTGCCGCGGGTCGAGCACGTCGCCGTCGGTGATGAACAGGTCGGCGTCCTTGCGCGCGGCTAGGCTGCCCAGCCGCCGCTCCAGCCCCATCGTCTTCGCGGCGTTGATCGTCATCACGTCCACCGCCGCGCTCTCCGGCAGGCCCTCCTTCACCGCCACCGCCGCCTGCAGCGGCAGGTACTGCAGCGGGATCACGGGGTGGTCGGTGGACAGCGCGATGTGCACGCCCGCGTTGTGCAGCACGCCCGCGGTGCGCGGCGTGCGCTCGCGCAGCTCGTACTTGATGCGCGCGGTGAGCGTCGGCCCGACGTCGCACATGATGTGCTCCCGCGCCAAGAGCTCGGCCAGCTTCCCGCCCTCCGTCGTATGCTCCAGGATTAAGCGGAAGCCGAACTCCTTGCTCAGGCGCAGCGCGGTGTAGATGTCGTCGGTGCGGTGCGCGTGGTAGCGCACCGGGTATTCGCCGCGCAGCGCGCCGGCGATGTTCTCCAGCTTGCGGTCGCGCTTGAACGGGTCCTTGGCGCGCTCGGCGGGCTTCTTCCTCTCCCACGCCGCGCGCTTCTCCATGTAGTGCACTGCCTCGTCGAATGCCGTTCGCACGCCGCCGGCGGAGGCGAAGCGCGTGGACGGCGTCTTGCCCTGCGTGCCGTAGACGCGGAACGGGTTCTCCCCCAGCGCCATCTTCAGCCCCTGCTTGTCGTCGATGAGCATCTCGTCCACGGTGCGCCCGTAGAGCTTCACCGCCACGCACATCCCGCCGATGAGGTTGGCGCTGCCGGGGAAGATGCCCGCGCAGGTCACGCCGCCCGCCACCGCATCGGCGATGGCCAGGTCCCCCGGATAGATGCTGTCGATGATGGTCAGCTGCGCCGTGTTCGGGTCGGTCGCCTCGTTGCCGTGCTGGCCGACCACGCCTGCGCCGTCCTCGAAGCAGCAGATATGCGTGTGCGGGTCGATCAGCCCTGGGTAGATCCGCAGGCCGCTGCAGTCGATCACGACGTCGCCGAGATCCGGCGGGGTGGGGCGCTGGCCCGGCGCGGTAATCGGGCCCTCCAGCCAGCGCTGGTAGCCGTCGTGCAGCAGGCGCCAGTGCGCGCGCTTCGCCGACCTGGGGACAGCCGTCCGGCCCGTGCTGCGGATCTGCCGCCCGGCGATGCAGAGCGTCGCGCCTTCGAGAAACTCGCCGCCCCGGCGGTAGAGCGAGGCGTTTGCCAGATAGATCGCCATGGACGTATGATAGGGGACGGCGCACCGGCGAGCGGGTTATAATGCGCTATACCAGGTTGGAGGAGAGGGTGACATCCACGCCACAGCCGGAGAATGCGTATCTTGCCCTGCCGAAGGAGTATTTCTGGCGTGAGTACACCTGTCCCCTGGGCGGTCAGATGTTCCTCGCGGTGGCGGTGAAGTCCGGCACGTACTCCGTGCGCAGCCGCGACCCGGATTTCCGGCCCCACTACGACGGCCCCAACCCGCTGCACTACGCCGTGCTCGTGTCACCGTCGGGCTTCGCCGCGGAGGAGCCCGTCTTCCGCCGCTCCGCGCAGCTGCTCTTTCGCGACCGGCCGGGGCTGGCCGGGCTGGTGGAATCCCAGCCGCCGCCGGGGGACTTCTCGGGCCTTCGCAGTTTGCCGATGGTCTGCCGCGCCTATGAGCTGGCCCTGAGCTGCTCGGGGTTCCTCCGTGTCCCGCGCGCCGAGGTCGCGGGGCTTGCCCTGCGCGCCTCGTGGGTCAACAAGGAGCTCGCCGAGAGCGGTCTGGGCGCGGCGAGCGATCAAGTGCAGGTCTTGCGCGGGATCGCCCTTGGCTTATACCTCGAAGCTTATGAGCAGGAAGACGTGACCCAGCTCAAACTGGGCAGCACCGGCGTGGCGTACCTCATCGCTGAACTCCTGCGTGAGCAGGGACGCCTCGACGACAGCCTGCGCTGGTTCTCCCGCGTCATCCACGACAAGTCGGGGTCGACGGAGATCTTGCGCCTGGCGCGCAATCAGGTGGAGCTGTGCCGCGAACAACGCCAGCAGGCCAAGAAATCGGGCACCTATAGGCCCCCGAAGACTGAGCGCCAGACTGAGCGCAGCATGTACCAGCTCTACCGCGATCAGGTGCGGTTCCTGACGGGAGCCGCCGACGGCGCCGCCCTCGGCGAAAGCGCGATCCTGCGGGGGGTGCTCGACGGGCTGATTGCTGCCGGGGTCGAGCTCAAGTCGTTCAACACTGAGGAGGACCTGGCGAAGTGGATCGCCAAGCGCCTGAAAGCCTAGGCCCTCCGCAGGACGCGGCCGTCCAACTGCTCGTCGGCTCCGACCTGCACAACTCGCGGCCGGGGCTGGAGTGGTTCTGCAACCTCGCCGAGGAGCTAAGGCCCGACGCCATCGTCTTCCTTGGCGACTTCATCACCCGCCAGCCTCTGTCGTTCACGCGCGAGGTGCTGGCGACGCTGCGCATGCTCGCCTCGGCATGCTTCGTCGTTCCCGGCAACATGGACCCGCGGGAGACGCTGGTGGAGTTCGACATCGCGGCGTTCGACGGCCTGGTCAACCTGCACAAGCACGCTGCTCCGTTCCGGGGCTATCGCTTTGCCGGGCTGGGCGGCAGCATCACCACTCCTATGGGTGACACCCCCCTTGAGGCGGTGGACGAGGGACTCGCCGAGCCGCTGCGCGCCCTGCTGCCGGCCGACGTCTGGGTGCTGCACAGCCCGCTGAGAGGCTTCCGCGACCGCGCGGGACCAGGGATCGCGGCGGGCAGCGCATCGCTCCGCGCGCTGTGGGAGGAGCAGGACCCCCGCCCCCTGCTCGTACTCTCCGGCCATATCCACGAGGCGACGGGCCAGGAGGCCTTCGGGGGAACGACGTTTCTGAACCCCGGCCCCCTCGCTGTCCGCAGCGCCGCCCGCGCTGTGCTGCATGCCGGCAGCGTGCAGGCCGAGGTCTTGGGAGGATGACATGGCGGACGAAATGGCCACACTGTCAATCGTCATCCCCACCTACAACGCGCTGGGGAAGGTGGAGGGTCTGCTCACCCGCCTGTGCCATTTTCACACTAAGTACGGCTCCGGCTGCGAGGTGATCGTCAGCGACGACGCCTCGACCGACGGCACCGCCGCGCAGCTGCGAAACCAGTTCCCCTGGCTCACGGTCGTGGAGGGCCGCACCAACCGCGGCTTCGGGGCCAACGTGATGGCCGGGGCAGCGCACGCCAAGAATGAGTACCTGGCGACGCTGAACACCGACATCGAGCTCGTCGGCAACCCGTTCAAGGACTTGATCGACGAGCTCCAGCGCCACCCCCGGCTCTTCGCCACGATGCCGCTGATCTTCAACCGCCGCCTGGAGAAGGTGGAGAACCTCTCGCGGCTTTACTGCCGCCGCGGCCTGGTCTGGCACACCGAGCTGCCCGAGGAGGAGCAGTGGAGCAGCATGCTGCGCGAGCTGCTCACCAGCACGGCGGACGTGAAGGCGCGGCTGCATGACGTGGCCGGCACGGGGCGGCCGATCTTAAGCGTGCTCTGCGCCGCGGCGTTTGTCTGCCGGCGCGAGCGCTTCGAGCAGCTCGGCGGCTTCGACCCGCGCTACTTCCCGTTCTACTGGGAGGACGTTGACCTCGACTACAAGGCCCGGCGCTACGGCTGGCGCTGCGCCGTCGTCCCGCGCGCCGCGGTGATCCACCGGCACAGCGAGACCATCGACCAGGTGCATGGCGAGCGCAAGCTGCAGTTCCTCAGGCTGAACCAGCTCCGCTTCGTCAGCGCGCACCTGGACCAGCTCAAGGAGCTGCGCGGCGCGCGCCTGTGGTGGTGGATGCGGAGCGTGCGCGAGGCCTTCGGCGGCGACCCGTTCCTCCGCCGGGCCTACTTCCGCGCCGCCTTCGGCCTGGGCGACTTCTGAGCACTGCTAGGCTACCCGCATAGCCTGTGCAACACCAAGGCGAGTATGTTACTCCTCCTCCTTCGCTGCCTCGATCGCCTTCTGCACGAACTTGGCGAACAGCGGATGCGGGCGGGTGGGGCGCCCCTTGAACTCCGGGTGGAACTGCGTCGTGACGAAGAACGGATGATCGCGAAGCTCGGCGATCTCCACCAGCCGCCCGTCGGGCGACATCCCGCTGAACACCATCCCCGCCTTCTGCAGCTGCGCGTGGTACTTCGGGTTCACCTCCCAGCGGTGGCGGTGGCGCTCGCTGATGCGCGACGTGCCATAGGCCTCGGCGGCGATCGTGCCCTTCAGCAGCTTGCAGGGCCAGGCGCCCAGCCGCATCGTCCCGCCCTTGGCCTCGATGTCGCGCTGCGTCTCCATCATGTCGATCACCGGGTGCGGCGTGTTCTCCTCGAACTCCGTGCTGTTCGCCCCCGCCAGCCCGCAGACGTTGCGCGCGAACTCAATCACCGCCGTCTGCAACCCGACGCACAGCCCGAGCAGCGGGATGTTGTTCTCGCGCGCATAGCGGATGGCCTCAATCTTGCCCTCCATTCCGCGGTAGCCGAAGCCGTAGGGGATGAGCACGCCGTCCACCTTGCGCAGCCGCCTGTCCACCACGTCGCGCGTCAGCCGCTCGGCGTCGACCCACACCAGGTCGAGCAGCGCGCGGTGGTGGATCGCGGCGTGGTTGATGCTTTCGAGGATCGAGAGATACGCGTCCTTCAGCGCGTTGTACTTGCCGACGATCGCGATGCGCACGCTCTTGTCGCGGCTGTGCAGCTTGTCGCGCATCCGCTCCCACTCGGTGAGATCCGGGCGACGGCTTTCCAGGCTCAGCTCCTGGGTCGCCAGGCGGCCGAAGCTCTGCTCCTCCAGCATTGTGGGGACGTCGTAGATCGACAGGCAGTCCATGCCCTCGATCACGTGCTCGGGCTCAACGTCGCAGTACAGAGCGATCTTCGCCCGCGCGTCCTTGGTCAGCGGGCGGCTGGTGCGGCAGAGGATCAGGTCAGGCTGGATGCCGATCGACCTCAGCTCGGCGACGCTGTGCTGAGTGAGCTTCGTCTTCAGCTCGCCACCCGCGGCGAGAAACGGAATCAGCGTGACGTGGATGTTGAGCACGTTGCCCTTGCCCACTTCGTTGCGGAACTGGCGGATCGCCTCCAGGTAGGGCAGCCCTTCGATGTCGCCCACCGTCCCGCCCACTTCGCAAATCAAGATGTCCACGCGCGTCTTCTGGGCCAGCAGGCGCACGCGGCTCTTGATCTCGTCGGTGATGTGGGGGATGACCTGCACGCAGCGCCCGAGGTACTCGCCCTGGCGCTCCTTCTCGATCACCGCGCGGTAGACCTGCCCCGTGGTCACGTTGCTGTACTGCGTCAGGTCCTCATCGATGAACCGCTCGTAGTGCCCCAGGTCCAGGTCGGTCTCCGCGCCGTCGTCGGTGACGTACACCTCGCCGTGCTGGATCGGGTTCATCGTCCCGGCGTCGACGTTGAGGTAGGGGTCGAACTTCATGATCGTCACCTTGTAGCCCTGGGCCTTGAGCAGCAGGCCCAGGGAGGCGCAGACGATCCCCTTGCCGATGGATGAGACATTGCCGCCGGTGATGAAGACGTACTTTGTCATGGCTATCCTTCCTTGGCGGCGCGCGACAGAACGCGGGGCCATTACATCATAGCACCGCAGGGCGCATCGGATGAAGCCTCCCGGCGCGGATTCGCCCGTCAGCCTCGCGACTATCCACCGCTCGCAGCATGGCCTACCGCATCATAGCTGGTGAGGCAAGCCGGCGGCAGCTGGGTGGCTGGCGGCCTATCGCACCAGGGCGAGGCGCAGTGTGCTGGCGCCGCTGACCACCGCCTCGTAGGCGATGCCGATGGTGTCGCTCCCTGGCGGCGTCCCGTGCAGCACGTCGAGGCTGGCATAGCGCCCTACGCCTTCCGTGCCAGTGCCAGTGTCCACGGCGAAGCGGATCCAGCCTTCTCCCGGCTCGCCGCCGTTCACGCCGCCGTCCACCGACGTCCCGATGGCGAGCCAGAGCTGCATGTTAGCCGCGTCGTAGTAGGCGATCACCGGATGGCCGTTGCTGAGCACGCCGAGGCTCGCGTACTCGCCCACGTCGCGCTCCGGGCCGCCCTGGTCCACGACCTGCGTGGTCCACGCCGCTCCCAGCACGCCGCCGTCGTCGGTGCGCGCATAGGCCAGGCTGTGGCTGATGCCGGTGGCGGCCTTCAGGCAGTGGGCGACGTGCAGCCGCCCGCTTAAGCCCTCGGCGATGCTGGTGTAGTACCCGGCGTCCTGGGGCGGCACCAGGCAGACCTGGTAGGATGGGCCCCAGGCGCCGCCCGGCGCGCCCACCGGGCTGTAGGAGCCCACGCTCAGCGCCGTCGAGGAAGGCAGCATGTCGAGGAAGGAGACGACGAGGTCGCCGCCTGTGCGGGCAATCACATCGCAGTAGCCGCCCGCCTGGCCATAGCCCCCCGCCTCGTGCACCCAGGCGAAGCCTACGCTGAAGCTGTACGTGAGCGTGGAGCCGGGCCCGAGATAAACGACCTGCGGGTAGATATCGGGCGCCGTGCCAGATAGGGTGAACGCGATTTGCGGGTCGACGAACGGCTCGGGAAGATAGTCGCTGTCCACCGCCGTCTCCCAGCTGAACGTCGCACTGGGCGTTCCCGCGCCCACTGCGTCCTCTGTGACGTAACGGATCAGCCGCGTCGGCGCCGAGCTGGCGGCGACGGCTGCCAGGCGGTTGTCGGGGAAATGGGCGACGTCGAAGCGGCTGCAGTTCTGCAGCGCCTTGCCGGACTCGTACAGCGGATAGATCGTCCAGCCGATGGTCGAGCCCGAGATTGCCCCGCGGACAATCGCTCCGCCGCTCTCGGTGGCGCCGGGGCAGTAGGTGATGATGTCCGCCACACCGCTGGGAGAGAACTGCAGGCGGTTGTATTGCCCAGATTCGACCGTGAGTCCGGGTGCGAAGACCCTCACGATTGGCGCGACGGGGATTGTGCCGAATGCCGCCTGCACGTCAGTTATCACGGCGATATAGGCGTGGCTGTTCCCCGGCGCCGTGACGTCGGTCATCTCATCCAAATTGGGAAAGCCCGCGGGGCCGGCCGTGCCATCAATGTAGGAGAACTCCCAAGTGCCCCGCGTGTAGTTCGCCAGCCCGACCCAGGCGTGGACTGAGGGAGGGCCACTCCATGACGGCGCGGTGGGGAACTCCACGTAGGCGATGAGATAAGACGCAGGATACTCGCCCAGATCGGCGATGGCCCAGGCCCAGCCCCCCGGCGGGGGACTAAGCGTCAGTTTGTCGTCAGTGAAGTCGGCGTTGGCGCTGTCGACGATCTCCCACGAGCCGTAAGTGGCGGACGCTTGGTGCTCTCCGGACGGAACGCTCAGCGCCGGGGTCGGCGTGCGAGGGAACTGGCCGTCTTGGTGGTCTGCCGGCGAGCCTGCCGGGGACAAGCGCAAGCCGCAGCCGGCGGCCAGGGCGGTCAGGGTGAGCAGGGCTAGGGTGCGGTGCACGGCTTTCCCCTCCGGGTGCATGGAGTCACGCATGATTGTACCGGATCGCGTGGCGGTTGACCCGCAACCCGCCCCCGCCTATCATGCCCACACCGCCGGGCTTGCCGCCCTGGCGCACTGAGGTGGAGTGATGCCCTGGGAGCGAACATTCGCCATGCTCAAACCGGACGCGGTGCAGCGGGGCCTGGCCGGGGAGATCCTCGCGCGCATCGAGCGCAAGGGCTTCCGCATTGCGGCGCTGCGGCTGATCCGCGTGTCGCTGGACCAGGCGCGACGGCACTACGCCGTGCACGAGGGCAAGCCGTTCTACGACCGCCTCGTGGAGTACATCACGTCGAGCCCGGTCGTCGTCATGGTGCTGGAGGCGCCGGACGCCGTCGCCCAGCTCAGGCTGCTCGTCGGCGCGACCAAGCCCAACGAGGCCGCCCCGGGGAGCATCCGCGGGGACCTAGGGGTGGACATCAGCAACAACCTGATCCACGCCGCCGACTCGCCGGAGAGCGCAGCCCATGAGATTAGCGTGTACTTCACTGAAGCGGAGCTGCTGGCCTACCGTCGGGCGGGCGACGACTGGCTTGTCGCGGAGGGATAAGGGGGCCTCCATTGCCAAGTGGCAGGCAGGCGGCGACAGGAATCGATGGGTGAGCGTGTGAGCTGCGGCCCTCGGGCGGGTCCGTCGCGGATGGGAGTATTCTTAACCAGTTCCTAACGCGAACTTGCTACGATACTCAGCGAACACTCAAGCAGGTGGCGTGTGCCTAAGAAATCGGCGGAGACGATCAGCATTGACTCGCCCAAGGTGTTCTTCAACCGCGAGTTGAGCTGGCTCGGGTTCGCGCAGCGCGTGCTGGCGCAGGTGGAGGCTCCAGAGCTGCCGCTCTTTGAGCGCGTCAAGTTCGCGGGCATCATGGGCATGCTCCACGACGAGTTTTTCATGAAGCGCGTCGGCGGCCTGAAGCGCCACATCAGCCGCGGGGACACCACGGTGTCGATCGACGGCCGCAGCCCGCTCGAGGAGCTGATGGCCTGCCGCTCCGAGCTGCTGGACCAGGTCAACGTCCTCTCGCAGGTGATGTGCGAAGAGATCCGCCCGCAGCTCAAGGCGGCGGGCGTCCCAATCCTGGATTGGCAAGAGCTGGACGAGCCGCAGCGGGCTTACCTGCGCGAGTATTTCGTCGAGCAGGTGCTGCCGATCCTCACTCCGCTGGCCGTCGACGCCGAGCACCCCTTCCCCTTCATCAGCAGCTTGGGCGTCAATCTCGCGGTACAGCTCAGGGATGAGAAGGGCGGGCGCAAGCGCTTCATCCGTATCAAGCTGCCGCAGAACCGTCCGCGTTTCGTGCCCCTGCCAGACAATGGCGGCTTCGCCCTGCTTGGGCAGGTAATCGCCAACAACCTGGACCTGCTTCTGCCGGGAGCGCATACCCTGGAGACGTACATGTTCCGCGTCACGCGCGGCAGCGAGGGCGACGCCGAGCCGCACCCCGACTTGGACGCCGCCGGCGACATCATCCCCGGGAGCATCATCGGCATCGTCACCAATGAGCTGAAGGCGCGGCGCTTCGCCGGCGTGACGCGCGTGGAAGTGAACAGCGACATGCCGGAGAAGCTGCAGTCTTGGCTGCTGGAACAGCTTGGCGCCCAGTCGGAGGACCTCTACGTTACGGACAACATCCTGGGCTTAAGCGAGCTGATGCAGTTCAGGGTGGACGGCCACAGCGAGCTGCGCGTGCCGCACCATGAGCCGGCCACTCACCCGCGGCTGCGGGATCTGGATCGCGACGACCCCGAGGCGATCTTCGAGGTGATCCGCGCCGGCGATGTCCTGCTGCACCATCCCTACCAGAGCTTCGACACCTCCGTGCTGCGCTTCATCCAGTCGGCAGCCGTCGATGGGCGCACCCTGGCGATCAAGCTGACGATCTACCGTACCAGCAGCGACTCGCCGATCATCCAGGCGCTGACCGAGGCGGCGCGGCGCGGCAAGCAGGTGGCGGTGCTGGTGGAGATCACCGCGCGCTTCGATGAGGCGCCCAACATCGCCTGGGGCCAGCTCTTGGAGAAGGAGGGGGCGCACGTCGCCTACGGCGTGGAGCGGCTGAAGACGCACGTTAAGCTGGCGCTGGTGGTGCGCGAGGAGGAGTGCGGCGTCAAGCGCTACCTGCATGTCGGCACGGGCAACTACCATACCGGCACGGCGCGACTGTACGAGGACTTGGGCATCCTGACCTGCGACCCGGACCTGACGGCGGACGCCTCCGATGTCTTCAACGAGCTCACCGGTGCGGCTTCCGCGCCGTCCTACCGCAAGATGATCGTCGCGCCCGAGTTCATGCGCCAGCGCTTCGTCGAGCTGATCAAACGCGAGGCGGAGCACGCGGAGGCGGGCCGTCCCTGCGGCATCCGCGCCAAGATGAACCAGCTCCAGGACGAGGCGATCATCCGCGAGCTCTACAGGGCCAGCATGGCGGGCGTGCCGATCTCGCTCAACGTGCGCGGGCTGTGCTGCCTGCGGCCGGGGATCCCCCGCATCTCGGAGAACATCCGCGTGTTCAGCGTGCTTGGCCGCTTCCTCGAACACGGCCGCATCTACCGCTTCGAGAACGGCGGTAGCCCGGAGTACTTCGTCGGCTCGGCGGACTGGATGCGGCGCAACCTCGACCGCCGCGTGGAGACGATCGCGCCCGTTGAGGATGCCCAGGTCAAGGCCGAGCTGAACCAGATCCTCGACGTTGCCGAGAACGACAACTACTCCGCCTGGGACTGCCAGATGGACGGCAGCTACGTGCGCCGCCACCCGGCGGAAGGTGAGGAGCCTCGCCCATCGCAGGACGTGTTTATCCGCCTGGCGCAAGAGGCCAGGTCGCAGAGGGTGTCTCAGACCAGCGGCGGTGAGTCTGCCTAGCGCCGGGCCGCTCCATTGCGGCTAGGGCTGGTCCTTCCCCTTGATCTCGATGCGCCGCCGCGTGGGCTCAGCTTCCCGCTCGGGGCGCGCTAGGTCGCCCCGTCCCGCCGGCACCAGCCCCGGCTCATCGCCGCGGAAGAACGCCTCGAAGCGCCGCCGCGCCTCGTCGTCCAGGCCTCCCAGCACCTCGCGCACCAGTGAGAGCATCCGCTCCTGCGCCTCGCGCATGCGCATGATGATCTCCACCCCCGCCAGGTTCACCCCCATCTCGTGGGTCAGGTTGGCGATCGCCCTGAGGCGCGCGAGGTCCCCCTCCGAGAACGTGCGCGTCCCGCCTGGGGTGCGCCCCGGCCGAAGCAGGCCGATGCGCTCGTACTGGCGGATCGTCTGCTCGTGCAGGCCGGTGAGCCGCGCCACCACGCTGATGCTGTACAGGCCGCCGCTATGCTCGTGCATCGCTCTCCTCCACCCCTAGCTCCACTTCCCCAGCCGCGGGTTGTGCGGGTTCAGCAGCCCGAACTCGCGGATCAGCTCGCGGCTGCGCATGTCCAGCGACTCCGGCACGACGATGTCGATGTGCACGATCTGGTCGCCGCGCCCAGCCGCGCTTAGGTGCGGGAAGCCCTTGCCGCGCAGGCGCAGCTCCTGTCCGCTCTGCGTGCCGGCCGGGATCTTCATCTGCACCCAGCCGTCCATCGTCGGCACTTCGATCGTCGCCGACAACGCCGCCTCGGCGAACGTGATCGGCACCTTCAAGTGGATGTTGTCGCCGCGCCGCTCGAAGTACGGATGGTCCTGCACGGTGACGAAGATCACCAGGTCGCCCGGCGGGCCGCCGTGCAGCCCCGGCTCGCCCTTGGCCGCCACGCGCACCTTACCGCCGCTGTCGATGCCCGCGTGGATCTTTACCTTGAGCTTGCCGCCGCTGCGCTGATCCTGCAGCGTCAGCTCCTTGCCGTGCAGCGCCTCGTCAAACGTGATAGACACGGCGTGCTGGCGGTCGGCGCCCCTGCCGCGCACGGCCCTGCGCTCGCGGGTGCTGAACGGCGTGCCCTGCCAGCTCTGGGCGTCGCCGTAGCCCTGGTCAAAGAGCTGGGCGAACAGGTCCTGGATCTCGCCCGGCGCGCCTTCGCCGGAGTACGTCACGCGGAAGCCGCCCGGCCCGCCCCCGCCGCGCAGCAGGTCCCCCAGGTCACCCATGTCGACCTGCTGCCCGCCGGGCGGAGGCCCCGCCGCCCCGCCGTGAACGTACGCCTCATGCCCCACCTGGTCGTAGACCTCGCGCTTCTGCGGGTCGGAGAGCACGTCGTAGGCCTGCTGGATCTCCTTGAACTTCGACTCCGCCGACTTGTCGCCGGGGTTGACATCGGGATGGTGCTTGCGCGCGAGCTTGCGGTAAGCCTTCTTCAGCTCGGCCTCAGTCGCCCCTCGCGGGACTCCCAGAGTTTCGTAGTAGTCGCGCGCCATCTTCTAGTAGGGGCCGCAGACATGCGGCCCATCGCGGGCCGGTTTTCACCGGCCCCTACGCAGGCTTCACTACTTTCACCATCGCGGGCTTGAGCACGATGCCTCCCATGCGATAGCCCTCGACGTACACCTCCGCCACGGTCTCAGTGGTAGCGTCCGGGCTTGCCTCCACGCTGAGCGCGTTGTGCTGCTGCGGGTCGAAGGGCACACCGGCCTGGCTGATCTTCTCCACGCCGTGCTTCAGCAGCGCGCTCTCCAGCACCCGCACCGTGCGGCGCACGCCGTCGAGCAGCGGGTCCGCGCCGTCAGGCTGGTCGCGGTAGGTGCGCGCGCACTGCGCCAGGCCGTCTAGCGCCGGGAACAAGTCGGCGAGCAGCTCCTCCACCGCGAAGCGCCGCGCGTCGTCCTTCTCCTGCTGCACGCGCCGGGCGAAGTTGCGCAGCTCCGCCTCCTTGCGCTGCGCCAAGTCGAGATACTCCGCCGCCTTGGCCTGCCAGTCCACCGCCTCCATGGGAGCTTCGGCCTCGGGAGCCGGCACAGTCATGCTAGGCTCCGCGGGCTCGCCTGGGACAGTGAACTGCCGCAGCGCCGCATCCGCCACCGCCGGCGCCGTCTCGCCCTGGCCGTCGCCGGGCTGCTCGCCGCCATGCCGCTTGTCGGTGATCTCGATTCTCCGCTTGGAGGGGTCCTTCGTCATAGCTCGTATTCGTGTCTAGTTGTGTTGCTCCGGGCCCTGCGCATCCGGCCCGGCCTCAGCCGCGCCGTACCGCGCCCTGAGTGTGGCGAGCGCCTCACTGAGATCCTCCGCCGCGGCGTAGACCACGCGGAACCACCGCGCGCCCAGGCTTGCATAGCGTGCCAGCTCCGCATCGGAGGGGCGGACGTGCTCCGCCAGCGCCGCCCGCACGTCGTCAGCCTTGCCGTAGTAGTACGGCGGCTGCACGCGCAGGCTGTCGTGCAGGTCGCTCACCGCCAGGCAGAACACGCCGGCCCGCGGCTTGGCGAACTCCGCGATGTTCATCTCGTCGAGCACGCGGAAGTTCATCACCGACAAGTCGGCGTACTCCACCAGGTCGTTGCGGTGCACGTCGCCCTCGGTAATCGTCGTAACCAGCATCTTGCCCATCTCCATCACGCTACTCCTTCACCTCGGTGAATTCGGCGTCCACCACTTCGCCGCTGTCCTTGCCGCCGCCGTCTCCCTCATGTGCGCCGGGCGCGGGCCCGGCCTGGGTGTCCGTCGCAGTGCCGACGTCCTTGTACATGATCTCCGCCATGCGGTAGCTCGCCTGCTGCAGCACCTCGGTGGCTGACTTGATGCGCCCAATGTCGCTCGTCTCGCGGGCCGCCTTGAGGTCGGCGATCGCCTTCTCCACCGCCTGCTTGTCCGCCTCGGGGATCTTGTCGGCGTTCTCCTTGAGCGTCTTCTCCATCTGGTAGACCAGGCTGTCCGCGCGGTTGCGGGCCTCCGCCTCCTCCAGCTTCGCCTTGTCCTCCGCGGCGTAGCGCTCGCCTTCCTGCACCATCCGCTCGATCTCGTCCTTAACGAGGTTGCTCGAAGCGGTGATGGTGATCTGCTGCGCCTTGCCCGTCGCCAGGTCCTTGGCGCTGACGTTGACGATGCCGTTGGCGTCGATGTCGAAGGTCACTTCGACCTTCGGGATGCCGCGCGGCGCCGGCGGGATGCCCATCAGGTGGAACTTGCCCAGGCTCTTGTTGTAGCCCGCCATCTCGCGCTCGCCCTGGAGCACGTGCACCTCCACTTCAGTCTGGTGGTCAGCCGCGGTGGTGAACACCTCCGACTTGCGCGTCGGGATCGTCGTGTTGCGCGGGATCATCCGCGTGCACACGCCGCCCAGCGTCTCGATGCCCAGCGTCAGCGGCGTCACGTCGAGCAGCAGGATGTCCTTCACCTCGCCGCCGAGCACGCCGGCCTGGATCGCCGCGCCCACCGCGACGACCTCGTCGGGGTTGACGGTGCGGTTAGGCTCCTTGCCCGTCAGCTTGCGCACCAGCTCCTGCACTGATGGCATGCGCGTGGCGCCGCCGACGAGAATCACCTGGTTGAGTTGATCGCTGGTTACGCCCGCGTCCGCCATCGCCTGCTTCGTCGGCCCGACGCACTTCTCCAGCAGGTCGTGAATCAGCTCTTCGAGCTTGGCGCGGTTGAGCGTCACGTCGAGGTGCTTGGGCCCATCGGCGTCCGCGGTGATGAACGGCAGGTTGATCTCAGCGCTGGTCGTCGTCGAGAGCTCGATCTTCGCCTTCTCCCCCGCCTCGCGCAGCCTGCTCAGCGCCCGCGGGTCCTTGCGCAGGTCGATGCCGTACTGCTTCTGGAACTCCTCGGCCAGCCAGTCCACCACGCGGCTGTCCATGTCGTCGCCGCCGAGGAAGTTGTTGCCGCTCGTCGCCTTGACCTCGAACACGCCGTCGCCCAGTTCGAGGATCGACACGTCGAAGGTGCCGCCGCCGAGGTCGAAGACGAGGATCGTCTGCTCCTTCTGCGCCTTGTCCAGCCCGTAGGCCAGCGCCGCCGCCGTCGGCTCGTTGATGATGCGCAGCACCTCCAGCCCGGCGATCTTCCCCGCGTCCTTCGTCGCCTGCCGCTGCGCGTCCTCGAAGTACGCCGGCACGGTGATCACCGCCTGCGTGATCTTCTCGCCGAGGAACGCCTCGGCGTCGAGCTTCATCTTCTGCAGGATCATCGCGCTGATCTCCTGCGGCGTGTAGGTGCGGTCGTCGATCGTCACGCGGAAGTCGCGCCCCATCTGGCGCTTGATCGACGCCACGGTGCGCTCCGGCGCGGTGACGAGCTGCCGCTTCGCCGTCGCGCCCACCACGCGCTCGCCGTCCTTCTTGATGTGCACGACGCTGGGCGTGGTGCGCCCGCCCTCCTTGTTGATCAGCACCTTCGGCTCGCCGGCCTCCAGCACCGCCATGCAGCTGTTCGTCGTACCCAGGTCTATGCCTAGAACCTTTGCCATGTCATCACCTTCATCACTGCTCTACACCTTAGCTACTGTTCTTCAGCTTCGCTGCTGCTACTCGGCTCTGCTGCTGCTATCAGGCAGGCCGCCGAGCCAGCCCTTCTGCACGGGAGCCAATCGACCGCTCCCGCGGCTTCCGGCTCCCTACTACCACCATTCTATCGCGGTTATCGTACCTTGTCAAGGAAATCTTAGCATGCTAGACGCAGATTATCTTAGCAGTGTTGAGATGGATGTTTGCGAACTTATGGCGCTGGGTCAGCGGCGGTGCCGGAGCCGCTGGGAGACGGCGAACGCGGCGAACACCAGGCACAGCGCCGCGGCGATGGACGCCGGCCACCGTGTGTCGCACACACAGGCTCAGGCTTCTTCCGCCAGCTCGCAGGCGACGGAGAACGGGTTGCCGGAGGTGGTGGCGGCGTCGGGCGGGGCGCCGCTGCCCAGCAGGCTGTATTTCTCCGCGTTCGCCGTGCTGAGCAGATCGCCCATCACGCTCGCGAGCGGCTCGCCTCGGTCGATGACCCCGGGCAGGGTCGCCCTGTAAATGTTCAGCCGCGACACGCGCTTCTTGATCGAGACACTGTGCTCGCTCTTCCACTTGCGTACGGCGGCGAGCACGTTGACGAGGCTCTCCCCTGCGCCGATGTCCAGGTCGTAATCGCGCTGCACATCTATCGAGTCCGGCAGCCGGATACGGACTCCCTTTTCACCCGATGGGACGTAGACATCAGGGGATACAGGCGGCTTCGGCCAGGGCTGGAGGTGGATGCTTGGCGGGTCGTGCCACTGGGCGAAGTACCAGCTCCAGCACTCCTCGGCGATGTGCGGCAGCACCGGCGCGAACAGCCTCAGCACGGCGCTCAGGCAGATGAACAGCGCGGCCTGGGCGCTTAGGCGCAGCGCGTCGTCGGGCGTCTTGGGATGCGCCTCCACCGCCAGGGGCTCGCCGTAGAGGCGGCCCTTGCAGAGCTCGAGGTAGTTGTCGCAGAAGTCGGCCCAGAAGAAGTCCTCGGCGGCCTGCTTGGCGTCGCCGAACTCGTACTCCTCGTGGGCCTTTGTCGCGCGCTCGATGGCCTTGGCGAGCTTGAAGAGCACCCAGCGATCTGTGGGATAGGTGACGAGCGCGAGCAAGCCATCAGGCTCGCGGGCAGGGACTCCCGCGCCACCAATCGCAGGCGGGCCGCCTGCGCCACCGGCGAGCAGGGGGTCGAAGTCCAGCAGGTGGCGCATCGCGAACTTGCTGGCGTTGAAGAGCTTGGTGATCAGCCGCTTGCCTTCGCCCAGCACCTTCTCGTCGTAGAGCGTGTCCGTGCCCAGCTTGCAGCCGCTGCTCCAGTAGCGCAGGCCGTCGGCGGTGTACTTCTCCACCAGGTCGGCGGGCGTCACCACGTGGCCCTTGGACTTGCTGATCTTCTTGTGGCCGATGTCCTGAGCGTGGCCGCTGATCACGATGTCCTCCCAGGGGATCACGCCGAAGTGGAAGAACGCCTTGGTGATGGTGTAGAACGCCCAGGTGCGGATGATGTCGTGGGCCTGCGGGCGCAGGTCCATCGGGTAGAGCTGGGCGTGGCGCATGGCGACGTCCGGCTCGTCCCAGCCGATCACGAGCTGCGTGCAGAGCAGCGGCGTGAGGCTGGACGTCGCCCAGGTGTCCATCACGTCGCGCTCGGGGAAGTACCCCGCGCGCTGATGGCCTACACCCATTTTATGCATGAGGCCGTCGAACTGCTCCTGGCCGAACAACCTTATCTGCTTCTCCCTGACCTCCTCGATTACCTCAGGAGACGGGTGATCAACTAGTGGGTTGACGGGCAATCGCGAGAGGTCAGCGATGATGAACTCCGGGCCCTGTCCGCAATCTGTATGCCAAAGCGGGAACGGTACGCCGTTGAAGCGCTGGCGGCTGATGCACCAGTCCTGGTTCAGCCCCTCCACCCAGTGCTCGTAGCGCTTGAACATGTACTCCGGAAACCAGCGCAGCTTCCGCCCCTGCTCGATCAGCTCGTGCTTGAAATCGAGCACGCGGATGTACCACTGCGGCGTCACCAGGATCTCGATGGGCACGCCGCCGCGCTCGCTGTGGCGCACGATGTGCGTGATCTCGCGGACGCTCTTCAGCAAGCCAGCATTGCGGAGTGACTCGCGGATCCACTTCTGCGAGTCTGGAACGCGCTTACCGACCATCTCACTCATCAAGCCGCTTGCGCGGGAAGGGTGCCGGGAAGGCAGCTCGAACGTGAGCTTGCTCGACAACTCATCCGAATAGCGCGTACCACGATCCAGGAGGCAGCTCGTTGTCGTCGCGTCAACGAAGCCCATGCAAGCGGGAAGGTAGCCCACCTGCATCGTGATCTCGCCTTGCCTGCTAACAACAACGCGGTTCGGCAGGTTGAACTGCTCCCAGTGCTCCACGTCCTCAGTGTCGCCGAAGGTGCAGCACATCAGGATGCCCGTGCCCTTCTCGGGGTCGGCCTTCGGGCTGGGCAGGA
>Ga0315282_10001836_pt1 | contig 39709 bp, 28 predicted proteins | sample YL17G07_20_MG_FD_203693 | JGI IMG/M metagenome (GOLD analysis project Ga0315282, IMG submission 203693) | Sediment microbial communities from Yellowstone Lake, YNP, Wyoming, USA - YL17G07_20 | ecosystem: Environmental > Aquatic > Freshwater > Lake > Sediment | place: USA: Wyoming | collected...
CACGGCCGTGCGCCCCCGGCAGGCATCATCGCCTGCCGACCTTGCGACGCTGTCTTTCGCGTCGATCGATCCCCTCTCCCTCTGGGAGAGGGTAGGGTGAGGGCCGCGCCTCCTTGCGTTGTCTTGCCCCCCAGCGCGCTGCTTCTGTGCACAGCGCCCACTTGCCAGTGCGGTTGTTCCTTCAGCCTTCAGCCTTCAGTCTTCAGCCTCACTTCCCCGGCGCTCGCCTCGGCACGAGCTTCATCCCGGACGTTGCCGGCTTCCCGAGGCTCTCCTCAAAACGCTTCTTCGCGCGCCGGTACAGCTCCTCCTGGCTGCGCATGGCTTTCCTGCCGCGAAGGCGGCTGTAACTGCCGTCCGCCATGAGCTCCCGCGCCTTTACTGTATCGGCCAGTTCAACGTCCAGAATCTCGCGAACTCGCGCCTTGTGCTCCTCGTCCTGCAGGGGAAACATGGTCTCTATGCGGCGCAGCAGGTTGCGCGGCATCCAGTCCGCGCTCGAAAGGTAGTACTCCTCCTGCCCGCCGTTGTGGAAGAAGAAAATGCGGCTGTGCTCCAGGAACCGGTCGACGATGCTGATGACGCGGATGTTGTCGCTCGTGCCTTTGATGCCGGGGCGCAGGCAGCATATGCCGCGCACAATGAGGTCGATCTTTACGCCCGCCTTCGACGCCGCGTAGAGCGCGTCGACTACCTCGCGATCCACGAGGCTGTTCATCTTGGCGATTATCCGCCCCCTGACTCCGGACTTCGCCCGGTCCCTCTCGCGGTCGATGAGCGCTATCACCCGGTCCTTCATGGCCATCGGCGCAACGATGAACTTCCTGAACGCGGACGGTTGGCTGTAACCGGTTATCGCGTTGAATAGAGCCGAAGCGTCCGCACCGAGATCCTCATCGTCGGTGAACAGCCCCACGTCCGTGTATACACGCGCAGTGATCTCGTTGTAGTTGCCGGTCGAAAGATGGAGATACCGCCTGATCCCGCCGGGCTCCCTGCGGATGACAAGCGCCGCCTTGCAGTGCGTCTTGAAGCCCACCACGCCGTATATCACGTGCGCCCCTGCCTCCTCGAGCGCCCGCGCCCATTCGATATTGGCCTCTTCGTCGAACCGAGCCTTGAGCTCCACGAGCGCCGTGACCTCTTTGCCCTTGAGCGCCGCCCGCTCCAGCGCCTTCACTACCGGCGATTCGCCCGTCGTCCTGTAGAGCGTCTGCTTTATCGCGAGAACGTCCGGGTCGTCCGCCGCGGCGTCGAGGAAGTCCGCCACGATGTCGAACGACTCGTACGGGTGATGCACGAGAATATCCCGTCGCGATATCGCTTTGAATATCGCCTTCTTGTCGTCGCCGACCGATGTCGGCACCGGCGGAAATATGGGCTCCTTGAGGTTCGGCCGGTCTATCTGGTTGGCCAGACGCATGAACGGCCTCAGCGACAGCGGCCCCTCTATTCTGTACACGTCTTCCTCGTCGAGGTCGAGCTCCGTCACGAGCGTCTTTACGAGCGCCGTTGGCGCTGCCTTATCGATCTCCAGGCGCACGGCGGCGCCGCGTGGCCTGCGGCGCAGCTCGTACTCTATGGCCTTTACAAGATCCTCCGCGCCTTCCTCGTCGATCGTAAGGTCGGCATCGCGCGTTACTCGCAGCGCGTGCGCCGAAAGAACCTCATAACCCTCGAACACGGCCCCCAGGTGTTCGCGAATAAGGTCTTCCAGGAATACGTATGTCAGCCCCCCGTGCCCCGGCGTCTGTATCGCGCGGCCCAACACCTCCGGCACCTGCACAAACGCCAGCGTCCCGCCCCGCAGGCTCCTTACCCCCACCGGCTTGAGGCGCACCGCGATGTAGATGTAAGTGTTCAGGAGCACCGGGAATGGATGCCCCGGGTCCACCGCCATCGGCGTGAGAACCGGGTATACTTCGTTCGTAAAGAACCGTTCCAGGAACCGCCTCTGCGCGTCATCGAGGCCGCCCATCTCCGCAAAATCAACCCCTGCCTCTCTCAGCGCGCCGCGCACGGTGCCGTTGAACGCCTTGTACTGCTCGGCTACCATCCTGTGCACCCGCGCGGATATCGCGGCGTCCTGCTGCTCCGGCGTCATGCCGTCCGCTGTCGCTTCGACAACCTCCGCCGCAATCTGTCGCTTGATCCCCGCGACTCTCACCATGAAAAACTCGTCGAGATTCGATGCGACAATCGAAAGGAACTTCAGCCGCTCCAGAAGCGGCACCGTCTCGTCAAGCGCTTCTTCCAGAACGCGATGGTTGAAGTCGAGCCACGACAGCTCGCGGTTTATGTAGAGGCTTGAGCCTTTGCGTTTCATCTGCCGGCCCTCGTGAGGACCACGGGCAGCCCGAATACTTCGAGGAATAGGTCGGCCTTATTCTCGAGTGCCCACTGGTCTACGAGGAGATCCCCGCGGCTCTTCACCTCGAGCACCAGCTCGCTCTCGGTCGGCGTCGCCTTCACGCTGATGATCTCCTGGTTGTGGTTGCGGTCCAGGGCGTCCGCGATGCGCAGTATCGCGGCGATCTTCGTTACCGCGACGCGCGAGCTCTGCGGCAGCGCCCAGAACTCGAGGTGCTGCACCTGCGGTGTCGCGCGCCTGTGGTACCGGCACGTATGCGCGATAATCGCCCTGTCCTCCGGCGAGATACCCAGTATCTCCGACTCATTGACGAGGTAATAACTGTGCTTGTGGTGCGACCGGCTGCTGATAAAGAGGCCTATGTCATGCAATATCGCGGCAATCCGCAAGAGTAACCTCTGCCGTGGCTTCATCCCGCAGAACTGCTGCAGTTGGTCGAAGAGCATAAGCGACAGCTTCTCTACGTGCAGGCTGTGCGCCTCGTCGAATCGGTACTTGCGCCCAATTGCGACCGCTGACGCCACGATGTCCTTCTCTATCTCGCCGTCGCCTCTTCCCGGCGCGCCGACGCGCAGAACGTCCATAAGCAGGCTGTCGAGTACCGACACCGCGGGAAATACCAGCGACTTCGCGCCCGTCGTTTCGAGAAACGCCCTCGTCGCCACTATCGCCGCCGGCAGCGTCTCCGCCGTATCGTAACCGATATTGAAACGCTTGCTCCTCTCCGACGCGCTCGTAGCCTCCACGCGCGCCGACACGCTTTCGAACGCCCGCGCGCGCATCCGTATCAAGTTGCCGTCCTTCGATACGCCGCTGAAGCGGTTCCGAAGCGCCAGTTCGTGCAGCTCGTTATTAACCACTACGAGCGTGTCCACGCCTGAAATCCTGTAAACCCTCTCCAGCGCGCTCGCTACGTTAATAACGAATGTGTTCAGTCTCTGATAGAGCAGCCGGTCCGACGCCGCGCTCGCGAGCGTCTCGATGAGCCTCAGCGTCCCGATGCGCCCCGTCTCGGTAAGTATGAGATCTCCGCCCTGGAATACCGAAATCTCCGCCGACCCCGACCCGAGCGCGAGGACGAGGATGGTCCTGTCCGGCTGGTCGAACGCCTTCCCCATGGCGCGGCGCAAGACCTGGTGTACCAGACGCGTCTCTTCGATCGGCTCTATGGCCCTGATATCGAGGCCCGACGCCTCCTGCAGTGTGTCAAGGAACGTATCGCGGTTCAGGGCCTCCCTTACGGCGCTCGTCGCAATCGCCGAGTACCGCGAAACGCCGTACTCCTTCATCGTCCGTGCGAAGCCTCTCATGACCTCGACCGTCTCGCGCGTGATGGCGTTGCTTATTCGCCCCGTGCTGAACGTGTCGCGCCCGATGGTCACCGGTACCACGAGCCGGTCGAGCTCCTTGACCCCTGCTCCCTCGTTCGTCTGGGCCACCAAGAGCCTTATCGAGTTCGACCCGATGTCTATCGCCGCCACCACTTCGCGCTGCGCCGTCTTGCCCATGTTCTCCCAATCGTAGATAGCTGTTGCACTTACGACAAATCACCGCACCGTATCTCTGTCGGAATTCCGGCTGCACATTATAACAAATTCCCCATTTCCCGCTTCCCAACTTCCTGTCAGCTCCCATCGTCACTCACGGGCAGGGCGACTCGGTGAGTCGCCCTGCCCCGAAAGCCGGACCTGCTCCTGCGGTCCCCGCCGCTCACGCCTATGTGCCACTGGCGGCTCGCCCGCCAGTGATCGTAAAGGCGCACGGCCGTGCGCCCTGTGTGGCACTGGTGGCTTGCCCACCAGTGATGACGGTACGACAGGCATTCCTGCCTGTCGTCCTTACGGCGCCGCTTCTTGCGCCGATACCATCCCCTCGCCCTCCGGGAGAGGGGCTCCCGGCGAGGGCTGTGCCGCCTTGTATCCCTGTCTTCCAGAGGGATCCTCTGCCGTCCATCTCCCCCCTCAGTAGGTAGCCCCGACAACTCGTTGTCGGGGCGCCGCAGGCGCAAGCGGCTGCCATAGGCGTACTCGACTGTCAGGCAACGCCCGATTCCCGTTGGCACGTCCTCTCTTTCGTTGTCCTTCCGCCCCGAGTATGTGCCAGCGTTCTGCCCGACTTCCGACTCCAAACCATGCATCTCGTTCCCATGCTCTCGGCTTCCCACTCCGTGTCCCTCCTGCGATTCTCTATTGACTAACCCGCCCCGGCATTGGATAGTCGCATGTTATACTGGCATACATACGTTCCTCTTGCTAAAGGAGCACAACGTGCCCGAAAAACTCAAATCCCGTTTCCTCGACGAGCTTACCGCCCGTCAGGCCCAGACTGTGATGAAACGCACCGGTATGGTCATCCTTCCCGTCGGCACCCTTGAGCTCCACGGTCCGCATATGCCCCTCGGCTGCGACGGCTTCATCACCCAGGCCCTCGCTTTCAAGATCGCCGAAAAGGCCGATTGCCTCGTCGCGCCGCTGGAACCCTTCTCATTCATCGGCGGCACGTCCCGCTTCAAAGGCGGCGTCTCGGTGCCTTTCTCCGCATCGATGGAGTTCCTCAAGCACATTGTCCGCGCCCTCATCGCCGGCGGCTTCCGAAAGATCGTCCTTATGTCGGCCCACATGCCGAATGCCACGGCGCTGACGGCGGTCGCGCGGGAGATGTTCGAAGAGACGGGCCTGCCGATCCTCAATCTCCGGCCGTTCTCTCTCATTGACGATGAGATGATCGCGGATGTTCTCGGCAGCGCCGAAGACGCCCTAATGGAAGCGACGCTTCTCGCCGGCTCCCTCAAGGTGCTCGGCAAGGACTACCTTATTGAACCCGGGAAGTGGAAGCACGTCGACACAGTTCCGCTCACGCCCGAAAGCGCTCGTCGCCTCATGCGAGTTGCCAACGTCGGCTTCTACTACACGAGCGAAATGTCCCATCAGCCGCCCCGCGCAGGCGTCGACCCCGACAAAGGCGTCATCCTTCTCGAGCGCGGCGCCGACCGCGCGAAGAACATCGGCAAGGACATGGACGACTACATCAAGTGGCTCGACAAAACCTTCGGCAAAGACAGGGCAGGGAAGGGGGCCCCATACTATCTGGCCTGAAAGGCAAACTACTGCGCGCCGATCGTGTGCGTCAACCGTAGGGGCGCACGGCTGTGCGCCCTCGGCAGGCGTCTCGCCTGCCGACCTTGCGGCGCTGCTTCTTGCGCCGGTGTTTATCGCGTAGGGGCGACTCGGCTTGCCACGGCGTAGGCGCAGCCGAAGCTGGGTGAGTCGCCCTCAATAGTACGACAGGCATTCTTGCCTGTCGACATTACAGGCGCGGTTCGTGCGCCTGCATATACTATGTGCCACTGGCGGCTTGGCCGCCAGTGATAAGCATTCCGATCCGCCGGAGGCGGATCGACCTTACCTGCGCGTATGGCGCGCAGGAATCCCCTCGCCCTCTGGGAGAGGGGTCAGGGGTGAGGGCCGCTTGCCAAATGGCCTATCTCTGCAAAAGAGTAGCTGCGTAGCACTGCTGGTTCATCTGGCAACGGCTGATGCATTGATCCGCCGTCGGCGGGTAACCCTGTGAAAACGTAGGGGCGACGCATGCGTCGCCCGCAAGACGTCGCGACGCGACACAAACGAAGGAGGCTCCACATGGAATGGCTCAAGATCACCGGGCCCAAATTCAAGAAATACGTCGCCGCCGGCAAGGCCGTCGCCGTGCTCCCATGCGGCAGTATTGAAAAGCATGGGCCCCATCTTCCTCTCGGTACCGACACCTTGAACGTCGAATACGTCGCGAAGACCGCCTGCGAGAAGGCCGGCGCGATAATGCTTCCCGCGCTGCCTTACCTCTTCGTCAACGAGATGAAAGCCTCCGCCGGCGCAGTGAGCCTCGCGACGAAAACGGTCATCACGCTCCTCGACGAGATCTGCGACGAAGTCGCCCGCAATGGCATAAAGAAGATTGTCCTCCTCAACGGCCATGGCGGAAACAACGCGATTCTTATGGCCTTCCTGCAGGGGCTCCCCGGCCAGGGCAAGGACTACGCCGTCTATTACCTCTCGCTCATGGCCTGCGGCAAGGGCCCCAAGTGGGCTAAGGCCGCTAAGATGCGCAAAGCCAAACTCGAAGGCGGCCACGCCGACGACGGCGAAACCGACATGACCTATTTCACCAACACCGCTCTTGTCGATACTAAAGCGATTTCGAAGGATAAAAACGCCGGCGCGAGCATCCTTGATTTCGACGTCTCGCCCGCTCGCGCCCAGACCTGGTGGTACGCCGAGTTCCCAGATTCGCTCGCCGGCGACCCTCGGTTCGTCTCGAAGGAAAGAGGCAGGCTCATTACCGAGTCCCTCGTCGACGGCGCCGTCGACGTCCTGAAGCGCATTCGCGACGACGAAAAAGTCGCTGCGCGCAACGCCTCCTTCGAGTGCGAGTCCTACGACCCGAAGAAAATGCGCTGATTGCGCTTGTGACTGCTCTTCTATTGTAGGGGCAGGCCCCCGTGCCTGCCCTTGTTTGAACTCGAATAGAGACTGCGTCTTCTCATCGACGCCGCTTCAGGGATATGTGCCACTGGTCCGCCGTCGGCGGACCCGCCGGCGATAACGTAGGGGCGCGCTCGTCAGTCGCCCTTCAGTACGACAGGCATTCCCGCCTGTCGACCTTACGGCGCTGTCTCTTGCGCCGAATATGTCCCCTCTCCCTCTGGGAGAGGGTAGGGTGAGGGCCGCGCCGCCTTGCGGTTTCTGATTCCTTTGACGCCGCTGTTCTCATACACGCGGCCCTGGTTTGTTTGCTTTGCTTCGGACTTCAGACTTCGGACTGGTTTTTCGGAGAACACCCGAGGTTCTTGGCGGCTTCGACCGCACATAGAACGTAATGCTCGAAAGGAGGCCCCCCTTGACCACCCCCTACCAACGCGGCATCATCAAACGCTACTACGAACACGCCGAGACCCTCGCGCTCCAGCAGCTCGCCGAGATCGTCTCCGACCTCTACCTCGCCGACACCGAGGCCAAAAAGGCGAAACTCTGGCAAAAAGCCGAATCCGCTCTCCTCAAGCTCAAAGCCCACAAAGGCCAGACCCAGAAAGTCATCGCCTCCAGAGATCTTGAAGGTCTCGCGAAGATGCTTACAGAACTCCAGAGGTAAGGACGTGCTCGGAAGAGACGCTTCGGGGTAGTTATGCTGAAGGGAAAAGGACTCACGCTGACGTGTCTCGCGACGGTATGCATCGTCGCTGCCGTCCTTGCGTTGTGGCTCTTCGCGAATCAGCGGGAGAGGCGCTGGAACGGGATTGGCGTCTCCAGCGCCAGCGTTCTCAACTGTCTTGGACCCGAGCTCGCGCGGCGCGCGTCGCTTGACCCCTCCGACCCAGTCTTCTGGAATCATGCATTGCTGGAATTTCTCTCCAAGCCTTTCCTTGACAGGGGCGGGTACAGCCCTGACATCGTTTCGCGCGCCGTGCCGGTTCCTCTTCTTGGCGCGAGCGCCGGGAACGCCGCAGTGCCGGAAGTTCAAGTGCTTTTATTCATAGCCCCATTGCGGGATGGTCAGCCCGGGGTTGTGAATGCTTATGTGCTGTCGACCAGCAGTCGCTATGGGCCGTCACCCTGCGTTGCATACCTGCGCTCGCCTGCCGAGCGCCCCGCAGACGAACGTGATGGACTTGCCTTCTTCGCAATCGCACAGAGGCTTTGGGAGTGCGCCAGGACCGGGCAGCAAGCCGACTTCGACAAGGAGGCGGCCTCGTTTGTGGATTCGGACAGATTCTCCCTGGCCTGCCTTGACCACAAGATAGTGCTTTCGGGCCGACAGCTCTCAGCAATGGCTCGACTCTTAAGAGCGCACGCTTTCCGTCAGTTCGCCGCGGCTGACGACCCTTCCCCGCGCCCATGGTTCAAAGGATACGAATTGTATAGTTGGCAGAATCCCGATGGCTCTTGGGACTTTTCTCTCTTGATCGGTACCAACCGTAACAAGACAGTCGAAGAGATCTTCGACAAGAAGGTGAGCATCCACGGTTTGGACCAGCTCAAGGAGCGAATCTCTCAACTGCCCGAGGGGACGCACGTCGTCTGGCTAGACTGTCTGATCGTCGGCAATGCAAAGGCAAAGGGTAGTGAAGCGCTCAAATACCCGTCCGCGCAAATGACCGACGATGTAGCGCGCTTCGCTGCCGAACACGGTGGCGAGGTCGTTGGACCCTGACGCCAGTATGCTCGGCCACGAGGTGACCGGGACGCTCGACAGGCTTTGAGCAAAGAAAAGGGGACATGCAAAGAAAAGGGAACATTCTACTTTTTTGCGGGGACAGAGCGACGTTCTATTCTTCCTCAGGTCTTCTCATGAGACGTTTACACGGAACGCGCTGCCCGCCAACCTGTTCGCGCATGCCCACCGGTCTGTAGCCGGTCACAGAGCGGCTATGAGGCGAGTATTCCACTCGCTGCTCGCCGTCTACCCGATGATCATTTGTGATCACTTCTGATCGAAATGATCACATGCCTCTGAAGACTGCAAGACCGGCAAACGGTATAGACAAACCGCGCCCCTCCTGCATAATCCTGTCGGCATTATCCTGGAATTCACATTTCCGGAGGTCGGCATGCAGGGGCTGTTCGGCAGCATCAAGTTCGATGAAAAAGGCCTCATTCCCACAATCATCGTAGACCAGGCCACAAAGTCTGTGCTCACCTTGTGTTACATGAACCGCGAAGCGGTTGAAAAGACGCTTTCCACCGGCAAAGTCCACGTTTTCCGCCGCTCCAAGGGGCGCGTGATGATAAAGGGGGAGACAAGCGGGCATATTCAGTTGCTGAAGGAATTCCGCGTTGATTGCGAAGGAAACTCGCTTCTTTTCATTATCGAGCAGAAAGTTGCCGGCTGCCACGCAGGGTATTTTTCCTGCTATTTTCGAGCTTACAATGCCGAAAAAGATTCGTGGGAAATTGTCGAAGAGAAAGTCTTCGATCCGGACAAGGTTTATTAGTGTTGTCTGCAGTCCCAGAGGTTGCAAACAGCCCCGAAGGCCGCTGAAACGGCGAAAAAAGCCTTGAACCTGCGCGCTGGCAGCGCTATATTTGAGTTGTGTCGGTCCTGCGGAAACAGGGCGTTCTTTCCCTTCCCGCGGGCCAGCGAAAGCGCACAGGCTGGAGGTGCTTGATGGCGGAGAAATTCGTAGTTTTTGAAGACGCGGCCAAGGAGCTTCAGAAGTCTCCCGACGAGTTGAAAGCGCTTGTTGACGAGGGCAAGATCCGCAGTTTCATGGACGGCGGCAAGATGAAGTTCCGCCGCGGGGATCTCGACAACCTCAAGGCGTCTCTCGGGATTTCGACCGAGGAAGAGGAATTGAGCCTCGCTCCTCCGGAAGAAATGGCTGAAGTGCCGCCGATGCCGGCCGAAGAAGAGGCTGCAGCAGCGCCCCCTGAAGAGGCTCCGGAAGTTCCTCCGCCCGCTCCCGCCGAGGACGAATTTACAATCGAGCCTCTCGATGAAGGCGAGGCGAGGCTGACGCCGGGTTCCGGCAGCAAGAAGGCCGAGGCGGCTCCCAAGGCGGCAAGTGCCAAGGCCGCCAAGGCGGCGCCGGCCGAGGGCGGCAAGGAGGACGAAGTAGCGTCCTTGAGCGATTTCGAGATCAGCGAAGAAGTCGAAGAGAAGGGGCAGGAACTGGGCGAGGAGGAGGCGGAGCTCTTGTCAGTGCAGGCGCCTGCCTTCCGATCGTTCGAGGAAACGGAAGCGCCGAGCCCGCTGATGACGGTAGTACTTGTGGCGTCGATAGTTGTGGTCGTCTTCGCGGCGGTTGTCGTGATGAGTTTCGCGTGGGATGTAAACATCTCAGGTTTGACCAGTTTGTGGCCGGCACAGTAACCTTGAAAGGAGGGGGAATGTACGGCAAAGCAGGGGTTCTTCTCAAAGTCCTCGTCGTAGTGGCCGCCGTCGGCATAGCCGCCGGTTGCTCCGCCCAGTTGAGGCAGTTGCAAGGCGCCAATCAGGACCTTGTCAAGCAGCGCGACAGTTTGCAGAGGCAGATCGCGGATCTCCAGGGCCAGTTGGCCAAGGCCAATGAAGACAGGGCCGGCGCCGAAGCCCAGTTGAAGGCTGCCCAGGCCGATGCGCAGTACTGGAAAGATCAGTCGGCGGCGTATGCGTCGGCCAGCGAGGGATACAAGAAACTTATCAACGCGCAGGACGAGCAGTGGCTGCGAGAACTCGCAGTCAGGATGGGCGGCGTCTATCTGCCGGGCGGCGGCATCAGGCTGCCGGGGGACATCCTGTTCGAATCCGGCAAGGCCGACCTCAAGGCATCCGCCAAGGCGGCTCTCCAGACCGCGGCGGACGCTTTCCAGTCCGCGAAGGGCAAGGATTACTACTTCCGTGTCGACGGTCACACGGATAACGTGCCCATCAAGCGGTCGCACTGGAAGGACAATATGGAGCTTTCCCAGGCGCGCTCCCGCTCGGTGTGGGTTGCCCTCAAGACCGCCGGCGTTTCGCCGGAAAGGATGTACACGGCTGGTTTCGGCGAATACAGGCCCGCCGACAACAACACGACGGCCAAGGGCAGACAGACCAATCGCCGGGTAGAAATATGGATAGTCGCAGCGCCGACGGTCCAGGGACAGCCCGGCGGCGCCGAGGCTGCTCCCGCGGCGGAGACTCCCGCGGCTCCCGCGGCCGAGGAAAAGCCCGCTGCGGCTGAGACGCCTGCCGCCACTGAGTCCGAACCCGCTCCGGCGACTTCGGAACCATTAGAGTAGCGACTGATTCTGGCCGAAATAACTGAGGACAGGCATGTGCCTGTCCTCAGTTTCTTTTTGTAAGGAGTCATGTCATGGAGCGCTTCGTTACCCGTCTTTTCGTTCTCGTCACCGTCTTTCTGATCTGCATTCCCACCGCTTCGCCTGCGGACGATATCGCGGCGGCAGCGGCAGTAGATTCGAGCGGAGCGGCCGTAATCGCGCCGGCGATCGATTCCAGCGCCGAGACACCGTTAGAGGCGGCCGAAAGCACCGAGGCCGAGGCCGAAAACGTGCTTCTGCCGGCCGAGCCGGTGGAAGCGGCGACACCCGCCGGCGGCGAGAAGGCCGGCACTACGACAAACACCGAAATTCCCATCACGCTCGACGAAGTGAAGACCCTTCTCACAAGAAACGAAGCGCCTCGCATCAAGGTCACCAATCGCTACGGCGGCGTCATCATCGGCCGCGCCGTAGAGATAGTCAGCGATAAGCTCAACGTGGACGTAAGCGGCGAGGCCCTCGGCGTAGACGGAATTGTGGGCGTCCCTGTGGCACAGATCGTAAGCATGCAGGCGCTTGTGCCGCTGTCCGACCAGGAGCGCGCTGCGGCCGAAAAGGCTACAGCCGAGTATATCGCCGGCATAAGCGCCGCGCAGGCTCAGGTACCCCAACAGATCGAGTCCACAGCGCCGGAAGGGTTCCCGCCTGCGGCCATAGCTGCGATAGAGTCTTCTGAGGAGGGGCTCGCGGAATCCACTTCAGCCGAAGCGCAAGGCGCGCCGGAAGGAGAGAGAGACCTCTTAGCCATATACCCGCCGAGCGAGGGCTGGGGGCCGGAGAAGCTTGGTGAAATCATCAGGAAATCCATAGTTCTGCACCTGCACCCCTTCGGCAAAGAGCTGGATTTCACGAACGATTACGATTCGTGGAAGGAAGCATACGAGAAGAAGCGCGCCGAGCAGATCGCCGAGATGACGCAACTGCAGGATGCGGGCAGACCCGTTCCGGAGGGTTTCGAGGTGCTGCCTGAATTGGCGCCGGTTCCGAGCCTTGAAGGCGCCGAATACGCCCCGAGCGCCCCGGCGGGGGATAAGTCGGCAGCTCCCGCCGCCGGCATGCCGGCGCCATCCGCGGGGCAGTAAGGCGGAAGCCTTGGCGAAGGACGAACCCTCAGCAATAATGGATGCGTCGCCCGCAAACAGGCCGCACACCTGAAAACGCCCTCAGCAAACGCCTCAAGGAAATCGGCGTCGACAAATGGCTCGTCGAGACCAACGGCAAAGCCCGCACCGGCTTCAGCTACGCCGACATTCGGGCCGAGTCAACAGAGGCGGCGTGGCGCACAACGGACTGTTTCATTATGGAACACTTTCCGCTGAACCGTCATCCTGCACTGGTTTTCATTGATTCGTTCCCATAAGAGCGGCCTAAGCCTCCGCGGTCTGTGATTGGGCAGGTTTCCTGGACGTGCCTGCCGCAGCCGCCTGGAAGATTCTCCAGATTTTCTGAGATATAGAGAACCATTGGCCCTGTTGAACGTCACAACACCAGAGACACCGCGCTGTTTTTCCAGCAGCCGAGTCTGCTTCCCCGGTCGCGGATGGTCTCATATGGGTCAGAGACCGTCGGTCCCGTTACTGTGCTTCGTAGCGCATCAAGACTTGGAAGGGGGCGGTGTCCCAAACGTAGTTGAAAGTTGACGAAGAAAAGCGGCGGCTCTATCCTGTTGAACTGGCTTAGAGTTACGACAGGACCCTTAGGTAAGGAGGAGCCGCGGTGGGGAAATCGTACCGTGTGGTGGAGTCGTTTGACAAGAAGAATCTTAAGGAGTTCTTGGTTCGTGAGGGGCAGTTTCTTCTGCCGGTGGTTTCTGCAATCCAGGACGCCAGGCAAGCCATCGACGAGGTGATAGACGTGGTGGCGGGGGCTGCGGTAGAGGCGGTGCTTGTGATGTCGGCAGAGGAGGTTGCCGGGAAGAGAAGCCAGGGCAGGAAGAAGACTTCAGACGTCTACTGGCACGGCAACCAGGCGGGGAAGGTTAGGCTTAGCGACCGGAAGATGAAGGTGAGGCGGCCTCGGCTTCGCGAGAAGGGCGGCGCGGAGGTGGAGGTGCCGGCTTATTCGGCGATGCAATTGAGCGGGCTTGGCCGGAGGATGTACGAGACACTGGTTTGCGGGGTCACGACGCGCAAGTACAAGCGGGCGATCAGGGAGATGGCGGATACGGCGGGGGTATCGAGGTCGGCGGTAAGCCGGGAGTTTGTCGATGAGAGCGCGGCGAGGCTTTCCGAGCTGTGCGGGAGGCGGTTTGAGGGCCTTGACATCCTGGTGGTATACGTAGACGGGATCGTGTTTGGCAAATACAGCGTGGTGGCGGCGGTTGGGGTGGACCCTGAGGGGGAAAAGCGGCTTTTGGGGCTTGCCGAGGGGGCGACGGAGAACTCGGTAGTGGTCAAGGGGCTTCTTGAGGGCCTGGTGGAGAGGGGCCTCGACCCCGCGCGGCGCAGGCTCTTCGTGATAGACGGGTCGAAGGCGCTGAGGAAGGGTATAGATCAGGTCTTCGGCGAACAATATGTGCAGCGCTGCCGCAACCACAAGGTGGAGAACGTGACGGGGTATCTGCCGGAGGACCTCAAAGCCACGGCACGTGCGGTGATGAAGGGTGCGTACCGGCTCGGGGCGGAGGAGGGCAAGGCGAAGCTCAAGAAATACGCGGAGTGGATGGAGAAGGAGCACCCCTCCGCGGCGGCGAGTCTCCTTGAGGGATTGGACGAGACGTTTACGATAAACGCCCTTGGGCTGCCGCCGGGGCTATGCCGGTGTCTGGGGACTACCAACGTCATAGAGAACCCGAACTCGTGCGTACGAAGGCTGACCAATCGGGTGGACCGCTGGCGAGACGGGTCGATGGCGCTGAGGTGGGCGGCTGCGGGGTTCCTGGAGGCGGAGAAGGCCTTCAGGAAGATCATGGGACACAGGGACCTGTGGGTCTTGAAGGCCGTGCTTGACGAGAAGAGCGCCGGGAAGGAAGTTGACAGCAAGAAAGAGGTTGCGTAACCTCATGAGGATAGAGCCGCACTTGGAAAACCTTCAACTAAAAATGGGACACCGCCTGGAAGGGATGGAACTATGATCTCGATAAGGCAACTGAAAATGCTTGCGGCATTGGCGGCGATTATCCTCGCGTTTGGCGCCGCTACGGGGGCGCCGAGCGCGCAGGCATCCCAGATGCCCACCGCCGCGCAAGCGGCCACAGCGAACGCGATGCGCGCGTTCGACCTGTCCCCCGCGCTCTTTGTGGAGAACAGGGGGCAGTGGGACGAGAGCATACGATACGCGTTTGACGGGAAGGGGACGACGGTGTCGTTTACGGACGCCGGGCCGGTGTTCCAGACGGCCGACTCCGACGTCAAGGCCGACGGCAGCCGTTCAGAGACGACGTTTGCCGCGCACTTTGCAGGGGCGAGGACGGTCCGGCCCGTCGCGATGGACCCGGCCGCGACGCACGTGAACTTCTACCAGAGCGACGACGCTACGAAGTGGCAGGAGAACATCCCCGCGTTCACGAAGATCGCCTACCCCGGCATCTACGACGGCGTGGACCTCTATATGTGGGGAACGCGCTCCGGCATCAAGTACGAGTTCCATGTGGCCCCCGGCGCGTCGTGGGACCATGTGGTCATAAGATATGAAGGAATCAAGTGCCTCTCCCTCGACGACAGCGGCGCGCTCCACATCAAGACCGCGGACGGCGAGATGGTTGACAAGGCGCCATACATCTACCAGGAGACGCCCTCGGGGCGCGTGGGAGTCGCCGCGCACTACAAGCTCGTGGACGATTGCTCCTACAGGTTCGAGATCACGGGCGCGTACGATCTGTCGCTGCCGCTGGTGCTCGACCCCGACCTATCCTGGGACGCCTGGGTGGAAAGCGATTACGGATTTGCCTACGGCAGCCAATGGGCGATAGACAGCGCCGGAAACTGCATCTTCCTGTACGAGAGCGCCCATGCCGGCCTTCCGACGCCAAACGGCGCCGGCAGCACTACAGGCGGGCCGTACTTAGCGAAGGTATCCCCATCGGGGCAGGTGTTGTGGGGGACATACATAGGCAGCGGCTCCTCTCCGATGTACGCGTCTATCCTGGATCTGGCCATAGACCCGTCGGACAACGTGATCGTAAGCGGCGAATGCGATAGCTCCGGGATGCCAATACTCAACGCTTTCCAGAGCAGCTACGGCGGCGGGGGAAGCGATGGATACGCGGCGAAGTTCACATCGGCGGGGCAGTTGTCCTGGGCGACCTACCTTGGGGGCAGCGGTTTCGATGACCTTGACGACATAAAGGTGGACCCATCCGGGAACATCACGATCTGCGGCTACAGCGATTCGACGAACTTCCCGGCCGTTACGAAGGCGATCTCGGAAGGCGCCGGCAGCAGCGGGTTCGTGGTGAGGCTGACGTCGTCAGGACAGCCATCCTGGGACGTGTGGGTTCAGAGCGACTACGGTTTCGGCAGCGGCAACAATCAGTGGGCGGTAGACAGCGCCGGGAACTGCGTCTTTCTGTACGACGACGCCAATCCCGGCCTTCCCACGCCCAACGGCACCAGTAGCACGGTCAACGGGCCATATCTGGTCAAAGTCTCCCCGTTAGGGCAGGTCCTGTGGGGGACGTATGTCGGGAAGTCCTCCTCTCCGACGTACGCGTCTATCGACTATCTGACCCTGGACTCATCGGACAGCGTGATCATATGCGGCAGGTGCGAGGGTTCCGGAATGCCGATAGTTAACGCTTTCCAGGGCACGTATGGCGGCGGGGAATATGACGGATACGCGGCGAAGTTCGCGTCGTCGGGACAATTGTCCTGGGCAACTTACCTTGGAGGAAGCGGCTACGACAGGCTCTACTACACACAGGTGGACCGGTTCGGAAACATTACGATCACCGGTTACAGCGATTCGACGAACTTCCCGGCAGTCACGGCGGCTATCTCGGAAGGCACAGGCGGCAGAGGCTTCGCAGTAAGGCTGACGTCTTCGGGACAACCTTCCTGGGACGCCTGGATAGCGAGCGACTACGGTTTCGTCGGCAGCAACCAGTGGGCAGCAGACAGTGCCGGGAACTCCGTGTTCCTGTACCGCGACGCCAGCGCCGGGCTTCCGACGCCTAACGGCACCAGCAGCACAACCGGCGGGCCATATCTGGCGAAGGTATCGCCATCGGGGCAGGTGCTGTGGGGGACGTACGTAGGCAGTGGCGGCGCTCCGACGTACGGGTCTTTGAACGGTTTGGCCATAGACCCATCGGATAACGTGATCGTATGCGGGCATTGCGAGGGGTCCGGAATGCCGATACTCAACGCCTTCCAGAGCAACTATGGCGGCGGAGAGCTCGACGGATACGCGGCAAAGTTCACATCGACGGGGCAGTTGTCGTGGGCGACTTACCTTGGCGGCAGCGATGACGACAGCTTCGATTCCATGAAGCTGGATCGGTTCGGGAATATCACGATCACCGGCCGCAGCTATTCGACCAACTTCCCGGCCATTCCCAGAGCGATCTCGGAAAGCGCCACCAGCACAGGCTTCGTCGTGAGAATAGACGCCTCGGCGGCAGCCCTCGCCGTGGGGGTATGGTCTCTTCCTGATGGGTCCAATGGCAGGCCGTACTCCCAGACGCTCAGCGCCTACAACGGCACGGGACCCTATTCGTGGGCGATTGTCTCCGGGGCGCTTCCCGCGGGACTGACGCTTGTCGCGCCAACGGGGGCGATAACCGGCACCGCAACGGCGACCGGCACAGCGAGCTTCACGGTACGCGTTACGGACGGCACAAGCGCCACAGCCACGAGGGCGCTGTCAATTAACATCAACCCCGCGCCCGTCGTTTCCACGTCGAGTCTTCCGGCTTATACAATCGGCTTCTATTACCACCAGACGCTCAGCGCGACCGGCGGCACGGCGCCTCTGACCTTTTCCGTACAGGCGGGGGCGCTGCCGGCCGGCCTGTCGCTCGACAGCGACTGGCCTGCGATAACAGGCACGCCCACAGCCACCGGAACGGCGAGCTTCACGATCGCCGTTACCGACAGCGCAGGCGCATCCGGGACGAAAGCCCTTTCCATCGTAATCAACCCTCGACCAGCCATCAGTACCGCGAGCCTCCCCGCAACGACAGTGGGAGCAGCGTACAGCCAGACACTCGCGGGCACGGGGGGCACCGGATCGTTGATCTGGGACTTCTATAGCGGCTCCCTACCGCCGGGCCTTTCGCTCACCGCGGCCACGGGCGCAATCACAGGGACATCATTGGGATCCGGTACCTGCAGCTTCGCCATGCGGGTAACGGATACTCTCGGCGCCTCCGCGACGAAGTCTCTGAGCATCGCTGTTAGCGCGGCTCCCGCGATCGAGACTGAGTCTTTGCCCATGGGCGAAGTCAGCCTTGCGTACAGCCAGACCCTGATAGCGACGGGCGGAATCGCGCCTCTGACGTGGTCTCTGCCGGCGGGCTCGGTGCCGGCGGGGCTTTCGCTGAGTTCGTCCGCAGGCACCATAACGGGCACCCCTACCGCATCCGGAACGGCGAGTTTCACCGCGCGGGCAAGCGATTCGGTAGGAGCGTCGGCATCCAGAGCCCTCTCGATAGCGATAGTGGCCCAACTCACGGTCACAACGGCAAGCCTCCCGGACGACACGGTCAACCATAGCTATTACCAGACCCTTTCCGTATCCGGCGGCGCGACGCTTTATGGCTGGTCACTGCTATCGGGAAGCCTCCCGGCCGGGCTCTCCCTGAACGGAAACGGGTACGTGTTCGGCGTGCCCACAGCTACGGGCACGTCGAATTTCGCCGTAAAGGCCCTCGACGAACTCGGCGCTTCCGCGACGAAGGCGTTTTCGATAGTCATTAACCCCGCGCTGGCCATAACCACCACGACGTTGCCGTACGACACGGCCAATATCGCATACGACCAGAGCCTGACAGCGACGGGCGGCACGCCGCCACTGACGTGGTCCATGAAGAGCGGGAGCTTGCCCCACGGCTTGACCCTGACCTCAGCCGGCGCCATCACAGGCACGCCGACCTTCAATGAGTACGACGCCTTCACGGTTCAGGTCACCGACCATGCGGCCTGCACTGCGACAAAGGCGCTTTCGATAACAGTACACGCCCCGGTATCCATCTACGTAACGACGCTGCCGGACTGGACCGTGGGGGTCGCCTACAACAAGTCGCTGCAAGTCAGCGGCGGTACCGGCGCCCTGACGTGTTCCATTGCAGGCGGCAGTCTGCCAGCGGGACTGACGATTACTTCCCCGGGCGGCGTCATCAGCGGGACGCCGACGGCGAGCGGAGCGGCCGACATCACAGTAAGGGCGGTGGATACGCTCGGGTCCGCGGCAACGAGGGCCTATTCCTTCGCGATCAACCCGCAGTTGTCCGTTGGCACGTCGAGCCTCCCCGCAGGCACGTTTGGCGCACAGTACGACCAGCATCTCCTGCCCTCCGGCGGCACGAGCCCCTACACATGGTCGAGAGAGTCCGGAAGCCTGCCTACCGGGTTGACGCTCTATAGCGGCGGCGCCATGAGCGGAACGCCGAACTATGCGGCGACGTTCACATTCGTCGCCAAAGTGGTAGACTACGTCGGCGCAACAGCGACGAAATCACTCTCGATACCGGTGTACTCCACGCCGACGATAACCACGTTGAGCCTGGCGGACGGGACAGTGGGATGGCCTTACAACCAGTCCCTGTCGGCGGCTGGCGTTACCGGGTCTGTCACATGGTCGCTTGCCGGCGGGAGTTTGCCGGCGGGGCTGTCTCTGGTCGGTTCGACAGGGGCGATTACAGGGACACCGACAGCCGGCGGCGAGTCCGCATTCAGCATCAGGGTCACAGACTCCCTCAGCGCAACCGGCACGGCGGCGTTTTCCATCAAGGTATACCAGCCGCTCTCCATCACCACGGCAAGCCTGCCAGCGGGCAAAGTCGGGGTCGCTTATTCGTCACAGGTGTCATCCACGGGCGGGGTGGCTCCCTGCACGTGGTCGGTAGCCGCAGGCAGCCTGCCGGCGGGCTTGAGCCTCGGCGCCGCTACGGGTGTCATAAGCGGTACGCCGACCAGCGCCGGCCTGGCGAGCTTTACGATTGGCGTGTCTGACTCTCACACGCCGCATAACACCGCTACGAAGGCACTCAGCATCGCAGTGGGGGCCGGCGAGCCGACATATCAGGTCGCGGCGAACGACAGCGAGACGTCCACGACAAGTACCGGCTACGTCAACAAAGTGACGCTTAGCTTCACTCCAGGCGCCGCAGACGACTGGATCATCTTCGGCTTCTGCGAGTTCAAGTGCCCCAACGTCAACTATGCCGGATTCGTGCAGTTGTTCATCGACGGAACAGGAGAGGGGCAGAACACGAGAAAGCCCGTCGATCCGACGGATTACATGCCCTTCATCACGGTCAAGGTGAAGAACCTCAATGCAGCGCCGCACACCATTCAGTTGATGTTCAAGACCGGAGGTTCTTCCGCGCCGGCCTACGTGCGTAACGCGAGAATTTGCGCGGTAAGAAAGGGGAGCCTCGAATTCGTCAACGTAGCTCGCGACAGCGGCGTTGGGCTCACTTCAGCGCTTCAGGATATCGTTACGCTCAACTGGACACCCGGCACGACGGGGAATTACCTCGTCATCTCGACGGCCGAGATCAACGCCACGACGACGGTCTCGACCGACCTGCAGACCTTCTATAATGGAACTCTCAACGACGAAGGCATTATCCGCGCCGCCGACAACGGCGACTTCACGACATTCATGAGCTTCAACTACCTCGCAAACGCTCCTGGGGGCGTCCCAATAGCGCACAAGATCGCGGCAAAGAAGGCTGCCGCCGACACGGCCAATCACTATGTGAGGCGGGCGAGGATACTCGCGCTGCGGCTCAGCGGCGGGAGATTCAAGTACGCCGCGATCGGCTCCGGCACGGAGCAAAGTACGGTCCAAACGGCGTTCCATCAGGCGCTCTCGACGACGTGGACGCAGGGCGTCAACGGCAAGTGGCTCTTCCTCAACAGCGCGCGGGTGAACAACTCTTCGACAAGCTGTCAGACGGAGGTGCGAGTGCAACTCAACGACTCGGTGATCTGCGGCCAACAGCTGATGAAACCCAAGGACATTATGGACCTTCTCAATTACAGCTCAATAGACATTCGCAGCCTGACAACGCCGAGAATGGTGGACATGGATTTTCGGACGACGAACCTTTCAGGGACAGCCAAGGTGAAACGCTTGAGGTTCTACGGGTTGCCTCTCGACGCTCAGTAGAGGCCGACGAAAGGCCAGAGGCTGGAATGCCTGGCAGCCGATGCGGAACGGGTGCGCCAAAATGCACTCTGCACGATGAGCGAAAAACGTTTCCGGCTCGGGCGCGAACTGTCCCCAGGCGGGGCCGCTGATCGTTCGCATTCCCTGGGCAGCCTGGGCCGCCTCTCCCCACGTCCGCCGCGATACGCGCAATGCCGTCGAAAGGGTGGTAGAAGCGTGATAGGTAGAAGGAGGGTGCGTGACTGATCCTTCCGGCGGGCGTAGGTGGCCGGCGGTGAAGGCATTGCAGCGTTTCATGGGGCATAGGAACTCATAGGGCGATCCGCCGATGGCGGATCAAGGCGGCTTTCACAGTGGCTTTCGAGGGACACAGTCAATTGTTGGGGCCACATCTGGGCCGCTCTTCGCCACCTAAGGGACCCCTCTGTTGTTGGCAGGTAGAGACTATACTGAGCTGACGCGCCATGGGCGTCACGCGAGCCAGAATGACGCAGCTTATGAACCTGCTCCTGCTTGCACCGGATATCCAGGAGCAGGTATTGAACCTGCCAGCCGTCGGAAAAGGGCGCGAGCCCGTGGCCGAGCACAACCTGCGGTGGGTGGCGGTGGAGCCGGACGGGGCTCTGCAGCGCGAGGCGTGGGCAGAGTTCCCGCCCGCCTGTGTACTGCGCGCTTGAGCCATTAAGCGTCAATTGCGTCCTCGCGCGAGGGGCTTGTGCCGATCACTGGGCGGGAATGGTAACAATAGGCAGGGGTTCTCGCTCGGCGGTGTCGGCCAACGTGAAAAGCAGCAGCATGAACGTGAATATGCGTTTGGACTTCAGGTCGCGGTCATCGATCCAGAACCACTGATTGCGGTAATTCACAGACACGAAGGCGTCCTCAGGCTTGCTCTGTGAACTGTGTATGTCAATCATCCGCACGGCCCCTGCCGCGCCGGTCGCGCCTTCCCATCCCGGAGACGCGCGGTGCTCGGCCAGGTCCTCGCTCGACACATCAACCTGAGTCGCCATCGCCTGCATCAGACGGAGCACCGAGCGCGTTTGCAGCGCCACCTCCTTGCCATTGGCGGGCGTGGCGCCAAACACCAACTTGAACTCGTTGGCGTCGGGATCCAGCCGCAGGAGGCGTCGCAATTCCATGGTGTCCGCGAGCGTCTCCGGCGAGATGTCCGTGCGCCGCAGGCTCAGGATATCGGTCTCCTGTTTGGCAGGGTCCAACTGCACGCGAAACGCCACCGCTCCGGAAGCCTGAATCTTGCGCATCAGGTCCGCCGCCTTCAGGAAGTCCGGCTCCGGCGGCGAGGTGCCCGTCATTGTCCACTCCTGATTCTTCAGGCCGTTGATGGAGCTCACCGTCGTGAGGAGCACCCCATCCGCGGGGTAGCCGGACTGAATCATGAAGAACACCGATTCCGGGGTCAGCGGCGTCATCAGCGACTTGATGAACTTGTTTCCCGTCAGCGGCGTATAGGTGATAGTGGGCCGGTCAACATACGTCCCGGCGCCGGTCAAGCTCAGGTTGTTGCCGCCGCCCTCGACGAGCTGGCCGTTTGCCGCGACGCTGGCCTGCAGCGAGTAGCCGGCCACGATCTGGCCCACGTCCACGAAGATGGGAGGGTCCAGGTAGCGCAGCTTCACGATGTTGAGAAGCGTCTGGCGCTTCCACGACTCGCCGATAGAGTCGCTGTACTGGAACCTGTCGCGCGCGACCGTGCCGGGACCCATCGACGAGCAACCGGCAAGCGCCACGAGACATGACAGGACAAGCACGACGCGCGGTTTCACAGTCCAGTGCTCCACAATGCGCCGGTGGCTCCGGAAGATGCCGATCTATGGTGGAAATGCGGATACCCTTCAGGAGTGCCTCGCTTGCCGACAGCCACGACCCGCCCACGCGGCATGCGGTTCCCGCCGCCCTTCATGTGCCCCCGACGGCGCTCCCGGGCGCGCAGCGGATGGAATGGAAGGAGCGGCGGCGTACTGATCCCGTCGGACGCCATGCGGGGCATTGCGCATCTGGCGTGCGCCTCGGTCAAGGATCTCCCCTGCGGGGACAGGGCCTGCTTACGCTCCGCAAGTAGCGGCTTGGGATCCGCCAATGGCGGATCAGAGCAGTAGGGCGCGAACTCGCAGCGCCCCTACGTTTGGCGGCCATAGGCACCCCTGCCAGACAACGCGGTCACACACGTCCTAAGGCATGGTGGCAATTCGGGATACGAGCGCCGGCATCGGCTGTCACGGTCTTAACACGGCATTTCTGCGCTAATTGGCACATCAAGGCACCCTGCAGTCTCCTCGATGCGCGATAGCTCTCCGGGCCTCCATACGGTTATTGAAGCGCGGCAACTCAAGACTTGCCGGCGTCTTATTTGGCCAAAGACAGGAGGCAAGAAATGGACCCTCTTCTTGACGTACGCGAGCAAAAACGGTTGAACGAAGCGCGCGAGGCTCAGGTCCCATGGAAGAAATGGGGGCCTTACCTCAGCGAGCGACAGTGGGGCACGGTACGTGAGGACTACAGCGACGACGGCAACGCCTGGAACTACTTCACCCACGACCAGGCTCGTTCGCGAGCTTACAGGTGGGGCGAGGACGGCCTTGCGGGTTTCTCTGATGACAAGCAGCGTCTGTGCTTCGCGCTTGCTCTGTGGAACGAGCGGGACCCTATCCTGAAGGAGCGCCTGTTCGGCCTCACCAACAGCGAGGGGAACCATGGGGAAGACGTCAAGGAGTACTACTTCTACATCGACAGCACGCCCACCCACTCTTACATGAAGTACCTCTACAAGTACCCGCAGCGGGAGTATCCCTACCGGGACCTGATCGAAACAAACCAGAGACGATCGCGGGAGGAATTCGAGTACGAACTCCTGGACACGGGCATCTTCGACAACGACCGGTATTTCGATGTCTTCGTGGAGTACGCGAAGAAGAGCCCGGAAGACACTCTCGTCCGCATCACGGTGCACAACCGTGGGCCTGAGGCCGCCCGGCTTCGTGTCCTGCCGACGCTCTGGTTTCGCAATACGTGGTCCTGGGGCGAGGATCAGCCCAAGCCTTCACTGCGCGAAGCAGAGCCCGGCGTGATCCAGGCAGCGCACCATGAGCTTGGTGAATACTGGCTGTCCTGCGATGGAGCGACGGAACTGCTCTTCACGGAGAACGAGAGCAACGCGCAGCGGCTCTGGAATCAACCCAACGCCGTCCCCTACGTCAAGGACTCATTCCACGAGTACATCGTCTCGGGCCGCAGCGAGGCAGTGAATGGCGCCAAGACCGGGACCAAGGCGGCGGCCCATTACGTTCTCGACGTGCCTGCAGGCGGCAGCAAGACCGTCCGGCTTCGCCTGGCGCCCTCAAGGATAGAGGATGCGTTCAAAGGTTTCGAGGAGATATTCAAGGACCGGATCGCCGACGCTGATGAGTTCTACGACCGTATTCAGCCGGAACGGCTCAGCGAGGACGAGCGGCGGGTTTATCGCCAGGCGCTGGCGGGGATGCTCTGGAGCAAGCAGTTTTACTACTTCGATCTGGACAAGTGGCTCCAGGAGCACAAGAGCCATCCTCTCCTGGAATCCGCCCGGTTCGGTACGCGCAACGCCGAATGGTTTCACATGCTGAACGCCGACGTGATCTCGATGCCGGACAAGTGGGAGTATCCGTGGTATGCGGCCTGGGATCTGGCCTTCCACACGATCTCCCTGTCGCTGGTGGACTTCGATTTCGCGAAGGAACAGCTTCTGCTCATGCTGCGCAGTGTCTATGCCCACCCCAACGGGCAGATTCCCGCTTACGAGTGGAACTTCGGGGACGTGAATCCGCCAGTGCACGCGTGGGCCACGTTCTATCTTTACAAATTGGAGCAGACCCTCGGCCGGGCGGACGTGCGTTTTCTGGAACGAGTGTTTCACGGGCTGACACTCAACTTCAACTGGTGGGTCAACCGCAAGGACCCTTCCGGGCGCAACGTGTTTGCGGGGGGATTTCTGGGCCTCGATAACATCGGCGTATTCGATCGCAGCTCCCAGCTTCCCACGGGCGGCTCCCTGGAGCAGGCGGACGGGACGGCCTGGATGGCGTTCTACTGCCAGAACATGCTTCAAATAGCCCTCATCCTGTGCGATTACGACCCGGTGTACGAAGAGTCCGCCTACAAGTTCCTTGAGCATTTTATCTGGATTTCGTTCGCGATGGACCGCGCAGGCGAGCATTACGACGAGATGTGGGATGAGCAGGACGGCTTCTTCTATGATCTGTTGCGGTTGCCCGACGGGCAGGCGATGCGGCTGAAGGTGCGGTCGATGGTGGGACTGCTGCCGCTGTGCGCGGCCACGGTGTTCCCGGCCGACGTCGTGGAGCGCCACCCGAAGTTGATGGAACTGATTGCCCTGTTCCGCAAACGCCATCCGGAGCTGGTTTCCTACGTGGCTCCCACTGACGAAGGCTTCATCGGCTACAAAGGACGGCGTCTGCTGTCGATCCTCAACAGAAAGAAGCTGATGAGAGTGCTCGGCTACATGCTCGACGAGAATGAGTTTCTCGGGCCGTGCGGCCTTCGCTCTCTGTCGCGGTATCACCTTGACCACCCGTTTGTATTTCATGTCGACGGCCAGGAGTACAGGGTCGGCTACCTGCCGGGCGAATCGAATACCGGAATGTTCGGCGGCAACTCCAACTGGCGCGGCCCGGTCTGGATGCCTGTTAATGCGCTGGTGATCCGGGCGCTCCTGAACCTGTACAGCTTCTATGGCGACGAATTCCGGGTTGAGTGTCCGACCCGTTCCGGAAGGTACATGACGCTCTTCGAAGTGGCTCGGGAGATATCCCGCCGGCTGGCGGGCGCATTCCTGCGCGACTCACAAGGACGGCGGCCGGTCTACGGGGGGACCGCCAAGTTCCAGAACGATCCGCACTGGCGCGACCTGATTCTGTTCTATGAATACTTCCATGGCGACAACGGAGCAGGGCTCGGCGCCAGCCACCAGACGGGGTGGACCGGCGTGATCGCCCGCCTTATCGACATATTCGGGCGTGTGGAGGCCAAGGACCTGGAGATCGAAATGGCGCAAGTGGCCGCCCGGCTCGTGGAGGAGCAGGTGGGCGGGACAAAGAAGGAGGCGAAGAGGGAAGAGAAGGAGCCTGACCTGCAGCGGGCGGCTCAGAAATCGCGGACATAGCCGAAAGAGATATATCGAACTCACAGGACAGATTCACGCGTCGACGATGACGCCTGTGGAGAATGCCCGACTGTCGTCGCAGCGGTCTTAGCACATGCGTCGAGGGGCGGCAGGGCTAAGCGGGCTGCAGGGCGTTGATGGCGTTTGAACGAACCGGCGGCACCATCCGGCTTCCCGCGTGGGCTGGGCGTTCCCCGCGCTTGACGACGTCGGCTTGGCCCCGTGGCGGGAGAGAGAACATGGAATCGCAGGCACCAGGGTCCCGTGAAAGAGCGCCCTGGGAGCCGCCGGACTTTTCCCTCGTTCAAGGCGGACCGCTCTTTCAGCTTCTGCGCCGGGGGCATCTGGCCGACGATTCGCTGATGCTGCAGCGCCGGCGCATCGTCGTCATCATACTCTTCGCCTGGCTGCCGCTGCTGGCGCTCTCCGCCATGGCAGGGCAGCTCCTGGGCGGGGGTGTGGCGGTGCCCTTCCTGCTGGACGCGGAAGTTCACGTCAAATTCCTCGTGGCAATGCCCCTGCTGATCGCCGCGGAGCTTGTGGTGCACGGGCGCATGCTGCCAGTGGTGAAGGAGTTCGTCCAACGCCGCCTCATTCCCGAGAACGCTATGGCGCGGTTCGACGCGGCGATCGCGTCGGCATTCGCCCTTAGAAACTCCGTGCTCGCCGAAGTGTTGCTGATCGCGCTCGTGTACGCAGTAGGCGTGCTGATCATCTGGCGCCACTACGTGGCGCTCGCCGCTGCCACGTGGTACGCCACGCCGTCAGCTGGGGGCACGAGCCTCTCTCTTGCCGGGATCTGGTATGGCTACGTGAGCCTGCCGGTCTTCCAGTTCCTGCTGCTTCGCTGGTATTTCCGATTCTTCATCTGGGCTCGCTTTCTCTGGCAGGTGTCGCGAATCAAGTTGAGCCTGATCCCCACGCACCCGGATCGAGTCGGCGGTCTGGGCTTCCTTTCGGGCACGGTCTACGCCTTCGTCCCTCTGCTGACGGCGCATGGTGCGCTCGTCGCCGGAAACTTCGCCAACCGCATTTTCCACCTCGGGGCATCGCTATCTGATTTCAAGATCGAAATACTTGTTCTGGTCGTTTTCCTCTTGTGCGTGGTCGTCGGACCGCTCACGGTGTTCTCGCGCCAACTCCGGCAGGTGAAGCGGTCGGGCAATCGTGAATATGGCGCGCTGGCCCAGCGCTACGTGCGCGAGTTCGACGTCAAATGGCTGCGCGGCGGCGCGCCGGGCGATGAAAAGCTGGTCGGCAGCGCCGACATCCAGTCTCTGGCCGACATGGGCAACAGTTTCGAAATCGTGCGGACAATGCGGGCCGTCCCCGTTTCGAGGGAGGCCATCATCCATCTTGCGTTTGCGACGCTTGCGCCGATCGTTCCGCTGGTGCTCACCATGATGCCGCTGGAGGAACTGCTGAAAAGGCTTTTCCGCATATTGCTCTAAGGAAGGCGACCGGTCGAACGCCGGGAAGCGGCGCCGCCATGCGAACTCGGCCCATGATGAGAAAGCTCCTCATCGTAACGGCAGTGCTTGAGGCAGGAGCCGGTATAGCGCTCCTGTGCCGCCCGTCGACGGTGGTGGCGCTGCCTGGCTCGGGGCTCGATGTACCTGCCGCGATGACCATCGCACGCCTGGCCGGGGTGGCTCTGCTTGCGACAAGGGGCTCGACGGTTCTCGTGTAGTACTCGTCGTCTGTGTGGAAGGTGACATAGAGCGGCGGCGCCGGCATGGGCTTCGCCGGCATTATTGTCGGCATCAGGGGCACCGTGGAACGCCGAAAATCCGGTCTGCGCGCGTGAAACTCGACCAGCCGGTACAGTCCGCGGCTCAGGCGCTCGAGCATCCCGGTCTTACACATGGCGCGGCTCGACAGAGAAACGTGCGCCGCAAGACGGAAGTCGGGCGTTGCCGGGGAAACGGGGGCGTTTTCACATGCGCGGCCGGTCTGCGGGCGACGCATGGCGTCGCCCCTATGGGATGGAAAACGGACTTTGCGTTTGCCTGCGGTGTGGAGAGGGTCCCGGTATTCGGAAACGGCTGAGCATACGACCCAAAAGCAAACCGCCCGGCGTCATGCGCCGGGCGGTACTTTTCGCGGGAAAAGACCACTACGGAGCGATTATGTAGGCACCCTTATCCTTGCTGTCTCTCTCACCCTTGGCCACGACTTTGTTTCCGGACAGCATCATGTGTCCGGTCCCCGAGTCCAGCGTCAGCGGGCGCAGCTGCATCGACGCGGCCGGCTGTCCGGCATTGGCGCCTTTGGAGAGGGTCTGGAGTGCATTGCCGGTAATGTCATACTTCTTCTTGCCATTCTTGCTGACGAACTGCTGTGATTCCTTGTTGAATGTGACTGGTTCCGGCGTGCCGGGCGCCCTGTTGATGAGCACGAATATGCGCTTCTCCCCTTTTACGTCGGCCTTGACTATCCAGTTCGCGCCATCAGGCATCAGCGTTGCGCCCATGGCAACCTGCGAGGGGTCGCCGATGTCGACGGGCTTTGCCACGGCCGCATTCTTCACGAAATCCGGCTGGCCGCCGCATCCAAACGCCCACACCGCCATGGTCACAACCAGAGCTGATAACACAAGACTTCGCACCATACACTCCTCCTTTCGGATCGTGTTCCGTAACATAATGTCGTTTCCCCTCTTACGGGAGAGAATAATATCTAACCTGTATATCCGGAGGCCCCGGATTTTTCAAGTGAAAAGAGGCTCAGTCACTGTCTTTGTCGTCCTTCCGGGCTGCTGAATAAAGTCCTTTAGAGAGAAAATCGGGCAATCTGAGGAAATAGAGCCCCGCAAGTAGCGACACAATCGCCGGAACAAGCGCCAGAGGCGTTCCGGCGGCCTTCAAGCGGAAATAGAGGACGAAACCTATGACTGCCACGTAGAGCGCGAGTATCGCACACTGCGAGACCGCCACGGCACGAGCGGCGGGATAGGGGTTACGGTGAGTATACCTGCGGGCGGCGACGATGGCGGCAGTCCATTGAATGCCGATGCCTATTATCGTGGCGGCGATGAAAAGAAGGACCAGCAAGCCTACTGTCAGCATTCCAGGCCGAGCGGCGGCCGGGACCGACCTGGCAGGGGCGGCGAAAGCCGCCGCGAGCGCCAGGACTGCCATGCAGGAGACAGCGACGCAGATGAGGAGAGCCTTTCTGAGCACGGCTCTTGCCTTCTGCTGTCCCTTACTATCGCCATCTTGCGGCCGATCTGTCATCTGCCGGTTTCCTCACGCGGTACCGCGAAAATGCTGTCGTCGCTTACGCGCTCGAGCGCGGCGCCGGGCGGCGCGACGCAGAAGCGTTCGTCATCCCACGTACCCGTTACCATGGCCTCCAGAAGCGACATATCGCCCTCGACGAGGTCAAATTCCCAGTTATTCTTCGCCGCTTCTTCGCGCGCTTTCTCCACGTATTCGGGCAGGCCCTCAACCGGCATGCGGATATACGTCATGCGGCGGTAGTTGGCCCGCCATCCTCCGAGGACACCCATGATATAGTCCGCATTCTCCTTGCCGTATTTCTCGACGTACTCCGAATATGCGGAGCTCAGGCCCAGCTGAGACATGATGTTGTCGGCAAGATCCGAATTCCCGCGCTCAAACCATCCGGTAGTCTGGTAATACGTGCCGGGATTGGCGTCGAAGTAATCGCGATAGCGCCTGGCCGAGCCGAAGAAGAAGCTGATGCAATCGTGCGCGCGGGGGATGACAAGCGGCACGAGAGGCGCCCTGAGACCGAGAGTTCCGTTGTTGCACAGCCCGTAGGCCATGACGACGGCATCGTATCGCTCAGGGTCGGCCTTATCTATCTCCTCCTGGAGCCGCGCGCGCATCCTGGCGGTTTCCTGGTCGTGGAGGCCCTTGGGCAGGAAGACGATATCCACGATGCGCGGACTTCGCGCGGCGAGGGCGTGGAGCTCCCTTGCGACTACCTCGCACGCGATTATGAGTATTCGTTTGGGGTTTTTGTCAGGCATGGTGTATCCTCTTACGGCGCAATCGCGCGGCGGGGCAGCCTGCTATCCTTCTCGCGTTTTTCTGAGACCCAGTATGAGCTCCACCTCTCCGGGAGGCGCCCCTGTCCGGCGCGAGATCTCTATGTTGTCTACTCCTTCGTCGGCAAGACGATAGATCTCCTTGTGAAGCGCCGGCACGCTCTCAGCGTTGGACGCGCCGGGCCTCTCCAGCTCCTTGAGCTGCCTGATGCGCTCGTCGGCATCCGCTATAAGCTGCTCCAGGGTGCGGATCTTCGTATCGAGCCGCGCTTCAATGTCGCGGCCGAACTCCATCACGTTTATCTGCAGTTCTTCCATGGCCTTCTGAAGCCTGTCGCGTCCGCTGAGGTCGGCGCTCGACACGCCCTTCTCGCGCGGCTTGGCGCCTTTGGCGCGAAGTCTTCCCACCCACAGTACCCATGCGAAGAAGATCACGAGAAGCACCAGCGGCAGCGCGTTGCGCCAGGGTTCAGGGAGCGTTATTCCCGCCGCCAGACAGGTTCCAAGCGCGTCCATTGTATCTACCCCGGGCTCTCCACCATCATCTGCGTTGCCACTGAAAGATATATCGCCATGCACGTGACGTCGGCAAGGGCAATCACAAACGGCCCCGCGACCGCAGCGGGGTTGTGCCCCAGCCGCGACCACAAGAGCGGCAGGAGAGTCCCTATGCAGACCGACGACAGGACTCCAATGACTGTCGAGAGCCCCACGCTCAGGCCGAAGTCGGAGGCGTGAACATCACCGCTCATGTAAAAGCTTACGAAGAACCCCGCGGCCAGGCCAATGAGAACCGCGAGGACACTGCCGATTGTGAGCTCTCTGGTGAGGATGCGCATCAGTCTGGAGCCGTCCACTTCGCCGGCTGACATGCCTCTCACGACAACAGCCGACGACGCTATCGCGGCGTTGGCCCCCACGGCGGCCACGGCCGGCAGAAAGAACACGATTGGCGTGAAGATCTTGAGTTCAGGCGCGTGCCGGCTGATTATGAGCGCGGCGACTATGGCGCTCGAAAGCGTGATGAGGAGCCATGGCAGTCTTGCGACCACCTGCCGTCCGGCGGATTCGCGGGTCGGATTGACGCCGCTGGTGCCGCCCATCCGCAGGATGTCCTCACCTCTCCGGGCGTCCGCGGCGTCGGCGACGTCGTCGGCGGTCACGACTCCGGCGAGCCGTCCGTCTGCGTCAACAACCGGTACCTCGGTCAGGCGATACTTGCGAACGAGGAAGGCGACCTTCGTCCAGTCGTCATCGATGCGCGCGAAGGGCGCCTCCGGAGTCATTATCCCGGAGGCGGGCGCATCAGGGGGCGCCGCGGCGAGCTTCATGGCGGGTATGATTCCTTTCGGGCGGCCGCCGTCGTCGACCACATAGACGCAGGCGGATCGAATTGTCTCCTCGGAGGATTTGAGCCTGGCAATGATGTCGCCGGCGGTTTCGCTCTCGCGCGCGGCGGCCACCGGCGCGGTCATCATGCCGGCGGCGGTTCCGGCATCGTAGGCGGTCAATTGCCGCAGGACGCTTGCGCGTTCCTTTGGTATCCTGACAAGCGCCGACTCCTGCGCGGCGAGCGGCAGAGACTGGAGAACGTCCACCGCATCGTCGTTCTGGAGAGCCGAGACAATCTGGGCCATGCGCGTTTCGTCGAACGAAGCAAGAAGCGTGTGGCGCGTGCGAGGATCGGCGCGCAGAATCGTCTCGGCCGCTTTCGCCGGCGGAAGCACCGCCACTATCGCGCGAGCCTCCCGGGCCGTGAAGTCCTGCAGCACCGAAGCGATGTCATACGGGTGGATCTCAGGCGCGCCCTGCGAGAGCGTGCCGGGCGTGTCTTTGTCAATGTCGAGAAGCATCCTGATGGATTCGCGAACCTGGTCGCGAATGTCCGAGGGCGGCTGCGCCCGGGTGTCCTCGGTCACTTGGTTCTCCTCCCCTGTGAGCTGTGAGCAAAATATGTATCCGCGACCGCTTGAAGAGCGGAATAGACTGCTTTGAACGGAAGCGACCTTTCGGCCGCGATGCGTCTCACGTCTTCGTATTCCGGCGCGGCGGAGACCGTGTTGCCTCGCCACGAGCCAACCTTGAGATGGAAGGGGCCGTACGGGCTTTCGACCTCCAGAATCTCCCTGTCGAGCGTCTCGCGGTCCCAGAGGGTCATGCGCGCGCCAAATGTGGTTGTCTCGCGAAAGAGCGTCTCCACGCAAGCATCTTTGCGGCCTTCTTCTACAAGCACGGTGAGTAGATGCGCGGGGCGCCCCTTCTTCATGAATATCGGCGTCACGAAGACGTCAAGCGCTCCGGCCGCGAAGATCGCCTGCGTCGCGTAAGAGACGCCCTCGCCGGTCATATCGTCGACCGCACACTCGATGACAAGCACCTTGTGCGCGGTCGCATCCGCGGACGAGTCGCCGAGGAAGACGCGCAGGACATTTGCCGTAGTCTTCCCTTCCCGCGAGCCCGCGCCGCAGCCGATGGCCCTGATTGTCATGGCCGGAAGCGGTCCGAAGGAAGAGGCCAACTCGCGCGCTATCGCGGCTCCCGTGGGCGTTGCAAGCTCTCCGGTTTCGGCGGTCTCGCGGAGCGGAACGCCGATAAGGATCTCGGCCGTGGCAGGGGCGGGCACCGGCAAAACGCCGTGCGCGGACTTGACAGTTCCCGAGCCGACCGCGACAGGCGAGAAAACGCATCTATCTATGCCGAGGAGCTCCAGCCCCGCGGCCGCTCCAACGATGTCGGCGATGGAATCGAAGGCGCCGACCTCGTGGAAGTGCACCTCCTGGACCGACGTGTTGTGAACCTTTGCTTCGGCCGCAGCGACGCGCATGAAGATGCGTTTGGCCGCGTCCTTTACGGCGTCGCTCAAGTCGCTTGAATCGATGATCTTTTCGATGTCGGCCAGTCGCCTGTGAGCGTGCTCGTGAGGAGCGATCACATCGACTTTCGTCGCGGCCAGCCCAAGCCTTGTAACCTTCTTCGCTTCGAGTCTCAAGCCCTCGATGCCGAGGCTCTCCACGGCGGAGCTCAAACGCTCGACGGCGAGTCCCGCGTCGACGAGCGCTCCGAGGAACATATCGCCGCTGATGCCGCTTGCGCAGTCAAAGTAAGCCAGAGTCATTCGTTGCGCCTCTTGACGTCTCTCCTGTCGGCTTCGTCGAGCCAACGACGATGCAAGGTGATCCGCCCCGGCGGATCGATACAATCACCACTGGCGTACGAGCCGCCAGTGCCACACTACAGTATTACCGGCCGCCCGGAATCAATGCTCTCAAGAACCGCCGCCGCAAGCCGCAGCGCGGGCAGCGCTTCCTCGGCGCTGAGCTCATAGGAGCGCCCCTCGCGTACGGCCGCGACGAACGACGCGATCTGGCGCGCGAACGGCCGCTCCAGCGCAGGCGTATCCGTCGTCACGCGGAGCCCCTCGGACATGAGGAGGCGCATCTGGAGAACGCCCGATTTCCTCGTATCGTAGGAGATGAGCCCTCCGTCGCCCGCGATCTCATACGTCGCGTAGAACTCGCCTACCTCGGCGAGCGACCCCTCAAGATGCGCGATCACGCCGCTTGCGAACCTGACGACAGCGAGCACATAGTCGCCGTCAACGGTCTTTCTTCCCCTTGCGAGGCCGCGCGCGAAGACCCTCTTAACGGGTCCGAGCGACCACTGCAGCCAGTCGAGGTCGTGCGTCAGGAGCTCAAACGCCGCCCCTCCGTTGGCCTCTATATCGTCGTGCCACGCGGAGGTCGCCTGGGCGCATCGCGACGTGCGAACCGTGCCCACGCGGCCGAGCCTGCCGCTCATCATGTAATCGCGCGCGACGCGATACGCCTCGTGAAAGCGCAGGCTGTAGCCAACGGCGAGCGTCCTGCCGGCGTCCTTAGCCGCGCGGACCATCGCCTCGCCGTCGGCGACCGTGCGCGCCATGGGTTTCTCGCAGAATACGTGAAGGCCGCGAGAAAGCGCCCGTATGGCCAGCCGCGCGTGAAACGCCGTCGGCGTCGCAATACTGACCACGTCCGCGCCGGCCTTGTCTATCATTTCCTCGCTTGACGCGTAGACTTTCACGCCTTTCCCGGCAAAGGCGCCCAGCTTTGGCGCGTCCGGGTCCGATACGGCGACTACCTTGACGCCTTCGATCTTCGAAAACGTGTCAAAGTGAACGCCGCCCATGTCCCCGGCGCCGCATATGGCGACCTTCATAGCGAAACCCTTCCAGCTCTGTCGCAGACCTTTGTGCGTGACGACTCGTGATATATTACCGCTCCTCCCGGCCAAATCAACAGAAACGCCGACACAGGTTGCAGTTGCAGCGATACTTGCGAGGCGGCGGGGAAGGGGAGATGCGCTATTTTCCGTTGCGTTGCGGCGCGGCGGGCTGTTTCTGAGTAGCGGCGATCCGCGCCAGAAGCGACTTGGCTTGCGCGTAGTACGTGCTCGAGGGATAGTCCGCAAGAAGCCTTCGGAGCTTGAGATCGGCACGCAAAGCCCCGTCGCCCGCAAGGTCGCCGGCAATGTCGGCTTTGGCGGCTGCAAGGAGCATCCTGTCTCTGATGTCGCTTCCGGGATACTCCTCCAGAAGGGCCCCAAGGACGTTGCGGCGCTCCACGGGGTCGGTCAGCCTCTCGGCGAGCGCCTCCTTCACATTGTCCACAATCGAGGAATCCTTGTACGTCGCAATCAGGTTGGCCGCGTCCACTGCGAACGTTTCCGACCGCGGGTCGAGCATTGCAAATCGCGCCAGGGGCCCCGCGCCAAAATCGACGTTATTTGCGATAAGGGCCTGGGTGCGGCGGGCGTCCATGATCGCTTCATAGACTCCTGCCCTGGTTTTTTCCCGCCGGACCTCGGTTGCGCGATACAGGTCTTCGGTCGTGGAGGGCAGCGGGTAATCGACGGGGTAGTACGACGACGGGATGAGCACTGACAGCGCCCTCTCGGCGCCTGCGAAGGAAGCCCTGGCCTCGGTGATGTTGCCGGCCTGGAACGCCGCCGCCGCAAGATAGTACCGCGCGAGCGCCGCCTCCGGCGTCCCCGGCAGGCGGTCGACGATGCTCTTGTAGAGCGGCGTTGCCATGTCGGAAATGCGGTCGGAGTACGTCTCGAGGCGGTTGTAGCGCTTGAGGATGGAGACGTCGAGGCGCGTATTATGCATGCGCGCCTTGAGCATTATGATCTCGGCCGAGTCGGCGCTTACCGGGTAGCGGCGTAGATACTGGTCGCACGCGGCAATCGTCCGCGTCCGTATGGTGTCCACGTAGCGAATCGTGTCGAATACATGCGCCATTTGCCTTCCCGGCACGAGGTCCCTGGTGGGATTGGCCACCTCCCCGGAGGCGAACCCTTCGGGCAGCGGCGAGTTGAGCGACTTTGCGGGGTTATAGTCGTGCTCGATGATGCTCGCTTCGAGCCGCGCGGGCCCGACGCCCATGAAGAACACGAACGTCGGCGTGAGCGCGAGGATCGCCGCGGTTGCCATGACCTGAAGGCTGTTGTGCTTGACCAGCACCGCGAAAAGGCCCGAGATGATCGCAAGGGTTACAGAGAGAAACGCTACCCAGGACAAGAACTCCACAAGCGCGCCCCTGTAGAGAGGGGCGTTTGAGGGGCCGTAGCGCAGGCCGAGCGCGATGTAGTAGGCGGCGCCGGCCGCTACCGAAAGCACAAGGAAGGCCATTGACGGAATTCTCTTCGTCCCTCCAACGCCGGCAATCGCCGCGACGACCGGAAAGGCGACAGCGCCCATGTGCACGCCCGACATGAGGCCCATTACGAACGCCAGAAGAAGGCCGGGACCGGTTCCGAAACTGAACGCTCCCAAAGCCGCAATCACGACGAGCCCCGTCAGCGCCAGCGCAACCGAGGCCATGTACGCGCTCGATTCGTACATTGAGCAAGGGGCTGTGAGGCCGGTCTGAAGCCACGTGAGAGTCGTGCCGGAGGCGAGCGTCCCGGTGACGATGTAGTGAGAAAAGAGGGCCAAGCCGAGGGCGAGCAGGGCAGTTATGACCAACTGCCCCTGTTTGTTGTGGAGATAGCGCCCGCAGCCCCTGCAGACCGTCGCGGGCGGCTCTTCGCTATAGAATCGGCACTTCTCGCACCACATGGCATGTCCGAATGCTTTGGACCGGTACTGTTACACTCATGAGAAACGCACGCATTCGCCATCCGTGGCGCGGCCGAAGCAAGGGTTACATCGGCATTTGGCACCGCTGGCCTTTATGCGTGACTGGGACGAATCCATGGCAGGATTCAGGAAGGCCGGTGCGGGATTTTGTTAATCGTCGCAACCGGATGTCGGACGGCGCGTTTCCTACTTCTTTTTCTTGTTCTTCTGGAGCAGCCCGCCGATGCCCTTGATGATCTGCTCTTCGGGCGTCTGGGGCTGTTGGGGCTGGACCTGCTGAGGCTGGCCGGGCTGACCCGCTTGCGGCTGCTGCGGCTGCTGGGGCTGTTGGCCGAATACGCCGGGCAAGAGGCCGCCGGCGCCGCCGCTAAGACCCGCTTTGGCAAGGTCAGCCAGAAGCGTTTCAGGCTTGACCGGCTTGACCTTGCCGTTTTCGATCGTCACAAGGTGAATCCTCGCCGTCGAGCCGGCGGGTGAGAAGCCGACATCCTGCGAATACCCGCCGGCGAGGAACTTTTTCCCTTCGACAAACACACTCTCCCTTCCCGTGGGAATCGCATACGAGTAGAGGAATGCGCCGTTCTCGATCTTCATCGGCACCTTGAGCTCGCCGAACTGCAGGTTGGACAGGTTGACCTTGGCGAGGGCGAGGAGCGTTTGTGGCACCCCCGCGATGGTCAGCTCGCCGTTGGTGATGTCGAGGAGCCCGTCGCCCGTGATGCTGTTGAGCATTGCGTCATGCGGAAGGCCCGCCTGCCCCTGGGCCTTCATGTTGAGGGCCGCCGTGCCGTTAAAGCCCAGACCCGGCATGTACTTCGACAGGTATTGGCCGGCGGCATCCGAAGCCTTGATGTTGGCGCCGTTGACGGAGGCATTGAACGGCTGGTTGTCGCTGACGAGATTGTAGTTTGCCGTGAGATCTACCGTGCCGCCGAAGATGTTGGCGGTCGCCTTGCTCAGAGTGGCCTGGCCGCCGACGAGGCTCGCCTGCACGACGAGGTTCGTGCCGGGCATGCCCTGGTAGACGAGCTTGTCGATCTGGACGCTCAGGGTAACGTTGGATTTGCGGTACATATCCTCGCGCGCCTTCTTCTGCTCGGGGGTCTCCTGCGGGGTTTGAGCGGCCTGCGGCTGAGGAGCCGGCTGAACCGGCTGAGTGGCCTTGGCGCCGGCAGCGCCCTGAGGGGGCGCCGGTGAGAATGCCGTCAGCACCGCCATCGCGTTGTCGACGTTGATCTCCTGGCCTTTGATATTGACGTTGCCCTGGGGGCCGGTAAGCGGCGTGTTGATCAGCGCCTGGATCGTTACAGGCTGGCCGCCGACGTTGAGCGTGAGGTCCTGCGCCTGAACGCGCTGGGTGTTTGCTGCGACGGAGCCTGAGACAGCGATCGTCGCGCCCTTGGTCTCGGTCGCTGAGAGCGTCAGGTTGTCGAACTTCGCGCTTGCGTCGAGGACGCCTTCCTTGCCTTGCGTCGCGGGGACGTAGTTGCCGGTGCTCGTCAGCGAGCCGTTGGCCGCGAGACCCTTGCCTGCGGGGTAGTAGTCGGCGAAGTTGAGGTTTTCGAGATTGAGGGCGAGGTTCCAGGACGCGGCCTTGGTGTCCTGGTCAACGGCCGCGCTGGCCTTGACCTTGCCGCCGGTGAGGGTCACGTCGAGGTTGTCGACGGTGAGCTTCTTGCCCTGCGTGCTGCCGGCGAGGTTGATGAGCGCCGCCTTGCCCTGCTGTTTCCTGAGAGTAGTGCCGTAGGTAATGCCGAGGTCCTGCGCATCGAGGAGAAGCGCGAACTTCGCCGCCTGGGCGCTCCCGTCAACCGAGGCATCGAGCTTCATCGCGCCGGCGCTCTTGAAGTCCGGCGGCAGCGCCACGAGGCCAGCTGGGATGCCGCCGGGCGTGATCGTGCCGAGAACCTTGGCGTTGACCGTCTGATTCGTTCCGGCGACACTGGCCTTGCCCGATGCAGTCAGGTCGGCAAACGACGTCTTGAGGCCGAACTTCCTCATGTCGACCGTATTGGTCCCCTGGTTCTGCGACGCGGTCGCGTCTACTGAGAACGCCACGTCGCCCACACTGACCGGACCGGAGGCGATAATCGCCTTGCCGAGGACGAGGCCGACGATCTTGCTGTCGCTCGAGGTAACGGTTGCGGAGCCGTTCTTCACTTCGTAATTCACCTTTAGTGTCAGCTTGCCGGCGACGTAGTCCTTGTAAGCGGGCGCGACGGCCGCGATTGCCTCGCCGACGTTGATTCCATCAAGCGTGATCGTTCCCGTAAGGGCCGCCTTCTGCATAGACTCTGCGGTCTGCTGCTTGGGGACGTTAATATCCGCGGCGGCCAGCTCAAAGCGCCCCTTGCCGCTTGGCTGCTCGAGGTCGAATGATGCCTTGGCGCTGCCGGTGATATTCTCGCCTGCCCAGTCCGCATCTACCGAGGCGGTGACATTTTCAGCGGTAAGTTTCAGATTCTGCTTCTGGTCGTTGAGCGAAACCAGACCGTTATTGAGGCGCACCTTGCCGACGCTGACCGCGCCCATGTTTGACGGCTGCGCCGGTTGAGCGGGTTGCGCGGGCTGCTCGGAGGGTTTCGCAAGCTTCTCGTAGTTCCAGACGCCTTGGGAATTGCGGACGAGGTTCACCTGAGGGTCGTCTATCGTAAGCGACTTCACGGTGACCTTCTTGGAGAGAAGGTCCAGGAGGCTCACACGAACCGCGATGTCCTTTGCGACAAGGAAGTCCCCTCCGCCGAAATCCGGCGGTTGGCCGATTTTGACGTCGTTGACCGACACGCTGCCGAACCATAATCCGTGCAGCGACACGCCCCCGAGCGAAAACGGGGCATTGAGGCTCGACGACGCCGCGCTCGATATCCTCGCGGCCACGAACCCCGTCGGCAGCACAAACGGCAGGACGATGATAACGACGACTATCGCGGCCACCACCGCGAGAAGAATTTTGAGCCAAAGCCTGCGCTTTCTGGGCCTGGCGGTGGACTGTGCGCCCCTTTCCTCAGACATCATATATCTCCTAAGACGGTCGAGAATGCCCGCTGTAATCGCAATTTCGGTCATTGGTGAGTCCTGTTAGTGTTCGGATCCCTGTGAAGACGCAAGATTATACACAGTATTCAAGACAATTACAGGGGTTGTGGAGTTCACGCCAGGGCAAGCACAAAGTCAGCATGAGATTACCCGTTGGGCCGACAATATTCTTGCCAATAATGTCCTTGCTACGCCTATTGGACGGCGATAGAATCTGTGCCTCGTGTAGTTCTGGGAGCGCCGTGTGGCTTTGCAATGACGAAGGCTGAGCGGCGGCCGATTACCCGGCATGTGACTTCGCACCTTTCGAACGTACCCCAATGATGTCGGTGACCATAAATCGGTATTCTGCGCAGAGGGAAGGGGTACGATATGAGGCATATCGCGTCTGCGTCTCGATGCATTTCCGTGTGTGTGTTATCCTTCCTGTTCGGTACGGGCTTGCTCGTGTCGGCAGTTCACGCGAGTGTATTACCCGCGCCGACGCTTGTATCGCCGGGGTCGGGGTCTGCGCCCGGCTCGGAGATTACGACTCTTACGCCGAATATGCAGTGGAGCGCTGTATCTGGGGCGGCGCGATACGGGGTGTACGTCAGCGTTGCGCCGTACGGTTCGGTCAATCAGATCTACCAGAACGAGTATGTCAGCGGGCCATCATTTAACATGCCCTCTGGCTACCTTGCGAACGGCCAGGCGTACCGTTGGAAGGCCGTTGCGTTTGACGGGTCGGGAAACATAGGCGTCCTATCCAGCCCTCTGTACTTTAACGTCAACACCGGGCCGACGCCGTTACCCGCGCCGACGCTTGTATCGCCGGGGTCGGGGTCTGCGCCCGGCTCGGAGATTACGACTCTTACGCCGAATATGCAGTGGAGCGCTGTATCTGGGGCGGCGCGATACGGGGTGTACGTCAGCG
>Ga0315282_10001837_pt1 | contig 39685 bp, 27 predicted proteins | sample YL17G07_20_MG_FD_203693 | JGI IMG/M metagenome (GOLD analysis project Ga0315282, IMG submission 203693) | Sediment microbial communities from Yellowstone Lake, YNP, Wyoming, USA - YL17G07_20 | ecosystem: Environmental > Aquatic > Freshwater > Lake > Sediment | place: USA: Wyoming | collected...
TGAAATAGCCGGGACCTGATAATTCCGTTGACAAGTCGGACGGATTATCCTAGAATATCACTCCTTAGAGTAGTGTATCAAGGAGGCTTCTATGGCTAAAGCTGAACCCAATGTCGTTCCGCTCTGCGACGTCCTGCTGGTTCTTCTCATCATTTTCATGGTCATCACGCCTCTTGTCCAGAAAGGCATAGATGTCAACCTGCCCGAAACCCAGGCGGCGGATTCGGCCGGCGGCCAGGCGAGCGGCTTGATCGTTCTGACTCTGAAGAACGCCGACCGCGTCGAGATCAACGGCATCGGCTATGAGCTCCGGGGCCTTCTCGAAGAGCTTCGGCGTCTCTACTCCACGCGCCAGGACAAGACCATTTTCATCCGCGCCCTGGCCAAGCTCCCCTTCAGCAAGGTCATGGAAGTCGTCGACATCGCCAAGGGAGCGGGCATCGACAAGCTGGCTCTCATCCCGGAAATAGTCGAAGAATAGAAGACAAGCCGGCCCGCGCCGGCTTATGAGAGGGCCCTACGAGCGTCCTTTGTAAGGCCCGATGACATCCCTCGAAATCACCAGTCTCTGGATCTCGTTCGTCCCTTCGTAGATCTGGAGGAGTTTCGCGTCCCGGACGAGCTTTTCGATCGGGTAATCCCTCATGTAGCCGTACCCTCCGAAGATCTGGAGCGCCTCGAGCGCCGTCCGCATGGCCACGTCCGAGCCGAAACACTTGGCCATGGCCGATTCCTTGCCGCAGGACTTGCCATGATCCATGAGCCAGGCGGCTCGCCAGACAAGCAGTCGAGCCGCGTCGACCTCCATGGCCATCTGGGCGATCTTGAAGGCCGTCGCCTGGAGGGCGGCGATCGGCTTGCCGAACTGGACGCGCGTCTTGGCATAGTCGATCGCGTACTCGAGGGCCGCCCGGGCGATGCCGACCCCCGCCGCCCCCACGGCCGCCCGCGTCTTGTCGAACGTCCGCATGGCAACGATGAAACCCAGGCCCTCGCGGCCGATGAGGTTTTCCGCCGGCACGCGGGCGTCCTCGAAGAAGAGCTCGGCCGTGTTGGAGGCTCGTTGACCCATCTTGTCCTCGACCTTGCCGACGGACAGCCCGGGCGTCCCCTTGGGAACGCAGAAGACGCTCAGCCCGCGCGGACCCTTTTGCGGCGCGGAATTGGCGAAGACGACATAGAGGCTGGCCACGCCGCCGTTGGTGATGAAGCACTTGGAGCCGTTGAGGATGTACTCGGCGCCGACCTTCTTGGCTGTCGTCTTAATGGCCGACGTGTCGGACCCGGCCTCGCGCTCGGTCAGGCAGTAGGAAGCGAAGGCCATCTCTTTCGTGAACGGTCCGAAAAACCGCTTCTTCTGCTCTTCGGTGCCGAAAAGAAGGATCGGCGTGAAGGCCAGGGAGTTGGCCATCATGGTCGTGTACATGCCGGGGCAGCCCCGGGAAAGCTCTTCGCTGACAATCGCCGTGTCGAGATCGCTGAGTCCGACGCCGCCGTATTCCGAGGGAACCGTGCAGGTCAGGAAACCGACCTCGAAAGCCTTTTTCATGACGTCTTCGGGGAAATCGTGGCCCTGATCGTAGCGCGCGGCCTGCGGTCTCATCTCTTTTTCCGCGAACTCGCGGGCCATTTCCTGAAGGGCGATCTGATCCTCGGTCAGGGTGAAATCGATCATGAGTCCTCCTTGGAATGCTGAGTGATTATCGGAATCCGCCGGACTGTATACCACGCAGTTTAGCGGATTCCAGGGGGGCTGTCAATCGACCGGGCCCGGGGCCGGCTTGAGGACGATGTCGTCCCGCCTGAGGAGGAAGACCGGATCGGGAATGCCGAAAGCCTCGCTGACGATGTCCTGGGGCCGGAAACCGCGGCGGGGCACCGGCGGCAGGTGGAGGATGATTTTCCGCCCTCTGAAAGAGAACTCGACGCCGGCCGCCTCAGGCTTGTTCGCCAGGAATCCCCTCAGTCGGGCCTCGAGCCCGCCGCGCTCCGGAGCCTCTTCCCCGCCGGCGTTCTCCCCGCCCTCCTGCCGCCGGGCGGCCCGCCAGGCCTCGAGGAACTCCTCCCCTTTCCAGTCCAGGGAATAGGCCAGGCCCTCGATGCAGTTGGCCAGCGACGGAACTCCCGGCGCCAGGCTCTCCAGGCGGAGGAAACGGATTCCTGGCGGGAGGCAGCGGTTGGCGCGGGCTAAGAATCCAGCTTCGTCCAGCCGGAAGGGCGCCCTGAATTCCAGGACTTCCTTCCTCCCTTCCATCCCCAGCGGCAGGGCCGGCCCATAGGAGAAGTCCATCTTGGGATGGAAGCCCTGCGTCTTGCGGACCTCGACGCCGGCCCGCCGGAAGCTCCGCTGGAGGACGTGGATGAGGTCGATATGAGAGAGATAGCGTGCCTTGCCCTTTTTCGAATAGACCGCGCGATACCTGCTGATCTCCCCCGAGGCTTCCCCCAGGGGCGGCCGGACCGCGGCGGGAAGGCTCGGCTTCCGGAAGGGAGGCTTCTTCCCCTTCCAGAACCGCAGATCACAGCCGTCGCATTCCAGGCATGACCGCTCCAGGCAGGTCGGCGAAGCCTCGGCCCGCAGAGCCGCCTCGAGCTCGCGGCGCAGATGGGCCTTCCGGAAACCCGTGTCGATGTGGTCCCAGGGGAGAACGGTCGTCGGGTCGATAGGGCCCAGGTAGTCCGCGGGATCGACGCCCTCCTCGGCGAAAGCCCTCTCCCAGAGGGCCGGATCCTGCCTGTCGCCCCAGCTGTCGAAGCGGGCGCCCGCAGCCCAGGCCCGGGCCAGCACCCGGCCGAGCCGCCGGTCCCCCCGGGAGAATACGGCCTCGAGGACGGACGTCTTGAGGGGATGGTCTTTGATCTCCACCGATCTCCACCGGCCGAGCTCGGCGCGGACGAAGCGCTGTTTCTCGGCCAGGGAACGCTCGTTTTCCATCCCCATCCATTGAAAGGGCGTGTGGGGCTTGGGGATGAAGGACGAGAGACTGAGGTGGATCCGGGGCGGCGCGCCGAGGATGGAGCGCCCCAGCTCCAGGCTCCGCCGGACGAGATCGATGATGCCATCGAGATCCTCCGCGGTTTCGGTCGGCAGCCCAACCATGAAATACAGCTTGACGAGCTTCCAGCCGCCCGAGAAGGCCGAGGTCAGGGCGTCGCCGATGTCCGCGTCCGTGAGCTTCTTGTTGATGACGGCCCGGAGCCGCTCCGTGCCCGCCTCGGGAACGAGGGTGAAGCCCGTCTTGCGCACCTTGAGGATGCTTTCGACGAGATCCGGCGACAGGCCGCGCGGCCTCAGCGACGAAAGGGACAGGGAGATCTTCTCGCGGGCCAGCTCGCCCATGAGGCAGCGCACGGTGTCCTCGAGGTAAGGATAATCGCTGATCGACAGCGCCGAAAGGGAGCTGTCCTCGTAGCCCGTCTGCCGGAGACTGCGGAGGACGGTCTTGAGAACGAGGCCGGGATCCTTGGCCCGATGGGGAAAATAGAGGGACGTCGCCTGGCAGAAGCGGCAGTTCTGGGGACAGCCCCGGGCCGCTTCCATGGCCACCCTGTCGAAGACCACCCGCAGGCTGGGGACGACGATCTTCTCGGGAAACGGGGATTTGTCGAAACTCCTCAGAACCCGCTTGGCGATCCTCGCGGGCGCGCCGCCGAGGGGACGGGGAACGACGAGGGGCGAAGCTCCCTGCTTCTCGGCGACATAGAACGAGGGAACATAGACGCCTTCGATCCCGGCCATTTCCCTTAAGAGCGTCGCCCGGTCCGCGCCCCGCTTGCGGAGAGCGCGCCAGGCGGCGATGATCTCCGGGAAAACCTCCTCGCCGTCGCCGAGGACGATGAGGTCGAAAATCCCGGCCACGGGCTCCGGATTGAAGGCCGCCGGCCCGCCGGCGATGACGAGCGGATGCCGCTCGTTCCTGTCGGCGCTCGAAATCGGGATCCCGCCGACGTCCAGGATCGTCAGGACGTTGGTGTAGTTCAGCTCATAGAGCAGCGAGAACCCGACTATGTCGAAATCGCGGAGGGGGATGCCGTTCTCGAGCGAGGCCAGCGGAACGCCGGCCCGCCGGAGCTCCGCCTCAAAGTCCGGCCACGGGGCGAAGACGCGCTCCGCCAGCACGGACGGGTCCGCGTTCAGAAGAGCGTAAAGGATCTTCTGGCCCAGGTAAGACATCCCGATCTCGTAGACGTCGGGAAAGGCCAGGGCGATCTTGACGTCCGCGGCGCCCGGCTTTTTCTTGATCTCGTTCCACTCCCCTCCCACGTAGCGGCCGGGCTTTTCGACCCTGGTCAGGATCTTGCCCAGCGATTCCTCAAACATTGGCGAATCGCCTCATCCTGACGTTCAGGATCAGCCCGCAGGCGACATAGTTCGAGAGGAGCGAGGACCCGCCGTAGCTCAGGAACGGCAGCGGGACGCCCGTCACCGGGAAGAGTCCGATGATCATCAGGATGTTGATCAGGGCCTGGCCGGCGATGAGCATGGAAGCCATGAAGACGATGTACGCGCCGGCCCTGTCCCGGGCCTTGGTCACGGACCAGAACATGCGGGCCAGCATCAGGCCGTAGACGAGGAGGACGGCGGTGACCCCCAGGAAGCCGAATTCCTCGCCGATCACGGAAAAGATGAAATCCGTGTGGCGGGCGGGCAGGAAGCGGAGTTGGCTCTGGGAACCCTTCATGAAGCCCTTCCCGGCCAGGCCTCCCGAGCCGATGGCGATCTTCGACTGCATGATCTGATAACCCGAGCCGCGCACGTCCCGGCCCGGGTTGACGAGGGTCGTAAGTCGTTTTTTCTGATAATCCTTCAGCCCGAAGTTCCAGCCGCCGACGCCGATGACGAGGGCCAGGGCCAGGAAGAGAATAATCGTCTTCCTCTTCAGCCCGGCCATGATGAAGGCCGCGGCGACGACGATGGACATCGTCAGGGCGGTCCCCAGGTCAGGCTGGACGATGACCAGGACGAGCGGGATTCCGGCCAGCAGGAGGGCCAGACCGGCGGCCCGGAGGCTCAGGAAGCGGCCCTTGTACTCGGCGAACAAGCGGGCCAGGACGAGGATCGTGACAATCTTAGCCAGCTCCGACGGCTGGAATTGCATAATCCCGAGCCTGATCCAGCTTTTCGTCCCGGCGATGAGCCGGACCAGGAGCAGGCTGACGGCCAGCAAGGCGACGATCAGGCCATAGAAATAGATCGAAAAGGCGACGAGGAACTTGTAATCCACCGCGGCGACGAGGAAGAGCGCGATCAGGCTGATCCCGATCCAGATGATCTGTCTCAGGCAATAATTGCCGGGCAGGAAGTGGGAGGAGCTGTAGATGAAGAAGGCGCCCGTGAGGGACAGAAGCAAGACGAGGCCGAGCAGGAGCCAGTCGAACTCGCGGAACAGCTGCCGGTCGATCATCATTTCTTCTGGATGTCCTTCCACAGTTTGAATATCTCGCCGGCCACGGGACCGGCGATCGCGCCGCCGCCGCCGCCGAACTCGATGAGGACGGTCACGACGACGCGGGGATTGTATCGGGGCGCGAAACCTGTGAACCAGGAGTGGGTCTTGATGGGCTTGCCGGCCCTGGCCAGCATCTCCGCCCTTTCCCTGCTCACGACCTGGGTCGAGCCCGTTTTGCCGCACGCGTCCAGGCCCTCGACGAAGGCGCCCTGCCCCGTCCCGCCGGCGTTGACCGACCGCCACATGCCCTCGATGACGCTCTCGAACGTCTCGGGCTTGAAGGGCGGGGCGGCGGGGGCGGGAGCCTCGGGCCTCAGCGCCGCCGGCTCCAGGACGAGGTGCGGCACGACCCTCACACCCCGGGTCGCGATCATCGCCGTGAGCGCCGCGATCTGAACCGGCGTAACCTGCAGCTGGCCCTGTCCGATGGCCACCGAGATGGTCTCTCCCGGGAACCAGGGCGTCTTCAGGGCCTTCATCTTCCACTCCGAACTCGGCACGAGCCCTTCCTTCTCCCCCGGGATGTCCAGGCCCGTCTTCCGGCCCAGCCCCATCTTCTCCGCCCCGGCGGCGATCGTATCGATGCCCAGCTGCCGGCCGAGGCTGTAGAAATAGATGTTGCAGGAATTCTTGATGGCGTCGGCCAAATTCATGCTGCCGTGGCCGGGGGCGAACCAGCAGGCCCGCGACGTGCCGTAAATCATGAGCGAGCCGCTGCAATAGACGGTCGTCTGCGGCGTCACGAAGCCGAGGTCCAGACCGACGAGGGCCATGACGGGCTTGAAGATCGAGCCCGGCGAATAGAGCCCGCGCACCGCCCTGTTCTCCAGCGGCGAGGCCGGATCGTTGATGAAACTGATCCACTCCTCCGGCGTGAACCGGGTGATGAACTTGTTCGGATCGAACTTCGGCGAGCTGGCCAGGGTCAGAACGTCGCCGGTCGCCGGCTCGAGGACGATGATCGCGCCTTCCCTGTCGCCGAGGAGCTCCTCCGCCTTGGCCTGAAGCCGGGCGTCTATGGTCAGGCGGAGATCCTGCCCCTGGGAAGGCTCCTCCGTGGCCTGCTCGCTTCTCTTCCGGCCCAGGCTGTCGACGATCTCGATGACGGCGCCGTCTCTCCCCGTGAGCTCTTCGTCGTATTGCTTCTCGATCCCCGACCGGCCGCCCATGTCGCCGATCCGCGGGCCCCGACCCGGGTTGTCCCGGAGTTCCTCGGGCGATCTCTCTTGAAGATATCCCAGGACATGCGCGGCCGTCGTTTTCAGGGGATAGTACCGCTTCGGCTCGGCTTCGACCTCGAGCTCGGGGAACTCCAGCCGCCGGCCTTCGATCGGCGCGATCTCCTCGGGCGCCAGGCCGTCCTTGATGATCACGGGCTCGAAGGACGGCAGTTTCTTGTACCTTTCGATGCGGCTGCGGAGCTCCTCCTCGCTGATCCCCAGAAGCCGGCTGATGGCGGGGTAGGAAACGGCGGCGTTCTTGACGTTGTCCCGGATCAGGGAGACCTTGAAGCTGGCCTGGTTGTCGGCCAGGATTTCCCCCTCGCGATCGCGGATGATGCCCCTCGGAGCGCTGAGAATCCGGGTCCGGGTCCGGTTGGCCTCGGCGAGATCCCAATACTTCTTGTGATCGAGGACCTGGACCTTCCAATAATAGGAAAGGACCAGGCAGGCGAGCACGGCGATGACGCGGAAGACGTTTTGCGCCCGCCGGACGACAACCGACAGGTCCTCGTAAATCTTGTCCCCGGGCATGGCGGAACTCAGGCGCGGCGGGCCCGGATCCTCCGCGCGATATTCAGGAGGAGGCTTCCCAACACGGCCGTCACCAGAGGCTGGAGAAAGACGAGACCGTACCGGACGTCCAGGCGCTCGCCGAGGACGAAGGCGTTGAGCAGGAGCCAGAGCCCCAGCTCGAGCGACGACATGACCAGGAGGAAGGCCGCGCCCCGGAAAAAGGGCGTGACGTCCATGCGGCGCGAAATGTAGCCCGTCCAGAAACCGAGGAGCGTCTTGGTCAGGCCGGCCAGCCCGAAGATCCCGAGCGAGAAGGAGTCCTGGAGGAGGCCGCAGACCGCGCCCAGGATGGCGCCGAAGACCTCCCCCTTGCCGATCGAGAAAGTCACGACGACCAGGGAAAAAGCGTTGACGACGAGGAGCGCCGCGGGCCCGAATCCCCCGAGAAGGGAATAGAAGGCGAAGGACGCCCCGACGGCCAGCGCGGCCCACAGGATGTCCCGGAGAAGCGCGCCCCTCATTCGGCGCCTCCCGAAACCCTGGGCAGAATCGCCACGGCGTCGAGCGTGGAAAAGCTGAAATAGGGCTTGACGACGATCTCTTTGAAAACGGAGGGCGTCGGCCTGATGGACAGGATCTGGCCGACGCGGATGCCGGCCGGGTAGATCTTGTCGAAACCCGTCGTGATCAGGTCCTCCCCTTCCTGACCGCCGCGCATGCTGGAGAGGATGTACTTCAGGACGCAGAAGGTCCCCTGCTTTCCCGACATGATGCCGACGATCCTGTCTGTGGCGGAAATAACGCTGACGCTGCTCTCCTGGTCCGTGATGAGCTGGACCATGGCCTCGTTCAGGGACACGGGCGAGATCGTCCGGCCGACGAGATTCCCCAGCCGGTCGCAGACCGCCATGTCCGGCTTGACGCCGTCGAGGCTGCCCTTGTTGACGATGAGGGAGCGGTAATAGTTGCCCGCGTCCGCGCCGATGACGCGGGCGGCGATCAGGGAGGAGCGGAACGCGGCCAAGTTGTCCCGGACCTCCGCCTCGGACCGGAACAGGAGCAGCCGGTCCTCGAGAAAGCGCTTCTCCTGGTTGAGGAAGAACAGCTCCTGCTTCAGCCTCTGGTTGTCCTCCCGGACGCGGCGGAGGTCGAAATAGTTCGTCCAGACGGACTGGACGCCGCGGAAGGCCGAGACAACCCCCTTCTGGACCGGCGAGAAGACGAAGAAGACGGCCCGCTCAAAATACTTCGTCTCGCTGCCGAGAGGGACCTGGATGGAGATCAGGATGAGGTGGAAAACGACCAGTCCCGCGAGAACGAGGATATGAGACCGTTTCCACCATGAGGGCATGAATTCTCTCGCCGCCTCCGGAATCCGAAGGTCAGACCAGGGAGATCTTCTTCAGAAGATCCAGGTCGTCGAGCATCTTCCCGGCCCCCAGCACGACCGTCGTCAGCGGATCCTCCGTGATGAAGACGGGCAGCTGCGTTTCCTCCCGGATCCTCTTGTCCAGATTCTTGAGCAGGGCTCCTCCTCCCGTCAGGATGATCCCCCTGTCGATGATGTCGGCCGACAGCTCGGGCGGCGTCCTTTCCAGGGCGATCCGGATGGCGTTGACGATGGCCGCCACGGTGTCCTCGATGGCCTCGCGGATCTCCTGGTCGTCGACGACGATGGTCCGCGGGATGCCCTCCCGCAGGTCCCGGCCCTTGATCTCCATGGTCACGGGCTCGTCGAGCGGATAGGCCGAGCCGATCTGGATCTTCACGGTCTCCGCCGACCGCTCCCCGATGAGGAGGCTGTATTTCTTCTTGAGGTAGTGGATGATGGCCTCGTCCATTTCGTTGCCGGCGACGCGGATCGAATGGTTGAAGACGATGCCGTTGAGCGAGATGACGGCGATGTCCGTGGTGCCGCCGCCGATGTCGACGATCATGTTCCCCATCGGATCGGAGATCGGCAGCCCGGCGCCGATGGCGGCCGACATCGGCTGTTCGATGAGGTAGACTTCCGACGCCTTGGCCCTCAGGGCGACGTCCTTGACCGCCCGGCGCTCGACCTGGGTGATGCCCGTCGGGATGCCGATGACGATCCGCGGCCGGAGCAGGAAGCCGCGGTTGTTCATTGCTTTCTTGATGAAGAAATCCAGCATCTTCTCGGCGATCTCGAAATCGGCGATGACGCCGTCGCGCATGGGCTTGATGGCGACGATCGTGCTCGGCGTTTTCCCCAGCATCTCCTTGGCCCGGGAGCCGACGGCCTCGACCTTGCCGGTCAGCTTGTTGACGACGCAGATCGAAGGCTCCTGGACGATGATGCCCTTGCCCTTGAGGTAAATCAGCGTGTTGGCCGTTCCCAGGTCGACGGCCAGGTCGCAGAAGAGCCGTTCCTTCAACCAATTGACAATGGTCATTTTCGCTCTCTTTCCACTGGGTCATTATTTAACACAATTCCCCCATCGATTCAACTCCTCCCCTGGCGGCCCCGCCGGGAGGGCTGACCGGCGAGAGGATGCGCCTCCCGATGAGCGGCCTTGACATTCCAGACGCAAGCCTTGACTTTTTTTCCGGAATTCCCTTATACATTAGGAATATTCCGACTCTGACAAGGAGCGCTTCATGAGTTATCAACCCTACGTTCCCGAAAAGACGGACCAAAGGGAGTTCACCCTCAGGGCCATCCTCATCGGGCTGGTCATGACGGTCATTCTTGGAGCCGCCAACGCCTACCTCGGCCTGAGGGCCGGGATGACGATCGCGGCGACCTACCCGGCGGCCGTCATCGGCATGGCCGTCCTCCGGATCATGAAGGGTTCGATCCTCGAAGAGAATATCGCCCGGACGGTCGGCTCCATCGGCGAATCCATCGCCGCCGGGGCGATCTTCACGATCCCGGCCTTCCTCATTTCCGGCGCCTGGATGAAATTCAACACCCTCGAGGCCTATCTCAAGTCGACGGCCCTGATGTTCGTCGGCGGCCTCCTGGGGATCATGTTCGTCACGTTCCTCCGCCGGGTCATGGTCACCGACCCGGATCTCGTCTTCCCCGAGTCGTTGGCGGCCGCCGAAATCCACAAGGCTGGCCAGAAAGGCAGCCAGGGCGCCAAGTTCCTGTTCCAGGCCATGGGTGTCGGCTCTCTTTTCTATGCGCTCGGCGCCGTCCAGATCATCTCCGCCAGCAAGGATTTCATTCTCAAGGTCGGGCGGATGGGCACGAGCTTCGTCCGCCTCGGCGCGGCCTCGGACTCCCCCAAGGTCGACGTGGGCGGAACGGTGGCCGTCTCCGGTCCCGGCATCTTCCCCGCCTACATCGGCGTGGGCTACATCATCGGGCCCCGGCTGGCCTCGCTCAACTTCGCCGGCGGCGTCCTGGCCTGGGGCCTCTTCGCGCCTTTGCTCATGTACTTCCTGGGGCCCCAGCTCATCGGCATCTTCTACGGTGCCGGCGCGGCACCGGCCGACGTTTCCTGGGTGGACATGGTGACGAACGTCTGGAAATTCATTATCCGCCCGATCGCCGTCGGCGGCATGCTCGTCGGCGCGGGCTACACCCTCTACAAAATGAGGAAGAACCTGGCCACGGGCGTCAAGCGCTCCCTGGGCGATGTCAAAAAGGCCAGCGGTCAGGCCGAAACGACGTCCCGCATCGAGAAGGACCTCAATATCAAGGTCGTCCTGTTCCTGATGGCGCTGACGTTCGTCCTGATGATGTTCATCTACAAGATCTTCGCCGGAACCTGGCCCCCGGCCATCCTGGCCGCCGTCGTGATGGCCATAGCCGGCTTCTTCTTCGCCGCCGTTTCCGGAAACCTGGTGGGCACGATCGGAGCGTCCAACAATCCCATTTCCGGATTGACGTTGTCCACGCTGATCATCGCCGCCCTGCTCATGGTCGTCGTCGGCGCGACGGGCACGAGCGGCGTCGCCGCGGTCCTCGGCGTCGCGGCCGTCGTCTGCGTGTCGTCGGCCGTCGCCGGCGAGATGCTCCAGGACCTCAAGGTCGGCCACATCCTCGGCGGCACGCCGTGGAAGATGCAGACCGGCAACATCCTCGGCATCCTCATCGCCTCGCTCGTCATGTACTTCCCACTCATGCTCCTCAACGGAGCCTTCACCTTCGGCAGCAAGGAACTGCCCGCGCCGCAGGCCGGCCTCATGGCCGCCCTGGCCAAAGGCATCGTCGGCGGCGAGATGGCCTGGCCGTTGGTCATCGTCGGCATGCTGATGGGCTTCGCCCTGATCCTCGTCCAGGTCAAGTCCCCCATGCTCGTGGCCGTGGGCATGTACCTGCCGCTGGAAACGACCTTCGCCATCTTCATGGGCGGCATGATCAAGGGGATCGTCGACAGGATCATCGTCCGCAAGAAGCTCAACCCGGCCCAGACGGCCCGGGCCAACAACGTCGGCATCCTGCTCGCCGCCGGGCTGATCGCCGGCGAGGGATTGACGGGCCTTCTGCGGGCGGCCTGGAAGTTCTTCTTCCTCCAGAACATCATTCACTTCGATATCCCGACGGTGATCAAGAGCGGCAAGTACTTCGGCGTCGTCGATCTCTATATCGGCGGGCTGGCCGTTCTCGCCCTCATCGCCATTTATCTCATCCGCGTGCCGCTGCGCAACGCGGGCGCGCCCGACGAGCCGCCCCCGCCCTCGGCCGTCATCTAGAGGCCCATTCAGCTTCGAGTATCTTTGGCGATTCGAAGGCCTTTCGGCTCCCCGGCCGGAAGGCCTTTTTTATTTAGCGGATGATAGGCCGGACGGGTCCCGTCCGGCTTGAGAACTGGAACATCAACCCGGAATCGCGTAAAATACGGCCGGAAGGAAGTATCCATGGCCGTTCTTCAGATCCTGACCATCGGGCACCCCATGCTGAGCCGGAAGGCGGAGCGCGTCGAGAAGATCGACGAGGCCCTCGTCCGGCTGGCCATGGACATGGTCGAAACCATGCACCGGGCCCCGGGCGTCGGGCTGGCCGCGCCCCAGGTCAACGTGGGCAAGCGTCTGATCACGGTCGATCTGTCCGTCGGGGAGGACGAGAACGAGCTGATCGTCCTGGTCAACCCGGAAATCATCCGGGCCGAGGGCGAGGTCGTCTGCGAGGAGGGATGCCTGTCGGTCCCGGACATCCGCGAGAAGGTCGCCCGCCCCTACCGGGTTCTCGTCAAGGGGCTTGATCTCGAGGGCCAAGAGGTCGAGATCGAGGGCGAGGACTTTCTGGCCAGGGCCCTTTGCCATGAGATCGACCACCTCGACGGCAAGCTGTTCACGGACCGCTTGTCCCCTCTCAAGAAGACTCTGCTCCGCAAGAAGTTGAAAAAAGTCGCGGACGACGGCATCAAGCTATGAACATCGCCTTCTTCGGCAGTCCCCCTTCCGCCATCCCTTCCCTCGAGCGGCTTCTCGAGGCAGGGCATTCCGTCAGTCTCGTCGTCACCCAGCCGGACAAGCCGGCCGGGCGCGGCCGGCGGCTGACGCCGAGCGCCGTCAAGGCCTTCGCCGCGGGGCGCGGGATCTCCGTCCTCGAATCCTTCAAGATCCGCCAGGACCAGACCGTCCTCGATCGACTCCGGGAGGCCGGACCCGATATCATCGTCGTCGTGGCCTACGGCCAGATCATCCCGGACGCCATCATCTATGCCCCGCCCCATCACGCCCTCAACGTCCACTTCTCGCTTCTCCCCAAGTACAGGGGGGCGGCGCCCGTCCAATGGGCCGTCCTCAACGGCGAAACCGAGACGGGCGTCACCATCATCGAGCTCAACAACAGGATGGATGAGGGAGACATGCTGGCCAGCGTCGCGACGCCGATCGGATCACGGGAAACGGCCGCCGGGTTAGAGACGCGGCTGGCCGTCATGGGCGCGGAGCTCCTCCTCCGGACCATCGACGGGATCGGCGGCGTCACGCGCGTTCCTCAGGATCATGGACGGGCTTCCTTGGCGCCCAAGATCCGGAAGGAGGACGGTCGGATCGAATGGTCGGAGAGCGCCGCCGGGATCGACCGCAGGGTCCGCGCCCTGGCCGACCGCCCCGGGACGTACACCTTCTTCCGGGGCCGGCGCCTTCAGCTCCACGGCGGACGCCCCCTCGACGCCGCCGTGGACGGCCGCACGCCGGGCGAGATCCTGTCCTCTTCCAGGGATGGACTTCTCGTCGTTTGCGGCGGCGGAAGCGTCTACCTGGCGGAGGACGTCCAGCCCGAAGGGCGGACGCGGATGCCGGCCTACGGTTTTTCGCTCGGGGCAAAAATCAAGCCGGGAGAGATTCTGGGCGGGAACTGAAGCCGGGCGGCGCGGCCCGGGCTATTCTTCCAGGATAAAATTGTAGGGGTTGACGGGTTTGCCGTCCCGGTGGACTTCATAATGGACATGCGGCCCGACGGCTTTACCCGTCTGCCCGACATAGCCGATGACGTCTCCCCTCTTGACCTGCTGGCCGGCCCGGACGTTGAAATTGCTCATGTGGCCGAAGGTGGTCGTGATCCCGTTGCCGTGGCTGAGGATTACGTGCTTTCCCAGGTACTTGTCGGTCACGACCTGAAGCACGATCCCGTCGGCCGGGGCCATGATCGGATTGCCGGTATTGGTGGAGATGTCGAGGCCCCAGTGCATCTGCTCCCTGCCCGTGAAGGGATCAACCCTCATGCCGAAGCCCGAGCTCACCCATCCCGCGACAGGCATGATGGACGGCGTCGTGGCCAGCTTGAGGCTGGCGCTCTCGGTGATGTTGACCAGGCTGTTGAGGTTGGTTTCGATGCTCTGCGCCTTCTGGATCAGTCCCTGGATAGAGCCCGTTGGGGACACTTGGGCCGGCGGCACGGCGGCGGTCTCGGAAGGTTCTGCCTCCGGGGCTCCTCCGCCCAGGCCGGCGGGCCCCTTGAGGATGTCGGGCGATTTCAGCCCGACCATGACGTTGAGTTTCTTCGTGTAATTCTCGAAACTGGTGACGGTGGCCTGGAGTTGGTTGATTGATTTCTCGTAATCGGCGATCTTGACCTTCTGCTCCGCCGTTTCCCTCTCCAGGATCCTGTAGCGGTGCCGGATGACGTTCATCGAAACGTAATCCGTCAGGAAGGCGGCCATGGCCAGGGCCAGAAAAGCGCCGCTTCCCCCCAAGAGTTTCAGTGTCCGGCGGGTGAAGGAGAGGGTTCTCGTGCTCGTTTTGGTGTGCGGGACGATGATGACCGATAAAAACTTCTTAGCCATGAATTCACCCCTAGATACCACGAACTCCAAAAAGTGTCAAGCTGTTTGTCACCGACCCGCCCCTCAGCCCCCGCATAGGACCGAGCCTCCGTTGACGTCCAGGATCTCGCCCGTGACGTGCCGGGCCAGGTCGGAAGCCAGGAAGAGGATGGGCCCGGCGATGTCCTCCGGGGGCGGGATCCGCTTGAGGGGGATGGTCATCCGGACCTTCTCCCGATAGCCAGGCTGGCTGAAAACGCCGGTGCACATATCGGTATCGACCCAGCCCGGGGCGACGCAGTTGACCCGGATGTTATGGGGCGCCAGTTCGACGGCCAGCGACTTGGTCAGTCCGTGCAGGGCCGCCTTGCTCGCCGCGTAGTGGGAATGCCCCGCTTCTCCCCTGACCCCGGCCGTCGAGGAAACGTTGATGATCGAGCCCCGCCCCTTGGCCTTCATCGAGGGGACGACGGCATTGGTGACGAAGAAAACACCGTCCAGGTTGACGCCCATGGTCTCCCGGTAGACCGCTTCGTCCATCTGACCCATATCCAGGTAGGTCCAGACCCCGGCGTTATTGACGACCGTGTCGATCTCGCCCCAGCGGGCCAGGATATCGTTGACCATCTTATCCACGTCCTTCTTGGACGAAACCATCGCCCGGCAGGTCAGGCATTCCCTGCCCAAGGCTTCGACAGCCGATTTAACCTCGGCGGCCGCCGCTTCGTTGCGGGCGTAGCTGATGGCCACGTCGCACCCCGCCTTGGCAAAGAGCAGGGCGGTGGCCCGGCCTATGCCTCTCGAGCCGCCCGTAATAAGCGCTTTACGACCATTTAGTCGGATCATGCGGCCTCCTTTCGGAATTCGGGGGGGTTCCCCCATAAGACGCCCCGGAGAGTTTACCGGACGTACCCCAGGCTGAAGTCTCCCATTTTATGGAATTCAAGGTAGCGGTAGATCTCGGCCGCCTGGGGCAGGACCTTGTCCTTCATGGCGGTCATGTACTCCTCGACCGTCGGAATCCTGCCCTTGAGGGCCGCGACAGCCGCGAGTTCGGCCGAACCCAGGTAGACGCGGGTCCAGTCGCCGATCCGGTGATCGAAATTCCGGGTCGAGGTGGAGAAAACGGTCGCCCCGGCCTTGACCCTGGCCTGGTTCCCCATGCACAGCGAGCAGCCCGGGATCTCTGTGCGGGCGCCGGCGGCGACGAAGACGGCGTAATAGCCTTCCCGCATGAGCTGGGCGGCGTCCATCTTGGTCGGCGGCGTGATCCAGAGACGGGTCGCGAGGACGCCGGCCTTGTCGAGGATCTTGCTGGCCGCCCGGAAGTGGCCGATGTTCGTCATGCACGAGCCGATGAAGACCTCCTGGACCGGATCGCCGGCGATCTTGGACAACGGCTTGACGTCGTCGGGGTCGTTGGGGCAGGCCACCAGCGGCTCCTTGATGTCGGCCAGGTCGATCTCGAGCACGGCCTTGTACTCGGCGTGCTCGTCCCGCTTGAGCAGGACCGGGTTCGCCAGCCACTTCTTGCAGGCCTCGATCCGGCGGCGGAGCGTCTCGGCGCTCTGGTAGCCCTCGGCGATCATCTCCTCCATCAGGGCGATGTTGCTCTTGAGGTACTCGGCGACGCGCTCCTCCTTGAGGGAGATGACGGCGCCCGCCGCGGACCGCTCGGCCGAGGCATCGGTCAACTCGTAGGCCTGGTCAACCGCGAGGTCGTCGAGGCCTTCCATCTCCAGCACGCAGCCGTTGAAAATGTTCTTCTTGCCCTTCTTCTCCACGGTCAGCAGTCCCTTCTGGATGGCGAAATATGGGATGGCGTTGACCGCGTCGCGGAGCGTGATGCCTGGGTTCATCCGGCCCTTGAACCTGACCAGGACGGATTCGGGCATGTCCAGGGGCATGAAGCCCAGCGCCCCGGCGAAGGCGACAAGGCCGGAGCCGGCCGGGAAGCTGACGCCGATGGGGAATCGCGTGTGGGAGTCGCCGCCCGTCCCGACGGTATCCGGCAGGATGAGCCGGTTGAGCCAGGAATGGATGACGCCGTCGCCGGGCCTGAGGGCGACGCCCTTGCGCTCGTTCATGAACGCCGGCAGGGTCTTGTGCACCTTGACGTCGGCCGCCTTTGGATAGGCGGCGGTATGGCAGAACGACTGCATGAAAAGGTCCGCCTGGAACTCCAGGCAGGCCAGCTCTTTGAGCTCGTCGGCCGTCATCGGGCCCGTGGTGTCCTGGGAGCCGACCGTCGTCATGTGGGGCTCGCAGGCCGTGCCGGGCAGGACGCCGGCGACGCCGCAGGCCCGGCCGACGATCTTCTGGGCCAGGGTGTAGCCCTGGTTCTTCTTCGGCACAGGGTTTTCGATGGTCGTGAAGAAGTCCGCCTCGGGGAGGCCGAGGGCCTTGCGGGCTCTGGCCGTCAATTGGCGGCCGATGATCAAGGTCAACCGGCCGCCGGCCCGGAACTCGTCCTTGATCGTCAAGGGCTTCCAGGCGAACGTCGCCAGGACCTCGCCCGCGGCGTCGAGGACCCGGCCGGCCTTGGTGTCGACGGTGATGACGTCTCCCGTCTTCGTCCCGGCGACGTCGCACACGATCGGCAGGCCGCCCGAGTCTTCGGTCGTGTTGAAGAAGATCGGCGCGATCAGGCCTCCCATGACCACCCCGGCCCGCCTCTTGTTGGGGACGAACGGGATGTCCTCGCCGATGTGCCACATCAGCGAGTTGCAGGCGGATTTGCGGGACGAGCCCGTGCCGACGACGTCGCCGACGAAGACGACCTTGTGGCCTTCCTCGCGGAACTTGCGGATGACGTCGTTGCCGCCCGGAAAACGGGTCTGGCCCATGCTCTGAGCGTGGAGCGGGATGTCGGGCCTGGTCGGCGCGTGTCCGGCGGGCGAAAAGTCGTCCGTATTGATCTCGCCCTCGACCTTGAACACCTTGAGGACGAGCTTGTCGGGGAATTCCGGACGCGACAGGAACCACTCCCCTTTCGCCCATGATTCAAGCACCGCCCGGGCATGGGGATTCTTGGCCGACATCTTGAGGATGGTCTCGAAATGGGCATAGACGAGGACGGTCTTTTTCAGCGCCGCGGCCGCGGCGGCGGCCAGGGCCTTGTCGTCGAGGAAGGAAACCAGCGGCTCCACGTTGTAGCCGCCGAGCATTGTGCCCAAGAGAAAAACGGCATCCGTCGGGGTCACGACCGGCGACTTCACCTCGCCGCGGGCGACGCGGGCCAGCCAGCCCGCCTTGACCTTGGCCGCGGCATCGACGCCCGGCGCGACCTTCTCCCGGAGGAGGTTCAGGAAGACGTCGGCTTTTCCCTTTTCGGGCTTCTCCAGAAAACGGCAGACCTCTTCGACCTCGGCGGGGGTCAGGGGGAGCGGCGGCAGGCCGGCCTTGGCCCGCTCTTTTTCCTGGGCGAAATAGGAATCCATCATGGCTTCTCTCCTCTTGTCCGGTTTTCGCGCAGACTACTGTATCGGTTTTGGGGCCGGTTTGTCAAAGCCCCGGGGCGGCCGGCCAGGAAAAAAGGCCGGAGCCGAGATGTTGTTTCCGTCGCGCGATTCCAGTTGATTTTGGGGTTGATTTCGGCTCGGAAAACCGATAGAATCCTAGCTCATTCCAATCCTGGATGAAATAAGGCACGGAAGGAAAACAAGCATGGATAACGTCGCCATCGACAGGGCCAAGGAGCATTTCGGCAAGCTCCTCGAAGCCCAGATGAAACGCATGGAGAAGGTCAAAGCCGCGCCCGGCTGGATCGATTATTCGAAGCTCTCACCCCTCAAGATCGGCATCCTGGCCGGCGACGGCATCGGAGTTTATATCGCCGCCCAGTCCAAGCGGGTCCTCGAATTCCTGCTCCAGGGCGAGGTCAAGGCCGGCAAGGTCGTCATCGACGACATCGAGGGCCTGACCATCGAGAACCGAGCCGCCCACAAGAAAGCCGTTCCGGACGACGTCCTGGCCGAGATCAGGAAATACCCCGTCACCCTCAAGGGCCCCACGACGACACCGCGCAAGGGCGACCCCTGGCCGAATATCGAGAGCTGCAACGTGGCCCTGCGGAAAGAGCTCGACCTCTTCGCCAACGTCCGGCCCGTCCGCATTCCCAAGCAGGGCATCGACTGGATCTTTTTCCGCGAGAACACCGAGGACCTTTACGCCCTCGGCTCGAGCGGCATCGATGTCGACGCCGACATCTCCATCGATTTCAAGCTCATCACCGGCCCCGGCGCCGACCGCATCTGCCGCCTGGCCTTCGAGAACGCCAAAAAGAACGGCCGCAAGCGCGTCACATGCGTCACCAAAGCCAATATCGTCAAGACGACGGACGGCCGCTTCCTCGAGAACTTTTACCGCGTCGCCAAGGAGTACCCCGGCATCGAGGCCGACGACTGGTATATCGACATCATGACGGCCAAGCTCGTCGACGAGAAGCGCCGCCGCGACTTCCAGGTCCTGGTCTTGCCGAACCTCTACGGCGACATCCTGACCGACGAGGCGGCCGAGTTCCAGGGCGGCGTCGGCACGGCCGGCAGCGCCAACATCGGCAAGCAGTATGCCATGTTCGAGGCCATCCACGGCTCCGCGCCCCGCATGGTGACCGAGGGCCGGGCCCAGTACGCCGATCCCTGCAGCATGATCCGGGCCGCGGCCATGCTCCTCGGTCACATCGGCTACACCGAGATCGGCAAGAACCTGGAGATGGCCCTCGACATCACCGGCCAGTACGAGAAAAAGCTGTGCATCACCGGCCGCGCCACCGGCGTCACGGGAGAAGCCTTCACCGACTACGTCATGGATTGGGTCAAGAGCCCCAAGCTCAAGCAGACCTGGGAGGGATACGTCAAGGGCTGATCCCCTCCGGGATCGTTTTCGTTCGCCAGGCATCCGGGGCGGCGCGGCAATGAGATCGCGCCGCCTTGTCATAAAGGAGTAACATCATGCGCAAGAAGATCGCCCTCGTCGGCGGCGGACAGATCGGCCAGATCCTGGCCATGCTCGCCGCCCAGAAGGAGCTCGGGGACGTCGTCATCCTCGACATCCCGGAGCTCGAGAACCCCGCCAAGGGCAAGGCCCTCGACCTGATGGAAATGGCGCCCCACGGCAATTATGACGCCGCCGTCACCGGCACGTCCGACTACAAGGACATCGCCGGCGCCGATGTCATCATCATCACGGCCGGCAGGCCCCGCCAGGCCGGCATGACCCGCGAGGACCTCCTGGCCGTCAACCTGGACATCATTTCCAAGGTGGCTGCGGGGGTCAAGCAGCACGCCCCGAAGGCCTTCTGCATCATCGTCACCAACCCGCTCGACGCGATGGTCTATGCCTTTTCGAAGCTGACGGGCTTCCCCAGGCACCAGGTCGTCGGCATGGCCGGGACTCTGGACACGGCCCGCTGGCGCGCCTTCATCGCCATGGAGCTCGGCGTGTCCGTGACCGACGTCGCCGGGACCGTCCTCGGCGGCCACGGCCCCGACATGGTTCCCCTGCCGCGCCTGACGACCGTCGGCGGCGTCCCGCTGACCGAGATCGCCACCAAGGAGCAGATCGACAAGCTCGCCCTCCGGACCCGAGAGGCCGGGACCGAGATCGTCAAGCTCTTCGGCAAGGGCTCGGCCTTCTTCAGCCCCGCCTGGAGCGCCATCGTCATCGCCGAGTCCTATCTCCACGATAAGCGCCGCGTCCTGCCTTGCGCCGCGCTTTGCCAGGGTGAATATGGCGTCAAGGGCCTCTTCATAGGCGTGCCCTGCCTGATCAGCGGCAAGGGCATGGAAAAGATCTTCGAGATCCAGCTCAACGCCGAAGAGAAGGCCATGTTCGAGAAGACCGTCGGCGTCGTCGGCAAGACGGTCGCCGAGACCAAGCTGTAACTCAGATCCGCGGCAACGACACGGGCCGGGGGCGGCACCGCCGTCCCCGGCTCTTTTTTATCTCCCGAGACTTTTTACAGGCCCCACGCCCCTCTTTATTTTGCCGGGAGTTCCGGCTATAATAAGGGACCATAAGTCAGGAACCTATCCGGCATCAACCATCCCATTCCAATCATATAAAGAAGCTGAAATCCATGGAAGAAGAAAACGGCAGGCTGGGCCACAAGCTGCGGGATGCCGTCTTCGGCAAGCCCCGCGACATCAAGGATCCCTCGCTTTTCCATAAGCTCGCCCTGATCCCGCTCCTGGCCTGGATCGGTCTCGGCGCCGACGGGCTGTCGTCCGCCTCCTACGGCCCGGAAGAGGCCTTCAAGGCGCTCGGCCGGCACACCTACCTGGCCGTCTTCCTGGCCCTGGCGACCGCGCTGACGGTCTTCGTCATCTCCTACGCCTATTCCCGCATCATCGAATACTTCCCCTCGGGCGGCGGCGGTTACATCGTGGCCACGCACACTCTCGGCGAGAAGTTCGGCGTCATCTCGGGCGCGGCCCTGCTCGTCGATTACATGCTGACGATCACCGTCTCGATCGTCTCCTGCGGCGACGCCATCTTCAGCTTTTTCCCGGCGGCCTGGCATCCCTACAAGACCGCGTTCGAGGTGGCCGCCATCATTTTCCTGGTCATGATCAACCTGCGCGGCATCAAGGAGTCCGTCACCCTCCTGGCCCCGATCTTCCTGACGTTCGTCGTCACCCACGTCCTCCTCATCGGCTACGGCATTTTTTCCCATGCCGGTGAGGTCGGCGCCGTCGCCCACCAGATCCAGACGGATTACAAGACGGGCCTTATCACCCTGGGCGGCTGGGGGATGTTCTTCCTTTTCCTTAGGGCGTTCTCCATGGGCGGCGGCACATTCACCGGAATCGAGGCCGTCTCCAACGGCATCCAGATCCTGCGCGAGCCCCGCGTCCATAACGGCAAGCGGACCATGATCTATCTGGCTTCATCGCTGGCCATCACCGCCGGCGGCATCATGGTCTGCTACCTTCTCCTCGGCGTCCATCCCGTCGCCGGGAAAACCCTCAACGCTGTGCTGGCCGGCAAGGTCTTCGCCGGCTGGGGCATAGGCGGAATCCTGGCCCTGGTCACGATTTTTTCAGAGGGCGCCCTGCTCCTCGTCGGAGCCCAGACGGGATTCGTGGACGGCCCGCGGGTCATGGCCAACATGGCCGTGGACTACTGGTTCCCCCACCGCTTCGCGTCGCTTTCCAGCCGGTTCACCATCCAGAACGGCGTCCTCCTGATGGGCGGCGCGGCGGCTGCCCTTCTCATTTACTCCAAGGGCAAAATCACGACGCTCGTCGTCATGTACTCGATCAACGTCTTCCTGACTTTCTCCCTGTCCGAGCTAGGCATGTCCCGCTTCTTCATCAGGAACCGGAAAACCGAGCCGCACTGGAAAAAGCACCTTCCGGTCCATCTAACGGGCCTGACCGTTTGCCTGACCGTTCTCATCATCACGTCCATCGAGAAGTTCGCCGCCGGCGGCTGGCTGACCCTGGTCATCACCGCCCTGGTCATCGCCCTTTGCTACGCGACCCGAGCCCACTATAACAAGGTCAAGGGCGGCGTCCGGGAGCTGGACGACCTCCTGAAGATCCCGGTGAAGGGCCAGCCGAACAAGGCGGCGCCGGACCCGAAGCAGATGACGGCCATCCAGCTCGTCAACGGCTACAACGGCTTCGGCGTCCACACCTTCCTGACCATCATCCGCAGCTTCCCCGGCCTCTATAAGAACTTCATCTTCGTCTCCGTGGCCGAGGTGGACGTCGGCACTTTCAAGGGCTCCGAGGCCATGTCCCACTTGGGGGAAGCGGCCGGCGACTCCCTGCGCAAATATGTCGAACTGGCCCGGAAGCTCGGCTTCCCGGCCGGCTATCGCTACGATCTCGGCACGGACATCGTCGATACGGCCTCGCGGCTGGTCGAGAAAGTTTCCAGGCAATATCCGCGCTCCACCGTCTTCGCCGGCCAGTCCGTCTTCCGGCAGACGAACGTCATCCGGCGCCTCCTCCACAACGAGACGGCCTTCGCCATCCAGCAGGAACTCCGCTGGAAAGGCATCACGACGGTGATCCTGCCGATCCGGATCAACATCTGACGCCGTCCGCGCCGGACGCGGACGTTTGACAAAAGGCCGCCATCCGGATAAAACCTAGGGGAAGGAACGTTCGAGCGAAGGAGAATCCGACATGAAATCCCCGCTTCCGGTCATCGTCTGCGCCTGCGCCGTCGCCCTCATCCTTTTCCTCCCGCCGGCCGCCGCGGCCGCCCAGGAGAATGCCTCCGGCGGCCAGGAGACCCCGGCCATCACGCTCCAGCCCATCACCCTCAACCTCTACCTCGTCAAGGGCGGCGCCGGTTCGAACGCGGGGCTGATCATCGGAGCCAAGGACGTCATCGCGATCGACGCCATGATGAGCCCGGACAGCGTCCGGCAGATGCTGGCGGAACTCAATAAGACCAGCCCGCGTCCTGTCCAGATCACGAAGATCATCCTCACCCACAGCGACGCGGACCACATCAACGGGCTTCCAGGCTATCCCGCGGGGCTGCCCATCATCGCTCAGGAACAGGTCAAGGAGGACATGGCCAAGGCCGCCGCGAATTCCCCGGACCTCCTGAATTATCTTCCCACGCAGGTGTTCAAAAACGAGCTGAAGTTCTCCTTCGGCCGCGATTCAATCACCCTGTCCCACTACGGGCCGGCCCACACGAACGGCGACACGGTCATTTATATCGACAACCAGAAAACGGCTTATGTCGGAGATCTCGTCTTCGTCCGCCGCGATCCCGTCATCCATCTCGACAAGGGCGGCACGACGGAGGGGCTCGTCAAGACCCTCAAGGCCATCCTGTCCCACAGGCCGCACATCGACACGTTCATCCCCGGCCACGGCGAAATGGTCACGCGGGACGAGGTCGTGAACGTCATCCGGCTGATCGAGACCAAGAAATACCAGGTCAAGACCCTCATCGCCGACGGCAAGTCCCTGGACGAGATCAAGAAGGCCCTCGAGACCGACACCCGGCAGGTGGCCGCTGGAAAACCGGCCTTCCCCAGCCTGGTGGAGATCCTCTACCAGGAACTGACGGAAAAGAAGGGAAAAGCGTAACGGGCGGCGCGTCCGGCTTCTTATCCGCGGGAACGGGAGAGGACGTGCGGCCGCTGGACGCCCGCGTCCTGAGGAGTGCCCCATGACATTGAAAAAAATCCTCCATCCGATTCCGCTCTTCATGTTCATCGCGGTTCTGGCCGCCGCCGGCTGCCGCTCCGGCGCCGGGACGCCCGGGGCGACGGTCTCCGAGCGGAAGGAAACGATCAGGACCTATCCTTACTCCGATCCCGATCCCGTGCCGATCTTCACCCGCTCGAGCCTGTGGGGCCAGGGACAAAGGCTCTACCCCTATTTCTTCTACAACGGCTTCAGCGCCGGCGCCGTGGACAGGGAATGGACGGTCGTGCGCCTGGAAAATCCCTATGTCCGGGTCGCGGTCCTGCCCGAGGTCGGCGGCAAGGTCTGGGGCGCGACCGAAAAATCCACCGGCCGCGATTTCCTGTACACCAACCACGTCCTCAAGTTCCGGGAGATCGCCCTGCGCGGGCCCTGGACGTCGGGCGGCATCGAGTTCAACTTCGGCATCGTCGGCCACGCCCCGTCCACGGCCTCGCCGGTCGACTACGTCCTGCGCCGGAACGCGGACGGCAGCGCCAGCTGCGTCGTCGGGACGATGGATGTCCCCTCGCGGACCCGCTGGAGCGTCACGATCACGCTTCCCCGCGACAAGGCGTTTTTCGAGACCAACGGGTTCTGGCACAACCCGACGCCTTTCAGTCAATCCTATTATTACTGGTCCTGCGCGGCCATCAAGACGGCCGACGACCTCCGCTACGTCTTTCCGGGCCGCTGGCATATCGGCCACGACTACGCCGTTCCCCTCGAGTCCTGGCCCGTCGACCGCGATGGGACGGACCTCTCCCTTTACAGGAACAACGCCTCGCCCGGCTCCAAGAGCTATTTCACCGTCGGCGAATACGAGGATTTCTACGGGGCCTGGTACGCGAACTCCGACGCGGGCTTCGGCCACTGGGCGCTCTACGACGACATGCCCGGCCGCAAGGTCTGGATCTGGGACCTCTCCCGGCAAGGCGGGATCTGGGTGGACCTCCTGACCGACAAGGACGGCCAGTACACCGAGCCGCAGGCGGGGCGCCTGCTCAACCAGTCCGACCACGGCCGTCTCGTCCCGTCCGTCACCGACCGCTGGAAAGAGATCTGGTTCCCTTATCGCGGCATCGGCCCGATGACCAAGGCCTCCCCCGTCGGCGTGTTGAGCGCGGCCGAGACAAACAAGGGCCTGAGCCTGGGCATGTTCCCCGTCAGGGCCCTCGACGAGGACATCGTTGTCAGTGCGTCGGGGAAGGAACTCTTTCGGGAGCATCTCCGGCTCAAGCCGGAAGAGATCTGGCGGAAAGACATTACGCTCGATGGAAAGCCCGGCGTCTGGGAAGTCCGGATCGGGACAGGGCTCGTCTACACGAGCGGCCGTGGATCGCGTGAGCTCGAACGGCCGCTCCGCTTCCGGGCCGAGGACGGGACGACGGCCGAGGGCCTCTATCTCGCGGGCGCCCAGGCCGAACGGGAGCGCTTATACCATCAGGCGCTGGAAAAATACGCCGCCTGCCTCAAGCGCGAGCCTCTCCATGTCCGGGCGCTCAGCCGCACGGCCGAGCTCTACGCCCGGCGCGGCGAATATTCGAAGGGCCTCGAATACGCCGCCAGGGCCCTGGAAATCTCCATGTACGATGCCGAGGCCAACTACGTGTACGGGCTCATCGCCCGGCGACTGGGCAAATTGAACGACGCCCGGGAAACGCTTGGCTGGGCGTCACGCTCCATGGAGTACCGTTCGCCGGCTTATGTCCAGCTGGCCGAGATCGCCGCGGCGGGCGGAGATTTTTCCCTCGCCGTCGAATACGCGGACAAGGCCCTCGACGCCAACACGTACAATTCGAGCGCCCTCGAAATCAAGGCCGCGGCGCTGAGGCGGCTGGGCAGAGCGGACGAGGCGAGGCACGTCCTGGACCGGCTCGAGGAGTTCGATCCCCTGGACCATCTCGGGCGATTCGAGCGATATCTCGCCGAACGGACGGAGGCCCGCCTCGCCGCGTTCAAGTCCATGATCCGCAATGAGTTGCCGCACGAAAGCTATCTCGAAATGGCCATGTTCTATGTCCGGACGGGGGGCGTGGCCGAGGCCGTGACCCTGCTCGAAAACGCTCCGGCGCAACCCGAGATCTGCGCTTGGCTGGCGTATCTCCTGAAAGACCCGGAGCCGGCGAAGAGCGCGGCATGGCTGGACAAGGCCTTGGGCCTCTCGCCGCTTCTCGTCTTCCCCTTCCGCGAGGAGTCCATCCCTGTCTTCGAGTGGGCCGCGGCGGCCCGGCCCGCCGACTGGAAGCCGCGTTACTACCTGGGGCTCATCCTTTGGGGAAAGGGCCGGATCGAGGAAACGCGGCAGCTGTTCGCCCGCTGCGACACAGCGGATTTCGGCCCGTTCTTCCTGGCCCGGGGCTATCTCGAACGCGAAGACTCGCCGGGCATGGCCCTGACTGATTTCCGCCGGGCTGTCGCCATCGAGCCCAAGGACTGGCGGGCCCGGCTCATGCTGGCCTCGTTCCTGCAGGATCTCGGCAGAACTGATGAGGCCCTGCAGGTGACGGCCGCGGCGACGGGGCTCTTCCCGGCCGAAGCGCCGGTGCTGGTGGTCCATGTCAAGTCCCTGCTGGCGGCCGGCCGGAACGACGAAGCGGCCTCCGTCATCGACAGAATCCAGGCGCTTCCGTACGAGGGCGCGAGCGACATTTATGCCCTATACGTCAGAACCCATATCGCCGTCGGGCTGGACCGGATGAACCGGCGCGAATGGGCGGCGGCCGTCGACGAGCTCGAAAAATCCAAGCTCTACCCCGAGGCCCTGGGCACGGGAGCGCCCTTCGCGCCCGACGTCCGTCTCCAGGACTACCTGGAAGCCCTGTGCCGCGAGCGCCTAGGCGACGCGGCCAAGGCCGGCGAAATCAGGCAGGCCATTCGGGACTACACGCTCAAGCATTGGGACGAGCGGGGGGCGCATGCCTATTTCGGCGGACTCGTTCTCGAGCGCATGGGAGACGCCGCAAGGGCCGGCGAGATCTTCAAGTGGGCCCCGCGGCCCCGGCCGGAAATCCTCGAGGCGATCAAAAAAATCAGCCGCTGATAATAGGCCGCTGATAAAATCAAGAGGGATAGTTGCCTCCGGCGAGGCTGATTATGGGGTCGGACCTCAGTATCTATTTGATAATAATAATTTAAAGTCAATAAATGGTCCCTTTTTACGCCTTAAATCGCTGTTTTTAATGGCAAAAACGGGCACTTAAGGAAAGCCATATTCGCTGTACGGCTGGCCTCCCTTATATTCGTTAAGTCCACATTTTCAGGGATAAAAATAGAGGTTTAAGGCCTGTTTTAGCCCCAAAAATTGAATCATCTCTATTGTTTATAATAGGTTACTGAGGTCCGACCCCACTTGACGCTTGATTTATCGGGGCCAGGGCTTGTATGGCACCAGGGACAGGGTCTGGGGCTTGACCATCCGGTAAAAGGCGTAGATGTCGCCCGGCCCCGGCACGAGGCCGAATTTCCAATAGCGGATGAAGCCGAAATCCGATTGGGGCTCGAGCAAGCACGGGACGAGGTTGGCCGCTTCCTGCCCGCACGAGACATAGAAATCCCCGCGCCTGACGATCGTCTGGACCGGCTTCGCCTCCACGTCGATCTTCGTGGGCGCCAGATAATCGTCCGTCGCGGGCACGATGTCCTTGACTTCGTAGGCCTCGACCTCGACGGCCTTGTCCTGGGCGACGATGGCCACGCGGACGCCGAGCCTCAGCAGGTTCTCGACGACCCCGGCGTGCTTCGCCGGGATGATGTAGCCCAGGGGCCGGACGACGCTCGCCGTCGGCTCGACGTTCGGGAACCAGTTCTTCACGACCTCGGTGACGACCTTGACGCCCGCCGGCTGGGGATAGTCGGCGACATCCGCCGCCGTGTAGGTCTCCCCCGCCTTCTTGTCGACCTTGAGGATACCCTCGATGGGAGGCACGGCCGTCTGATATGTCTGCAGTGTCAGCGTCGGATCCCTGGCATCGCGGGCAAAATCCATCCGCAGGTGGACGAGGTCGTCGGCGGCGACCGTCTTCCCTTTCTCCAGGAGCCTGGCCCGCAGGTCGCGGACGATCTTGAGGATCTCGCCGCCGCGATCGGCGGCGCACTCCAGGAAGAAGCGAACGCCCCAATACTGCCAGCCTGACCTCGCCTCAAGGGTCGCCAGATCGTGCCGCGACGCGATTTCCTGGATGAAGGACAGGGTCTCGAAGATCCCCAGGCTGTTCCGTCCGTCGTTGAGGTCGGTCGTGCTGTACCGGGTGTACTCCTCGCGCGGCGTCGGTCCGCCCGCCGTTTCGACCCCCGCGGCGCCCGTCGATCCCATTTCCTCGGTGACGAGGTATTCATGGAAGGTGATGTCCTTTTTTTTGAGCGAGGCCTCCACGGCGGCCAGGATCGTCCGCCGCGAATAATCCTGGAGGACCCGGCTGATGTTGATGTTGGACACGCAGCCGACGTTCACCTTGTAGAAGCCTTCTCCCTTCTCGTGGAGGTCGATCGTCGCCTCGGGCATCCAGGCCCGGAAAACCCTGTGGATGGCCTCGACGCCGGCGGCCTCGAGCTTGACGTGGTCCCGGTTCATGTCGAGCCCCGTCTCGTTCCGGCGGATGTCGTGCCAGTTCCCGTAGGGATTGGCCTGGGGCATGACGAGGACGTTGAGCTTGGCGAGCAGGGGCTTCATCTCTCCCAGTGCGATGTCGCGGATGAGCCGGAGGGCGGCCTCCTTGCCCGACTGCTCGTTGCCGTGCTGGGAGGCAACGACGAGAACGGTCGGCTTCTTCCTGTCGATGTCCTCGGGCCGCGCCGCCCCCTCGGCAGTCAGAACGGCCAGGAAGATCTCGCGCCCCGCGAATCCTTTAACGTCCGTCGTCCGGCCCACGACCTGGACCGTCAGCTCTTTCGCCAGGGCGTCGGCCCGGCTGAGAAATTTTCCGACAGCCTCGTTCTGGGTGTACTGCTTGTAGCCCGCCTCCTCGGCGGGAGTCCGGAGAACGACGGCCGCCGCCAGTCCAAGACCGAGCGCCGCGATTCCCGCGGCCAGCGCCGTCCCGGATATTCTCGCCTGATGCCGTGACATCGCGTTCCTCCTCACTTCTTCTCCCCCGGCTCCGCGCCGGGCTGGGCGGACTTATCGAATTTCAGGGAGACATCCCTGGCCTGCCCGCCCCTGAGCAGGCGGAACTTGATCTCGTCGCCGTATCCGAAGCGGGCCAGGTAGGTCCGCAGCTCATTGATATCGTCCCAGGTCCGCCCGTCGACCGAGAGGATGACGTCCCCTTTCTCGAAATCGGCCAGGCCGGCGGCCCCGTCTGTGGGCTTGCTCTCGACGACCAAGTTGGCCAGGTTTTCGACCTTCTTGAGGCCGAGCCCGATCGACGGGAACGCCGGCTTCGTCTCCTCGGCGATGCCGAAAACGTAATCGGCGATCGACCGCGAAACCCCGACGCTCTTCCGCCCGGCCGGGACGGCCACGGCGACGACGGTTTTCGACGGCAGGCCGCTCTTTTCGAAGGCCCTCCGGTTGAGGCCGAGATTGTAGAGGACATGTCCCGAGCCGGCGCAGACGACCATCCGGCGGCCTTCGCTCTCGGCCCCCTTGACGGCGTTCGCGCTCATGACCTCGTCCCAGGCCGATTGGCCGCGGTAGAGCCCCTCGAACATCATGTCGAGCCCGGCCCCTTTCATCTGAGGCGGGATCTCGCTCGTCTCGAAGATGGCCCGGATGAGTGCCCGGTGGTCCTTGTTCGTCAGGTCGGGAGCCGTCGGCACGAGCCTCTTCTCGTCTTCGGACAGGGCCTCCCAGCCGCGCATCCGGATCCTGGTGATGATCTCCCGGGGCACGTTCAGGGCGTAGACCGGCAGCCGGTGCTCCTTGGCGAACTCGAAGATCTTCTCGTAGAAGCCGAAGTTGAAACTCCAGTTGACGTACCAGCGGACATCCCGGATGAGCTCCTCCTTCGTCAGCAGGCCGGCGCTCCACTTGTTGAGCGTCTCCTGGACGCCGACCGGGAGCATCTCCAGGCCGATGGCCAGGTGACGGTCACGGGCGTAGAGGGCCCGGATGATCTTGTATTGGATCTCGTGCATGGGCAGGGAATTGTGCGTCTCGCCGACATAGATGAAACGGCTCGACTTCATGTCCGCGATCATCCGGTCGAAGGCGACGGCACCGGCCTTGTCCGCGGCCAAAATTTCGCCCAGGCCGATGTCCATGGTTTTGTCCCTGAGCCCCGGATTGCCTATCTTCAGGAGCAAGGTCGGGTCGGGCTTGTCCGCCGAAGCCGGGGCCGGCTCCTGCGCTTTCGCCTGACCGGCCGACGCCGCCGGCGACGCCGGGACGATAAAGGCCATGAGGATGACAACGACACCGAGCTTGATCCGGGTCATGAAGAACCTCCCGCCTGAATTTTCGTCCGTATCATATGCCCATGATTTCCGCGCTGTCAACGCGGGCTCAGGCGTGACCACTCCTTGCCCCGGACGGGTCCTGTCCCGGGGCGTCCCTTTCCGTCCTCACGTCGCTCTGAGATACCCGCCTCTTAATATAGGCTTCATAGCACGCTTCGCCTTATCCAGGCTTCCCATGATCTCTGTGGGGTGTTGCCCGGGTCATCCTCGGCATCCCTTCGCTTTCCAGCGCCAGAGTGCCGTTAATAGCTGCAGCTCCTCGAATACTCTTTTCGGATATTTCCTAAAAGCGCCGCTCCGAGCTGCTCTGCGGCGCTTTTATCGGTCGCTCCGAAGACTCCGCTCCCTGCCGGCGGGAAGGGACTGGCCCCATGCCACCCGTCCGTTTTGTTCCAGCGCACGATTGAAAGTCGTCGGCGGAATCAATAGAATGGAGGGACCGCGAATCGCCCGAGGACGAGAGGCTGGACAATGCCCGAAACGCCCGACGAGACAAAAAAAACCATCCGGACCTTTGCCGCCGCCTCGTTCCTCAACGACATGGGGTCGGACATCATCGCGCCCGTCTGGCCCATGTTCGTGACCCAGGTTCTGCACGCCAATATGTCGGCCCTCGGCCTGCTCGACGGCCTGGGAGAAGCCCTCGTCTCCCTGTCACAGGCGATCTCGGGATACATCTCCGACCGGATCAGGAAAAGGAAGGTCTTTGTCTGGACGGGCTACCTGTGCGGCTCGGCGTCCCGGCTGGGCTACGCGGCGGCCGCCGCCTGGCAGCACCTCATTCCCTTCAAGATCCTGGACCGGCTGGGAAAGATGCGCGGCGCGCCGCGGGACGCCATAGTCGCCGACATCTCCGCGGACCAGAACCGCGGACGTCATTTCGGGCTGATGCGGGCGATGGATAACCTGGGCGCGCTTTTCGGCATCACGACCTGCATCCTGCTCCTCAACATCGTCGGCATGAGGCTTCTCTTCGCCCTGGCGGCCATCCCGTCGGTCATCGGCGCCGGCCTCGTCTTCGCCAGGATCAAGGAGGCCGGGCCGTCGGAGCGCAAAATCTACAGGGGCATGTCCCTCAGGCACATCGACCGCAACCTGGCCCTCTACTTCGCGGCCAACGCCGTCTTCGCCCTGGGCGCGTTCACTTATTCCTTCCTGCTCATCTACGCCAAGATGTCCGGCTTCAAGGTCGGCCTCGTCCCCGTCCTGTACCTGATCTTCACGGCCGCGGCGGCGCTCCTGTCGCTTCCCTTCGGGCGGCTGTCCGACCGCATCGGACGGAAACCGGTGCTTTTCATGTCTTTCGGCTTCTGGGCGCTGGTCTGCCTGGGCGTCGTGGCGATCCGGGGGATGGTTCTCCTCCCCCTTGTTTTCGTCCTCTTCGGGCTCCACAAGGCCGCGCTCGATCCCGTCCAGCGAACGATCGTCGCCGAACTCGGGCCGCCGGAATTCCGGGCCAGTTTGATCGGGGGATTTCAGCTGGTCGTCGGGCTGTGCGCGTTGCCCGCCTCGCTCGGCGCCGGCTGGCTCTGGGACCACGTGGGCAGGACCGCGCCCTTCTGGCTGTCGGCCGGGCTGACGGCCGTGGCCTCGCTGATGCTGCTGTTCGTCAGGGAGCGGCCCCGCCAGACTCCCGTTCCGGAGCCGGGGCCGTCCTCCCGCTAGGCCGCGGGGATCAGTCTTCCTCTTCGGGCCTGACCCGCCCTTCCTTCACGGCGTCGGCGATGATCTTCTGCTGGATGTGGGAGGGCGCTTCCTCATAGTGGGAGAACTCCATGAGGTAAGAGCCGCGGCCGCCCGTGATCGACGTCAGGGTCGGCTCGAAATCGAGCATCTCCGACATCGGCACCAGGGCCTTGAGGACGCGCATCGTCCCCTTCTGCTCCATGCCCTGGACCTTGCCGCGGCGGCCGTTGAGATTGCCCATGATGTCGCCCATGTAGGCTTCGGGAGTGTAGATCTCGACGCTCATGACGGGCTCGAGGATGGTCGGCTTGGCCTCCTTCATGGCCTTCTTGTAGGCCTTGGTGGCGGCGATCTTGAAGGCGATGTCCGAGGAATCGACGTCGTGGTAGGACCCATCGTAGAGCGTGACCTTGAAGTCCACGGCCGGGTAGCCGGCCAGGACGCCTTTCTTGCGCGCCTCGAGGATGCCCTTTTCGACGGACGGGATGAAATTGCGCGGGATGGCGCCGCCGAAGACCTTGTCCTCGAACTCGAAATCCTTGCCCCGCGGCAGGGGCTCCATCTTGATCCAGACGTCGCCGAACTGGCCCCGGCCGCCGGTCTGCTTCTTGTGCCGGCCCTGGACGTCGGCCCGGCCCTTGATGGTCTCCTTGTAGGAGATCTTCGGCGGCTTGAGATCGACGTCGACGTTGTAGCGCTTCTTGAGCCGCTCGGTGATGATCCGGACGTGGAGCTCGCCGTTGCCGGAGATGAGGAGCTGGGCCGTGTCCGGGTCGCGTTCGATGCGGACCGTCGGGTCCTCCTCGGTGATGCGGTGGGTCGCCTGAGAGATCCGGTCCTCGTCCGCCCGGGTCTTGGGCTCGATGGCGAAGGAGATGGACGGCTCGGGGAAGACAAGGGCCGGAAACTGGATGCCGGCGCCCTTGGCGCAGATGGAATCGCCCGTCGACGTGACCTTGAGCTTGGCCGTGGCGGCGATGTCGCCCGCCCTGACCTGGCCGGCGGGGATCTGCTCCTTGCCCTGGAGATAGAAAAGGCCGACGAACTTTTCGTCCGTCTCCCGGCTCGTGTTGGTGACCATGCTGTCTGGGTTGACCCGGCCGGAGAAGACCCGCATCAGGGAGATGCGGCCGGTGTACGGGTCGGAGATGGTCTTGAAGATGAGAGCCGAAAAAGGCGCGTCCGGGGAGGGCTGGACGGCCTGCTCCTGGCCCTTGACCTTGGCCTTGACGCCGTCCCTCTCGACCGGCGACGGCAGATAGGTGATCATCGCGTCGAGGAGCGGCTGGGCGGCGATGTTCGCCAGGCCCGAGGCGGCGAAAACGGGGAAGAGCTGATGGTTGAGGATGGCCCGCTTCAGGCCGGTCCGGAACTCCTCGGGTGAGAGCTCTCCCTGCTCGAGGTATTTTTCCATGAGCTTCTCGTCGCTCTCGGCGACCATCTCGACGAGGTCGCGGCGGCGCTTCTCGACCTCGGCCTGAAGCTCGGCCGGGACGGGCCCCTCCTGGAACTTGCCGCTTTCGTCCTTCTCGAACAGGCGGGCCTTGCCTTCGATGACGTCCACGACGCCGCTGAAATTCTTCTCTTCTCCGATCGGCAGATGGACGGGAATCGCCTGCCGGCCGAAGAACTGTTGGACGGCCTCGACCGCGGTCTTGAAATTCGCGTTTTCCCGGTCCATCTTGTTGATGACGACGATCCGCGGCAGATCGAATTCCTCAAGCATGCCCCAGACCTTCTCCGTTCCCACCTCGACGCCGGCGAGGGCGTCGACGACGACGGCCGCGGCGTCGACCGCGTGCAGGGAGGCCTTGGTGTCCCAGAGGAAATTGCTGAACCCCGGGGTGTCGACGAGGTTGATTTTGTGGTCCTGCCACTCGCAGAAACAGACGGCGGCATTGATGGAAATCTTCCGCTCGATCTCATCCGGATCGTAATCGGTGACGGTGTTGCCCTTATCGACCTTGGTCAGGCGGCTGGTCGCCCCCGTGTCGAACAGGAAGGCGGACGTCAGCGAGGTCTTCCCCGATGAGCCGTGCCCGACCAGGGCCACGTTGCGGATCTTGTCAGCGTCGTAATCTTTCATCCTCGAGCCTCCTCGGAACTGGGGTAGTCGTCTCTGTCCGCCAAGAATTCACGCGTTTCTTGGAGAAAAAGGTATATATCATAAACAAAAAACGGCTTTTCCTCAAGGGGCATCACTCTTTTGCCACCTGGATGTAATAGAGGTCCGTCGCCGCCTCGAACTCATCCTTTTTCAGGTTGGTCGTCATGGCCTTCCACTCGGCGGTCGGCCGGATGGTCCGCCAGCGGCCCGGCCGCCCGACCTTGACCGGCATGGCGAAGTCCTTGACGTCGGCCTTCCAGCGGTAGGAAACGGCGCCGCCGGCTTCCGGGAACTTCAGCTCGAGCGTCGGGATGGCCGTGTGCCGCAGGTACTGGTCGAAGATCGGCCGGAGATCCCGGCCCGTCCCATCATTGAAGAACTTCAGGACGTCCTCGGTGGCGATGGTCCGGTATTTGAACTTGTTGTAGCAGCCGCGGACGAGCTTCCACCAGCGCTTGTCGTCGTCGACGACGCTCCGGAGCGTGTGGAGGAAAAGCGCCCCCTTGAAGTACATGTCCTGCGGCGCCCGGTAACTGATCCCGGCCTGCCCGACGATGGGCTGCTGGTTGCGGACCTTGGCCTTGTAGCCGTTGACGTATTTCAGGGCGTCGCCGTAGCCGAACATGTGCTCGACATAGACGCACTCCATGTACGTGCCCCAGCCCTCGTGGATCCACTCGTCGCAGACGTCGGCGGCCGTGACGCTGTTGCCGAACCATTCGTGGGCGCTCTCGTGGATGATGATGAAGTCGAATTTCAGGCTGACGCCCACCCCGGTCCAGTCGCGCTCGAGATAGCCGTTTCGGAACCTGTTGCCGTAGGTCACGGCCGATTGGTGCTCCATGCCAGCGTACGGCACCTGGACGAGCTTGTAGCCGTCCTTCTTGAACGGGTAGGGACCGAAATATTTTTCGTAGCACTGGATCATCGGCTTGGCCTGGGCGAACTGGGCCCTGGCCTTGTCCAGGTCCTCGGGCAGGCAGTAGAAGTCCAGCGTCAGGTCGCCGAGCCTGTCGCTGAAATGGGCGTAGCTCGCAACGTTCATGGAAACGCAGTAATTGTTGATGGGGTAATGGATGACCCAATCCCAGCGCGTCGTGCCGTCGCCGAGGTCGGTCTTGCCCGCGAAGCGGCCGTTGGAAACGTCCGTCAGGCTGCTGGGGATCGTGACATGGAGGCGCATGTTTTCGACCTCGTCGCGCTGCTGCTCCTTGTTCGGCCACCAGGTCATGGCCCCGGCGCCCTGGCAGGACGTCGTGATCCACGGACGGCCGGCGGGATCGGTCGAGAACGAGACGCCGCCCCAGCGGCGCTCCCCCGCCGCCTTTCCGGAAAAGTAGAAATCGACGGCGACGACCGAGCCCTTCCTGAGCGGCTTCGGGAAATCGACGAACACGGCGTCATATTCCCGCGTGTACTTGAGCTCGGCCGCGCCGAGCGTGATTTTCTCGACCTTCAGCCCGGACGAGAGGTCGAGCTGGATGCGGCTGTCGTCCTTGAGCATCCTGAAGCGGATGGTGTTCTTGCCGCCCCAAGACTTGGTCGCGGGATCGACGCGGATATCGAGATCATAGGACAGGAGGTCGTTGTTGGCCCGGTACGGGCCGTAGGCGCTTCTCAAGGCTTCGGCTTTGGGATCGATGGCGGGTGGCGCCGGGCGCGGCGGCCGCTGGCCCTGCGGCGGCTGTTGGCCCTGGCCGGCAGGTTGGGGCGGTTGTTGCCCTTGCGGCGGCTGTTGGCCCGCGGCGAAGAGTGCCAGGGCGCAAAGGCCGGTCAAGATCAGGATCGATGTCCGGGAAGTGCTTCTCGCTCTCTTCATCTCGTCCACCTCACATCGCGAATGTCGGTGCCGCCGTAAGAACGTAAGCATCGATGCTATGACAATTCTCGTGGCAACGTCAATAAGAGAAGGTCGGCCGGCGAGCGGCCAGATCCATCCAGCCCCCTTCCGTCAGGCCGGTCGGCCCGCGGCCGGCAGCTTCTCCAGTACGGCCGCGAGCTCAGCCGGGAGCTCGGAGGCGAACGTCAGGCGCTCTCCCGTCCGGGGGTGGAGAAACGAGATGGTATGGGCATGAAGAAAAAGCCGCGGGAACTTCTTGGCCGACTTCTTGCGGCCGTAGAGAGCGTCTCCCGCCATGGGGTGGCCCGCGGCGGCCAGATGGACACGGATCTGGTGGGTCCGGCCGGTCACCGGCCTGATTTCGAGCAGGGTCACGTCCCGGAAGATCCGGATTACCTTGAAAAACGTTTCGGCGTCCTTCGGGTGCCGGGTGCGGACGGAAATCTTGCGCCCCTCGGTGACGTGCCGGCCGATGGGCCAAATGATCCGGCCTTCCGGCGCCGCGATGCGGCCCCAGACGAGACCGAGGTATGTTTTTTGGACGTCCTTCCGCCGGAACTGGCCGACCAGCGATTCATAGGCCGCGGCCGTCCGGGCGGCCACCATGACTCCGGAGGTGTCCTTGTCCAGCCGGTGGACGATCCCCGGCCTGTCCGCCGGCCCGGCCGAGGCCGTCTCGGGGAAGTGATACAACAGGGCGTTGGCCAGCGTCCCGGAGGCGTTCCCCGCCCCGGGGTGGACGACGAGCCCGGCCGGCTTGTCGAGGACAACGACGTCCTCGTCCGCGTACAGAATCTTGAGCGGGATCGCCTCGGGCGCCAGGCCCACCGGGCCGGGGACCTCGAAGTCGAAGACGACCGTCTCGCCCGCCCTCAACTTCCAGCCGGCCCGCCGGGCCGTTCCGCCGACGCGGACCGCTCCCTCGTCGATGAGCTTTCGGATCTGGGAGCGGGTCAGGATCTTGATTCTCTCGGCCAGGAAAACGTCCAGGCGTCTCCCCTCACCCGCGTCGGGACGGACGACGAATTCCTCTTTAGGCACGTTGGCGCCGTTTTAAGATCACGGCCAGGAAAATGCCGATGATGAGGCCCGCGACGCAGTAGAGCTGGGAATATGACAGGCTCGCCAGCGGCGTCGCGCCGCGCAGGAAATAGGCGCGGTCGGCATGGTCGCCCCGGAAGTACTCGGTAAAGAACCGGATGACGGAATAATTGAAGATGTAGAGGGCAAAGATCTGGCCGTCGAATTTCTTCTTTTTCAGGACGAGAGCGAGGACGGCGAAATTCAGGAAATTGAGGGCGGCCTCGTAGAGTTGGACAGGATGCATGTGCATGTTCAGGGGTATGCCCGTCAGCTCATGGGCGTACTGGCTCTTGAAAACGACGCTCAAGGGCCAGGCGCTCTCGCTTCCGTAGCAGCAGCCGGCGCTGAAGCAGCCGATCCGGCCGAAGCCGTGGCCCAGGGCCAGGCCCGGGGCGATGAGGTCCGACGCCTTCCACGCCGGGATCCCCTTCCGATGAAAGTACCAGAGGGCGAAGACGACGCCGAAGGTCAGGCCGCCCTGGAAGACGCCGCCCGACTGGGCCAGGGTGAACAGCTCGCGCGGAGAGCTCGTATAGTACGAGACGTTGCCGAGGAACAGGATGAGCTTGGCCCCGAGCAGGGAGACGATGATCGTGTAGAACGCGGCGTCCATGAGCTTGGCGGCGTCGAGCCCCGCCTTCTTGGCCTGGACGAAGAGAAACCAGAGGGCCATGCCGACGCCCACGGCCATCATGAAGCCGTAGGTGTGGATGGTCAGCGGGCCGATTTTCAAGAGGATGGGGTGCATGTCGGCTTTCTCCTGAAGAAGATGAAGATCATGAGGCAGGCGCCGATGGTGATGCAGGAATCGGCCACGTTGAAAAAGGGCCAGTGGGCGCCCCGGATATGGAAGTCCAGGAAGTCGACGACGAATCCCCGGGCGATCCTGTCGATGATGTTGCCCAGCGCTCCGGCCATGATCATCGACAGCGAGATCTTCATGAGCCGGTCGGACGCGGGCGTCTTGATGAAGTAGTACACGACCAGGACCATGGCCAGGATGGAGGCCGCGGTCAGGATCACGAAGATCGTCTTGTTGTGCATCTGGTTGAAAGCGCCGAAGATGGCGCCGCTGTTGTGGATCCGGGTGATGTTGAAGAAGCCCGGAATGACGGTCAGGTTCTCGAAGAGCTCGACGTTCCGGACGACGACGGCCTTGACGGCCTGGTCGACCGCGGCCAGGAACAGGATGAAGAGAAGGTACGGAGTCGTCTTTTTCATCGGCCGGCCGCCTTGATCACGGCCTCGCAGCGGGCGCAGAAGGTCGGGAACTCGGCGCTGCGACCGACCTCAAGCGAGCGGTTCCAGCACCTCTCGCATTTTCCGCCCTGCGCCGGGCCGACCGTAATCCCGAGTTCCTCGCCCGTCCCCGGTCCCAGCGCCACGGACGAAACGATGAACAGGGCCGGCAAATCGCTCTTGTATTTGTCGAGCAGGCCGGCCTCCGGGGCCGGGACCTTCAGGCTGACGGCGGCCTCGAGGGAGTTGCCGATGAGCTTCTCTTCGCGGGCTTTTTCGAGCGCCTTGAGGACCTTCTCCCTGACGGCCATCAGGGCGTCCATGTCCGCCCGGAGCGCGGCGTCGAGCCGCGCCGCCCCGCCCGTCGGGAACAGGCCGAGATGGACGGAGGCTTCCTTGCCGGCGTAGTACGGCAGGACCTCCCAGGCCTCGTCCGCCGTGAAGGGCAATATGGGCGCCATGAGGAGCAGGCTGTCCCGCAGGATCTCGAAAGTCGCCGTCTGCAGGGACCTGCGGAGGACGGAGCCCTTGGCCGAGCAATACGCCCTGTCTTTGATGACATCGAGGTAGAAGGAGCTCAAGTCGACGGTGAAGAAATCGTAGATGGCGTGGAAGACGACGTGGAACTCGTAGGCTTCGTAGGCTTCGAGGACACGGCGGCGGACTTCCTCCGCCCTGTCCAGCACCCAGCGGTCGAGAAGGAGCATGTCCTTCCTGGCCACCGAGTCGGTGTCGGGCGAAAAGTCGTAGAGGTTTCCCAGCATGAACCGCCAGGTGTTGCGGATCTTCCGGTAGGCCTCGACGAGCCTCTTCTCGTTCTCCGGACCGAACCGGGCGTCTTCCCGGAAATTGAGCATGGCCGTCCAGAGCCTCAGGATCTCGGCCCCGTTTTTTGAAACGACTTCTTCGGGCTCGACGACGTTGCCCATGGACTTGGACATGGCCCGCCCCTGCTCGTCCAGGACGAAGCCGTGGGTGATGCACGTTTTGTACGGCGCTTGTCCCCGCGCCCCGACGCCGACGAGGAGGGAGCTGTTGAACCAGCCGCGGTGCTGGTCATGGCCTTCGAGATAGACGTCCGCCGGCCAGGCGAGGCCGGGCCTCTTGTCGAGGATGCTGTTGGAAGCGCCGGATTCGAACCAGACGTCGAGGATGTTGTTCTCCTTGGCCAGCTTCTTCGAGCCGCAGGCCGGGCACTTCGTCCCCGGCGGAACGAGCTCGGCGGCCTCCTTGCGGAACCAGGCGTTGGAGCCTTCCTTTTCATAGATATCGGCGACGTGGAGGACGATCTTCTCGTCGGCCACGACGGCCCCGCAGTCCCGGCAGGTGAAGGCCGGGATCGGCACGCCCCACGTTCTCTGCCGCGAGATGCACCAGTCGGGGCGTCCGGCGACCATGCTGGCGATCCTCTCCTCGGCCCACGGCGGGATCCAGCGGACCTGCTTGATGGCCTCGAGGGCCCGCGCCCTGAGGCCGGCGGCCTCCATGGAGATGAACCACTGCTCGGTGGCCCGGAAGATGACGGGCTTCTTGCACCGCCAGCAGTGCGGGTAGGAGTGCGTGATCTCGGTCTCCTTGAGGAGCGAGCCGGCCTTCTTCATGTCCGCCGTGATGATGGGATTGGCCTCGAAGACCTTCATCCCGGCATAGCGCTCGACATTGGCGACGAACCGCCCTTCCTCGTCGACGGGGGTGTAGATCTCCAGGTTGTGGGACATGCCGGTCAGGTAATCGTCGTAGCCATGGCCCGGGGCCGTGTGGACGGCGCCCGTCCCGTCCTCGAGGGTCACGTAATCGGCC
>Ga0315282_10001838_pt1 | contig 39671 bp, 39 predicted proteins | sample YL17G07_20_MG_FD_203693 | JGI IMG/M metagenome (GOLD analysis project Ga0315282, IMG submission 203693) | Sediment microbial communities from Yellowstone Lake, YNP, Wyoming, USA - YL17G07_20 | ecosystem: Environmental > Aquatic > Freshwater > Lake > Sediment | place: USA: Wyoming | collected...
TACGGCTTCGACAGAGAAACCTTCCTTTTTTAAAAACCCTTCTAAAAGGTCCCTTTGGTTTTTTTCGTCCTCAGCAATGAGTATCTTTGCCTTTTCCATTTTGTCTCATCTATTTCAAATCCCCCTTCCTCCCCCTGAAGCTGTGAAAAAATTGCTTCAAGCTGAGAGGGCGGGTAGGGGTATCGGAAAAGTTTTACAGCGGTACATTTTCGCGTTAACTACTCACGATGAAAAACTTCAATAATCGTCTTTACTTGCAGAGCCTTATTACCTCTACCTTCAAAAGGACCGCAATTGTAAAACTTTGAAGATATTCCTGCCCGCCCGGCATTCCCGATTTTTTCACACCTTCCCTTTTCTAAAGGGGGAAATGATTACCCCTCCCTTTGGTCTCCGACCCAGCCTCCGGCTCAGAAGAGCCTCTGGCTCGGAGAGAGCGGTCTCTGACCCGGAGGGCAAAGGGAGGCTGGGAGGGATTTTAAAATCAGGTAATGGGCAGTGTGATCGTTATCCTCGTTCCAACTCCCACCTGGCTTTCAATTTTCAACTGGCCATCGTGGGCTTCAATAATTCGATGGGCAATCGGAAGCCCCAACCCTACTCCTTTCTCTTTTGTCGTATAGTAATAATTGAAGATTTTCTCCATCTGTTCCGGTGGAATTCCGGGACCTGAATCTGAAATGATTACCTCCACGCTTTCCTTTAAGGATTTGGTTTCAATCCGAAGGGTCCCTCCTTGTCCCATGGCCTGCATTCCATTCTTCATAATATTGATAAAGGCTTGTGTCAACCTCTCAGGATCAATTTTGAGGAGAGGCAGGTCTAAAGGAATTTCTGTCTGAAGGGTGATCCCCAGAGAAGAAGTCTCTTCCTGAAAAAAGGTAACTAAATTTTTCAGAAGATCTTGGAGGGGAGATTTTCTTAGATTGAGTTGAAAAGGCCTGGAGAGGGTCAGAAACTGTTCGATGATTTCATTGACCCTTCTGATCTCTTTAAGGATCAACTCCATGAAAGAAATATACTCTTCTTTTTTGGATTCATCTGTAGGAAGAAATTCTCTCTTGAGCCTCTGGAGCCCCATGCCCATGGCATTGAGAGGGTTTCGAATCTCATGGGCGACGCCAGCGGCTAAATGGCCAAGGGACGAAAGCCTCTCTGCCAATTGAATGCGATCCTCCAATTCTTTCATTTTTCTAAGATGCCGGTTCTGGTTGACCCATATCAGAGTGATCGCAGAAATCCCCAAGATGAGGAAAATGAAGACCGATAGGGCAACGTACTTCTTGATCTGGCTGAGAACAGGTTGGATTTCCTTTGGGGAGTATCCAATTCGGATCAGACCCAAGGTTTTGTCCTTCAGGGAGAAAGATTTTACCACCTCAAAGATTTCCTCTCCTTTGATAGACTGATAGCGCCGGTAAAGAACCCGGTTGCTTAGGAGGGAATTTCTTAAGAAGGAGTCCTCCTCCTTTCTTCCAATGAAGGTTGGATCCGTATGAGCGAGGGTGTTGAGAGAAGTATCTTGAACAGAGATATAGAGGATGCCCTCTCTGAGACCGATATCAGAAATCGCCCTTTGAATGGCGAATTTTCGGAAGAGTCTTTTCATCTGTTCTCCATTGAGGTAGAGAGCGATGATTCCTGGATTCACCCTCCTCCAGATGGCAATCGAGAACAAGTGGTCTTCCGACAGGGATTTGCCAAAAAGGTCAATGGCGACTGGATGTTTCTTCTCGATCAATTCCCGAAGAAGAAGTTTTTTTTCGGTAGAAGAAAATGGAGAGGGCCATCCCCTGAGCGGGTTCCCCTTGGAATCATAGATTTCGATCGAAGTGATTTGGTATTGGCCAGCGAGGGATTGGAGGTCAGAAAAATTCAGAGGTTTTTCTCTGTCGGTTTGATCCGCCCTGTGGATAGCCTCCAGAAGGTATTCGGCAATGGAATCCTCCAGGCCGAAAAAGAGTCCTGAAACAGGAGGGCTGAAAGAATGTTTCCCGGGTCCACTTTCCATCCATTGGAGGGAGGTGAGGGTTTCTTGGATATTCTTCTCGAAGTGTTGAATGAGAACGATCGCCTCTCTTTCCAATAAAAGATAGAATCCATTTTTGGTTCGATTGATTTCCAAAAGTCCATTGATGATGAGAATGATGAGAATAATTCCAGAAAGGATCCCCAGGTAGATGGGGGAAAAGCTTCTCCTTATCTTCATCTCATGCTTGAACAAAATACACCCTGTCCTTTTTTCTCCCCGGATCAGCCCGTTGAAAGAAAAACCTATTTAGGAGACATAGGTCCCATTGGGCCCATTCCAGGCATCATTTGTCGGAAACGAGGAAACTCTTGCTCCGGACACCAGGCTTTTAGTTGTTCAGGGTTTAAAAGGTTTCTGACCTTGATCAGATATTCGATGGCCTTCTCCTCCTGTTTGGACTGGATTTCAATAATCTCTAAAGTTTTTCCACGAATGGTTTCAGCCCTCACGGTCGGATGGATGAGTAATTCACGGAGTTCGAGGTTCTTTGTAAAGAGCTCAAGTCGAAGAAGTTGAGCTTCCCGGAAGTAGGACTGCTGTAAAAGATCAAGGTTTTTCATCTGTTCCTGGGAGAGATTGAATTCTGATACTCTCCAGCATGGACCCTCTCCCCTCCACTTTTTCATTCCCTTCCCTGAAGGTTGTGAAAAGGAGAAAGATGCGGTAAGGATAAAAAGAAAACAGAAAATGAGTGTTTTTATTTTAATCTTCATGGTTCCCCACCAGTGATCCAATCCCAAAACATCGGGATTCCATATCCTAATTTATTCATTTTAAAACATATCGAAATGGTTTTAAAAAGTCAAACCTTCGACTCCTCAGCATAAATGCTGGGCCTTGCCTTGGGCCGGAGCTCCGGCTGAGGGCTCAGGTTTGACCCTGAGCTTGGGCTTTAGGAGAGATGCTCCGTCGAATGGGTCAAAAATAAAAGGGGAAAGCTAATACCTTCCCCTTTTATTGGGGTAGAGGAGGGTTGGGATTACTCCATCATTCCATAACCGCGACCCGCTCCAGGGCCATAGCCCATCTTGTGGCCGCGATCAAAACCAGGACCCATTCCACAACCTGGCCCAAAATTAGTAATCTGTTCAGGCGTGAGGAATTTTCGAGCTTCCAACCTCATTTGGACAGCTTTATCCCTCATCTGATTTTGAAGGTCTCTCAATTCTTTCTCCTTATCGAGAATCGCTTTGGATTCAGCCTTTGGATCAGTCCATAAAGACTGAAGCTCCAGCTTCTTGGTCACCATTGCACCGATCAGTTTTGCATTTTCCTCTCTGAACTTTCGGCGCAATTCTTGGAATTTGGTCTTCTGCTCGGGAGTCAAGGGATAGTCTTTTACAGGCCCCCAAGATTCGTGCATCCCTCTATGTCCAGGACCAAAACCCGGTCCTTGAGCATAAGCATAGGTCATACCTAAAACCACGACTGCCACCAATCCTAATACGACGATCGTTTTTCTCATCTTTTTCACCTCCTTTCATCTGCCAATGTTTTAATTTAGGAGCAAGACCTATGCCAATTCGTTTTTTTCGATGTCATTCATTTCCTCGACATGATGATTTATTCAAAATTTTCAAAGGGTTCAATTAGTTTTAGAAATTGGATAAATTTAGCTTTCATAGAAATTGATTTCTGAAGATTCAACTTCAAACAGGAAAGACTTGTCGATAGTTATTAAGACGAATAATGTTTCTTATCGGTTTTAATAAATAACGTGCAGAAAACCCTTACCAGGGAGCAATGGGAATTCAATAGGTTAAGAACGCTCACCATGCCTGCCTGCGATAGACAGGAACAAAAAACCTTATATTTTAGGATTCGACAATTTTGGCGATCTTTTCGACAAGAATTTCCTATGAAAAAGACGCTACCTATTAAAATTGAAGGAATGTTGTTCATCGATTGGATGAGAGGTCATAAAATTTCCCTTGAAAAAGAGAAGAAGAAAAGGTAGAAAAAATGATAGAAACAGTTTGTAGGGTTTCTAAAATTTGGAATAAAAGGGGGGTCACGATAATGGCTCAGAATGAGAAGATTAATCCTTTTGAGATGGCGAAGAAACAAGTTGATATTGTGGCCAAATATTTAAATCTGGATCCCGGCTCAATAGAGAAATTAAAAAATACGAAGAGGGAGTTGATCGTCCATTTTCCTGTTCAGATGGATGATGGGAAGCTCAAGATCTTCACAGGGTATCGGGTCCAGCATAATGTGGCGAGGGGCCCTGCCAAAGGCGGAATAAGGTACCACCCCGATGTCGATCTCGATGAAGTAAGGGCTTTGGCAATGTGGATGACCTGGAAGTCTGCTGTGGTCAAAATTCCTTTTGGAGGGGCGAAGGGTGGGGTTCAATGTAATCCCAAGGAGATGTCACTTCACGAAATAGAGCATTTGACAAGGAGATTTACCTGGGAGATCTCCATGATGTTGGGCCCTGAACAGGATATTCCTGCTCCAGATGTCAATACTAACCCCCAGGTGATGGCCTGGATCATGGATACGTTCAGCATTCTAAAAGGCTACTCAGTCCCGGGTGTGGTGACAGGCAAGCCCATTGAGTTAGGAGGGTCCCTCGGAAGATTTGAAGCCACGGGCAGAGGAGTGGTGATTACTTCTCTTGAGGCATTGAAATATTTAAAAATACCGATTGAAGGAGCCAAGGTAGTGATCCAGGGATGCGGCAATGTCGGAGGCATTGCTGCGATGCACTTCGATCGTCTGGGGGCAAAGGTCATTGCCATCAGCGATTCACAAAAAGGAATCTATAATGAAAATGGACTGGATGTGAAGAGGGTCTTGGAATACAAAGCAAAATATAAATGTTTTGTTTGTGAGACAAAAGATGAAACCGAGATCACCAATCAAGAATTATTAGAGTTGAAATGCGATGTCCTGGTGCCCGCTGCGATAGAAAGTCAGATCATAGAGAAGAATGCTCCTCGAATCAAAGCGAAAATTATCGCCGAAGGAGCGAATGGACCGACCACCCCGGAGGCGGATGAGATTTTGAATGACAAGGGAGTTTTCATTGTTCCTGACATCTTAGCCAATGCAGGAGGAGTGACGGTCTCCTATTTTGAATGGGTTCAAAACCTTCAGGAGCTCATCTGGAGTGAAGAGGAGGTGTTGGACCGATTGACCCGGATCATGCAGCGAGGTTTCAAAGAAGTTCTGGATATCTCGCTTTCTAAAAAAATCCCCATGAGAGCAGCAGCCCTTGTACTGGGGATTGGAAGGGTGGCTGAAGCCTCGAGACTTAGAGGACTCTATCCGTAGATTTGAGGTGATATGGAAAAGCTAATTATTACCGTTGGGATTACAGGTTCTCGAATTACAAAGCAGCAAACTCCCCATATTCCTATTACTCCAGAAGAGATTGCGCAGTCTGGGATTGAGGCGTGGAGGGCAGGGGCTTCCGTCCTTCATATCCATGTGAGAGATCCCAAGACAGGCCTGGGGACTCAAGAACTTTCTCTCTTCAAAGAGGTGGTAGACCGCATTCGGAGTGAAACCGATGCTATCCTCTGCCTGACAACGAGTGGTATTCCAGGTAGAAATCTCCAGTTTCAAGAAAGGCTCGTTCCTTTATCCCTAAATCCAGAATTGGTCTCCTTTGATGCAGGCTCTATCAACATGAGGGAGAATGTTTTTCTCAATCCTCCAGAGTTTTTGGAGCTACTGGCCAAAGAGACACTGGTGAAGGGAATTAAGCCTGAGCTGGAGGTATTTGAGGTCGGAATGGTTCAAACCTGCATCAGGTATTTGGAAAAAGGTCTTCTTAAACCCCCGCTCCACTTTCAATTCGTTTTGGGCATCCTCGGGGGCATGCCTGCTACAGGAAAGTCTCTCCTCCATCTTTCAGAAATCGTCCCTGAGGGTTCAACTTGGTCTGTGATAGGAATTGGTCCAGGCCAACTCCCCATGGCCATGATGGCCATGGCAATGGGAGGCCATGTTCGGGTAGGCTTAGAAGATAATATTTACTACTTGAAGGGTGTTCTCGCCAAGACCAATGCTCAATTGGTGGAGAGAGTGGTTAGGATTGCAAAAGAATTTGAAAGAGAAATTGCTGCCCCCCAGGAAGCCAGAAAAATCCTAAATTTGAAATAACTCTGGAAACCTATCAAAACCTTCCTTCTTGCCACTTTTGTTTCGAAATTAGTTTGACACTAATCCAAATTTGTATATAATGTTCTACAAGAGTTGGTAATTGGACTCATAATCCTTTAAATGGTGGGGAAAGGAAATGACAAGCCCTGATCATCCAACAAAGTCGGGCCCTCATAGGTCCAACGGTCCTGCGGTAGGCAGGGAAGTATTGGACTATGAGGGCTTTTTTATTGCCTGGCCTAAACCCGAACCCAGTGGAAATAGGAAATGTCCCTATATTTTACTAAAACATTTATTGTTGCTTTAAGGTTTGTGTGATATATTGAAAATATGAAAGTAGATAGGGAGAGAATCGGGAAATACGCTTTTGAAAAAGGGATTAAGTTTATTATTCTTTTCGGATCTCAAGCTGTAGGGGATAGACATGAAAATAGCGATTTCGATGTGGCAGTTTTGACCACAAGAGAAAAAAATCTCTCCGTCCTTAAAAATTATAGCGAAATATTAGACTTTCTTTCGAATATACTGGGTATCCCTGATTACAGAATAGACCTTACCAATCTTAATAAGGCTAATCCTTTTTTAAAATACGAAGTCGTTTCTTCGGGGAAATTGCTTTACGGGGATGAGGATGAATATGCCGATTACAGGGCGGGTGCATTTAAAGACTACATCGATTCGCAGTCTCTCTTCCATCTTGAAAAATATCTGATTAAGAAGCGTCAGAATCTATTAGGAGAACTTTTAGTCCACCAGAAATGATCAGGGAAAATTTTGTATTAAGAAAAATAACCCTTATTCAGGATGAGCTGACTAAACTGGCAGATCTGGCAAAGTATTCCCTTAAAGAGGTTACCAGCGACTTTGTAAAGCAGGCAGCCTTGGAGCGATATCTGGAGAGAATCATCAACCGCGCTATTGATATTAATCAGCATTTGATTGCAGAACTGGCGACACAAGACACAAGCCCACCGCTTGATTATACGGAAACATTCTTAAGACTTGCTGACCTTGGCATTTATCCGTCAGATTTCTCAAAACGCATAGCTAAGAGTGTGGGAACGAGAAATATTCTTATTCATGAATACAATACTGTAGATTATAGCAGCGTTTATTCTTCGATCTCTGATTGCCTGAGAGATTATCACGAGTACTGTAGTTATATTCTAACATTCCTGGAGCAATACAAAAGCAGGTAGGCATAAAAGAGATCGTGTTGGAGGAGGGAGCCATATAACCTTTTAACCTTAGGGAGAAACAATGGTCATCCTTGGCCATTACATCAAAACAAGCCCTCATGGATCTAAGCTGCCTGGAGCAGGCAGGGGAATTTTAGACTGTGAGGGTTTTTTATTATTCGGCTTGACCCTGAATCCTAAGAGAAAATAGGGAGGTGTCCTTAAAATTTATTGGGGGATAAATCTATAAAACGATTTTACTTTTCAAGCCTTCGCAGCCGGTTAATCCTCATCATTCTTTTAACCCTCTTTCCAATATTCTTATTGATTCTTTACAATTTTTACGAACAGCGACGATTAGCGTTCAGGGAAATTCAGACTAATACTCTCCATCTCACCCAGTTTGCTGTCAAACATCAGGGGCAACTGATCGAAGGAACGCGCCATCTACTCATCGCCCTTTTGAAGCTATCTCAGATACGTCAAACCGATTCCATTGGCTGTTCTTCTCTCTTCGCTGAAATACGGAAGGAATATCCCCACTACGGTAGTATCGGAGCCTCTAAACCGAATGGTGATATGTTCTGCAGTGGTTACCCCATGATAAGGCCCGTTAACTCCTCTGAACAGGTGTGGTTTCAAGATACGATTCGAACACAAAATTTTTCAGTGGGAGTCTATCAGATCAGCCGCATCAGAGACAAACCTGTTATTGTTTTTGGTTATCCTGTCATTGATGAAACTGGAAAAATCAAGGCTTTGGTCTGGGCGGGGATGGATTTAGCCTGGTTGAACCAAAGCATTGCAAAAATAGATTTGCCAGAAGGAGCAACGCTTGTTGTTTTTGATCGAGACGGCACAATCCTTGCTCGTAGACCTGATCCGGAGAAATGGGTCGGGCAATCCATACAAAAAGTGTCCTACTTTAAGACCATATTGGATAAAGGAAGAGGGACGGTGGAAGCGCCGGGTGTGGACGGCATCAAACGTCTCTACGCATTCACTACATTAGAGGGTTTGCCTGAGGGCAGCCTTTACGTGAAAGTGGGTATCCCCACCCAGAGGGCCTATGCTTATATAGGAAAAGCTCTGATGAGAAATTTGACTCTGTTGGGTTTAATAGGCGTTCTTTCACTGGCGGTTTCCTGGTTTATAAGTACTTTTACTATTTTAAAACCCGTAAGCGCATTGATTGAAGCATCAAGAAGAATGGCAGCGGGTGATCTGGGTAGCCGGGCAGGATTATCTCATCATAAAGGTGAAATTGGTCAATTGGCACAAGTTTTTAACGAGATGGGCGAATCCCTCCAGAAGCAGGAGAATAACCGCAAGCGGGCAGAGGAGGCGCTGCGGGAGAGCGGGCGGCAATGGAGCAGGACCTTTGACGCAATCAATGATTCCGTCTGCCTGATCGATCCGGACGGGCGGCTTCTCAAACACAATCAAGCTACTCAGCGCCTGTTGGGCAAAGCTGCCAGCGAGTTGAACGGCCATTTCTGCTTCGAGGTAGTGCATGGTTCCTCGCAACCCATTGCGGGTTGCCCGATCGTACGAATGAAAGAAACAAACCGCAGGGAAAGCACCATCATCCAATTGGGCGACCAGTGGCTACAGGTCACAGTGGACCCTATCCTGAACGATGACCAGCAATTGGAGGGCGCTGTCCACATTATCGCGGACATCACCGAGCGCAAGCGGGCAGAGGAGAGGATTTTTAGACTCAATCGGCTCTATACTTCTTCTTTGAAAAGGAGGGAAGTATTATGATCAAGATCCTGATAGCGGATGATCATCCGATTGTGAGGCAGGGGTTGAAACAGATCCTGTCAGAGGAGTTTGAAATAGAAGCCTTAGGCGAGGCTCAAAATTCCTAGGAAGTTCTTGATCTTGTCCGGAAGAAGGATTGGGACATTCTTGTGCTGGACATCACCATGCCCGGGAGAAATGGACTGGATGTGTTAAAAGAATTAAAACAACAACGCCCAAAACTTCCCGTCCTGATTTTAAGCATGCATCCTGAAGACCAGTATGCTGTTCGAGCTTTAAAAGCAGGGGCATCTGGTTATCTGACCAAAGGGAGTGTGGAGGAAAAATTGGTCAAGGCGATCAAAAAGATCCTCGCCGGGGGGAAATATGTGAGTTCCTTGTTAGCCGAAAAAATGGCATTCGATTTGGAGCAGAAAACAGAAAAGCCCTTGCATGAGACCCTCTCTGATCGTGAATACCAGGTGATGCTCCTGATTGGATCAGGGAAGACAGTGAGCCAGATCGCTGAAGAATTGTCCTTGAGCGTCAAGACGATCGACACCTACCGAACCCGCATTCTCGAAAAAATGAAGATGAAGACGAACGCCGAACTGATGAAGTACGCGATAAGGAATAAATTGATTGATTAAAAGTGATCAGTGATCAGTGACCAGTTGCTGCTAATCAATAAGCAATTCATAACTTATCATTGGTAACTGATTACTTGAAACGAAAGAGGGTTAGTGCTAAAAATTAAAGGAAGAGTATGCCGATGAAAAGAGTTCCTTCAAGATTCCAACCCTTTTTGTGGTCAAAGAGTGTCGAGAAAATAGAAAGGGATAAGGATAAGATCTATATTATCCACCAGATTTTAAGTTATGGGGATTTAAAGGAATTAAGACTTTTATTCCAAATCTATGATAGAAAAGAGATAAGAAATGTGTTTTTAAGATTTCCCAAAAAAATTTATCAGCCATCGGTTTTCTTTTTTGTAAAGAATCATATCCTTGGCCTAAAAAACAAAAGATTGAGAGAAAGAAACTATGTCAAAACTCTTTTTTAATATTTTAACGGAAGAGCAGAAAAGGACATTTGAATCTTTAAGGGTCTTTTCAAGATATGGATGCTTGGGGGGTGGGACTGCATTAGCTCTTCAGTTCATCCATCGAAAATCTTATGATTTTGATATTCTTTGCCCTACGGCTATTTCCAGAGGATTGCTCCTTACCGCTAAAAACCATTTTAAAAAAATCCAGATTTTGGTTGATACGTCAGATGAGTTAACTCTTGTCACTCCAATTGGGGTAAAGGTGAGTTTTGTCTTTTATCCCTTTAAACCTCTTTATAAAACGATTGAAACTGCACCATTAGATGTTCTTAATTGGAAAGATATCGCCTTGGATAAGGCCTATACCATTGGTCGAAGGGGTGAATGGCGTGACTATGTAGATCTTTATTTCTCTTTAAAGAAAGGGTTTTCTTTGAAAGGGATAATTAAAGGAGGAATGAAGAAGTTTGGAAATCTTTTTTCTGAGAAACTTTTTCTGAGTCAACTTTGTTATCTTGGAGATATTAAAGATTATTCCATCGACATCGTAAAAGAAAACGTAACCCCTCAACAACTCAAAGGTTTTTTTGAAAGAGAGATAAAAATTCAAATCGCAAATCACAAATTGCAAATTTAAAACCCCGCCTTCTACCTTCTATCTTTAACTGATCACTGATTACTGTTTACCGATCACTTTCTTTTTTGTAAGAAAAACCCTGACAGAATAACCCGCCAAAATCCTACATCAATTTCAGAAATTCCCCGATTTTATTGAGAGGCTTAAAGTCTTATCTTGAAAGCAAATGATCCACTGGCAAAAATTAAATGAACCGAAGGGAGAAGAAATGAGAGTGTTCATCGTTGAAGATTCGGAAGTAGTTCGAGAACGGCTGATCACCATGCTTTCTGAAATAAAAGGCGTTGAGATCGTCGGTGAAGCGGAAAACACGGTTGAAGCCATAAAAGCAATCAGAGAACAAAGGCCTATCGTTGTTATTTTGGATCTTCGTTTGACAGCGGGAAATGGGATCGAAGTATTGAAGGGTCTAAGGCAGGAACAAATTCCTGCTATGGTCATTGTTTTAACCAATTATCCTTATCCCCAATATCGAAAGAGATGCATGGAATGCGGAGCAGATTATTTTTTTGATAAGTCAACTGGGTTTGAGAAGGTCTCTCAAGTATTGAAGCAATTGATTAGGAATTCTTAAGAGGTAGTTAAAATGAAGAAAAAGGTTGAAAAGACGGCAGTGGGTGAAGAGATTTTAAAGAAAGAGAAACCGGAAGAGACGTGTCTGGAGGGCAAAAGGCACTTGGAAACCATATTGGATTCCATCCATGCTGGCATCTTGGTGGTTTAATAACCTCCTGACCATCATTAAAGGTTACAATCAACTCTCTCTCCTTGAGCTTAAAGAAGGAAGTGACTTGAGGGGGAACATTGAGGAAGCCCTCAAGGCTGCTGATCGAGCCGCAGACCTCACCCGTCAGCTTTTGGCTTTCGGCCGGCGTCAAGTCATGGAGATGAAGATCTTTGATTTGAATGAGATCTTGCAGAATATGAATAAGATGTTAACTTGTATTCTCGGTGAGGATATCGAAGTAAAAAATATTTTCGCCGAAAATCTGGGGAGAGTTAAAGTAGATCAGGGACAGATGGAGCAGGTGGTTCTGAATCTGGTTGTCAATGCGAGGGATGCGATGCCGAACGGAGGAAAGCTCATTATCGAAACGGCCAATGTGGAATTGGACGAGGTTTACGCTCGTAACCATATCGCTGTGAAACCGGGTCGTTATGTAATGCTTTCTGTAACAGATACGGGGAGGGGGATGACTCCGGAGATCAGGGATCGGGTCTTTGAGCCTTTTTTTACCACTAAGGAGAAGGGTAAAGGGACGGGGTTGGGTTTATCCACAGTCTATGGAATTGTGAAGCAAAGCAAAGGGAATATCTGGGTTTACAGTGAGCCAGTCTATGGAACAACGTTCAAGGTTTATCTCCCCAGGGCAGATGAACCTCCGGAGACTTTGAAGGAAAACGGTGTGAATGGTGAAATTCCTCGAGGCAGTGAGACGATTCTTGTCGTTGAGGATGAAGAGGCAGTTCGCAAGGTCGCTGTCCGGATTTTGGAGAGGCAGGGATATACTGTTTCAGGAGCGTCTCGTTGGGATGAAGCCATTCGATTATGTCAACAGAAAAAAGAGAAAATCCATTTGGTCCTGGTGAATGTGGTATTACCTGAGATGAACGGACCAAAATTGGTCGAAAAGCTCAGAGAGATTCGACAAGGTTTTAAGGTGATTTATATGTCAGGTTATACAGATGATACGGTTGTTCTCAATGGTGCATTAGAAAAAGGAGCAACCTTCCTCCAGAAGCCGTTCACGTTTGGTGGACTGGCTAAGAAAGTAAGGAAGGTGCTGGACAGTTGAAATACGGAAATCAGTGATCAGTAATCAGTAGAAGAGATGGTTTTCAATTTAGATTTTTTTTGAATCAAAAACCCCAAATCTAAAATAGGCAATTTTAATCGAAACTATTAATTTTGAATTCCAAAATTGAGATCATGTTTCTAAGTAACTTTTTGTCTTGGAAATTTTTTTCTCGGATTACAACCCCTTATTTAAATTTTTACAAAAATATGACATTTTGTGCCTTCCTGGAAGTTTGATTTTGATCACCTAAATCTTAAAATCCCATTTAATTTCAATAAATTTCTTCCGTTTTATTCTGTTGGCATAAGACTTGCTTAATATAATTATAAACATTAAAAGGAGTAGGGTATGAGTCTGATGATGAAAGAATTTGCTTTCTCCAATTTATTTATAATTTGGCTAATGATTTTCGTTGGTTTCGCATTTTTAAAAGTTGTGAAAAAGCGGTTGGAAGACTGGTAAAACATTGTAAATATCAAGAACAAATCCGGTCTTTTCTTACAAAAATGTAGGTAGAAGAAAAAAATGAGCGGTAAGGAAATCTTAGGTATCCGAGAAACAGAAGAGGGGAGAAAGATAGAGATTAGTTTCCAGAGAGTAGCCAGTTGGGGGTTGGTTTTTACCAATGCCTTCTTCGTCTCCTATTTCTTCGCCAAACTGTTTCGGTGTGTTTAAAAAATTTGATACTTCGACGGCGCCAAGGGTGCCACTCAATATAAACCCTGAGCCTGTCGAAGGGTTGCTTATTTCAATAATTTTGACAACCCCCTAAACTCTTCAGTCCCAGCCTCCTTCAACAGTTGAAAGGCGATGATCTCGGTGGTCGAGATCATCGCCCCCCCTTTTTCCATCCACCTCAGACCGATCTCCCAATCCAATTTTCTCCTTGAACAGATTGCATCGGCCACCACCTGGACCCCATAGCCTTTCTGTATCAGGTCATCGGCTGTTTGCAGAACACACACATGGGTTTCGATTCCGGTAAGAATGACCTGTTTCCTTCCCGATTGATTTAATTGACCGTTAAACGTTTCCGTCCCACAGCAACTAAAGGAGACCTTTTCAATAGGAAGGATGGATCCCATCTCCATTTTGATTTCAGGAACTGTCTTTCCCAACCCTTTGGGATATTGTTCGGTAATAAGAATAGGGATGGCCATTTCTTTTGCGAAGGTGAGGAGGGTCTGAATATTTCGTATCACATTTTCCCCTATTTCTTGATCCATCTTTTTCATCAAAACATCCTGAACATCGATCACAATAAGAACGGCTTGTTCCCTTTTCATTTTCGTAAATCTGTCCATTTTTCTTTCTCCTTTCCAGTTATTATCATACAAACTTTAAGGTTGAATTTTCAAACGATTTGTTCTATTTGTAAAGCGATGTGGGAACCCGTCTTTTATTTTTTGAGGATGGGGTCTTCAGGTGTGATGGTAATAAACCCACATTCTCAAATGAGGAGATAGAGATGGAGTCAAATGGCGAAAGGACCAGGGTTTTAGTTTTTGCGAGTGGTGACGAGAAGGGGGGAGGCTCTGGTTTTCAAGAATTGGTCGAATTTTCCAGGACGAATCCGCCGGTCCTTGACGCACAAATCATCGGGGTCATTTCTAACCATCAAAATGGAGGGGTTTGTAGAAGAGCGGACGCACTTCATATTCCTTTTGACTATTGGTCCGGACCATTTGATGCCAAAGCTTACCGAACATTCGTTGAAAAATATCAGGCTGACTTTGTCATGTGCTCCGGATGGTTAAAGTTTGTGAGAGGACTCGATCCTGCAAAAACGGTCAATATACACCCGGGACCACTCCCGCGCTTTGGCGGACCCAAAATGTACGGGCATTATGTACACGAAGCAGTCATGGCAGCTTATCATCGAGGTGAAATAACCCAGAGCGCAGTGACGATGCATTTTGTTGACGGCATCGCCTATGATAACGGTCCTATTATCTTCCAAATGCCAGTACTGATTAGACCTGACGATGATGCCGAGACACTGGCTAAAAGAGTAAATGAAAAAGAACGCGCCTGGCAAAGTTATATTTTAAACTTGGTCGTCCATCAACATATTTACCTTCGTAATGGGCAGGTCTTTTATAAAGGCGATGCGCCTAAAAGGCTTTTTTACTAAGCAGGCTGCTGAAAAACGCCCATCTGCGGCGTTCCCCTCATCCTTCGTCGTATCAAGCGTGGGGCAGGTTTGTTGCGGTGTACATCGGTAGGGAACGGTTTTAAACCGTTCCCTACAAAGGATTTCGGGCGCCTTGCATCTGGGCATTTTTGACCAGCCTGTAAAAGAATGATTTTTCGGAAAACTACTAAGAAAGGATAAGAGGGATGTACCACCTTTTCTTGCGCAAAAGTGAGAAACTGCAATACTGCTTCAATGTAGAAACTTCCGCCCCCTTGGATTCGAATGAGCTTTCGATTTTAAGGCAGCTCTTAGCCGATGGTTTTGTATCGGAAAGTATATCTACGAAACCGATCCACGCTGACGGACGCGATGTGGTGGAACTTGGGCCGCGTATGAATTTTGCGACAGCCTATTCAACGAATATCGTCGCCATTTGCCAAACCTGCGGGCTCGAGAAGGTGACTCGCATAGAACGTTCCAGGCGATATCTACTCTCTGCAGAGGATGCCAAGGAGAGCTTTATTCGGGAACATCACGATCGAATGACAGAATGCTTGTATGATCAACCCTTGCAGACTTTTGAAACCGGAATTCTACCGGAACCTGTTTCTGAGATCCCTATGTTGGAAAAGGGTCCGAACGCTCTTTTGGAAATACTGGGCCTTGCGATGGATGAGTGGGACAGAAATCTCTACTATGATTACTTTGTCAAGGAAGAGGGAAGAAACCCTACGATCGTTGAAATAAGGGATCTGGATAACGCCAACAGCGAGCACTCGCGGCACGGCTATTTCAAAGGGAAACAGGTGATCAACGGGGTGGTTATGCCGGAAACGTTGATGGATATCGTAAAATCGACTTTAAAAGCGAATCCATCAAACAGCATCATCGCTTTCAAGGACAATTCGAGTGGGATGAAGGGATATGACTGCTGGACGATTGTCCCCGGACAACCCGGAAAACCAGCGCCTTTCGAGAAGCAGAAGGTGCAGTACCATATCATTTTTACTGCGGAGACGCACAATTTTCCGACCGGGGTCGCTCCTTTCCCTGGGGCTGAAACAGGCACGGGCGGACGGATCCGTGATATCCAGGCGACGGGAAAAGGCGGTCTGGTGGTTGCCGGAACCGCAGGATACTGCGTTGCCAATCTGCTTATCCCTGGATATGACTTGCCATGGGAAACCAAATCTTTTCCCTATCCATCGAACCTGGCCTCTTCATTAGCGGTTGAGATAAGAGCAAGCGATGGCGCCAGCGATTACGGAAATAAGTTTGGGGAGCCGGTGGCGCTTGGTTTTACACGGTCTTTCGACCAAAAGCTTCCCAGCGGTGAACGTTGGGGATGGATTAAAAAAATAATGTTCACGGGCGGCATCGGACAAATCGATGCCAGGCATATTGAAAAGGATGAAGCTCAAAGAGGAATGCTGATTGTTCAAGTCGGTGGCCCCGCCTATGGGATTGGTGTAAGTGGAGGTTCGGCCTCCAGCAAGCTGCAGGGCGAGAATGAAGAAGAGCTTGATTTTAACGCTGTCCAGCGTGGCGATGCAGAGATGGAACAAAAGATGAACCGCGTGATCAGGACCTGCATTGAAATGGGAGAAAACAATCCTGTTGTCAGTATCCATGACCAAGGAGCCGGCGGACCTGCCAATGTTCTTAAAGAGCTTGTCGAAAAAGCCGGAGGCAAAATCGAACTAAGACATATAAAACTTGGCGATCCGACATTATCCGTACTCAAAATCTGGATTGCCGAATACCAAGAACGATGCGGGTTCTTGATTAAACCTGAAAGAATTGGAGAATTCAAATCCATCTGTGAAAGGGAAAAAGTAAATTGCGAAATTCTCGGAAAAGTGACTGGGGATGGGCGCTTCGTTGTGCATGATGAAAAAGATGATTCAACGCCTGTCAATCTTAATCTCGCAAAGGTTCTGGGCAATATGCCACAGAAAACGTTCAAGGATGAAAGGATTGACCATTCACTAAAATCTCTTGAATGGCCAGGTGATTTGTCGGTGGAAAAAGCATTGTCTCGCGTGCTTCGCAATCTGGCCGTGGGTTCAAAAAGATTTCTTACCAATAAGGTGGATCGAAGTGTTACCGGATTGATTGCCCAACAACAGTGTTGTGGTCCGCTTCAATTAACGGTTAGCGATGTGGCGGTGATCGCCCAAAGCCATTGCGGATTAACGGGAGCAGCCACCTCGATTGGCGAGCAACCGATTAAAATGCTGGTTAACCCAAAGGCGGGAGCTCGGATGGCCGTTGGAGAAGCGCTGACCAATATCGTATGGGCCCAAATCAGTCGCTTACAAGATATCAAGTGTTCGGCCAATTGGATGTGGGCGCCAAAGCTGCCCGGAGAGGGTGCGGCCCTTTACGAGGCAGTGTGCGCCATGCGAGATCTCATGATCCAGTTGGGGATTGCGGTGGATGGCGGAAAAGATAGCCTTTCCATGGCGACTCGGGTTGGAGATGAAATTGTCAAATCTCCCCGTGAGCTTGTGATTTCTGCTTACGCAACGATGCCCGATATCACGAAGGTGGTGACTCCTGATATAAAAAACCCAGGGCATAGCCAGCTCATCTTTATTGAAATCGCTCAGCATCAGGCTCGGCTTGGAGGTTCGGCTTTAGCCCAGGTTTACGGACAAGTCGGAAACGAATCTCCTGACGTAGATGATCCCGAAATGCTTCAAAGTGCCTTCCATGCAATCCAAAAGTTAATGTCAGAAAATTTAATTCTTGCAGGACACGACATCAGCGATGGGGGCATCATCACGACGTTTCTCGAAATGGCCTTCGCAGGAAACTGCGGTTTGAGAATTCGAATGGACGGTCCATGGAACCCTCTGGAAAGACTCTTTGCTGAAGAGTTAGGAGCGGTCATTGAGTGTCATGTGAGCGACGTTCGGAATGTCCTCCAGATTCTTGATTCTTTTCATCTACCCTCGACCGTCATCGGAGAGACGACTGAGGAAAAGAAAATTCTTGTGACCTATCATTCCCAGAAGGTTCTTGAATCGAGCATGTGTGTTCTTCGCGAATGGTGGGAAGAAACGTCCTATCACATCGAGCGTCTTCAGATGAATTCCCAATGCGCCGATGAGGAGAGAAAGAATATCTTCGATCGCAAAGGTCCAAGCTATACCATTCCTTTTAAACCCAAACCTACACCGGCATATATTCTCGAAGCGAAAGACAAACCGGAGGTGGCCATTCTCCGGGAAGAAGGAAGTAATGGGGATCGGGAAATGACCTCTGCTTTCTATCAGGCGGGCTTCAGCCCATGGGACATCACCATGACCGATCTGATCCGTGGACGAATCACGTTGGAGCGTTTCAGAGGACTCATTACGGTCGGAGGATTTTCTTACGCCGATGTCCCAGAAAGCGCCAAAGGGTGGGCTGCAGCGATCCGATTTAATGAAAGGCTGAGGAAAATGTTTGATGATTTTTATCATCGTTCCGACACATTTTCCTTAGGGGTGTGCAACGGCTGCCAACTCTTCGCCCTTCTCGGATGGGTACCCTGGTTAGGGATCCCTGACCATCAACAACCCAGGTTCGTTCAAAATTTGTCCGGACGTTTCGAATCCCGCTGGGTGACCGTTAAGATTTTAGAAAGTCCGGCGATCATGTTCAAAAGCATGACCGATTCAACGCTCGGAGTTTGGGTGGCTCATGGCGAAGGTAGACTTCACTTTCCCGACCCAACACTGATGGACGAGGTCATCATCAAAAAACTTGTTCCGGTAGCCTTCGTGGATGATGAGGGCCGGGTGGATGGGAAGATTTCGCAAAGCTATCCTTTTAATCCGAACGGGTCACCTTTCGGGATGACGGGACTCTGTACGCCTGATGGACGACATCTGGCTATGATGCCTCATCCGGAGCGAGCGTTTCTGAAATGGCAATGGGCATGGATGCCTGGTTATCTGAACGATGGGCTCAAGGCATCCCCGTGGATTCAAATGTTTCAAAATGCAAGAGAGTGGTGCGATCGGGTGAAAGCATCTTGAAGAGGTGGGGTTATTATTTGACAGCCTGGTGGAAACTTTCACGGGTTCCTTTTCTTTCCGTGGGGATTCTCCCGTTAATCTTAGGATTTATTTTGGCGTGGCGATTTGGTTACAAAGGGCCATTAGGACTCTATGTGCTTTCTACGATGGCGGTTATTCTCATCATGTGGATGACTTACTATATGGGGGAGTGGAACGATCTGGAAGGGGATCGAATCAATCAAAATTTTAATCGGTTTTCAGGGGGGGCAAGGATTTTAGTAAAAGAGGTCCTCCCTGCCTGGTCTTCACTTCTTTTGGGATATGTATGTTTGGTGGGAGCGATTCTCATCGGTTTTTATATCTATCTCCAATACCAGACCGATTTTCGGGCTCTTTTATTAGGAGGAATGGGCATCTTTTTTGGATTTTTTTATTCAGGCAAACCTTTTCGATGGTCATACCATGGATTGGGAGAAATCCTCATCGGGTTCTGTTATGGATGGTTGCCGATTGCCACCGGATTTTTCCTCTTCACGGGGTTCTTCAGCCCACAGATCTTACTGCTCTCCATCCCCGTTGGCCTTTCCATCTTCAATGTGATCCTGATCAATGAGTTTCCCGATGAAGAAGCAGATCGGGCCATCGGAAAAAAGAACTTGGTGGTCCGGTTCGGGAAAGAGAGGATGGGAGATCTCTACATCGGACTCTCCATATTGACTGGATTTTCCTTTATTAAAATGATGTGGCGTTCAGGTCAGGTTTCCCTCTGGCTCCTTTTTCTTTCGGCAGTTCCAACACTTCTTATTTTATGGAATCTTATCCAGGTCTGGCGGGGGAATTATCACGATCACAAGAAACTCGAGCTTCTCTGTCGAAATACCCTTTTCGTGAATCTTTCCATGACCATACTCTTGACTATTCAACAGACTCTTCTCCTATCCTTTGGTGGAAGATCAGGATGAAAATGGAAGATATTCAAACCCTCATTGAGCAGATAAAGACTGATATAACGAATGGGAAATCCGACAAGGAGATCCTTCAATATCTCCTTCCTCTGTTAGAAAAGGACCCACAAACCGGTGGAAGGTTGGCTGAGTCAATAGTGACCATCTCTGATAGAATGATCGGCAGACTTCTCCATCGAATGTTTGAAGTGACCCAGGATAAGAAAGTTCGAAAAATCATTAAACGGTCCCTTTACCGACTGAAAAGCAAGGGGATCACAATGGAAGAGGTTTTATCCGATAAAGAGCGTTCCATACTCCGTCCTTTCCATGCGGATTCTAAAGAAGGGTTCGCGAGCGGGATTGATTTTCTTGGGCACCGATTTCTGTGGTTAGTCATTCCTCATCCGGGCCGGGGTTTAACGGTCATGTATGGAATAATCAGTGATAGGGATGGAATCGTTGATTTTTCCCAAGAGGAGATGACACGGAAGGGATTTAGGAGTTTCTTTGAAGAAGTTCAAGAAAAAAATCCATTTCCGTTTGTTGAAATGGAGCCTTCTTATGTTGCCTTTCTTTTCACACAGGCTTATCCATTAAACCTTAAAAAGAAAGGGACTTCTCTCCAGGACTATCTCCGTGCGAAAAGCGAGATAGAGAGCGTTAAAAAAGATTATGCGAAACCATTAATCTATTCCACTCTTCAAACCGATGAGATTGCAGGAGACGACTGGATGTCGAGGAAGGGAGAAGACCTTCTTAAAGCAGATATCTTTTACAGTTGGAGGATTGAGGAGGAACATATCCGACCTTATGCGGATGAAGTTTGGGAGGCAGAGGAGTCCAAGATCGTTCTCAACCAGGCTCAAAAGGAAGTGCGATTTCAGGGGATCTATCAAAGGGCATTGGCCGGACTCTTTTCAGGAGAGAGAAAATCTATCTATCAGCGAAGATTAGAGGAGATGGCTTATGTTCTTCTTAAATTGGGAAGAGAAGAGGAGGCAAAGATTTCTCTGTCTGTAGCGATGGATCTCGAAAAACCTCTTAATCCGATTCAACCCAATCCCTTCCTCTTTCAATTGGTGACCAAGTCAATCTTTGGCCTTTTGGCAGAGGCCTATGAGAAGAAGTCGAAGGAAGTCTCTCTGATTGTAAAACCGTAATTCAAATGCGGATTTCGGATTGCGGATTTCGGAATAAAATCAGAAAAATGAATTTGGATTCGATAATCCGCATTCTGAATTCCGCAATACACATTGGAAGAGGAGGTCAGAGGATGAAGAAATGGTTCATCCTGATTGGAGTTCTTGTGGTCCTATTCATCGGAGGGTATTTTGTCCTTTCTTTTTACGCTGTGAAATTCATTCAACCGCACCTTCAAAAGGTGATGGGGCCTGGATTAACCTTGAAGGAGATGAAGCTCAAGACCACCCACCTCTCCGCCAGGGGAATTCAGTATGAGGACCCTCAATCAAAAAAAAGATTCCTTCAGATCGAGGAGGTGAGGATTTATCCCTCTCTTCTCTCTCTTTTAAAAAAATCTTTACACATAAAAGAATTTACCATCCTCCAGCCATCCTTTTTCTTCTATCGATCTCGAGAGGGAGTTTTCACCGGTCCCTGGATGACGATGAAAAAGGAAAGGGAAGGGGAAGAGGTTTCCGAAGAGAAAGAGAAAAAGCAAAAGAAGGGAGAATCCATTCCTATTCAGATCGATCGGATTCGAATCCAGAAAGGTTCCGTCGATTTTGAAGATAGAAAAGTGGGAGAACCCCCAGCCCAAATTAAATTGAGAGAGTTAGATTTTGAAATAAGAGATATCCGATATCCTCTCGCCTCTTTGCATTCTCCCATTGAATTGAAGGGAAAAATGAAGGGGAGAACACAGGAAGGGAGCATCACCTTAAAGGGATGGATAGATGCGAAAACCATGGATATGGAAACTTCCTTGAAGGTTCGAGAAATAGAGGTAAAGACCTTTGAACCATATTATCAGAAAAGGGTTACCGCAGAGATTGAGTCCGGTTATATGGATATGGGTTCCAAAATTGCTGTGAAGGAGAAGAGGATTGATGCACCCGGGGAGGTGGATCTGATCAATCTCCACGTCAAAGAGGGAGGAGGAATGGTCCTTTGGATTCCAGCGGAGACCTTAGTCTCTTTATTGGAGAAGAAAGGGCATCAGATTAAAGTTAAATTCCATGTGAAGGGGAATATGGAGAATCCTCAGTTCAACCTTCAGGAGACCTTCTTGACTCAAGTGGCCATCTCTCTCGCACAGGCTCTTGGAATTCCGATTAAGGTGGTGGGTGAGGAGGTCCTTCAAGGCATGTTAAAAGGAGAAAAGGGACTTGTCGAGGAGCTGCAATCGATTGAGGAACTATTCAAGAAAAAGAAGGAGAAAAAGAGATGAGCATCCTCAAAGACCTCGGCGTCCCCGCTTTTAAAGCCGGCGGGATGCCTGTGATTGATCTTCAAAATTATTTTCTTTCTATAGGAGGTTTGGCCAAAGAAGAAAGGCTTTTTTCATGGCAGGAGATATTAGCGATTCCGAAGAGCCGGGTGAACTGTCGCCTGACTTCTGTATCGGGCTGGTCGGTCCGAGCTGATTGGGAAGGTATTCGATGGATTGACTTTCTTAAGCAAATTTTGGTTGATTCCATGGCCAATCATGTCCGATTCACTTCTGTGGGAGGAGGATACAGCACAACCGTCTCGTTAAAAGATTTAGAGAATCCAAGAGTTCTTTTAGCTTATGGCGTGAATGGTAATCCAATCGAAGCCGAGTATGGAGGGCCTTTGAGAATGGTCATCCCGAACTTATGGGGATATAAAAGTTGCAAATGGCTGGGCAAGATTGAATTCATCAATCAAGAAGAAGGAGGATACTGGGAGGATAGAGGTTATACCCGGTCCGGGATGATCGAACCCGGTTTTACGTTGGACATCAATACCCAAACTCGCCGACCCATCCAGGGAGGAGAAGTCACGGAATTCTAAAAAAACAGGAATAATGGAATACTGGAAGACTGGGATATTGGAAAAGTGGAATATTGAGGTTTGAAAGGATTGAAGAGTAATTGGTTTTCCCATTATTCCATCATTCCAACATTCCATCATTCCAAAGGACGTCGATCCAACATTCCAATATTCCATTTAAACATTGGGGCGTCTGATGCTGATGATTCGTCTCCGATGGATTATTTCCATTTTGTTGATGCCGTTTTTATGGGGATGTAGCATTCCACTGGTCCGGCCGAGTCGGATCGACTGGAACCCTTCTCTCTCTCCACAGACTATTCAGATTAATGGCCATACGGTTTTTTATACGGTGAAAGGGGAGGGAAAACCTCTCCTATTGATCCATGGCTATGGGGCCGGGATGTGGGTATGGGAGAAGCAGATCGAAGTCCTCTCTCAATCCTATCAGGTCTATGCCATAGATGTCATTGGTCATGGCTTCTCAGACCGGCCAAAGATTCCTTACACCCCAGAGACCTACATTTATTTTTTAAGAGACTTCATGGATGGGGTAGGAATTGAGAAGGCCACCTTGATTGGAAATTCGATGGGAGGCGGAATCGCTTGGGCCATGGCGATCCTCTTTCCTGAACGAGTGGATCGACTCATATTGATCAATTGTGTCCCTCCCGATGTCCTCAACCAGGTCAAAAATGAATCCTTCCGAACCCTGGTAGCCATCAAAGATATTCCAATCCTCCCTTATCTGATCATTGCAGGTCGAAGCAAAAATTCAATCAGGTGGATCCTCCTGGAGTGTGTTTCGGATATCAAACTTATCACTCCTGAAGTATTGAATCGGCAATACCAACTTTCTAAGATCAAAGGGACTACCCGAGTTCTTTACTCCACCTTCAAACATGCCGAGGAAGCCTTGAAGCTAAAGGATCAATTCTCCCTTATTCGCCACCCTACCTTGTTCATCTGGGGAGAGAGGGACCTCATCTTTCCTCCCCACGTGGGGGAAACCCTCCAACAGGCCGTCTCCGGTTCGAAGTTTCAGAGAATTGAAAAAAGTGGCCATATTCCCATGTGGGAAACTCCAGAAGAAGTCAATCAAGCCATCCTCGACTTCCTGAAACAGTAACGCAGAGAGCATAGAGCAAAGCGCATAGCGTTGGCAAAGGTTGAGGTTCAGGTTAAGGTTGAGAAATTCTAAACCTAAACCTTATTCTTAACCTTCATGTTTTTATTTCAGGAGGGCGAGGCTAAACCAGGGGACATAGGTGATGATGGCCAATATAAATAAGAGGACAACAATAAATGGGAGGGAGGCTATTATGATTTTCGACATCGGTTTTCCAAAACGGAGGCTTGAGATAAAAAGGTTCATTCCGACAGGAGGAGTTAATGCCCCGATCTGGAGATTGGCAAGGAAGATGATGCCGAGGTGAACCGGGTTGATCCCATAGGCATTGGCAACCGGAGTGATGAGAGGGACGACAACGATCAGAGCAGAGAAGATGTCCAGCAGACAGCCCACCATTAAGAGAAAGAGGTTCAGGAGGATTAGGAATATGAAAGGGCTGTCGGTATAAGACTTGAATAAATTAAACAGCTTCATCGGCACTTCCGCGTCGATTAGATAATTTGTGAGACCAAGGGCTGCTCCCAGAATGATCAAGATTCCTCCCACCAGCACCATACTTTTTCGCATGACCTGGGGAAGTTCCCGCCATTTGATATCCCGGTAGATGACCACTTCGACCAGGAAAACATAGACGGCTGTAATCGCTGCTGCCTCGCTGACAGCAAAATATCCGCTGTAAACACCGCCCAGTACGACGAGGGGGAGAGGAAGTTCCCAGATAGCGTCTCTTAATGCTTTAAACATCCGCGCAGTATTGAACTTGGTTCTCGGGATCTCAGCAGCAATGGCCTTCTGAACACTGAACGCGGAGAGCAGGACGACCATGAGAATGCCGGGCAATAAACCTGCAAGAAAAAGTTGATTAATCTGCACCTTGGACACAATTGCATAAATAATGATGGGCAAGCTCGGCGGAAAAAGAAGGCCTAATGTCCCTGAATTGGTCACCAGCCCGAGAGAAAACTTTTCAGGATATTTCCCCTGTAGCAATGCAGGGAGAAGGATGCCTCCCAAGGCAATGATGGTGAGACCAGTAGCCCCTGTCAGGGCAGTAAAGGCGGAGCAGGTGATGAGGGCGATGATGGCTAACCCACCCGGCAACCAACCCAGGAGGGCGTCGGTCAGCCCGATCAACCTTCTGGGCGCCTTGCTTTCTGAAAGGAGATATCCAGCAAAGGTGAAGAGGGGGATGGCCACAAGAATGGGAGTGGTGGCAATGCGATGCATTTCTATGATCATAGCTGAGGAATCGATATGGCCGAAGAATAAAAGGAAGAGCGTCAGGCCAGAGAAAACAGTGAAGAGAGGCGCTCCGATAAACATGAAAAGGAGAGCGATGAGGATCAAAAGGAAGATCATGTCTCTTCCTCTCGATCATGAAGGGGTTCCATTTTTCCCATCTCGGAAAGATTTTTAAAAGAACGAAGACCAAACCTGAAAGTCATCAGACCAAAAGTAATGGGGAGGATTATCTCTGGGATCCAGGCAGGAATATTTAAAAAGGTCCTATTCCCCATCTGGACTTCGTTCTTAATAAATTTCAATGCGGCATAGGTCAAAAGACAACAGATAAAAAAGGAAAACAAATGGATGATACGTGTGACGACATTCTTTCCTAAAGAGGGCAGCCATCTCGAAACCACATCGATGTTGATATGTTTCCCCTCCCTCGTGGCAAGGGTGGCCCCGATAAAACCGATCCAGAGAACCAGATTCCTTAAGAGGGGGTCCCCCCCGCTCAGACCCGTGTTAAAAAAATTCCGGAGGACGATTTGTAAGAAAGCAATGAGGATCATGAAGCCTAAGAAGGTAACGAGGACGGTTTGCTCCACTCGGTCAATGGTCTCATCCACCCGCTCCCATCGATTCACCCCGTTAGAAATGATGGGCCGCTGCTTTGCGGCGGGGTCGGGTTCCAGAATAATTCTGGCGGGATTTGATGCCCCGCTCGGTTTCGAGTCGCAACGACTGGAATTTCTAACAGGGTTCATTATTTTCCTCTCCTTCGATAACTTTCCAGGAAAGAGGTTACTTCCTCTAAGACTTTTTTAGAGAAGCTTTGGCCACTGATATGGCCCATCGCTTTATTCGATAGCCTCTTGTATTCATCGATTTGGTCCTTGGATGGAGTGATGATCTTAACCCCGTTTTTAACCATCACCTTAACGGCATCTCGATTTTCGTTTCGAGTGATGATCTTCAATCGATCCAGATGTTGTTGAAAACTTTCCAAAATGAAATTCTGGGAGGTTTGAGGGATTTGTTTAAAAATATCTTTTTTTACGACTATCCCGCCTGCCAAATAAACCAAAGGAACATCGGTGAGATATTTGACCTTGGTGAACCACTGGAGGGAGATGGCTCCTGTGGGAGGGGCATAGACCACATCCACCAGTCCGGTTTGGAGTCCAACCAGAACATCGGGGACAGTGAGTGGAATGGCCTTCACCCCGGCCTCATCGAAAATGGCCTCGGACATCGGCGATTCCTCCCAGATCCATACCTTGGCCTTTTTAAGGTCGGCCACGCTGGAGATGGGAAGGGTGGACATTAGGTAGACAAATCCTGCCTCGGACCACCCCAAGAGAACATATCCATTGTCCTCAAAACCTTTTTGGAAAAAAGAATCCATTTTTTTCAAAACGGAATCGACCTCCTCATAGGTTTGAAAAAGGAAAGGGATCTGGAGAACGTCCATCTCTTTGAAGAGTGTAGAAAGTCCAGCGGAGGTGAGAGCAACGCATTGAATTTGGCCAATCTTCAGTTTTCGGAGCATATCCATCTCATCGCCCAACACCCCGCCTGGATAAACTCTAAACTGGACTTTGCTTTCCGTCTTTTTCATCACTTCTGTGTTCAAGGTGTTGAAGGTCTTCATCCAGGAGCTTCCCTCTGGAGCCAGGGTTCCCATTTTGATCAATAAACTTTTTTCTGCTCCCATGGCGGTTTGGGTGAAAAAAAGAAAAGCCAGTAAACTGAGTCCTAAATTTTTGATAGCGTCACCGCTGCCCATATTTTTTCTCCTATTCAAAATATTCTCCTACATGACTGAGCAATTCTTTTGCCTGTTTTTTAGCTACGGTATTGAGGAGGACTAAGTCCGGGGAAGTCTCAACAGGAGTGTCTAAGACTTTTTGAAGGGTCGAGGTGAAGAGGTCTTTGTCCATCATTTTTCGAGCGTAATGGTTCGCATAATAGACATAAGCCATCAAAAATTTCCCTTGCCCAAGATCCAGAGCCTTCAGAAAATGTCCTTGTGCTTTTTTGAGATCTCCGCCGGCAATTTTTGGTCTGGAGGCATACCATATTCCCATGAAGAGATGGGGGCCGCCGTAGTAGAATCCCTCATCAAGCTCCAAAACCCTTTTCATCATCCATTCCACCTTCGGAAGTTCAGATATCGCCTCCATCGAATCCAAGTTAAGGCGGATCCAATTCGCCCAGCAGGTGGCCGTCCAAAAGAGGGTGGGCACATCTTTTTTCCCGAGACGGGTCAACCCCTCCTTAAATTCATCGAAAGGTCTCTGGAGAGGCTCCTTAAACCCTCTCATTTCAAGAGATTTCAAAGCATATTGTTTTCCCCTTCCATAGAGCAGATTTGCATATTCCTTATCTTGATCCTCCACAAAGAGGGAAGCAAAGGACGAATAGCTCTGGGCCGCCGCAATGAGTAACCGCTCATTTTCTGGCATGGCCTGGACCATTCCATCGATCAACATCAGATAAGCGGGCATCCCCTCCCGAAGGATTCTCAGGTCTGATTGTCTATAGGAAGCCCTCGCGACCTCTTCCAATAATGTTGCGGTAGCGCCGACTGTCAGCTTTTTGTTTGGAAGACAGGCAGAGAGAAGAAAGAAAAGACATAAAAAAAAGAAAAATCGAGTTCGATTCTGAAACCCCTTCATTTTTTCATTCCTCGATACCTTGAGAAGGCTTGTTGAGCCTTAAATAAAATTTATATTTCTAAACCAGAAGTATGTCAACCCTGTTGTTGAAAGAAAAGTGAGGGACAGGCTCAACCTTTTTTACCCCGTTAGAAAGAATGCCCCGCTGCTCCCTCCGGGCCAGAGGCCCTCTGGGCCGGCGGCTGCAGCGGGGATGAAGATATAGAAAATATAATTCCTTTTAGAGCGAACACGGGGTTTAATGCCCCGTGTGAGCCCCGTAAGAGACCGAAGGTCTTACGGGGTGAGCCTCCCCGTTGGAAAGTCGAAGACTTTCTAACGGGGTTTACCCACCTTATGAAAATTTCTGATAAAGATTTTCAGGGTTTTTCAGAGACCTTTTGTTTTGACCTTGACAAATAGGAGGGCAATCTATGAAAATACAAGACAACCTGGAAAGGAGATGAGCGTGAGGAATTATAAGAAACGCGTGGTGATCACCGGAGTCGGTCCTGTCACTCCTGTAGGGATCGGAAAAGAGGCTTACTGGGAGAGTTTGATCCAGGGGAAGACATCCTTTCGAAGGATCGCGTTCCCCGACCGGGATATGTCCCAATACCGAAGCCAAGTGGGTGCGCCCATTGATGGGTTTGATCTTTTTCAATTTGTTGAGAAAACAAAACACTCGAAGCACCTCGGGAGGACTTCCCAGTTTGCAATTGCAGCAGCATGGCTTGCTTTAAAAGATGCAGGATTTGAGATTACAAGTAATGAATCGGAAGAGGATCGCCATGGACAGAAGGGGGTTTATCAACTGAAGGGGTTTGATCCTTTTCAGGGGGGTGTGATCCTGGGAGTAGGTGTGGAAGCAATGGAATTGATGGAGTACTTCCATACACGTTTTATCACGAAGGGGATGAAAGGTCTTTCCCCCTTTGGCCTTCCCAATATCTATTTGAGTTCAATCACCTCCCATGTCACCCAATATTTTACCCTTCGGGGGACTGCTTATGCAGTTTCAACAGCTTGTGCATCAGCCACCCATGCTATGATCAATAGTTTTCTCCAGATTCAGGGGGGCGGGGAGGATTTTATGATCACGGGTGGGACGGATGCCTGTATCACCCCCTATGTCTTTGCTGGGTTCGACGTGTTGAGAGCCATGTCGACTCGGAACAACGATCCAGAGAAGGCTTGCCGGCCTTTTGATCGGGAGCGGGATGGATTTGTCATGGGGGAGGGATCCGGAGTTCTCATCTTTGAGGAATTAGAGCATGCGAAGAAGAGAGGCGTCCACATTTACGGCGAAGTGGTTGGGTTCGGGATGACCGCCGATGCCTACCATCTTACTGACCCCGATCCTGATGGAAAGGCGTTGGGTAAGGCAGTCAAGGATGCCCTTGATATGGCAGGCATCCATCCGGAAGAGATTGATTACATCAATCCCCATGGCACGTCCACTCTATTGAATGACAAGGTGGAGACGAGAATGCTTAAAGGCGTCTTTGGAAAACAGGCTTACCACATTCCCATCAGTTCAACCAAATCAATCACTGGCCATCTGATGGGGGCGGCAGGGGGGGTAGAGGCCATCTCCGTGCTGCTGGCCATCGAAAAAGGAATCATCCATCCCACCCTCAACTATGAATTTCAAGACCCAGAATGCGACCTGGACTATGTTCCCAACCAAGCGAGAAAAAAGGAGGTCAGACTTGGCCTTTCGATCTCAGCGGGTTTTGGGGGGGTCAACAGCGCCATCCTGATAAAGAAGTTTGAAGAGCCCCGCGCTTTTTAAAAAATATTGAATGTGAAACCTCTGCAATTTGGGTTTAATCTTCCGCTCCTCCCATAAGCTTAACAAATCCCCCCAACCCTCCTTAGGCCGGCAAGTGCCCCGTCCCGCCCTATCGGGATAGGCGGGGTCAAGTGGGATTATAAGTTGACCCATTCGGCGGCGCCAAGCCCCGCCTTTGAAGGCGGGGTAAAGAAGCGCCGCTCAGGGTCAACCCTGAGCCCCTCGGCCTGAGCTCGGGTCGAAGGCAAGCCACGGCCTTCAGGCCGGGGAGTCGAAGGGTTGACACCTCCTGGGAAAGGTTTATAATATTTCTGTCCTACATAGTTGTCTTTAAAATCCTAGGCAGTTATGGACCATTTTAAGATTGATCAAAAGCTTTTGGAATCCATCATGGCCGATCTGAAGGAGAAGGGCTGTATCCTTTCCTTCGAAGAGGTGACCAGGGTGGTGGATCTGATCACAGAGGAAGTAATCTACCATTATGTAGATCGACTGATCGGTCAGACCGAAACCATTCTTGAGATCAATCCCCATCTCAGCGAGAAGGAAATCCTTGAAACCGTCGCGAAAAACGTAGTGGAATATCTCGGGGCAGAGGCGGCAAGCCTACGAATATATGATCCTGGAAAGGAGGAGATGATCTCCTTTGGATCTTATCCTCCTCAGACGGATGAGCGTGAGGAGGCAATCCCCTTTGAAGATACCATCGCCGGCGAAGTGGTTAAAACACATCGAGCCTACTTTGCACCCAATATCTTAAATGAGGAGAGGTATAAAAATAAGGAAAAGGTTCAAAAATATGGAATCCATTCGATGTTAGCTGTCCCGATTTCAATCCCCCGTTTTTCTTTGAAAGATTTGGATACTGAAGGATCCTTCCAAATCTATTATAAAGAGGTAGACAAGATATTTACTCCCTTGGAGGCCAAGATCGCTGAGATGCTTTCGAGAAGAGTGAGTTATGTCATCGCCCGAAAGCGGATCATGGACCTCCAGAAATTGAATGCGACAAAAGATAAGATTATAGAGCAGATCTTCCTGAAGTTGGGAAGGCGGGAAGGGATCAAGATGAGAGAAGTCTTCAATTTGGTTATCCCGGAATTGGTGGACATCATGCGGATCCAAAGGTGTTCTCTCTTCTCGGTCAGCGAAGATCGGCAGCATGTCGTTTTGGAGGCCGGGTATCCAGAGATGCAACATGGGATTGGGCAGGCCTTTTCGGTGAAGGAAGAACCCTATATTGATGCAGTGGTGAACCAAGCCGGTCCTTTCGGTGAGTTTGAAAACGAGAAGATCTTTCCTTCCTATATTCTCATTCACAATCCACAGGAAAGCGCTCTCCTTCCTCAAGACCTCAAGCGATTTCTGGAGATCCAACAAATCCATTCGGTTCTCTATATCCCTCTTAAGGTGAGCGATGTCGTTAACTATTTCTTAGCCTTCGATGCCCAGGCACACCACCGAAGATTTGCAGATGAAGAGATTGAGATTTTTATCTTCTTTGGCAAAGAGTTGATGAAAGGGCTGAGGCTGGAAAAGATGGACGATATCCTTCACGATTTTAAAAATCCAGCCATCGCAGTGGCAGGATTTGCTAAACGGATCCAGAAAATTTTGGAAGATGGAGAGTATCCTTCCAGGAAGGAAAAGATGGCTCAGGCACTGGATATTATATTGAAAGAGACATCCCGTATTCAGGAATTGGCTCTAACCCTTCACGGAGAGGGAAGGGAAGAGGTGATTGATCTGACGGAAAAGCTGAAGAAACGCTTCCTCATCAATGAAGAAGCGATGAAGGAGTTGAAGCGGGAGAATATCTATTTGATCGAAGGCGACTTAGAATCTCCCTTGTGGATTCGATGTTACCCTCTGCATATCGAAAGGGTTTTAGATAACCTCCTCAACAATGCTTCCAATGCCATGCCCGAAGAAGGAGGGCATCTTTCTATTCGGTCCTATCGAAAAGATTTTTGGGCAGTGGCTGAGGTGACCAATACGGGGGAAATTCGAGAAGAAGATAGGGACCGATATCTCCTTGGGGAGGGGAGGGGCAGAGGACTCCATATTACCACCCGATTGGTCAAACAGATGAAAGGAAAGATGGAGATGGAGTCAGGGGGAGGTCAGACGACCTTCCGAGTAATGTTCCCTCTTGTTAAGAAATAATGGGTGGAATGATGGATTGTTGGAATGTTGGAATAATGGGTCATAAAATGATTAGAGACAAATCCTTATTAACCGATGTTTGTACAACCGGAATGTTCTTCTCGGTTAAAAAATTAAGCGATTGAGATTTTGTCGATTGTTTAGCTGTTGGCGCTTGGAATTCGATTACTGGATCATTCTCTCCACCATTCCATTATTCCAATATTCCATTCTTCCAACGATACGGGGTTGAATTCTGGAAAAGCTCACTTGTTCAAATTGCAAATGTTCCCATCCTCTTCAGCCATCAAGATGGCGGTGCGATTGCGGTTCCTTTCTCGACCTTGAATTCGAATCCAAATTTCCCATTAAAAAAATTTTAAAAAGAAGTCCTACCTTATGGCGATATCGTGAGGCAATCCCGATCCATAACGAGGCATCTATTCTTTCCATGAATGAAGGGTTTACTCCTCTGGAGGGGATAGACCTCAATGGGAATTGTGTTCTATTAAAGATTGATTATCTTTTCCCCACGGGGTCTTACAAGGATCGCGGAGCAACAGTGCTCATCAGCAAAATGAAGGAATGGGGAGTTCAAAAGGTGGTCGAGGATTCCTCAGGGAATGCGGGATCCGCCATTGCGGCCTACTGCGCCAAGACAGGGATTGAATGTGATATCTATGTCCCCCAATATACCTCTCCAGGAAAATTAGTCCAAATTCAAGCTTATGGAGCGACCTTAAAAAGGGTGAAGGGTTCAAGGGAAAGGACCGCTGAGAAGGCGATGGAGGCGGCCTCCAAAATCCCTTATGCCAGTCATTGCTGGAATCCCTTTTTCCTCCACGGGACAAAGACCTTTGCCTTCGAGGTCTGGGAACAAATGGATTGGAGAGCTCCGGATACGCTCGTTCTCCCCATCGGACACGGGACGCTTTTTTTAGGAGTTTATATGGGTTTCAAAGAGCTGAAGGAAGCAGGAAGGATCAAAAGAATTCCTAAGCTGGTGGGTGTTCAATCTGCTTCCTGTGCCCCTCTGTATCAGGCTTTTAAAAAAGGGTGGAAGGAAACTAAGCAGATTGAGAAGAGGGAGACCATTGCCGAGGGGATTGCGATCGCAGAACCTGTCAGGGGGAAACAGATATTGGAAGCAATCCGAGATACGGATGGAGAGATTCTGGCCGTCACGGAAAATGAGATAGGGGTAGCCCTGAAGGAGATGGGTCGAAAGGGTCATTTCATCGAGCCCACCTCGGCTGCCACGATTGCTGGATTGAAAAAGTACCTGGGAAAAAAGAGGCATAAAGAAACCGTGGTTTCGACCTTAACCGGGATGGGTTTGAAATCCGCAGGAAAAATGTTATAAAGAGGGAGCTCTGGAAAACGATGACATGCTCTCTTAGTTACACACCTGCCTACCGCAGGCAGGGATTTCAGAAAATGATTAAATAGATTTTCTTTATTTTCAATTCATTTCGTATCCGTGTAATTGTTCCATAATCCCTGCCTACCGGCAGGCAGGTATGTCATCAAAGATTTCTGGACTTTTTCAGAAATCTTAAAGAATTATCTTGACAACCCTTTGCTGAATGATTAAATTTCCCTGCGAAAAATTCCCCTCGGGTCTGTCAAAATACTAAATCTAAATGGGTTGAAATTCTAAGAGATGGTTTCAGGAGGTAGACAAATGAGGCGAGTAGATCGAGGCTGGGCATCTTTATTCATTGTTTTAGTCGCTCTAATATTTTATCTCATCCTTCCATCTTTTATCCTTGCACAGGAGGAGAAGAAGGACCTTAGGCCGGAGCGCGGCATCGCTGTGTATCCGGAATTTTCTGGGGTAATCGTCTCCAAGGGAGAGGCGGTAAGGATGGATTTGGTGTTGGACAACAAGGGACGAACGGATGAGACGATCAATGTGAAGATCTCGACCATTCCAAAAGGATGGAAGGCAGGGTTGAAAGGAGCCAGTTATCTGATCACCGGAATGTATGTCCCCAATGGGAAGACAAAAAATCTGGCCCTGAACTTGGAACCCGATAAGACGGTAGGGGTGGGGACGTATGTTTTCCAATTTGACGCTCAGACCGATGATGGGAAATTTAGCTCCACCCACAAATTGACCGTAAATGTTCAGGAGCGAATGACTGGAGCGGATGATATCCAGATCACTACCTCTTATCCGGTATTAAGAGGTCAGACAGATGCGAAGTTTGAATTTTCCATTGAAGTGGTGAATAAAAGTGAGAGTGATCGCACCCTGAACCTTGCCGCCATGGGACCGGAGAAATGGGAGATCAACTTCAAACCTGCTTATGAGGCAAAACAGATCTCCAGCCTCCGTATCAAGGGAGCACAGAGCCAAACCGTGGCCGTGGAAGTCACCCCCACAAAAGATGCTCTGTCTGGAGAATATCCCATCCTGGTGAGGATTAGTTCAGGCGATAAGAAAGCGGAAGTAAAATTGATGGTGATGCTTACAGGGATTTATAAACTCGATGCGGGAACGCCTTCTGGGATCCTCTCCTTGGAGGCCATACCAGGAAAACCCGCCAACCTTTCCCTCTTTGTGAAAAATATGGGTTCTGCTGTCAACCGAAATATTAGCTTTTCTTCCTTTAAACCTGAAAATTGGGAAGTGACTTTCAAACCTGAAAAGATTGATGCCTTGGAGCCCAATGCCTTGAAACAGGTGGAGGTGACGATCAAGCCCGCTCAACAAGCTCTGGTCGGAGATTATTCCGTAGGCGTCATGGTAAATGGAGAAAAATCGGACAAGACCATTGAATTCAGAGTAACGGTAAAGGCTTCGACCGCATGGGGTTGGATTGGAATCGGAATTATCATCTTCGTCATTGCTGGATTGAGCGCCTTATTCATCTGGTTGGGGAGGCGTTAAAGTGGAAAACCAGGCCATCATTGAAGCGGAAGGACTGACCAAAAAATATGGTCATCAGATAGCGGTGAAAAACCTCAATCTCCAAATTCGTGAGGGAGAGGTGTTTGGATTCCTCGGCCCGAATGGGGCAGGGAAGACCACCACACTGCTCATGTTCCTGGGACTCACCGAACCCACTTCAGGAAAAGTCAGAGTCATTGGATTCGATCCAACACGGGACCCTTTCCACGTGAAGGAAAAGATTGGATATCTGCCTGAGAATGTCGGTTTTTATGATGATATGGATGCCAGACAAAATCTTCAATATATCGCCAGGCTGAACCGAATCCCCGATAAGGTATCTTCCGGGAGGATTGACGAATCGCTTAAAGTGGTCGATCTTTTAGAAGAGGTGGGGAAGAAGGTTGGGACTTATTCAAAGGGGATGAGACAGCGCCTTGGGATTGCGGAGGTTCTGATCAAAGAACCCCAACTCATCTTCCTTGATGAACCCACGATCGGTCTGGATCCCGATGGGACAAATCGGATGCTTGACCTCATTCACTCTCTCAGCCGAGAAAAAAATATTACCATTTTTCTCTCCTCACACCTTCTGGATCAGGTTCAGAGGATATGCGATCGGGTGGGAATCATGATCAAAGGGGATCTGGTAGCCATGGGCCCCATTGAAGAATTGGCCAAGAAGAAGTTAGGCGTCGATAAGGAACATTACACCCTTGAAGAAATCTATATGAAGTATTTTAAGGAGGCCTAAATTGCGCGGAATTTTCACCATATTTAGAAAAGAGATGGAGGACCATTTCAGCAGCATCCGGTTTCTCCTGATTTCAGCGTTGATCGTGATGGTCGGAGTGATCATTGCTTCGATGGTGGGCATGGGCATTCAGGAGGAATCGAAGGGAATGGCGAAACCCACCTTCCTTTTTTTATGGCTTTTTACCTCGACAGGAAAACTCTTCTCCTTTGTTCAGTTCATTGGTTTTTTTGGCCCTCTGATCGGTATCTTCCTGGGTTTCGATTCCATCAATCGAGAACGGGTTTCAAGGACCTTGAGCAAACTGCTCTCGCAGCCCATTTATCGGGATGCGGTGATCAATGCAAAATTTTTAGCCGGTGCGGCCGTCATCGCCATTGTGTTGGTGGCCATTGTCCTCATCATCTCGGGCCTTGGCATTCGATTGATCGGAGTCGTGCCAGGTTCGGAAGAGGTCTTGCGTCTTGCTATCTACCTTATCGCCAGCATCCTTTATATCTCTTTCTGGCTGGGGATATCGATCCTGTTTTCCGTGATCTTTCGGAGCACCGCTACCTCTGCTCTGGCCTCTTTAGCCGTGTGGATATTTTTCTCTTTCTTTATTAGCTTGGGGGCAGGTTTTCTGGCTGATGCAATGGCTCCGATCGGTCAAAGCGGCGCCGGGATGGATCCCACTTTGGTGGTCAAACATGAACAGGTCCAGAGGACGATCTCCCTCCTTTCCCCCATGACACTCTATAATGACGCCACCACAACCATTCTTGATCCGTTGAGAAAGACCACAAGGTCTTTGATTCTCATGGGGCCTTTGGAGAGACTTTCTTTGAGCCGTTTCCAGAGTCCACTTCCGCTTCTGCAGAGCCTCTTCATCGTGACCCCGCATCTGGTTTCCCTGGTGGCCATCACCTTTCTCTGCTTTGGAATTTGCTATCTCGTCTTTATGCGGCAGGAAATCAGAACGGTCTGAAATCGCATAGCGCAAAGAGCATGGAGCATCGAGTGTAAATCACCCCCACCTTTGTCCTCCCCCATCCCCGGCCTCGCTCCGCGAAGCGGGGCGGGCAAGGGGGAGGGAATTGTACGGGGGTTGTTGTTTCCCTCTCCCCTGGCGGGAGAGGGTGGGGGTGAGGGGGATTCATGCCCGTTTCCAGGCGAGAGATCTTTGGCTGGGCGATGTATGATTTCGCCAACTCTGCCTTTGCCGCCACCATTCTCGCCGTCATCTTCAATCAATATTTTGCAACCGTTGTAGCAGGAGGAGAGAGAGGAGTTGAATTTTTCGGATTTCGTCTCCACGGCGCCTCCTTCTTCACTTTTTCCGTGGCTCTCAGCATGGCCATCTCGGCATTGCTCTCTCCAATTTTAGGCGCCGTAGCGGATGCCTCGGCTTCGAAGAAGCGGTTTTTGATGGTTTTCTGTTATGCCGCTATTCTCTTCACTGGCCTCCTCTATTTCGTTCATGCGGGTAACTATTGGAGGGGTGCGGTCTTCTTCATCATCGCCAATATTGGTTTCGCTGGTGGAAATGTCTATTACAATGCCTTCCTTCCTGAAATTTCGACTGATCAAAACATTGGTCGGATTTCAGGTTTAGGGTGGGCGTTGGGATATATTGGGGGAGGAGCCCTTCTGGGGATCAACTTGATCATGCTGAAATACCCAGATTGGCTTGGATTCCCTGTTGGGTATTTTACGGTTCAGGATTGTTTCTTCTCTGTCGCTTTGTGGTGGCTGATTTTTTCCCTTCCCACTTTTCTGTTTTTAAGAGAGAGGGCAAAAAAGACCCTTCCGTCTTTTGGAAAAAGTTATTTCAGCGAGGCTTATCAACGTCTCCAACATACCTTTCGGCGAATTAAAACCTTCAGGGAATTGACGAAATTTCTAGTGGCCTACCTCATTTACAACGATGGAATCGAGACAGTCATCATCATGGCGTCGATCTTTGGGGCTGAAGTGTTGGGGATGGAGACGGGCGAGATCATTCTCTTCTTTTTGATGATCCAGGGAATCGCTTTTTTCGGTTCTCTCATTTTTGGATTTTTAGCAGATGCGATCGGGAATAAGAAGACAGTGATGATTTCTTTAGGAATCTGGTCTCTCATCGTCATTTGGGCATTTCAGTTGGGGATCATCTGGGATCCGAAGACCGAATACTGGATCTTAGGGGTTCTGGCAGGGATGGTGATGGGTGGAAGTCAGGCCGCCTCCCGTTCTCTTCAGGGAATCTTTACTCCTGATGCCAACAGCGCTGAGTTTTTTGGGTTCTTTGCCATCTCTGGGAAATTTGCTTCTGTTTTTGGACCACTGATCTACGGAATTCTGATTGCTATCACAAGAAGTGTCCAATCAGGTATTCTTTCTGTCCTCCTCTTTTTCATTGTTGGAATAGCCATCCTTTGGACCGTCAATGAAAAGAAAGGAATGGAAGAAAAACAGAAACCGGTCATATAAAAAGAGAGGGGTCAAGGGATCTAGGGTCCAAGGGGTCAAGTAGTGTTACTTTTTTGAAATAAACCCTTGAACCCAAGAACCCTGGGACCCTGGAACCCTTATTAGTATTTGAACCTAATCCTATATTTCGCCTTTGCTTCTTTGTCTTTAGCTACGGGTACTTCAAACCGAATCAAGTGAGCGCTAAGCTTCTCATAAGGATGGGTGTTTGAAAGCATCTCCCAATCGCCAGGAATGGGTTCTTCCACTAACACCTTAATATCTTCTTTTTGTGATTTCTTAGACTCACCTCAAACGCCACCTCATAAAGATTGTAGCCGAGATGTTTGTAGTCCATCTGCACTCTCTCTCCAACCACATCAAAGGCTTCTCCGATTTTAATCTTAAATTTTTCATCTTTTGGGGTGTGGTCGATTCGATCCTCTCCGATGAACTGGAGGCTTCCATCTTTGTCCTCTTTATAGACCCGGATCGTCCCTTTGGGAAGAGGAATTCCGAGGTTATTCTTTTTAGTGTTTTCCAGTTCAAGGAAGACCCCAATCTTTTGTTTATTCGACCTCTGGTCAACTCGGTAATAATAGTATTGGGGATAGCCTGAAAAGATAAAGAGTTTCTTAATGGGAACCTGATTGGCGTCGAGAAGGGACATCTGCTTGGTTTGATTATCTTTGATCGTGGTTCTTCGATCCAGGGTATAGAGATGATATTCGAAGAAGGATTCCTCCTTGAATTGTGGGCTGGCTGCCTCTTTCGCCGCGGCCATGGGCCTGGCATAATCCATTCTCATCTCTCCCTGAACCCGATGGATATCACCAGCCACTAATTTCAGCAGGGCATTCTGGTAAGTAGCGCCACTCCGATTATCAATCGTAACCCAACCGGTCAAATCGGTCATCGTATCCAATTTATTTAAGACTGCCACATAGTCGGCCTTCCAGTTAATTCCTGATGTAAGGTAAGAAGCTTCCAACTTTTGAGGTTTTGAAAGTTTGTTTTCCAGCATCCAGACCAATGTGGGTTGAGGGATAAGGTTTTCAGGGATTTTGGAGAGGAGGACCCGTCCGTAATGACCGATATGGATCTTGTCTCCGATTTGGAAGATATTCCCACCTTGAGTAGAGAGGAGAGTTGCCTCGACCATCTCCTCTTTTTTTGTTTCGGGGTTGAACGTAGCAAGCTGGACCTTCTGGCCCACAAACTTTTCAAGAAGTTTCTGAGGGCTGAGAAGATCGTATTCATAGTTCTGTTCCAAAACATTGAGGCTCGATCCATTGATCAAAGATTTGATGTGGACGGTTGTGGGGTCAATCTTTGCTGCCACATCCATGAATTTGAGTTCATGAATTCCGGGTTTAAATTCGATGATCCGGATATCCTTGACCAGTCCCACATTTGAATTGTAAATGGTCACGGCCACATCCTTTTGATCCTTGAGGGTGCTGGCCAGAGGTGCCGCAAACCCCACTTGAAGTGAAAATAGGAAGGAGACGAGAATGATTAAAACGATTAGCCTTTTCATTGGAAACCTCCTTTCCCTCGCCCTTATCTACCGCCAGGCAGGCTTCCCCTCTCCCCATAGGAGACTGTGTCACAATGTCATTCTGAGGCGTTAGCCGAAGAATCTCTGTTTTCTAACTTATTGACTCTATGAGATTCTTCACTTCGTTCAGAATGACAAACATGGCATTTCCCTCATTGTGACACAGTCTCCTATGGGGAGAGGGCTGGGGTGAGGGGTGCATTTGTTTTAGTATTAAAGACAACGGTAGAAGAGATTTGGTTCCAAAAAATATTTTTATTCACCATTAACTTCCCCCTTTTCTAAAGGGGAGGTGTGAAAAAATTAAAAATGGATAGAAAATGATTGACATAGCCATATAGCTATGATATACTCCTTTCAACATTTTTGAGAGGAGGCACTTTCCATGGGATACCTGATCAAAGTCCAGGTGATCGAACGGGCCAAAGGGCAGCGCCAGTTCTACTTGATT
>Ga0315282_10001839_pt1 | contig 39645 bp, 40 predicted proteins | sample YL17G07_20_MG_FD_203693 | JGI IMG/M metagenome (GOLD analysis project Ga0315282, IMG submission 203693) | Sediment microbial communities from Yellowstone Lake, YNP, Wyoming, USA - YL17G07_20 | ecosystem: Environmental > Aquatic > Freshwater > Lake > Sediment | place: USA: Wyoming | collected...
GGTCAAGCTGACCGCATATCACTTTTCGGGGACATGACCGGAAAATTCATGGGACACAATCCCTTTTCGAGAGAAAAGGGTTATGTCCCGAATTTTCCGGATCGTGTCCCTATCTTGAAAAGTGATATACGGTCAGGGGCTCAAGGATGGGGCTCTTATTATTGGCAATCATCCGGAAAAAAGATAAAATAGAATTGTCCATGAGAAATTGGCCGAGAATCTGTCTGCCGCTCCTCTTCTTATCTCTGGTCTCCGTTGCCCTCTCCCCTGCCATTCAGCCAAAAGTGGCCCAGCCGTCATGGAGCGTTAAAATGACCGTCGAGGTCCGCGGCGAATACAAAGTGGACACGCGTCAGGTCAAATACGCAGGCGCGTATGCCTTCGCCTTCCTCTGGACCGGGACCATGGAAAAAGACGACGAGGACTATCTTCTCGTCCACAACAGCTGCACGCTCACGAAATGGGAGATCGAGGAAAAAGCCGACTCGGCGGGCTCCCTCCATATTCTGACCGCCGATGAATTTCCCGACAGGCCCGAGCTCAAAGTCAATTACATCCTAAAAATGGAGGGCGGTCTTCATTTCAACTTCGCCGTCGAAGGCTTCGACGTCCCGAAGAACGTCTCTTCCGAAAGCTTCTATTTATGCTTTCCGGCCTCTCAGGAAAATAGGGCTCAATGGGCGGGAATCGACTACAACCTCTTCGTTAAGAAAGGTTCCAATAAAATCGCCATGGATGAAGCCCGAATTCAGCGTGGCTCCGCAGAAAAGATTTTCTCCTGGACATGGAGCCACCAAGCCTGGGTCCAAAAACAGGAACAAGTCGTTTTTCAATCCAACAACCACGAGGCCAAGGTCAAGATCGAAATCACGCCGCGCTGAACAAAATATACAGGTTCTCTTCCATTTTGTGTGGATTAAGGATGATCGGAGAAGGTCCGGGAACGGCCTGGCTCCCATCCAGGTTTTTAACGCCGTTCTCTCACCGTCCTTTTCGGCGCCGCGGTACTCGCCACCTCGGCCGGAGACGCTTTCCTTTTTCGGGGCCCCTCCTCGAGATTCCGAAAAAGCGCTGTCTCCCCGCCTTGTTCTCACGCTCGAGGATGGAACTTGTCGTAAACCCGCCGCAGCCTCTCGCGGCTGACATGGGTGTAGATCTGCGTCGTCGTGATCTGGCTGTGCCCCAGCATGAGTTGCACTGACCTTAGGTCCGCCCCCCCCTCCAAGAGATGCGTCGCGAAGGAATGGCGAAGGACATGGGGACTGATCTTCGCCGTCAGATGGGCTTGGCGGGCATACTGGCGGAACATCTTCCAAAAACCCTGCCGGGTGAACGGCCCGCCCCGCCGCGTTAAAAAAAGGGCCTCGACGGGCGCCCGCACGAATCGAGGCCGGGCTTCATCCAAATATTTTTGAACCGCTTCGATCGCGGCTTTGCCCAGCGGCACGATCCTTTCCTTGCCTCCCTTTCCACGGCAGAGCACGAAACTGTCTTTGAGATGAAGGTTGTCTTTTTCAAGCCCGATGAGCTCAGAGACCCGAAGCCCGGCCGCATACATGACTTCGAGCATGGCTCTGTCACGAACGCCCCGGATCTCGTCCCCGTCGGGCTGACGGATAAGCGCCTGGACTTCTTTGACCGTCAAATACTTGGGCAGGGAAAGCCAGGCCTTGGGCGAAGAGAGATGGACGGTCGGATTTTTCTTCGTCCGACCCTCGAGGATCAGATATTTATAAAAGGATTTCAGGGAGGAGATAAGCCGGGCGAGCGAGCGCGCCGCGAGTCCTCCCTGGCTCTGCTGATGGATGAACCGAACAACGTCCGCTTCGCGGGCTTTCTCCCAGGGCAGCTTTTCCTTGCTCAAAAATAAAAGATATTTGGCCAGATCGCGTCCGTAGGCCTGGACCGAATTGTCCGAAAGAGTTTTTTCCGCTCTGAGAAAAAGCTGAAAATGAGATAGGATGTCCTCGGAGGGAGGCTGGGGAGGCGTCATATGATGAAGGGATTGTTCACCCGCTCCTGGCCGACAGAGGTGAGCGGGCCGTGGCCGGGAAGGACGACGACATCATCGGGTAGGGTCATGATCTTTTCCCGGATGGACTGCTCGAGCTGTTTCTGCGAGCCGCCCGGCAGATCGGTCCGGCCCACGCCCTCGAGGAACAGCGTGTCGCCGGAGAGGATGAAACCGTCGCCCAGCAAGCTGACGCTCCCCGGCGAATGGCCCGGCGTGTGGAGAACCCGGAGGATGGAGTTTCCAATTTTGATCTCCTCGCCGTCGCTCAGGAAATGGTCGGCGGGCGGGGAATCCTTAGCTCCCAGGAACAGGCTGAGCTCGAGCTGGGCTTTGCCCAGCATCGGATTGTCCGCGGCATGAATATAAAGAGGGATGCCGAAGTGGTCCTTGATGTCCCGGTTGGCGCCGACATGGTCCACGTGCCCATGGGTGTTGATGATGACGATCGGCTTCAGCTCTTCTTCGGCGATTTCAGGGAAGATCCGCTCCGGCTCGGCGCCGGGATCGACAACCGCACAGGCGCGCGTCTCCTCACAGAAGACGAGATAGCAGTTGGTATCGAGAGCCCCGACGATGATGATTTTATACTTCATCTCTCTTCCCTAGGATTATCTTAATTCCATATATCGAATTTAGTCAAGCCTGCCCATTTCTGACCGTTTATCACTTTTCAAGATAGGGGGACACGATCCGGAAAATTCGGGACATAACCCTTTTCTCTCGAAAAGGGATTGTGTCCCATGAATTTTCCGGTCATGTCCCCGAAAAGTGATATACGGTCAGTGTCAATCCCGTCTTTTTCTGGTATAATCGGCGCAATGACGACAGGAAATGAAAGAAATCATTCCCTTTCCACTGAAGCCAAAGAAATCCTGACCCCCCAGGAAGAACGGTTCGAGCATTGGAGAAAAACAATCGGTCTGATCCTGGGTCCGTGCGCAGCCATTCTTTTCAATCTCCTTTCCATGCCGTCCCTCAGCCGCCAGGCTCACACCCTGGCCGCCATCATCGCCTGGGTCGTCGTCTGGTGGATCACCGAGCCCATCCCGCTGTCCATGACCGCGGTGCTGGGCGCCGTTCTCTGCGTCGTGTTCAACGTGACTACGGTCAAATCGGCTTTTGCCGCCTTTGCCGATCCCATGATCTTTCTTTTTATGGGAAGCTTCATCCTGGCCGAGGCCATGGCCGTCCATCGTCTGGACAAGCGCTTCGCCTACGGCATCATGTCCATCCGCTGGGTCGGAAACCGTTCGGGCCGCATCCTCTTCGTTTTCGGCTCCATCTGCGCCTTTATTTCCATGTGGATCAGCAACACGGCCACGACGGCCATGATGTTTCCCATCGGTCTCGGCATCGTCACGACCATGGCCGACATCACGGCCAGAAAAACGGGACGGCCGGTCGATCCCAAGAAGCTCCGTTTCGGCACGGCCATGATGCTCATGGCCGCATATTCCTCCTCGGCCGGAGGCATCGGCACGCCCGTCGGCACTCCCCCCAACCTGATCGGCATCGCCATGATCGAGAAATTCACCAAAACCAAGATTCCGTTCTTCCAATGGATGCTTTTTGCCGTTCCCCTGCTCATGGTCATGTATGTGATTCTCTTCTTCCTGCTGTACGGCCTTCATAAACCCGAAGTCAGGGAGATTGAGGGGAGCTCGGAGTTCGTCAAATCCGAACTGAGGAAACTGGGAACGTGGACCCGAGGTCAGAAGAATGCCTTATTGGCTTTTTGTGCGGCCGTTGTCCTGTGGATGACACCTGGATTTCTCGCTCTGATCTGGGGAGCTCAATCGGCTCCGGTCAAGTTTTATAATTCCCGGTTTCCGGAAGCGGTCGCAGCCCTTGTCGCCGCCCTTCTTCTCTTCATCCTGCCCGTCAACTGGAAAAAAAGAGAATTCACCATCTCCTGGAGACAGGCGGTGAAGATCGACTGGGGCACGCTGCTCTTGTTCGGCGGCGGCATCACTCTCGGCGAACTCATGTTTCAAACCAATCTGGCCGATGCTGTCGGCAAGGGCCTGCTCCATTTAAGCGGCGCCACATCCATGTGGGGCATCACCTTGGCCGCGATCTTTATCGCCATCATCGTCAGTGAAACGACATCCAACACGGCATCGGCCAACATGGTCGTCCCGGTCATCATTTCGCTCGCCGCGGCCGCCGGCGTCAATCCCGTTCCGCCGGCCATCGGGGCCACCTTGGGGGCCAGCTGGGGATTCATGCTGCCCGTCTCGACGCCACCGAATGCGATCGTCTACGGATCGGGCATGGTCCCGATCACGAAGATGTTGCGGGCGGGAGTGCTTTTCGACATTCTGGGCGGCCTGATCCTGTGGCTTGGCTTGAGGCTGCTCCTCCCCCTAGTCGGCTTAGCTTAAGATTGGGTACACATACGGGATAAGGACCTAAGTCGATAGTGGTTGTCATCCCGAGGAGCATAGCGACGCGGGGATCTCTAAAGAAGATTATTATCCTGGAGATCGCCACGCCATCTTCGATGGCTCGCGATGACAAGGTAGATGGCCACGCATCCAAGGGATGCTCGCAGTGACTCGAGGCTCAACAGCTTATCATTTTTATAGGAAATTTTGGGCCTAAGAGCCTTTACGGACGCGGGGAATTGGCCTATGATATTGGGTTGAAATCGTCTCATGAATTTTGGAGGATTGTGTGGCAATCATACTCGACGGCAAAAGCCTAACGGTCGAAAAGCTTACCCAGATCGCTCGTCACAATGAGAAGGTTGAGCTCCATCCGGAATCCCTGCTAAAAATCAAGCAGTGCCGGGCTATGCTCGAAGACAAGATCAAGGCCCGCGAGATCATGTACGGCGTCAACACGGGCATCGGCGAATTCTCCGAAGTCGTCCTTACGGACGAGCAGGTCAAAGACTTTCAGAAGTATCTCATCTACAACCATGCGGCCGGCATCGGAGATCCGGCGCCGGTCGAGCACGTCCGCGGGGCCATGGCCAGCCGGATCAACGTCCAGGCCAAAGGTCGTTCCGGCTGCCGGCCCGAGATCACGCTGACCCTTGTCGAAATGCTCAACAAGGGCGTCACCCCCGTCGTCTGCGCCAAAGGGTCCGTGGGGGCCTGCGGCGATTTAGCCCCGATGTCTCAAATCGCCCTGCTCCTGATGGGCGAAGGCGAAGCGTTTTATCAAGGCGAACGCCTTCCGGGGCGAGTTGCCATGGAGCGCGCCGGCATTCCGATCCCGGGACTTCAAGCCCGCGACGGACTGGCCTCGATCAACGGCTCCAACTTGACCACGGCCATCAGCGCCCTGGAGCTCTACGACGCGAACCGCTGGCTGAAACAGGCCGAGATCGCCTGCGCCATGTCGCTTGAAGCCCTGATCGCCAACCTCAAGCCGTATGACGTCCGCCTTCATCAAGAACGCGGTTTTCCGGGCGCCATCCGCTCAGCTCAGGCCATCATGAAGTGCATCCACGGAAGCGACTTGGTCGGCGGAAAAATAAAAACGAAGGTCCAGGATGCCTACTCGATGCGCTCGACGCCGCAAGTCATCGGCGCCGCTCACGACGCCGTGGCCTACGCCCGCCGGCAGGTCGAGATCGAGCTCAACGCCGCCGCCGACAATCCGATCTTCCTCGCCGAGCATAAACTGACCTTGACCGGCGCCAATTTCCAGGGCTCGCCCGTGTCGCTGCCCATGGACATGGTGGGCGCCGCCGTGACGATGGTCTGTGTCCTGAGCGAACGCCGTCTCAACCGTCTGACCAATCCGGCCTTGAGTGTCGGGCTGCCGGCCTTTTTGACGAAAGGGGCCGGCATGTTTTCGGGCATGATGCTCAGTCAGTACACGGCCGACACGCTCATCGTGGAGCAAAGGATTTTATCCGCACCGGCCTCGACGATGTCCATTCCGGCGGCCGCCGATCAGGAGGACTTCGTTTCCATGGGGATGAACACGGCCCTCAAAAACCTCCAGATTTTGGACAACGCCTACGGCATCCTCGGCATCGAATTCATGGCCGCGGCCCAGGCGCTCGATTTCCGCGAATTCACGCCGGGCGCGGGCGTCCGGGCGGCGCGGAAAGTGATCCGGAAGCATGTCGCCCACCTCGACGAAGACCGGCCGCTCTACGTCGACCACAATAAGATGAAAGCGCTCGTGAAGTCGGGCGACATCCTAGAGGAAGTGGAAAAGGCCATCGGCAGCCTGGAATAAAACGATCCCCTCCCGCCCCCCTTTAATCAAGGGGAGGCAGGACGATGAGCGGCGATATATTGCTACGGAGAGCACAAAATAGGTGTCATTCTGAGCGAAGCGAAGAATCTCATTTTTATTACGGCCATGAGATGTTTCGCTGCGCTCAACATGACAGGGATATAACCCATTATCTGCTCTTGTTAATAACTTTGTCCCTCGATAAGAGTCAGGGGAGGATGAAATGAGTAAGAAAAAAATAAAAATCAATCTTCGGTTTCTCTTGATTATTTCAGCCCTCCTTATCGCGCTCCCTCTCCTCCGCGCACAACAACGGGACTCTTGGCTCAAGACAGAGCGCCAGGGAACCGGCTTCGCCTACGAGCACATCACGGTCACAAGGCTTCCGGATGGAAACATCCGCTATGATTACGACCAGCACCTCAAGACCGACGTGGCCGGGCTCAATCCCCAGGACATTACGGTCAAGGGCGTGTATCTTGTCACCCCCGATTTGAGACCTCTGTCCATCGACCTTCAAACAAAGTTTCAAGTCAAAGAAAAATCCGTCAAGGGGACATGCGAAAATAACAGCCTGGCCTTAACCATTACGGACAGAGAAGGTCAAATCGAGAAACGGGAGATTCCGGCCGAAGATGTCTATTTCGACGTTGCCTTGGCGGACCTGGTCTTCCGGAATGCCGGCCAGAAGAATTTCAACCTCAAATTTTTCAATCCGCTCGACATCAAAATTGACCAAGCGAAAGTGACAATAACGCGGGCGGATAAAAACGGCGTGGAAGCCACGGTCAAGAACTCGAGCACGACCAAATTCCGTTTTGATCAAAATGGACAGGTCAAAGAAATAATTTATGTCGAGCTCAAGGGCCGGGCCTATCCGACGGACGCCAAGGACGCCCAGAACATCACCTACCTCAACACCGCCGACAGTATCTCCTTAATGGTCAAGAGCCAAAAATCTTTCCCCAATGTCTTCAAAGTGAGCCGGGCTCGGATCCAAGTCCAATGGGAGAAAATCCCCTTCGAGGAATTCAGGTTCGAGGACAACCGGCAGAAAGCGGCCGAGCGCAAGGAATCCGGAGGCAAGTCCGAAGTCATTCTGGAGATGACGAAACCGTCTCCTCCTTCGAGTTCGATCCAGGCTCCCCTTACGGATCCCCAATGGATTTCTTATCTGGCCGAGGAAGATTACATCAAGCCCCGCGATCCGGCCATCCAAAAACAAGCCGCGGCCATCGTCGGCGACGAAAAAAACGTCGTCGTCAATGTCCAAAAAATCCTCAGGTGGGTCAATGCCAACGTGATGACCGATTTTATTGCGGAAACGCTCACCGGTCCCGAGGTCCTTCAAAAAAGACGGGGTAAATGCTCGGAATACGCTGTTCTTTTCGCCTCCCTGGCCCGGGCTGCGGGCATCCCGACCCGAATCGCCCTGGGCGAGGCCTACAGCAGCGGCACCTGGATAGGCCACATGTGGGATGAGGTCTGGCTTGGAGAATGGACGGCAGTGGACGCCGGTGCCGGCATCTTTGTCGGGGGGCCCTCTCATCTTAAATTCATCGACAGCCCCACGGTCATGGGAACACAGGGGCTCCGCTGGAAGCTCACGGATAATCTTAAGATTGAGATCCTCGATTTCGAGGAAGAGACCGGGACATCCGGACTCGCGACGGGGATCTCCGGGCTGACCTATTCCAATAAAAATTTCTCCTGTAAAATTTCGGCTCCGGACGAATCCTGGACGCTCAAAGAAGAATCCAAAAGCGACGTTGTGACGCTTCGAATGAATTCTAAAGAAGCCGAGTTCGCCCTGGTCATTTTTGCCGTCCCGCCGGGGACGTCTCCACAAACGATCCTCCAGGTACGGTTGAACGCTATCGGCAAAATGGTCAAGGATTTCAAACTCCTCGAAGAAAGCGAGGGCGAAATCGCCGGCCGGAAAGCGCCGCTCCTCATCTTCTCCCAAAGCGAAAAAAGCGGGGCAACAATCGTCAGCCAGAACGCCCTGCTCATCGACGCGGCCAACGGCTATTTATTCGCTTTCATCACGGACCGGGACCGTTTTGAACAACTCCGGCCCCAGTTTCGCAGGATTCTGGATACGTTCGAGATCATCAAATAAAAGGAGAGAGGTCTCAAACATCAATATTCTAGAGGGCTAGGTTTAACCCCGGTTTTTTGTTATAATTTTTTTGATGGATGCCTTTCTTGCCGCGGAAGCTCTTCAAGCGCTCAACGCTCTGAACATCATTTCGCCTTCGAAAAAGCTCGCGGGTTTCCTGATCGGACACAAGCGAGGCCGCCGCTTCTTCGTCGAAAAGGTCTTGCCCGCGCCCGCCGGATTTTGGCCGACGCTTGAGGACTTTGCCCGTCTCGATAAGCTTTTTGAGGGGAAGATCATCGGCCTCTTCGCCTTCGGGGACGCCGCAAAATTGAAACAGCATCTCTTCCAGCCGTTCGCCTGCGGCAGGCTTTTCCTGGAAGTCCGCACCCGGGAGGGCCGCGGCCTGCGATTCAAAGCCCGTCGCCTCGATTTTGAAGGCCGGTTCTATCTCGAGCCGGTCGAACTCCGGCTGGAGAAGTAAAGCCGCCATGAGCGATTTTTTGAACGACGACCAAAAGAAATTCCTTCTCGGCCTGGCGCGGGAAGCCGTCACGGCCAAGATCCAAACGGACCGGACCATCCAGGCCGAAACCAAAGACGCGGCGCTCCTGGCTAAGCGCGGCGTTTTCGTCACTCTGAAAGTCGATGGCGAGCTGCGCGGCTGCATCGGCTATCCCCTTCCCCACAAGCCCCTGGCCAAGTCCGTCATCGAAATGGCCATCGCGGCCTCCACCCAGGACTATCGCTTCGAGTCATTGACGGAATCTGACCTCGGGCATCTGGATATCGAGATCTCCGTGCTGACGCTTCCGCGGCCCGTCACAGACATCCACGAGGTCGTCGTCGGAAAACACGGGATCATCATTTCCAAAGGCTCTCATAAAGGGCTCCTGCTGCCCCAGGTCCCGCTCGAGTACAATTGGGACCTGGAGACATATCTGGCACACGGCTGCTTGAAGGCCGGCCTGGCCGAGAACGAATGGAAGGAAGGGGTCACGATCGAAATCTTCGAGGCCCAGGTTTTTTCGGAATGAAGCCAAGGAGGATCCCATGACAAACACCAAGCGGCCGGGAATTTTTCTCGTTCTCATCTTGTTCGCCCTGGCGCCAAGGCCATTGAAGCCCGATTTTCAAAATAAAATTTCCGCCGGCCTCCTGGGGGCCATGGCCGAAGCGCAGGCAACCGGAGGCAAGTTACATGTCTGGGTCTATTTCCGCGACAAGGGCGAGCGGGGAGGAGCCGGGCTCCAAGGGGCCCTCGCCGAGGCGCGCCAAAGTCTCGGGATTCGGTGCCAATGGCGGCGGTCGAAGGTCCGGCCGGCAACCAACCTCGTCGATTATGAAGACCTGCCGCTTTCTCCGTCCTACGCGGAACAAGTCCGGACGCGTGTCCCCAAAGTCAGAGCCGTTTCCCGCTGGCTCAACGCCCTGAGTGTCGAAGCCGGGCCCGACGAGGTCCGGGCCTTGGCCGAGCTCGATTGCGTGGCTTGCCTTGATGTTGTCCGGAGTTTTAAAAGAGGAGAAAACGAGGTCTCGCTCGAGCCGGCCGAGAGGGAAGCGTCCGCTTCGTCCAGCCCTATTTACGGGGCGGCCTACGCCCAGCTCAATCAGATCAATGTCCTGCCTCTTCATCGGCAGGGATTGAGCGGCCGCGGCGTGCTGGTCTGCCTGCTCGATGTCGGCTTCAGAAAAAGCCACGAGGTTTTCCGTCTGGCGCATCTCGTCGCAGAGCACGATTTTGTCTTCAACGACAACGACGTCCAGCGGAATTCGGCCGACCCGAATGACTATTCGGACAGCCACGGCACGGCCACCTGGTCGCTCCTGGGAGGCTTCAAATTCGGGCAGATGGCCGGGCCCGCTTTCGGCGCCGATATCATCCTGGGTAAAACGGAAGACGACCGCTCCGAAACCCCCATCGAAGAGGACTTCTGGGCGGCCGGGATCGAATGGGCCGAATCGCTCGGCGCGGAAGTCGTTTCTTCGTCCCTGGGCTATACGGATTGGTATGCGTTCAAGGACATGGATGGAAAAACGGCAGTCACGACCAAGGCCGCCAACCGCGCCACAAGCCTCGGCGTCGTCGTGGTCAATGCCGCCGGAAACGAGCGGGAGAACTCCTGGGGCCATATCATCGCCCCCGCCGACGGCCTTGACGTCATCGCGGTCGGAGCCGTGAACTCGTCGAATGCGATCGCAAGCTTCAGTTCACCCGGGCCGACCTACGACGGCCGCATCAAGCCGGAAGTCTGCGCCCAGGGAGTGTCCGACTGGATCGCGCAGAACCGGAACGACGGGAGCGATTACTACACGAGAGGCTCGGGGACATCCTTCGCCACCCCGCTCATCGCGGGAGTTACAGCCCTCCTTTTAGAGGCGCACCGCGATTGGACGCCCCGCCAGGTCCGCGCCGCCTTGATGAACACCGCGGGAAACGCCTCTTCGCCGAACAACGACTTCGGCTGGGGAATCGTCAATGCGGCCGCGGCCGCGAATGACTCCCCGGCTTCACAAATCCGCGAGATAAGAATTCCGCGTCTCTTCCTATTATATTAATTTTCTTTATTTCAATTTCTTCTTGGCTTGGGCCATTTATCGTTGGCGTTGATGGCGATCGCCTTACGGGCGTAGATCTCCGCGTCCCTGTAATATTTTTTCTGCTTTTCCTCGTAACCTTTTTCCTTGGTATCGACCAGGTCGCCGACGTCAACGAGCGACCGGCAGGCCTTCCACTGGGCTTCGGGGCCAGAGAGTCTTCGTTCATGAGCGAATGCCGAGGCGGGGTTAACGTCGAGTTTTTTTAATGAATAATTCCCAGTGTTTCCGATAGCGCCGGAACGCTTCGCGCCCTTGGTTCGTCAGGCGACAAATCGTCAAGGGGATTTTTCCTTTGTACGTCTTTTCAATTTCAATGTAGCCGCTATCTTGAAGTTTCGATATATGAGACGAAAGGTTCCCCTTGGTCAGGCCGGTTTCGCGTTGAAGATATAGAAAATCGGCAGCTTCAACCACGTTCAGGACTGTGACGATGATCAGTCGGGCCGGCTCGTGAATCAAACGATCGATATCTTCGATGCCCAAGAAACCTGAAGGCATCAATCGCCCTCCCTGGGGAGCGGATGACGGCGTACGTAGCGGCGCGAGGACAACCAGCCTATAGCCAATAGGCTAACTCCGACGCAACCCAGAAACGCGGATATGGATTGCATATGGCTTAGCGCGGCAAAAGAAAATACAAGGCCAATCGTCAGGGAAAATACCCCGAGAATGGCAAACCTGACAAGGCCGGAACGGAATGAGATCAAACACAAAATGAGGGCAAGGGCGAGCCCAAAATAGGTCGGGAGGGAATAGAAATCGGGAACGAGGACAGGGGATACGATTTTTATCAGCCCCCCTATAAGGGCGACGATTCCCCCCGCCAAGGCTCCCCGAATCCCGGCCTTGAGCCGCTTTTGCTTCTGATCTTGAAATGAAACATACCCCGTTCGGGGATACGTTATCTTCGCCTTGAGAGAGCGAATCATTTTTTTTATGAGGAAAAGGCTGAGAAGAAATACTGACAGATAGCCGAACGGAAGTGCCAACCGATATCTAGAATTTTCAGGAACCAGGGAATATCCGAGAAAAAACAAACCGATGAATAGCGAAACTACGCCGAAGACGATTTCAAATATCCCGTCCTCAAACGCATGACGGAAAACTCTCCGTTTGATGTCTCCAGGCATCTTAATTCTCCCAAATGCTAGTTTGCATTACAAACAAGTCCGCATTATAGATTACTGGGCGGCAAATGTCAAATGTTTTTATCGGAGCCCCCGTTTACGGACAAACTCGGAAATATTCGCATTGCCTTGACCGACCTCCTCAATCGCTTGACAAAGGTGGGGGGTGCTGGCGGTTGAATATTGATTTCTAGATATAATTTCAGGACATCCTGAGCAAATCATCTCGGGGAAAGCGGGAGCGGCGACGGGCGGGTAATCATCTATTTCTAGACGAGGATTCTGAACAGCCTAGGAGGAGGAGGAGAGGGGAAGGGGAAGCGGCGCCAGCGGCTGAATAATGATTCTATGAAAATAAAATAACTACGTTGGTATCTTCATAAAGAGTAAGCTTTAAATAAGATCTTTTAGCGATAAAAAACGTCTCTCTAAGCACAGAGACGATTCATGCCAACTAATAGGCAGTATACTCCTGGCCTTATTCAGAATACGGAAAAACCGGGATTTGGATTTTCAGCGGCCGGGCCTCTTCTACTTCAGAGCCGCCAGAGCCTTCGACGCTTCGGGATAATTCGGCCGCAGTTCGAGCGCCTTTTTATAGGCCGCGGCGGCCTTATCGTTCAACCCCTTGTTCTTTAAGGCCTCGCCGAGATAGTAATAGGCCTCGGGCGACGGAGCTTTGGCGATGGTTGCCTCTAAATCCATGATGGCACCGTCCACGTTCCCGCCGAACCCGGGGGGAGCTTGAAGCCGAACCATTGCTCGTCCGAAATGACCGTCCGCGTTTTGGGGATCTAGCTTCAGGGCCATTTCGTATTCCTGGCTCGCTCCCATTCCATATTTGATCATATTGGCGGGATTCCCCTGGGCCAGGTTCCCCATTGCGTGGCCTTTCCAGGCATGTAGATCGGCGTTGTTGGGGTCTTTGGCGAGGAGACCATCGGCCATCTCCAAAGCCTCAGCGTATTTCTTCTCGTTGAACAGCTTCTTCACCCGCTCCAGGGAGGCGTTGGCCGGAAGCCCAGCTGGCGTTGCCCCAGCTGTGGGCGCGGCTGCAGGCGGTTTGGGCCCCATGATATTGGGCAGTAATTTCAGGAGGACCGGAAGCATCTCTAGGATAAACGAAGGCTTTTTCTCCTCCTCCGGGAAGAGCTCTACCCTCACGTTTTCGCCTTCGATGATTAGGACGCCTTGGGGAATGGCTTTGCCGCTCATGCCGCCGCCATAGGCCATCATGGCCCCGCCGCCGCCCAGGCCGAAGGTGAGCTTGGCGAATGGGATGATCGTCGTCGTTCCGACCGTAATGGGATCCCCGATCACGGCCCCGGATTTCAATTGCGAAACTAGTTTGTCGAAATTCGCCAAGGGCTGTTCGAGCGGGGTAGAGGACTGGGCTTTCACGAACGAAGCTAAGGCGAGGATCGTCCCGAGTATAACCATAAAGGATTTTTTCATGTTCATGGTCCGTTCCTCAATTCCTGGGAATTTTGCCGACGGTGATGAACTTCGTCCCCGCTTTGGTGACTACGACGAAGCCCAACGGCCTGATCTCTCCGCTCATATAGAAGCCCTTGCCGCCCATCTCCAGGTTCTGGGGTGCGCCGCCGCCTCCGCCACCGAAGCCGATATCGATCATCAGGATCGGGATGATCGTCAAATTTCCGACTTTCTTCGGTTCGCCGACGATAGTCTTCACCTGAAGACTGTTGTTAAGCCGCAGGGCCATCGCCTCGGCGAGTTGATCCATGGGCAAGGGGCCTTTTGGGGGTGGCGGCGATTTCTTATCGGGCGGATTTTGGGCGAACGCCGTCGAGAGAATGAAAAAGCCTAGTACTAAGACAACAAGAATGGTTTTTCTCAAGTTTGTACCTCCTTTGTCAATATATTATACGAAAATAAGAGGAAACGGATTTACTATGAGGGATAAGACTTTCCTTTTTTTTTGGAGAAGCATTTTCTCTCCCGTTAAGCTCGGAATCGATGTCCCCCATCACGAAAAAATGATAATCCCGGACGCGGATTGAGTCAAGAATAAAAAATTTCCCACGAAAGAGGCCAGCGGGCCGGCTCGATATATCAGTGATGAAGACGACGACCTTAATCGTCCCTTAGATCAAGAAATGGGCCAGCCGAATTTTGAATCAGAAGCCCAGCGGCGGGTGCTTGGGCGCTCTCTACTTCAATTGAATTTTCGAAAAATTTTAACCCCGCCCGAGGCTTCGCCGGCCACGTACAAGCCCGCGATGACGATATTCTCCGGATGGAAAAATATCTTGACAATATACGCCATTGGCGTATATTGGGGATGTGGTATTTATCGAGACTTCCATCTTCACGAGGGAGATTAGGGATCTGCTGCCGGACGAGGAGTATCGGAGGCTCCAGATAGCGCTCATGCTTAGACCGGACGCCGGAGATCTCATTCAGAGTAGCGGAGGCCTCCGGAAGATTCGATGGGGGCATGTCGGGACAAGGGAAATGGGGAGCGCTGCGCATGATCTATTATTGGGATAAACCCGACACGATCTTCATGCTGCTGCCTTTCCGTAAGAGCAAACAAGAAGATCTAACACCCGAGCAACTCAAGCTGCTTCGGGCTTTGATAAAGGAGTGGCTGTCATGAAGAAAGCGGATTTTTCGAAACTCGTGGCCAGCATTAAGGAAGCCGGCGAGATCAAGGCAGGCCGCAAAGCGCCAAGCCGGGTTTACGAAATCAAGCCGCCGGAGATTCGGATGGTTCGCGAGAGGCTGAACGCCTCTCAGAATGAGTTCGCATTATTGATCGGGGTCAGCACCCGGACTCTCCAGAACTGGGAACAGGGAAGGCGCCGGCCAGAAGGGCCGGCGAAAGCACTTCTCAGGGTTGCCGCTCGAAATCCCAAAGCGGTGCTTGACGCTTTACATACCGATTAGGACGATTGATAGAAAGGGGCGTTACCGGAGCGTGCCTTCGTAGTGGGCGGTGAACTGACGGTACATGGCCGGAAAGTTCTTGTTGATGTATCCTTCGCCCTGGATGATCTCGATCAGCGGGGAGTCGAGCCACTATTTCATCAAACTCCTATTTCTGTAATTTTTTCAGGAACAATATCTTTTATTTCTTGGATCATAGCAGGTTTATCATTCGGGCCGGCTCGACATACCGGACGACCACAAATGCGTCAAAAAGACGATAGGCCCCCATCCCCTATCAAAACCACTCATCCTAAAAATACTCCTGCCGCTCTTCGGCCGCCATCAAGGCGACCTGCTCGAAGACCCGCGACGGTGGCGGCTTCTCGGCCACGAATGTCAGCTGGAGATGGTCGATGATGCGGTCCACCACGGCATAATCAGTGATGAAGCCAACGACCTTAATCGTCCCTTAGATCAAGAAATGGGCCAGCCGAATTTTGAATCAGAAGCCCAGCGGCGGGTGCTTGGGGCGCTCTCTATTTCAATTTCTTCTTGGCTTGGGCCATTTCCAGTTTCGCTTCTTCCTTATAGGCATTGTCTTTGGCCAGGGAAATTTTCAAATCCAAGCACTTCTGGAACTCCTGAATGGCGAGGTCATATTTTTCAAGGGAGATATAAGTCCGGCCGAGCTCGAGGTGATGGTTGATGTAATCGGGTTTCATCTCGACGGCTTTCTTTAAAGCCTTTTCCGATTCTTCAAAAGATCCTTTAGGAATCCCGCCGTAGAAAATGCTTCCCAGAAGACGCTTGGCTCCGCCGATCTCCGCCATCCGGCGGTGCCACCGGCCCAAGGCATGATAGGCCAGATCGTTGTTCGAATCGAGCTCGATGGCTTTCTCGATCGCCGTTTTTATCTCTTTGGACATCTGGACCTGCTCTTTTTTCCCGAGCATAAGGGCATACTTCCCCAGCGCCGCCGAAAGATAAAAATGGCCCCAGGTATCGTTGGCGTTAATGGCGATCGCCTTACGGGCATAGATCTCCGCGTCCCTGTAATATTTTTTCTGCTTTTCCTCGTAGCCTTTTTCCTTGGTATCGACCAGGTCGCCGACGTCAACGAGCGACCGGCAGGCCTTCCACTGGGCCTCGTAGTTCTTCGGATCCGCTTGAACGGCGGCCAGGTATTCCTCGAGCGCTTTCTGGTCGTTGAGCTGGGCGTAATACTCATCGCCCTTCTTAAGGTGCTCGTCGGCCGTCTGGGCGAAGGCGAACATCGCCGCGCCGACGAGCAGGATAAACAGCCCGATGACAAACGCATTCCGCTTCTTCATGTTTCCCTCCAAATGACTAAGATTGCTACGTTTTATAAATTTTCCCGAGAAAAGTCAAGAAGAATACTTTAAACCCGGCCCCAATTTCTGCGTATAATAGGGATGTAGAGCTTAAGGAGGTCAACTCAATGCAAGATCACGTGAAAATCATCGGCATCCTCTGGATCGTCTTCGGCTGTTTCAGTCTGATGGGGGCTCTGGTGCTTTATCTCATCTTATTCGGCGTGTCGTTTATCCCGGATATGGGAGCCGAAGCGTCCGATGTCTTGAGGATCGCGGGAATCGTCGTCGGCGGCTTTCTGGCCCTCCTCGGCATTCCCAAGATCATCGGCGGGATCGGACTCCTTCAGGGACACGAATGGGCGCGGATCCTGGTCCTGGTGGTTTCTTTCCTGAGCTTGCTCAACATCCCCCTCGGAACCGCCCTGGGGGTTTATTCCATCGTCATTTTGCTCAAGAAAGAGACCGCGCTCCTCTTTCAAAAGCCGGCTGGAACCTAAGCCTCTCTATTTTTTGGGCAAGGACTTGGTGAAATAGCCGTCCACGGTCGTATCGAAGTCGATCATAATCCGTTCAACACGCCGTCTTTCGTTCTCCATCTCCTCGCCATTCAAATCCCGCGGAATCTCGATTGGCGCTCCGTAAGCGGCCACGATCCGGGAGAAGGGATAGAAGATGAGCATCCGGTCCCAGCTCCGCAAATTCTTCTTCTTCGACGTCGAAAAGGAGAAGGGCACCAGAACGGCGCCGGTTTCTGCCGCCAGCTTGATGCACCCCATTTTGAGCTCTAGGTCGGGGCCGCGCGGGCCGTCGGGGACGATGAGGACCTCGCCGCCGGCTTCAAGCTCCTTCCTCATCTGGAGCCACGCGCTTTTCATGAAATGCGTGCCCGAGCCGCGGAGAAGCTTGTATCCCCAGCCGTCCATAATCCTGGCGGCAATTTCCCCGTCCTCGGAGGGGCTGACCAGCGGCATGATGTTCCGGCCTCGAAAAAAATAGGGCACGATAAAGATCTTCCGGTGCCAGACCAAGAGGATAACACCCTTGCCCGCGTCCCTCGATTTTCGGTAGGCGTCCTCTCCTAAAACTTTCAGGCGGGTGGATTTGGCCCAGAGCCAGACGACGGCCTTGCCAAGGGCATCGAGGCTCAGCCGGCGCAGGCGTTCTTTGAAGCTCATCGCTAAAATCATATCCGAAAACAGAACGGCGGTAAACTCTCAAAGCTTCCGGAGACGCTTACCGAATTTTTTCGAGCGCCAGCCCTGCCCCGAATCCGAATAAACTGAGCGTCAGACCGTACGGGACGGAAGCCGGCCAGACGGGAAGGCGCAGGGGGAGGACGTTCATCGCTCCTAAAAAGCTCAAAACGGAAAATCCGCCGCCGAGACAAAGGCTCAGCAGGCCGGCAAGGGGGAGGCGTTTCTTGGAAAAAATCATGGCTATACCGGGGACAAAAAACCCTTCAGCCAGGATCTCGGAGGACAAGCCGATGGTCTTGAGGATGCTCTGGAACCGGGTCGCGATCAAAAAGGCCAAACCGGCCACGACCAGCGTCGCCAAGCGGCCGGCCAGGACAGGTCTCATCCGAGAGGCGGGGAAGATCTGGAGACAGACATCCTTGGTCAAAGAAAGCGCTCCCGTGTTGATCGCCGTGTCCATGGTTGAAAGGATGGCGGCCAGGACTGCGACAAAAAGGAGTCCGCCCAAAAGGAGGCCGACTTTGGAGGCGATGATTTCCGAAACAAGCGGGCCGGAAAGGGTCTCGCCGGAAAATAGAGCAAGAGAAAAAATCCCGATCAAAACCACAAGCCCATAGAGCAGGAAAAGCATCGCGGCCGTGGCGAACAAGGCTCGTCTTGCAGCCCGAACCGTGCGCGCGGCCTGGATCCGCTGCAAGGCGATAGGCGAAATCGTCCAGGCCAGGGTGAAGGAAAAAGCGATGAGGGCGTTTTCTTTGATGTTGTGAAGGAAATGGAAATAGCCGCTCTTGCCGGATTGTGAGGCCAGGCGCAAGATTTCCTGCCCCGACGTGCGGCCGGCTAAAAAGATGACGAGCCCGGCCACGCCGGCGGCCAGGAGGCTGAATTGAACGACATCGGTGAAAACAACCGAGCGGAGTCCGCCGCTCATCGAATAGAGGAGAACCACCGCCGTCCCGAGGGCCAGGCTGGCGACATAGGAGAATCCCAGAAACGTTTTCAGAAACTGCCCCAGGGCCACCATCTGAGAAGCCGCGAGCACGACCATGTACCAGATGATGAGCACTGAGGAGAGGTGGCGGACGAGCCGGCCATAGCGAAGCTCGACGAGGTCGGGGATGGTCATGATCCGCAGCCGATGCAGAGGCCCGGCAAGAAAAAAAGCCAGAACGAGGACCGTAGCCACGGCGGGCAGGCCCACGATCCAGAAGGCGCTGATACCCGTCTTCAGCGCTTCGTCCGTGGAGACGAGAATGGACGTCGCCCCGAACCAGGCGGCCGTGAGCGAGAGAAAGATGAGGCGGCCGGACAGGTTCCGGGAAGCCAGGAAAAAGTCCTCGAGATTCTTCATCCTCCGGGAAAAGGCCAGCCCGACCAAGAGGACCAGGACGAAATAGGCGGCCAAGAAGAAGAGGAATTCCGGCTTCATCGAGGGTCATTATAGCAAAAAGGGGGAGGAGATATGCTATAATCTGGCCGGAATGAAGAAGATCGGTTCCCTGCTTGCCATCTTGGCCGTCTCGGCCGCTTTTCTCCCCGCCCAGCAAACCCCTCGGACGACGATCGCCCGGCTCGAAAAAATGCTGCAGTCTCTGGATTCTTTCCAGACCGACTTCGAACAAACCCAATTTTCGACATCCCTCTCCACGCCTTTAAAACAAAAAGGCAAGCTCTATTTCAAAAAACCCGATATGATGCGCTGGGAATACGAAGCCCCCGAGCCGTCCATCTACGTTTACAAAGAAGGGCTCTTCCTCTCTTATTTCCCGGAAGACAACCAGCTCTGGCGCCAGAAAATCCCCCCTGAACAGTACGAAAACGAGATCCTGGGATTCCTTGCCGGGAAGGCCCGCCTGGCAGAAAAATACATCATCGAGCCCAGCCCCTTCCCCGGCGGCGACAAGAATTCAGCCCAATTGAAACTGATCCCCAAGGAAGAGGGAGAAAACGCCTACATTCTCCTCGAAATCGACCAGAAGAGCTGGATGATCAGACGGGCCATCCTCTTCGATTGGACCGGGAACAAGATCGAATACGGCTTCGGCCGGATCAAGACGAATCCCCGGTTGTCCAAGGACCTTTTCGAGATCAAAGTCCCTCCGGACTGCGAGATCATCGAGGACGAGGGCCCCAGAAAAAAATAAACTTTTCCGCTCCTCGTCCGTATAAGTCCGTGAGGACGTTATGTCCTCTATGTATGAAGACCAAGAGCTTGTCCGTCGAACCCTTAAAGGTGATCGAGGCGCTTTCGAGATGATCATCCGCCGCTACCAACAGCCCGTTCTCAATTATGTCGGACGCATGGTCGGGGAACGGGAACTTGCCCTGGATTTCAGCCAGGACGTGTTCCTCAAGGTCTACGCCTCCCTCCGCTCCTACCGGCCGCAGTACAAGTTCAGCACTTGGCTATTCAAAATCGCTTCAAATTATGTCATCGACTATTGGCGGAAGAAAAAAATCCGCGCTCTTTCCCTCGACCAACCGCCCGAGAGCGACGAGGACTGTCTTCCGATCCAGATCCCGGACGATGAGCCGTCCATCGTCCGGCAATACGAACTCCAAGAATTGCGGACAAAGATCGAGAGGGCTCTCGACAAGCTTCCCCCGTCCTTAAGAGAGTTGTTCGTCTGGCGGCACGTCAACGGGCTCAGCTATGAAGAATTGGCGGAAATCAAAGAGCTACCGCTGGGAACGGCTAAAAACCGCGTCTTCCAGGCCAAAGAGATGCTGAAAAAGCTTCTCGAGGAGCAGCCATGACCTGCCTCAATTTGGAACGTTTGTCTTCTTATTCGGAGGGAGAACTCACGGGTCCGGAGAAGCGCGCCGTCGAGGAACACCTCGCCTCCTGTTTGAAATGCCGGGAGGCCGTTGAAGAACGGCGGCTCCTCATTCAGGCCGCTCGAACGCTCCCGCCGTTCGAAGTGCCGTCCGACTTCGCTCAAAAGATCATGGCTCGCATCTCCCCGGCTCCGGCCCGATTGACGGTTCTCGGCTGGCTGGCGGCCGCCGCCGCCGGCGTGACGGCACTCGTCGCCACGCTTGGCCTGGCGGCGCTTCTCACCGGCGCCGGCTTTTCCCAGCTCTTTCTCGGCCTGAACCGCTTCCTTTGGAACAACATCCAAAACATCGCTTCCGTCCTGGTCAAGGTCACGAAATACATCTTCCTTGTTTTCAAGATCCTGGGGCAGATCTCCAGAGAGCTCATCGGCTGGTTTAAAGTCCTGACATCTTTCATCGGTCCCGAAGCTCAGATCATCCTCGTCTGCCTCGCCCTGGTCATTATCTTCTGCGGCGGCATTTTATGGAGCCGCAAATTTTCCGTGGAGAAAAATCATGAAAAATAAAAAAGGCTTGGCGCTTTTGGCCTCTTTGTTTCTCTTGGGGTTTCTGCCCATCGTCGGCGCCCAGAAGATCGGAGACCGAATCAGCTACCGCGACACGATCGTCGTCTCCCCGGGGGAAAGGCGCGATAACGTCGTGACCTTCGGCGGGGACATCATCATCGAAGGCAAAGTCCGCAAGAGCGTCCTGGCCGTAGGCGGAACGATCACCATCAGCGGTGAGGTCGGCGAAGCCGTGGTCGGCATCGGCTCCAGAATCACCCTCAAGTCGACGGCCGTGATCGAGGGAGACCTAGTCGGCCTGGGCGGCACAATCGAGAAGGAGCCCGGCTTCCGCGTCGACGGCGACACGGTTTATTTCAAGGGGTCGGACATATCGTCCAAGATCGTCAAGGAAGGCGTCAAAGGCATCTTCTCCTTCTCTCTCTTGCCGATCATCTTGATTTTCAAGTTGATCAATATTTTCATCTGGTTCCTGCTCATCCTGTTCGTCGCTTCACTCTTTCCCAAGCAGGTCGCGCTGGCCTCGAACCAGATCCGGACGTCTTTCTGGTCCTCATTCGCCACGGGACTCGTGGCCATCATTCTCTTCACGCTCTTTGTCATCATCTCGGCCTTCCTCTGCCTTCTCCTTATCGGAATCCCGCTCCTTCTGACTCTGACCCTGGCCGGATTCGTCATCAAAATCTTCGGCAAGGTCGTCCTTTTCTATTTCTTCGGAGAAAGTTTGGCCCGGGCGTTCAACTGGCACAAAATGTCCGCGCTCGGCGCAGCGATGCTCGGCTTGGTGCTCCTCAGCTTCATCAGCTTCATCCCCATCCTCGGCTTCCTCTTTTCCTTCGTCCTGAGCATCCTCGGCTGGGGCGTGGCCATCCGGACGAAATTCGGCACGACAGAGAACTGGTTCAAGAGAACGGTTTCGTCCGCGCCTGCGCAGCAGCCGACAAATCAATAATCATAGCAACGGAAGATAGGACGGTTGGCCTTGACTAGCTACGTTCGGAACGAAGGAAATGTAAAATCACCTTTGAACCAACCCCGGACTTACGTCCGGAGATTTGCGGCAGCACTTAAAAAATAGAGGCTTGACGATTTTTAAAGCTTTTTACCGTTTTTCAGCGCTTCCTTCACCCGTTCCGGCGTCATAGGAAGCTGGAAAAGCCGCGCGCCGGTCGCGTCGTAGATCGCGTTGGCCACGACCGCGCCCATGTTGATGATCGGCGGCTCGCCCCCGCCCGCGATCGGGACCTCCGGCGAATCGAGGAGGACGGTCTCAATCTTCGGCAGCCAGGAAAAACGCGGCAATTCATAGGTGTCGAAATTAAGGTCGAGGACCTGGCGGCCCTTGAAATGCACCTCTTCGGTCAGGCAATAGCCCAGGCCCATCATGATGCAACCTTCGATCTGGAGCGTCGCTCCGTCGGGATTGACGGCAACGCCCATGTCCTGGGCGCATACGACCCGTTTGACTTGGACGTGGCCGGTCCCCTTGTCGACCTCGACTTCGGCTGCGGTGGCAAGATAGGTCCCCAAATAATCTGCGCAGGCGATGCCATATCCCCGGCCGCTCGGGAACTAGAACGGTAATTTCTTTTCAGGAGGAATGATATATGAAGTTAACTAAAGCAATGGTGACAGTCCTGGTCGGACTGGCACTCGTCCTGACCATCCCCGCGCTGGCCCAAATGGCCGGCCAGGGCGCATCGGAGAAGGGTTGCGCCATCCCCAACCTGACCCCCGACCAGGCGGCCAAGATGGCCAAGGTGGGCGCGGACATCCAGAAGAAATGCCTGGCTCACCGGAACGCAGTCGGCAGTCTGCTGACGGATGAGCAGAAGAAAGCCCTAGAACAGAAGTGCGGGGGCATGAGCTGCGGGACCGGAATGGGTCATGGGGCAGATTGTGGCAGCGCATGCGGGGCCCACAAGATGGGCAAGATGGGAAAAGAAGGGCAAGGCGCGAAAGGATGCGCTAAGGGATGTGGCTCTACAGCCGGCTGCGAGAAAGTTAAAAAGTAACCAACCACCACATCCCGTTTTCCGGGTTTCATTTATCGTTAATCGTTACACGGAAGGAGGTGAAAAGGATGAAGAGATCGACTTGGAGTCAGGTTATGATTGCCATCGTCGCGATCGTTTCCCTCATCGCCTTTACTGACTTTTTCGCCCAGGACCAGAAGGCCCCGGCCAAGGAGAAAGCCCAGGTAACGACTAAGGCTCCCTCCCATCAAGCTGGATCGGCGGCGTGTCTCGCCGCCCACAAGAGCGGCAAATGTACGGGGCACGATCCGGGCCAGTGTATCTGTGGAGGAAATTGCGGCGGAACCTGCGGCAAGCACGGCGCCAAGAAGAAAGGGTGACCGGCGGGCCGGACCTGCAACTCCAGACAAAGGGAGGCGGTTGTTGAAACCGCCTCCCTTTTTTTTCGCTATCAAGAAGCATTCCGCGTCTACCGTTCCGCTCGCCCCATTAAAACACAAACCCCCAACGCGCAAATACGTGGAACCAGGGGGAAAGATCTTGGGGGGTCGAGTTTTTTAATCATGTTGGCACTTCTGAGAGACCTTTGGACCTGGCCCTGGCCCCTGATTAGGTCCATTTTTCATGTTAGAAAAATATTACCGGCGCCTCACCCCAAAACTGATCCAGCCAAAAAAGAAGTTTTTTGGGGGATGTCGCAGATGACCTTCGTAATTTCGTAATCAGGACGGGGCCGACGGCCTGCAAGTGATGCTCCAACCCCCGCTCGTGCGATGAGGCGGAATAATGTGATAAAATGCTTCTTCTCATATACTCAATAACAGCGAGGATGCAAACATGACATCAAGAATTTGTCGTATCCGCGGACGCGAGATCCTCGATTCCCGCGGCAATCCGACCGTGGAAGCCGAAGTCACGCTTGAGAACGGAATCTCGGCCAGAGCAGCGGTGCCTTCCGGAGCGTCTACGGGCAAGCACGAAGCGCTCGAACTGCGCGATGGCGACAGGGCCCGCTACAACGGCAAGGGCGTCCTCGTCGCTGTCGCAAACGTCAACGAAAGAATCTGCGGGGCCGTTGTCGGGCTGGATGCCATAGATCAAGCGGCCGTCGATGACGCGATGCTCAAGCTCGACGGAACAGAAAATAAGAGCAATCTGGGCGCGAACGCCATTCTTGGCGTAAGCATGGCTGTTGCCCGGGCGGCGGCACTGTTGAAAGGCGAGCCGCTCTACAGGCACCTTGGAGGCAGTGAAGCGAGGATTCTTCCTGTGCCGATGTTCAACATCCTCAACGGCGGGGTGCATTCCAACTGGCAGGCGACGGATTTCCAGGAGTTCATGATCGCTCCCGTCGGGGCGCCCAGCTTCCGCGAGGCGCTGCGTTGGGGCAGCGAGGTTTATCAGGAGCTCAAGGCGATTCTCAAGAGAGCCGGGCATGCGACGGCAGTAGGAGACGAAGGCGGGTTTGCGCCCGCGCTCGGAAGGAATGAGGAGGCCTTGGAACTCATACTCCGGGCAATTGAGAGAGCCGGATATTCGCCGGGCAAAGATGTCGTCCTCGCCCTCGATCCCGCGGCAAGCAGTTTCTATGACGAAGGGCTGTATCACCTGCGCACGGAAAACCGCAAAATCGCGTCGGAAGAAATGGTCGCGCTATATGCGGACTGGATATCCCGATATCCCATCGCCGTCATCGAAGACGGCCTTGCGGAGGACGACTGGTCGGGCTGGAAACTCCTGAACAAAACGATCGGCCAAAAAATCGAGCTCGTCGGAGACGACATATTTGTCACTAACGTCGATCGCATCCGTCGAGGCATAGCGGAAAACGTCGCCAACGCTGTTCTGATTAAACTTAACCAGATCGGCACGCTAACCGAAACCATTGAAGCCATAAGAATTGCCCGGAAGGCCGGATGGGGCGCGATGGTCTCGCACCGCAGCGGCGAGACGGTCGACAGCTTCATCGCCGATTTCACGGTTGCCATGGGAACGGGACATCTCAAGACCGGAGCGCCGTGCCGCGGGGAGCGCGTGGAAAAATACAACCAGTTACTCCGCATCGAGGAAGAACTTGGCGAAAAAGGGATATACGCGGGTCGTAGGGCTTTCGTGCGTTAAAGCCCTTTTTCCTTTGACATGAGCACAATCCATAGGCTAAATTAATCTATCAAGGTGATGGAGTTCACCAGAACTGCTTATCTATAAGCTGATAACTCCTACAAAATGCGTTTGTGTGGAGGCTTAGATGAAAGCGGATGTCATTCTCCTCGTCGTGGGGGGCTGGTTTTTCGCTCCAGCCTGATTTCCCTGAAAATAGGACTCTCGGTGGCGATCATCCAGTTCTTCGACCAGAACCTTCTTGTTCTGACGCACGACAAAAGGAGGCCGCATTGAAACGAAAAACTTACGCCCTCGTCATTCTGAACGTGATCTTTTTGATCCTGGTCGGCGGCGTGCCGCTCTCAAGCCAGCCGCCGTTGAAAATCCTCATCTCCAACGACGACGGCATCGACGCGCCGGGGATCGCCGCGCTTTTTGAACACCTGTCCAGGATCGGGACAGTGACGGTTGCTGCTCCGCCTCAGAATATGAGCGGAGCCAGCCACAGCGTGACGTCCCAGGATCCGATCTTCGTCACGGAGTCGGAGAAGAACGGCTCGAAATGGTATATCGTCAAGGCCACGCCGGCCTCCTGCATCAGGCTGGCCTTGGAATCTCTGCTCAAGGAGCCGCCCGACTTCGTCATCACGGGGATCAACCGTGGAGAAAATATGGGAACCGTGACGTTCTATTCGGCGACTAATAGCGCCGCGCGAGAAGCGGCCTTCAAAGGCATCCCCGCCATCGCGGTCAACTTGGCTAGAGGGGAGAACATGGATTATGGTCCGGCCGCCGAATTCATCGTCGATCTCGTCAGAGCGCTCAAAGATAAGCCCATGAAGCCGGGGACGTTCCTCAACGTGAACGTTCCCAACTTGCCGAAGAACCAGATCAAAGGGGTGATGGTCGCCCCCCAGGACCTGCGGGCGCCCATTGAATTCTACGAAAAGGGAGTGAATCCCTCAGGGCAGGTCTATTATTGGAACTCCTACAGGCACCACGAGCCGGGGACGGACAAGACCGATGTTTGGGCCCTACGCAACGGATACATCACCATCACCCCGTTTCAAATAGACCAAACGGATCGCGGGGAGGCGAAAGCGCTGGAGTCGCTGAAGATCGGCGGCTGGAAAAAATAACCGCTCAATCAAAACGAGCGCGGGGTCGAGCTTCTTTGCTATTCCGTCTGCCGTCTTAATTAAGATTCAAGAAAAAGTACAGAGATGAAGAAACAAAAAACTTGGACCGCGACCTTTCTCCTGCTCATTCTCCTCCCGCTTTCCTTGTTTGCCCAGGGGCAAATGTTCGGGGAGCCGAAGAACGGCCCGGCGCGATATTTCTCGCTCTCGATTCGCTATACTCCGGCCGCTCAGACGATTCCCTCCCGGGCGGTCTCCTCGACGCCCGCTCAATCAACCCTGCCGGCACCGGAGAAATTCACGTTCAGATCCCTGTCCCGCGATTTCCTAAAGGACGCCGGAGAGATCTGGAGTTACCCAATCCACATCCGGACCCGGGACATCCTGCCGATCGCAGGCCTCGCGGTCCTGACCGGGATCCTGATCAGGAACGACGAGTCGATCTACCGGGGATTCAAGGATTATCGGGACGGCCATGCCTGGGTCAAAGCGGTCAGCCCGGTCATTACAGAGATGGGATCCTCCGGGGCTTGGGGAACGGCCGCCGCATTCGTCTGCTTCGGCCTGATCGCCAAGGACAGTAAATCCGTCGAGACGGGGGCCCTCGCTTTGAGCGCCATGCTGCAGAGCGGGATCCTGGTCCAGTTCCTCAAGGGGCTGCCCGGGCGGCAGCGCCCGTACTGGGCCGGGGGGGGTTGACCACTGGTCCGGGCCGTCCGGATTTTTCAAGAGGTTCGAATCGGGACAATCTGGAAGATATGATTCCTTCCCCGGGGGACACGCGATCACGGCTTTCAGCCTGGCTACGGTCGTGGCCATGCAATATCGGGAGAACGTCTGGGTGCCCATCCTGGCATATACGACGGCCACGGGCGCAGCGCTGTCGCGGGTGACCGAGAACAAGCACTGGCTCTCGGACTGTCTGGTGGGCGGCGTCCTCGGCCACGTCATCGGCCGAATGGTCGTTCTCAACCACCGCAGCCGCTACCACATGCTCCCCACGGCCGGTGTCGTCCATGGCTCGCTATCCTTTGCCGTCACCTTTTCCTCCCGTTAGCGCCGGCTTGACAGCGGACCGGTCATCAAGGGGAAAAACCCATACTCGGCGTGTTTTATCATTTACATCTTCAATAAGATCATGTAACATATCGATAAAGGTGATGGTGTCCACCTTAAAACGCCCACCGGGCTGATGACTCCTACCCATTAGATTTTGTCGAGAGGTGTTTTTATGCACGCTGATTTGACTCCGTTGATCGTCGGAGGTCTCGTCTTTGTGGCTAGCCTGATTTCCCTGAAAATTGGACTCTCGGTCGCCATCGTGGAAATCGCCCTTGGCGCCGCCGCCGGGAACCTCGGCCTGAAGCCTAAAGAATGGATGACCTACATGGCCGGATTCGGCGGCATCATTCTCACTTTTCTGGCCGGGACGGAAATCGACACTCGCCTTCCGCTCTATGAGAGAAGGATATGAACGAATACCATCGCCGTGCTATCGCAATAACTTTCAACCATATTGACGGACGTCTGGCGGAGATCGAGGCCATCCTGAGTGCAGTAGGCTCCCAGTCGCTTTTTTCAGCTTACGCCCTCGATATCGAACCTTTGACGCAGCATAGCGTGGCGGGCTATCTTCAGCGCCTCCGCGAGAAGATGTGGTCTGCTGTGAAATGTCTTCAAATTTCTCGTGACGGGAACCGCACCAGCGCCGCCTGGGCCATCCGATGCGTGATGGTTGGGGTAATGGTTAATCTGGCGGATATGGAGCCGCAGCGCTTAAGCGGATATGGCACTTTGCAGCCGGAGGCGGCGAAGACGATCTCCGGCATTTGCGCCGATCTGCGACGGATCTCCGAGAGCCTTCTGGCATACTTGGCCCGATCGCGTGGCGAAGACCTTGCCCAGCGCCTGGTTCGCTTGACCGATGCGCCTCTGGGCAGCGACGCCCTGTTAAACCTGGAAGGCATCATCACCCGCTATGGATTGGTCGAACTGCGCCCGATGCTTGAGAACATCGTAGCCAGGTTGGAGTCGCCCGACCTGGAAGTGGCCTTCTTCGGTCGGGTCAACTCGGGAAAGTCATCGCTATTGAACTGCCTTCTTGGAACAGAGCTCCTTCCGGTCGGAGTATTGCCCGTCACGGCCGTTTTAACGCGGCTGCGCCGCGCCGAGGAAACTGAACTCCTCGTGCGATTCGAAATCTCTGAGCCGCAACGCTTGCCTCTCGACCGCATCGCCGAATTTGTGACTGAGGAGGGCAACCCCGGAAACGAACGTCGTGTTACCGAGGTTGAGGTGCGGATGCCAATCCCGCGTCTGGCAGAGGGGGTGGTATTCACGGACACGCCGGGCGTTGGTTCGCTGGCGACTTTCGGGGCCGCTCAGACAAAAGCTTACCTGCCGAACTGTGACCTGGGTATTCTCCTTGTGGATGCCGGTTCGACTATGAACGACGAGGACATGGCCCTCCTGCATGGGTTCTTCGAAGCCGCCATCCCAGTGACCGTTTTGATCAGCAAAAGTGACCTGCTGAATGCGGCGGACCGGGACCGAGTCATTGACTATGTGAAGCAACTCGTCTCGAAAGAACTCGGCAACGAAATCCCGGTCTATCCCGTGAGCTCTCGCTTGGCCCACGCGGCACTGACGAACCATTGGTTTAAGGAGGCCATTCTGCCTCATATGCAGAAGCACCGGGAACTTGTCAAACAGTCCATCCGCCGCAAGATCGCCCACCTGGGAGAGCTCGCGGCATCCTATCTGGAAACCATGATTGGTCACTCCGGCGGCACGACGTCGCAAAAAAATGGCGGGAGTGGGCAACAAGCCGAAGCGCTCCTTGCCGATGCGGATGATCGGATTGCGGCTGTAGTGGAATACACGACAGAGCTGGTCGAGGCCGGACTTCCGGAAGTATTAAGCCGTATCATTAATCAAGCCGCAGAAGAAGCCTCTGCCGCGGCGAGAGAAGGCCAATCTCGCTCTGAAGCTCTGGTTGCCTCAACACTGTTGGCTATGGCAGAAACGGCGGAAACCGCACGCCGGAAACTAGAGGAACTGGCGCGATCGCTCGGAGAGATCTTAAGGAAAATCTCCGCAGCCTGTGGCGCGCCGGACAGTCTCACGTTGGATGAAGCAATCGCTGGATTCACACCGCTGCCGCGTACCGACGAAACGCGACTGGACGACATCCCAAAAGTCCGGTATCCCCAGATATTCTCTTGGTGGCCGGCTCGGGCCTTGCGAATCATTAGGCGGCGGATCATGCGACAGGGATACCGGCCGATCTGGGCCGCTCTCAGCGACCATCGACGCAAAGTGCGAGCCTGGCTCAAAGATAATCTAGACCGTGTCTGCCAAGCCTACGAATCCTATGCCGCGCTCTTCCGCGACCAACTGCGCCACACTGGCGACTGGCGAGTGGCCGTCGAGAGTGCCGAGCAAATACAAGCCGACCTTGCCCTTCTGCGCGGGCTTAGCCCCATGTCTCAGGAAAATAGACCACCGCAGGCGAAGGGAAGAGAGGCTGCAAAAGATGCTTGAATGTCGCCATATCCGAATTAAGCCTGGACAAGCCGCTTTTATTTAAAGGTCTCAAATTGAAAATCGGCTATCGAGGAGGATTCAATGGACACCCCTGATGTTCTTGAAACATCATTTAAAGATGATTTGGAAAAGCTGACTGAATCGAGACATTGCTTCTTCTGCACCAAACTTTGGAAGGACATGTTGAATTTCTATGCGCACCTGCCATATGACTTGGTCCATGATGCGAAAAAACGGCAGGAGTACGGCGAGGAGGGCGCGCTATGTCCCTTTCATTTATGGCAATTGGCTTCCATGGCCTCATCGGCGGGCCTTTCTTTAGTATTGGCGGAAATGACCCAGGAAACGTCCCGCAGATTGACCGCCTGGATGAACTGTGACCGAAAGTCCGGAAATATTTTTGGAATGTTTATCGATTCGAAAAGGAACTGTTTGGTGTGCTCTTATACGAGACAAGTTGAAATGCAATATCTAAATTATTTTAAAGGGCTTTTAGCCGAGCGCGAGGGCTTGGAAGCATATGAAAAATCAAAAGGCTTTTGCCTTCGACATGCTGTGTTAATTATCGATGGCCTGGATGAGGAATTTTCAAAATTTATAATCATGCATTCAGTAAAACATTTTTCCGAATTATCCCAAAACTTGCTAAATTTTTCGCAAAAAAACAACGCTAGTCGCAGAGCCCATCTTCAACCAGATGAACGATATGCGGTTTCTCGGGCGCTCATTCAATTAGGGGGAACGAAATATTTGCATTATTTGCTTATGGAGTAACTTGGGTTGACGTTTGCGAAATTCTGTCACTGTCCGTCCCAAAAATCGCTTCTTGCTCGCGCCGCTCATCTTGCGGAAAATTGACTTTGGCGATCAATTGAAATAACATAAAAACAAGGGGATGGAGTCCCCCGAGAAACTGCCCACCGGCTGATGACTCCTGTTAAGGGTGACCCCGGCAGGAGTTGCTTCTTTATCCCGTGCATCTTCTGCCAGGCTTAAGCCCTTGGGAGTTTATCTTATGGATGACTTGGTTAAGAATGATTCCACGGGCATTGGGGGATTATCGGAATCGCCGACCGGCACCGGAGGGCCTTTCAATAAGGATATCCTTTCGATCCTTGAGCAAGCCGTCAGGGCCCTGAGACGCCCGGACGAGGGTTTCAGACCCGAAATCGCGCGCCTCGTTGGACTGAAAGACCGGCTTGAACAAGGCCGATTCCACCTGGCCGTCTTAGGACAGTTCAAGCGGGGCAAGAGCACACTTCTCAATGCGCTTCTGGGGGAGGCGGTGTTGCCGACCGCCGTTATACCTGTGACGACGATCCCGACATTCGTCCGATCCGGCCAGCCGCTTAAAGCGCGGGTCTACTTTCAGGATGAGCGAGAGCCCAAGGAAGAGATCGCCGAGAATGCTGACCATCTTGCAGACTTTCTGGCCGGCTTTGTCACTGAAGCCGGAAATCCCGGGAATCATCTCGGCGTACTCCGCGTCGACGTCTTCCATCCGGGTTCGATCCTTAACAAAGGGGTCGTGCTCATCGATACTCCGGGCGTAGGCTCGACCTTCCGTCATAACACAGAGGCCGCGCTCAATTTTCTTTCCCAGTGTGATGCGGCATTATTTCTAGTATCGGCAGACCCTCCGATCACGGAGGTCGAGATAGAATTTCTTAAAGAAGTGCAGTCGAAAGTCCCGCGGCTCTTTTTTATTCTCAACAAGGTGGACTATCTCGACGATGGCGAACGTCAATCCGTGCTCAAGTTCCTGGGCGAGGTCTTAACTGAGCAAGTCGGCGTACCTGTCGGCACGCCTGTGTTTTGTGTCTCGGCAAAAGAAGCGCTGGAGGCGCGAGGCAAAGGTGAGATTAGCCGGTGGATCCGTAGCGGCCTGGGCGAGGTGGAGCGGTGCCTCGCGGACTTCTTCACAAGCGAGAAGACTACCGCTTTGCGTCATGCCGTTGGCCGGAAAGCCGGGGACGTCCTGGCAGAATGCTTGATGCGCCTCCGATTGGCCATCCGGTCGCTCCGGATCCCCACGGAGGAGCTGCACGTACGGCTGGAGGCTCTTGGGCAAAAAATTGAAGAGATCAAGCGTCAACGGGTTCTAGCCGGGGACTTATTAGCCGGAGACCATCGCCGGATGCATGAGCTTCAAGAGGAGCACTCCGAAATGCTCCGCGTTAAGGCGCGAAAATATTTAGCAGGTATCGCCTTGGGGGCGACGGCCAGGGCTCATCATTCCGCCGATCTGGACGTCCAAAACGCTTTGGCCGGGGCGATTCCCGGCTTTTTCAAACACCTCGCTGACGAAACAACCTCTCTCTTCCGCACGGCCGTGGCTGACGCTTTGCGCCCGCACCAAGAACGCGCAGAGGATCTGATAGAGTCGATTCGTAAAACGGCCGCAGAGCTATTCGATGTGCCCTATCACCCTCCGGAAAGCGCCGATGCCTTTGAGATTGTTCAGGCCCCCTATTGGGTGATCCACAGGTGGACAAGCGGTCTGATTCCAATAACCGGAGGCCTGTTCAATCGGTTGCTGCCGGCCTCCATTCGTTCCGACCGCTTGCGCAGACGGTTGCTTGAACAGATCTCGGCGTTGGCGGTGAAGAACGTGGAGAACCTGCGCTGGGCGATATTCCAGAGCATCGATCAAACCTTCACCCGGTTCCGCTCTGCTCTTGATCAAAGCTTCGCCGGCACCATTGCCGCGACTCAGGGAGCCATCCGCGCTGCGATAGATCGGCGTCGGCAGCAGAGCGAGACAGTCCTCGAAGAAGTGGCTCGACTGGAAGAAGCGTCGGCCGATCTTGAACGAATTCGCGCCCGCCTGGCTGGCGAGTGAGTCATGCGGTTCTTTTGCTCCAAATGCTGGAATGCCTTTCCCACTGATATAGCCCGGCGCCTCGACTGTGGGCTGGCCGTTCCGACGCTCTGGAGAGGAAAGAGCCATAGCGTCGCCCAGAATCATAGGCGGGTATGGTAAGAGAGGAGGCATGGCCCCGGACAAATGAAAAAACCATTGCAAGCGGCTCGTCAAAACCGTCCCTCATTCTGTGTTAACCTAACCTTATCAGACGGGGTCCTACGTTCGTTCAGCGATCTTGTGCTGGATTACAGCGGGACGCTTTCGCTGGAGGGGTCTCTGCTTCCTGGAGTTATGGAGCGCCTTTACGAGCTGTCCAGGAGCATAAGGATCACGGTGTTGACTGCCGACACATTTAAAAAAGCAAAGAGCCAGCTGAAGGGCTTGCCCGTGGAGGTCAAAGTCATCCGCACAGGCCAAGAAAAGGCTGACTTCATGAGAGAACTGGAGCCCGAACGCGCCATAGCCATCGGGAACGACGCGCCCATGATGGCGATCGCCGGTCTTAGCGTGGCCGTCATCGGCCCGGAAGGAGCCGCCGGGGAACTGCTGCGCGTGGCCGACATCGTGGTGGCGGATATCCATCACGCCCTTGACCTGATCATCAACCCGCTGCGGTTGAAGGCAACCCTGCGGGATTAAGGGAACATAATGGAGGCAGAATAACAACGCCGATCTCGGCTTTAATAGCCATGAAAATTCTCCATATAAGTGGTTTCTCCGCCGCGGGGAGCGCATAGAAAAATATAACCAGTTGTTCCGCATCGAGGAAGAGCTCGGCGCAGAGGCAGTCTACACCGGGCCTACGCCTTTCGTACGCTAAACGTTTTTTTTCTTGACCTGAGCGCATAAAAGGGTGTATATTTTTTTCTCATTAAGGTGATGGAGTTCGCCTGAATCGCTTTTCTGTAAGCTGATAACTCCTACGACTTAAAAGCGAAAGAGGTTTGCATGAAGGCGGACTCAGTACCCCTGATCGTAGGGGCCATCGTTTTCCTCGCTAGTTTCGTCTCCCTCAAACTTGGTCTCTCGGTCGCCATCGTGGAAATCGTCCTGGGTGCCGCCGCCGGAAACCTCGGCTTGAAGCCCGAAGAATGGATGACCTACATGGCCGGCTTCGGAGGCATCATTCTCACGTTCCTAGCGGGGACGGAAATCGACACGCGCCTGATGAAGGAAAAATTCAAGGCGAGCTTCCTCATCGGGACGCTCTCCTTTCTTCTCCCCTTCGGGGCCGTATTCCTTTATGCGTTTTTCATCGCGGGATGGACTTACCAAGCCTCTTTGATTGCAGCGACAGCCTTGTCGACCACCTCGCTGGCGGTGGTTTATTCCGTCCTAGTCGAAACTGGCCTGTCCAATACGGCGATCGGAAAACTGCTCATGGCCTCCACTTTCATCACCGATATGGGCACCGCGCTCGCCTTGAGCATCCTCTTCGTCAAGCCGACGCTTTATACGCTGATCTTCATTTCCGTATCCCTGAATGTGATCTACCTCGCCGACAAATTGTCCCGCCATGTCTTCATGCATCCTCTGTTCCGGAACAAGGTCATCGAGCCGGAAATCAAGTATGTCTTCCTGCTCCTGCTGGCATTCATGTTCTTCGCTAATTTGGGCGAAGGTCATGCCGTCCTTCCCGCTTTCCTGCTGGGACTCTTGATGTCCCGCCATTTCAAGCAGACGGCCGAATCCCGCGTCGTCCGGAACAGGCTGAGAACGGTGGCCTACGCGGTCATCACACCGATCTTTTTCGTCGTGGGCGGCATGAAAATCTCGCTCCCCCTTATCGCAACCGCTCTCGGATTATTCGTCATCCTGTTCATCATCAAAATCGCGGCGAAATTCCTAGGCGTGTTTTTCCTGGCCAAGCGATTCATTCCGCAGGGAAGGATGTACACGACGTTGTTGATGAGCACGGGCCTGACTTTCGGGACAATAGCCAGCGTTTTCGGTTTGAATTCCGGCTTCATCAGCCAAGTTCAGTATTCCGTACTTGTCGGCGTCGTCATCGCCAGTGCCGTCATTCCGACATTCGTCGCCCAGAGATGGTTCCGCCCGGTCCATTCCGAAGACATCGTCGAGATCGAATACGCAAACGGGAAGAACGGGTCCAAAGAACAATGAAACGTGAATCGGGCGGAGAAGAACATGTTTCTCTTTAGCATCTTGATCGGCGCCGTGTTTTCGACGCTGGCGGCGCTCTGCGCCTTTGTGATCACGTATGGAGAATACCTGAAGCACTACCCGGACAAGAGGCGGCCTTTTATTATGGCCATGAAGACCTCGCTGGCCACATTCGCCTTCTTCATGGTCGTATCAGTGTTGCTGCCGGTTATCGTAAATCTATTCTAAAAGCGAATGTCTCTCGGCATCGAATTCAGATTTTTTGAAGGCGATTCCATAAGATAATATAATGAGCTGAATGAAAAACTCTCGTTTGTCCCAGAAAACCGCTCTCAAATTCGTCATTTTGCTCGGCGTTGTGAGCCTCTTTGCGGATGCGACCTACGAGGGAGCGCGGAGCATAGCGGGACCGTATCTGGCGTTTCTCGGCGCCAGCGCCGCGATAGTCGGAATCGTCTCGGGCTTCGGGGAGCTTGTTGGATATGGCCTGCGCTCGCTCTTCGGCTACATAAGCGACAGGACGGGCAAATACTGGACGATGACCATCTTTGGATATGCCCTGAATCTGCTGGCCGTGCCCCTTCTTGCGCTGGCAGGACGCTGGGAAATCGCCGCCTTTCTCATGATCACGGAGCGAATGGGAAAAGCCGTCCGCACGCCCGCCCGCGATGCGATGCTTTCCCATGCGACGGCTCAGATGGGACGCGGCTGGGGGTTCGGCCTGCACGAGGCCATGGACCAGATTGGCGCCATGCTCGGTCCGTCCGTGGTCGCGCTGGTCCTTTATCTCAAAGGCGGATATAAAGCCGCTTTCGGTCTCTTGCTCATTCCGGCGCTTCTAGCCTTGGCAGTCCTGGCCGCTGCGCGTTTCCTGTATCCCCGTCCCCGCGATTTTGAAGAGGGTCAGGAGAAGCAGGGAAAAAAGGGCTTCCCGCGGATATTCTGGATCTATCTTGCCGCCGTTGCCCTCCTGGCCGCCGGATTCGCCGACTTCCCCCTGATTGCCTTTCATTTCCACCGGGTATCGGTCGTTTCTGACGAATGGGTTCCCGTATTTTATGCCATCGCCATGGGAGTCGATGCGCTTGCCGCGCTCGTGTTCGGCCGCCTGTTCGACCGGAAAGGCATTCCTGTCATGGCTTTTGCCGCAATCATCTCGGCGCTCTTTGCCCCTCTTGTTTTTTTGGGAGAATTTTATTTCGCTCTCCTGGGCATGGTGTTGTGGGGAGTAGGCATGGGAGCGCAAGAATCCATCATGCGGGCCGCCATCGCGGAAATGGTCCCCGCCGACAGGCGAGGTTCTGCCTACGGGCTCTTCAACACTGGCTTCGGTGTATTTTGGTTTCTTGGAAGCGCTCTGATGGGAATATTATATGGCCTCTCGCTCCCGTCAATGATTGCATTCTCCGTCATGGCCCAGTTCGTTTCTGTCCCGCTGTTTCTGTGGATTAAGCGGATGACGGACGTCAAAGCAAAATAATCGGGATAGGGGGCGGCCTCACGGCCACCGCCCTCCCACACCACCGGACATACGGGTCCGTATACATGTACCGAATTCTCCGGAATTCGGTACGTGTCCCCGGTCTTCGATCCTCTGTCCCAAATGCGGCGGTCGGATGAGGGTCGTCGCTTTCATCACGGATTTTCAGGCAGTGGACCGCATCATCGACCATCTCAAGCTCGTGTATGTGGCGGAGAAGCCGCCGCCGGCCCGAGTCTTCACCGAGGTCGCCCTGATGGCGGCCGAAGAACGGACGGAGTATTTTTGAGGTCAGGCGATTTTATAAGGGGGGGGGAGAGCTTACGTCTTCTGGGCGGTTTTCCGGTCGTTCGCGACGATGGCCCGGGCATACGACTTCCTTCGTTGCCATTTTCGTGTTGTTGACATCGGTCCATGGCCGAGATTATCATCATTTCATGATGAGCGGTATAGATTCCGAGATTAATGGGAGGGAATGTCGCACGGCGCAAAAAAGCAAACTCCTATAACTATAACTCAAATTTCCTGTATCTGTCCGACCCTTAGCTTACTGGCTAAGACAATGCAACTTTATTCCCATATTACTTTATAACGTTTCAGGCTCTGGTATCCCGTGTCCTGATCTGTGTCCATCCTGTACGAATTTATAGTAATTTCCTTTTCCATGTTGTCTGTGATCATGTCCCCATGAGCGTGAGAATAGCGCCTCCTCTCGCGAAAAAATGATATTCTCGACGGCGTATAGAAGTCAAGTCAAGGAAATTTCCGTGAAGCAGGCTCGCCGCCCGCCTCATCGTTGCGGACGACCCGGAAACTTCCCGAAAAACGATAGACCTTTGGGCCCCATCAAAACCAAACGTCCTTAAAAATACTGCGCCGGCCCTTCGGCCGCCATCAGGGCGACCTCGGTCAAGACTCGGGAGGGCGGGGGTTTTTCGGCAATGAACCTCAACTTCAGGTGGTCGATGATCCGATCGACGGCGCCATTTTTCTGTTTATTAACGCTTCTTTGACCCGTTCCGGCGTCATGGGGAGCTGGAACAGCCGCGCTCCGGTCGCATCGTAAATTGCGTTGGCCACGACGGCTCCCATGGTGATGATGGGCGGTTCACCGCCGCCGGTGATAGGAAGCTCCGGCGAATCCAACAAAACGGTTTCGATCTTCGGCAGCCAGGAAAAGCGGGGAATCCGGTAAGTGTCGAAATTGAGGTCCTTGACTTCCCTTCCCGCGAAATGGACCTCTTCGGTCAGAGCGTAGCCCAAGCCCATGGTGATGCACCCCTCGATCTGAAGCCTGGCCCCTTCGGGATTGACCGCGATGCCCATGTCCTGGGCGCAGACGACCCGCTTGACCTGGACGTTCCCGTTCTCTTTGTTGACTTCGACTTCGGCCATGGTCGCCAGATAGGTCCCCAAATAATCCGCACAGGCGAGGCCGCATCCCCGGCCGCTCGGGGCCTTGGAGGCCTTCCAGCCGAATTTCTCGGCAGCGGCCTTCAGGATCCGCTGCATTCTCTTGTCGCTCAAGTTCCTCAGCCGGAACTCCAGCGGGTCTATCCCTGCTTTCGCCGCCATGATGTCGATCTGGGATTCCCGGGCGAAGGTATTCGTGTTGCTGCCCGGCCCCCGCCAGGCTCCGACGTCGAAAGGATGCGCGCTCCCCGCCCCGCCTCCGCCGCCTCCCCACTCCCCCCGGACAACCGTCCGATGATGGGGGATATTGTAAAATTGCTGAGAGCTCCGCTCTCCCGCGAACAAGACATCGTAATCCCAGAAGACAATCTGTCCGGAATCGGATACGCCGGATTTGATATTCACCACGGCCGCCGGCCGGAACGTGTCATTGAAGAATTCATCGGGGCGGTTCCAGGCGACCTGGACGGGCTTTCCGGCCGATTTCGCCAGGCGCGCGGCCTGCACGGCCTGCGTGTTCCGAGTCTTCCCGCCAAATCCGGCTCCGACGAAGGGCATGATGACGTGGACGTTCGGAGCGGGAATCCCGAGGACCTGAGCAATTTCATCCTTGAGCCTGAAGGGCGCCTGCGTGGATGCCCAGACGGTGGCCTTGTTCTCCTTGAATTCTACCAGGGCGGTATGCGTTTCCATGGTCGCGTGGGCGACATAGCTGTTCAGATACGATTCCCGGACAGTGAAAACGGCCAGCTTTTCTCCCTCGTCGAGGTTTCCACCCTGGGCGACGGCCCGGCCGGCAGGCGCGACTTTGCTCAAGTGTTCAAAGATGTTCTTGTCGTTCAAGCTTGCCTCCGGAAGATCATACTCGGCTTTGATCTTGGCCAGGGCGGCTTCGGCGACATCGGGATATTCATGGAGGACCGCAATCAAGTCCCCGTCGCGGACGACCTGCGCTCCGCCGATTTTTTCGGCGGCGGACGTATCCAAGCTCTTCAGCTTCGCGCCGTGGGCCGGCGGCCTGAGAATTTTCGCGTAGAGCATTCCGGGCAGGCGGATGTCTCCGGCATATTTGGCTGCGCCCGTGACTTTCTCTTTAGCGTCGCGGCGCAGAGTCGGCCGGCCGATGACTTTGAACTCCGCCGGAGTCTTCAGCGGCGGCTTGGGCGTCACGTGCCGCTCGATCTTTTTGCCTTGGGCGAGTTCGGCAAAGGTGACCTTCGTCTGAGGCCGGGCTTTGTCAAAGATGACGCCTTCTTTGGCCTGCAGCCGATCCGGAGGAAGCTTGAGTTTTTCCGCCGCTAATTCCAGGAGAACCGCCCGGGCTTCAGCCGCAGCCGCCCGGAGCGCCGGACCGAAACTTCGGATCGTCTGCGACCCGAACGTCCCCATGTCGTAGGGACAGAGGTCGGTGTCGCCCATGACCATATCGACGGATTCGGGCCGCACCTCGAGCTCTTCGGCCAGCATCAGCGGCAAGGCGGTAATGGCGCCCTGACCCTGCTCGATTTTTCCAGTGAAGCAAGCCACCCGGCCGTCCTCGCCGATTCTCAGATAGGCATTGAAATCGGCCGGATATCCCATCCCGCCGCCCTGGCGCCGCGCCTGCTCCTGGAGGAGGGCTTCCGCGTCGCCGACCGAGAAGGCGATGATGATCCCGCCGCCCAAAAGTTTCATGAAGTCGCGGCGGCCGAGAGAACCAGGCGCGTTGATTTCATCAAAAACCGGAGACAGGGATTCTTCTTTTTTCATCTCTTCACCGCTCCTTGCATGTTCGCCGCGGCCGTCTGGACGGCCTGGATGACGCGTGTATGGCTGCCGCAACGGCAGAGATTATCCTCCAGGCCTTGAATGATATCATTGAAGGTGGGTCGCGGATTTTTAAGGAGCAGGCTGTAAGCCGTCATGATCATCCCCGAGGTGCAGAATCCGCATTGAAGGGCGTCGTGCCTGATGAAAGCTTCCTGGAGTGGATGGAGGGTCCCATCCTTGGCCAGACCTTCGATCGTGATGACGCTCTTCCCCTGGACGTTCTTGACCGGATATTGGCAGGTGCGGATGGCCTCATTATCGACAAGGACCGTGCAGGAGCCGCAAAAACCCTCCCCGCAGCCGCATTTCGTCCCCGTCAGCCCCAGGTCGGTCCGCAGGACCCAGAGCAGCATCCGCTCTCCGTCCACGGCTAGGCG
>Ga0315282_10001840_pt1 | contig 39638 bp, 39 predicted proteins | sample YL17G07_20_MG_FD_203693 | JGI IMG/M metagenome (GOLD analysis project Ga0315282, IMG submission 203693) | Sediment microbial communities from Yellowstone Lake, YNP, Wyoming, USA - YL17G07_20 | ecosystem: Environmental > Aquatic > Freshwater > Lake > Sediment | place: USA: Wyoming | collected...
CACAAGTGATACACAACTACTATATAACTGTTTTAATTCTGATTCCATTCGGGAATAGGATACCTTCGGTATCCGTTGCTTTCATCCCCCACCTTGCGGAAGGGGACTTCCCGCAACTAAGTTAAAATATTACCTCTCTTTGTCTGTATTCAGTATGCAGCAATTTATGAGCTTTTTCTGAGCCAGGCTTTCCAAGATATTCTTTATAAAGTTTCAGGGCAGCTGGGTTTTTATGAGATTTTCTTATTTTTTTTGTAGTGTCCTCTTTTAGCAATGCATTAGCTCTTTTTATAAGCTTTGCTTTATTTATTGGTGATGGCTGGCCTCCTCCGCCAATACAACCCCCATAGCAAGCCATAATCTCCATAAAATGATAAGGGCTTTTGCCTTCTTTTATTTGCTCCAGAAGTTTTCTTGCTTCACCCATGGTGTGGACCACACAGACCTTTATCAGTTCACTGCCAATCTTAAGCTCTGCTTCTTTCATGGTGTCCATTCCCCTGATTTCCTTATAATCTATTTCTTTAAGATCTTTTCCTGTAAGCCAATCTGCTGCTGTCCTTAACGCAGCTTCCATCACCCCTCCGCTATGGCCAAATATGGCTGCTGCACCTGTGCTTTCACCAAGAGGGTTATCAAAATCAGAGTCTTTTAAATTAACAAAATCCACATCCAGCTGCTTAAGCAGCTTTCCAAGCTCAACTGTTGTCAAAACAAAATCTGCTTCGCCCTTGAACTCAGGCCTCAAAATCTCGTATTTCTTTGCTGTGCAGGGCATAATATCCACTAAAATGATATCTTTTGGGTCCTTATTTATCTTGTTTGCATAATAGGTTTTGATTAGAGAAGCTAGAATTGCCTGAGGGCTCCTGCAGGATGACATATGCCTAAGCTCATGATAGAAAAATTCTTCGCCAAACATTATCCAAGCCGGACAGCAGGTCGTAATCATTGGCAGGTTCTTTTTCTCTTTGAAACGCTTTATGAATTCGGTAGCTTCTTCCATAATGCATATGTCAGCCCCCAGATTAGTATCAAACACGTTATGGAATCCTATTTGTTTTAGTGCTGTAACCATCTTTCCGGTTACTGGTGTTCCCATCTCCATGCCAAAACATTCCCCCAGTGTTGCCCTTATAGAAGGAGCTGTCTGCGCAATCAGATATTTGTTTGACTTAAGGGCTTTTATGACTCCGTTAATATCGCTTTTCTCTGTTAATGCCCCTGTTGGGCAGGCTATGACACATTGACCGCATTTTATGCATGCGCTTTCGGAAACATTTGCATTAAATGGCGGGCTAACCTTTACCTTAAATCCCCTGTTTTGAAGACCTATTGCATAAACAGTCTGAATATTATTACAAACCCGTATACATTGTTCACAAAGTATACATTTATTGTTATTTCGCCTTATTGATACGCTGGAATTATCAACATCCTCATTTCTTTTTTCTCCTTCATACCTTATGTCTTCTATCATAAGATCTGCGGCATACCTCTGAAGCTTGCAGCTTAAATTTTCTTTGCACGTTACGCAATTCAGATCATGATTAGCCAATAACAATTCAAGATTTATTCTTCTTGCCTCAAGAATCCTTGCGCTGTCTGAATTCACTACCATGCCTTCTTTTATCGGAGTGCAGCATGATGCAACCAGTTTATTGTTGCCGTGCACCTCCACAATGCATAGCCTGCATGCCCCTATCCTCTCCAATCTTTCATTATGGCAGAAATGAGGGATATCAATTCCATTTCTTTTGGCAACATCAATTATCATCTCCCCTTCCTTGCCAGTTACCTTTTTTCCGTTTATTGTGAATGTTATTTTTTTCATTTTTTGATTATAGCATTAAATGCGCAGGAAGAATAGCATAAACCGCATTTTGCGCATTTTTTTTCATCAATAACATGTCGTTCCTTTAAAGTTCCTGTGATAGCATTGACAGGACAATTTCTTGCGCAGTTTCCGCAGCCTTTGCATCTATCAGTTATAAAATAGCTAACTAGACTTGCACATTTATTCACTGGACATTTTTTATCATTTATGTGGTTTATATACTCTTCCCTAAAGTAATGCAATGTGGAAAGCACTGGATTAGGTGCATTCTGGCCAAGTCCGCATAAGGAAGAGTCTTTTACAAATTGAGCAAGCTCTTCAATTTTTTTTAAATCTACTGGTTTGGCACGACCTGTTGTAATATTAGTGAGCATTTCAAGAAGCCTTTTTGTGCCTTCTCTGCATGGTGTACATTTACCACAGCTTTCTTCCTGTGTAAACTTCATAAAGAACCTTGCTATATCCACCATGCAAGTCTCATTATTGAGCACAACTAATCCTCCAGAGCCCATAATTGCTCCAAGGGCCTGCAATGGCTCATAATCCAAGGGAACATCCAGTTTATCATAGGGTATGCAACCACCAGCAGGCCCCCCTAATAAGACTGCCTTCAAATGCGTTCCTTCAGGTGCTCCTCCCCCTATGGTGCAGACAATTTCCCTTAAAGGCGTTCCAAGAGGTACTTCAATTACACCTGTGCGTTTTACTTCTCCAGTAAGGCATATGTCTTTGGTTCCTTTTGATTTTTCAGTGCCAATCTTTGCGTATTCTTCTGCCCCCATTTTCATTATTGAAGCAACATTAGCCCAGGTTCCAACATTATTTATAACGGTTGGAAGGCCAAATAAACCTTTTTCAACAGGATAAGGAGGCCTAGGGGTTGGACTGCCCCTTTTTCCTTCAATGGACATAATCAATGCAGTTTCCTCACCGCAAACGAATGCGCCAGCCCCTTTTTTTATGCTCAAATTAAAATTAAATCCCTTTTTGCCAGATATATCTTCACCAAGGTAATTGTTCTTGTATGCAATACCAATAGCTTTCTGCAAGGTTTCTATTGCCAATGGATACTCCGCTCTTGTATAAATAATACCTTCATCAGATCCAGTAGCATAAGCACCTATTGTCATGCCTTCTATCATCTTAAAAGGATCACTTTCCATTACTATCCTGTTCATAAAAGCGCCAGGATCTCCTTCATCACCGTTACATATCAGGTATTTTTTTCCTTGTTTTGATGCCAGCATATTCCATTTAAGCCATGTTGGAAAGCCAGCTCCGCCTCTCCCCCTTAATCCTGATATTTTGATATCGTCAATAACCTGTTGAGGTTGTTTTTTTAGTGCATTTTGTAATCCGCGGTATCCTTCCCTAGCTAAATATTGCTTTATGTTTATAGGGTCTATTATTCCACAATTTTCCATAATAATCCTTTTTTGCTTTTTGTAGAATTCAATGTCTTTCAGACTATTTCCCGCAAATAACTCCTGGCATTCTTCTCTTTTTTTGATGCAATGGATCAACTTGTCAACATTATCCTTTGTGACTTTTGTGTATATGGATTTTTTTCCTGCCAAGATAACAGTTACAACAGGCTCATTATAGCACATCCCCAAGCATCCGACTTTTTCAATACTAATGCCTAAATTAGCTTTTTGTAATGCTTCAAAAACAGGTATACCACCAGCAGAAATACCGCATGTTGCAAGACCTACTGTAATTCTATCTTTTTCCCACTCTTCTATTAGATTCTCTTTTTCCTTTTTTGGTCCATCATTGTCAGTCATTGTAAATCGTCAATAATCTTTTTTATCTTTTTCTTATCCAATTCCCCATATACAATGGTATTTATCATCATTGCTGGAGCTTTTGCGCAGGCACCAATACAATTGACACTTTGAAGAGTAATCTTTCCATCAGCAGTAGTTTGTCCGCACTTGATACCAAGAAAACTTTCCAAATAACCTAAGATTGATAACGAGCCTTTAACATGACATGCAGTACCGTTGCAGATATTTATCAGGTATTTACCTGGCTTTTGAAACTTAAACTGGGAATAAAATGTGGCAACGCCAGATATGTCTACTCCAGGAATATTCAGTTTGTTAGAGAGGTTTATCATATCTTTTTGAGGCAGATACCCTTCTTTTTCCTGGAGTTCCTGAAGAATCTCAATAACATTGGCTTTTAAATTTTTGTTAGCTTTCTTGTTCATGATAAGTCACTGTATTGGTTTTAGTGCTATTTTTAAATATTTCTAATTATAGTTCTGGTGCATTAACGTTTGATGGGTTATATGGTGCGTTGTGGTTGATTATCTATTTCATCACTATCTATAGAACTTACCGCAGTATGGACATTTATTGGGATCTTTTTTAGAAAGATAATTATTAATAATAACTGCAAAAATTGCTATAATAGCTTCTAAATTAAATGTAATAGGGATGGATGGAATTGATTATAAGAAGTTTAAAATAAAAATTAAATATTTTTTTATTCGCAGTTACGATGGATATTTGACCAAATATTTAAACCTCCTGTTTTTTGAATTTCCCTTTCATAAAGTTTATCCATTTCCTTTTCTCTTTCTAATAAATTTGCTTCTTTTTTCATTTCATCACCCCAAGTGGAGGTACAAATAAATCAATAAATGGTCTCCTCCAATCTCCCTTTTCTATTTCATGTTCATATTCTGTGAAAGGACATATTAAATCTTTTCTGCAAGATTCATCTAAAAAATCAATGAAATCTTGCGTTAAATTAGATAGTTCCCTACTCATTCCTTCAACTTTCAAACCAAGTCCCTTTGCTATATGATAATCAATATCAAATTCATGGGATGGGCATCTCGAACTCAATTTTCGAATAATGTTTTCTACTTTACCTTTTCTTGACTCATCTCCTTTAAACATATAGTCCATTAATAAGATCCTACCATAGTAATCTGAAATTGTTCTTTCTCTAAAAAATCCGCCTAAGCGAACAGGTGTAATTTCTTTTACTAATTCAAGCATTAATGGGATTTCTATTTCACTCTTTAATCCATTTTGGTTCATCATTTCTTGGCACATCTTTACAAATTCTGTATACTTATCAATGTTTAACAATGGCATTCTTTTACCAGATTGGGGCATAATATGAATGTCTATTGGACTTAAAACCCCATGTGGCCCTACTAATATATTATCACCACTAAAACACATCATTGTTCCAGCACTATAAGCATAATAGGGTACTAAAAAATTGATTCTTTCCGAAAAGTTTCTGATAATTTGAGCCATTCTATAAGCACTATTTGGCTCACCACCAATGGTATGAATTAATACGTCCATTTCAGGAAGTTTTGGATTATGGATATTTTTTGATAAAAGGATATCAAGGGGATGTATATCAATTTGTTCGATTGAACCTGCTGAACTGTGGTAGTACAAAACTAATAATGGTCTTTTTCTATAGTTAGATATTCTCTCCAGATACTTTCTAATCCCTTTTAAACAGTCTTCTTTTCTCTTATTAAGAGAGTTTATCATTAAGCATACCCCCCACTCATTTATCACCTCCTTTAAGTATAGTAAGTTAATTGCATATATAAATTTTGGCTTTTTATATAAAAACTCCTTATCAACCATAATGCACCAGTTTGACTATATTAGACTATATCAAACTAATAAGCACCAGAACCCTAATTACAGATGGATAGATTTATTGAACTATTAAAAAATAAATCCTAATCTAATCAGAGTCTATCCCCAAACAAAACAGTACCTAATCTAACCATATTGCTTCCTTCTTCTATTGCAACTTTGTAGGAGCCTGACATGCCCATTGACAGTGTTTTCATGCTGACGTTGGGAAGGGCTTTTATTTTTTCAAAAATATCTTTTATTTTTTTAAAATATGGCCTTATTTCTCCTGCATTTCCAAAGCTTGGACCCATGGTCATCAAGCCTTCCAGCCTTAGATGGGGTAATTTAGATATTTCTTTGGCTAACTCTTCTATAATATGATATTCTGGCTTTATACCTGATTTTTTGGTCTCATTGCCAATATTGACTTCAATATATACTGGGATAACATCCTTACCTAACAATGAAACCTTTTTGTCCAGCTCTTTTGCTATTTCCAATGAGTCAACTGTCTGAATAACATTAAAAATCTTAAGAGCCTTAGTTAGCTTGTTTTTTTGCATGTGCCCAATCATATGCCATCTTATTTTTTTTGCCCTATCACCCAATTGTTTGTGTAGCTCTTCTGCTTCCTGAACATAATTTTCACCGATATCTGTGGCTCCTGCTTCAATAAGGGATAGCACTTCGTCTGTTGTTCTGGCTTTAGCTGCCGCTACTATAGTTACATACTCTGGAATCTCTTCCCTTATTTTTTTGTAATTTTCTTTAATTAGTATTTTATCTCCACCAAAGGGTTTTATTATCAGTTCTAATTTAAACTTTTTGTTTAATAAGATAGGGAATATTTATTAATACCATAATTTTAGTAATTATTTATGGAAGGGGGTATACTAAATCAAATTAAAAATTTAAAAAAAACACAAATAAGACTAGTAATAGACAACAGAATAAAGGAATTTGAATCATTAGGGAAATCCAAAAATAAGGTATTCAATGAGCTATGTTTTTGCATTTTGACTGCCAATTCAACTGCTGAAAGGTGCATTTCAGTACAGAATAGGGTGGGGGATGGTTTTTCTAAACTGAAAAAACATGATTTAATAAAAAAACTTAAAGAATTAAGCTGCAGATTTCATACAAAAAGGACAGGATATATTGTTGAAGCCAGAAACTGCCGTAAAGAGCTCTTTCAGGTTTTATCATTAAATTCTCATCAAGCAAGGGAATGGTTGGTAAAAAATATTAAAGGAATTGGTATGAAGGAGGCAAGCCATTTTTTGAGAAATATTGGTTTCAAGGATTTGGCTATTATTGATTTTCACATTATAGATGTATTGGTTAATAATAAGATAATCACAAAACCAAAAAATCTAAACAGGGATAAATATATTGAAATAGAAGATGTTTTAAGGAATCTAGCTAAAAAAGCTAAATTAAATTTGGCAGAACTTGATTTATACTTGTGGTATATGGAAACCGGGAGGATATTAAAATAAAACGCAAACTTTATAACTTAGCTTATTTTATATTGTTAGTGAGGGATTAGAATGACTATTGGACTAACTGAGATTTTGGTAATATTGGTGATAATTTTAATACTTTTCGGGCCAAAGAGATTACCTGAGCTTGCCAGGTCAATTGGTGAGGCTGTAAACGAGTATAGAAAAGGATTGGCAGGCACTAAACCAAAAAAGCCAAAGGGATAAGTACTTCTGGTGCTTAATTTTGAAAACTCTGATAGAGCATTTAGATGAACTGAGGCATGCTTGCATTATTATTTGTATCTATCTTCTATTTTTTTTTGTAATAGGAATTATAATATCACCAACTATAATCAGGAAAATTATAAATGATTTGGCCTCATCTAATATTACACTGGTTTCATTGTCTCCTATAGAGTTTATTGCTACCCAGCTGAGAGTCGGATTTTTATTTTCTTTGGTCCTTGTTTCTCCTATCATTATATACCAATTTATCAAGTTTATAAAACCTGGATTGAAGAATCCTGAATTAAAAGTTATAAAATATACATTGCCTAGCTTTATTTTGTTCTTTATCCTTGGAATCTTATTCGGTTACTTTATTTTTTTGAAAGTTAGTTTATTATTTCTTGCAAAGTTATCCTCATTTGCCAATGTCCAGAATATGTGGAGCATTGGCAATTTTATTTCCTACATAGTCTGGACGTGCTTAGCCTTAGGCCTGGTATTTGAGTTACCTTTGGTAATATTCCTGCTCTATAGGCTTGGTGTCCTAAATAGGGCAATATTAAAAAAATTCCGGCCTCATTTTTATGTTCTTATTTTCGTTATTGCTGCAATAATCACACCCACTCCTGATGCTTTTAATCAGACAGTTGTTGCTATCCCAATGATTATCCTATTTGAGATAAGCTATTGGGTAATAAGGTAGAATTTAGTGTTCTTTAAAAACAAAAGCCTGATAAGTGGATACTTCTGTATTAAGGTTATTCCAGCAATTTACATCCATTCCTCCTTTTTGGCATAGGCTTGACAGAAAATCCTCTTTTTTGGCAAAATCTTCCCATACCTGAGGAAGATAAGTTGACTGATGCCATCCTTGTTTTAGGACAACACCATCAACCATGGGCCTTAACTTGTTCATCAAATCTATCCCGGAGAAAAATGCTAATTTTTGCGGAAGTGTTAGGACCGAAATTTCTATGTTTATATCCTTCATTTCATCATATTTTACAGGATTAAATCTAATGTCATTAACAGCTGCATTAACCGCGTTATCCATTACACATTTATAGAGTTCTTCCTGGGGTAAGATATGGCCGATGCATCCCCTTAAGTTATTGTTTTTATTAAATGTTGTGAAGCATCCCTGCACCTTTTTTAGGGCAGGGGTTAGTTTAGATTCATCCACCTTGGGCATCTTTCCAGTCTTTAAGTACTGTTCTGCACTATCCCTTGCTAATTTAAGCAACAACTCCTGCTCATTTGGGGTAAGTATCTCTTTGGGCATCTTTTCATCAACAAAAATGATTGCAGAATAACCAACAACACTTGTTTTGTCTCCTGTTACATCACCAGAATTTGCATAATACAGTAGCATAGGTTTCCAATTTTTTTCTTTTGCAATTTCAAGCAGGGTAGCAACAGCCCATGGCGCATCTATCTCAGCTTTAAATATACTGCTGGAGTCCAGATTTAATATCGACTCAATGGTGAAAGCATCAAGCTTTTTGGCATCGTCATAAGGATGATAGTGGGATAGATCAGCGCTTATTACAATTAGGTCCTTATCTGATAGGTATTTAAGCAAAACATCCTTAAATTTTTCTGGATCTGAATTCCCTACCAAGATTGGCACGAGCTCAAAATTAGGCAACTGCTCTTGAAGAAATGGAAGCTCAATTTCAATTGAATGCTCATTTGCATGCGCCTCTGGTACATTTTTTATTAGGGGTTCCTTTAATAAATCAAAAGTTGTTTTGGATAGTTTTACCTCTCCCAAAGGTGTTTTAAAATGGGTCACATTTAAGGTAGATACGCCCTCAAGCGGATATCTATGGGAAGGGCCTAAAACAAAGACTGTCTTATATGCATTATCAAGCTGCCTAAATGATACAGCTGCAACCTGCCCGGAATAGCTATAACCTGCATGCGGGACAATAATTGCCTTAATAGTTCCATTAAGATCCAGCTTCTTAACCTTATCCATAAACCCTTTAACGGTTTTGTTAAGCTCAATTGGATCTCCTGGATACCAGCTTCCAGCAAAAACAGGCTCACGAACAATCTTTATCTCAGGTTTTTCATTTTTATTATGCTGGGATAAAGCTAGGATTATAATAATGAATATCGCTATGGCAATTGAAATTGATGTTTTTTTTATTTTTATCCCCTCTACATTATAAAAAGAATGCTTTATTTTAAAATTTTCGTTTTTGAATGCCAGTAGTTCTTTAATTTCTAAATGAATAAGTTAAATTTATAAACTTTTTAGGTTAAATACTATTTGAGGATGGAGTACTTAAAACATGCAATAGGATTGAGTTTTTCATTAGCTAAAGCTGGCTTTAAATTAAGGAATGAAGGGAGCTATTTGGGTATTTTATGGTATTTATTAAATCCATTATTGTTGTTTGGACTGCTATTATTAGTATTCTCTGATAGGTTAGGTTCTGGTATTCAAGATTACCCTTTGTATTTATTGCTTGGAATTATCATGTTTAATTTTTTTCAGAGCGCAACAACAGAAGCTACGAGGACTATAACAAAAGAGTATTCCGGACTTATAAAATCAATTAATTTTCCAAGAGAATCGCTTATAGGTTCGATTGTTCTAAAACTCTTTTTTTCTCACATATTTGAAATAATATTGTTTATACTCTTTCTTTTTATTTACAAACATTCTATTATAGGATTAGCGTTTTATCCAATAATCATAATATTTTTTGGTCTTTTTGTATTTGGTTTTTGTTCGATTGTATCATCCTTAACGGTTTATTTTACAGATTTTGAGAATATCTGGGCATTTCTGTCTAGATTAATTTGGCTTGGCACTCCTCTTTTTTATAATATTGGAGGGCAGACTACACTTTTTTATGTTAATTTGCTAAATCCTCTATACTATTATGTTACAATTGCAAGACAATTAATAATATACTCAGAGGTGCCGGATTTATGGATGATACTAGGAGCTGTTTTTTACAGTCTATTTATATTTAGTATTGGCGTGTTAATTTTTAATAAATTAAAAAATAAATTTGCTGAGCTTATATAAAAATGGAGCGAATAATAGTAGAAAATGTTTCAAAGAAATTTAAGATAGGATTTAAAAAAAGACAAAATGCTTTGGAGTCATTTGTTTCTTTTTTTTCTGGGAAAGAGCCTAAAAAAGAGATGTGGGCATTAACAAATGTTTCATTTAAAGCGAATTCTGCAGAAATCATAGGGATTATTGGAGAAAATGGTTCTGGAAAAAGTACTTTGCTTAGAACAATTGCCGGAATTTATAAACAAGATAATGGCAAAATAAAAACTAATGGAAAAATTATTTCCTTAATTAATCTTAATGTTGGAATGCAGCATAGGCTGACCATGAAAGATAATATCTATCTCTGTTGCACTCTTTTTAATCTTTCAAAAAAAGAAATTAAAAAAAAATTTAATCCAATAGTTAAATTTTCAGAGCTTGAGAAGTTTATTGATACAAAATTATATCAGTTTTCGAATGGGATGCTGCAAAGGCTTACATTTTCAATAGCAATCCACTCAAATCCAGATATTCTGCTTCTTGATGAGGTATTTGAAATTGGAGATGAAAACTTTAGAAAGAAAAGTGTAGAAAAAATAAAGGACTTAGTCAATAATGGAGTGGCAGTTATTTTAGTTAGTCATCACTTGCGTATGATAGAAAGATACTGCAAGAGAGTTATTTGGCTGGAACAAGGAAAAATTAAAAAAGAAGGGAAAGCAAGAGAGGTTGTTAAGGAGTATCAAAATGAAACATGAATTATATGACTGATCTGGTAGCAAAAAGTATAATCCTTTCAACAGTTATAAATCACTCTCCCATGTAGCCAGATTGAAAAAGCAAGAAAGCTTGAAAATATTAAGTTTAGCGTTTTTGATGGCTATCCAGTAAACACTAAAATACAATTGTTTTGCTTGATGTTCATTTGCTAAAGTTACAAGCAGATTCTTCTTTGCATTCATTTTATCAACCATCCATAAAATCTTCCTGCCCTCCAAGCTATCCCACTGACAAGATTATACCAAATGTCCTTATTTAAGCTTAATAAGTCAGAGGTGATTCCTAAGATATACCTTAAATGATTTACTGGAGTTTCAGGTAGAAAAACCCATTTTTTATCTCCATACATTTTTCTAATTTTTGATGTCCATTCACCATATTTAAATTTCTTTTTAAACAATTCCAATGGGTTTTTGGGATAATCATGGAAAACTACAGTATTCTTAAAATATAGTTTATAATTTTTTAATCTTAATTTTACCATGAGTTCTTCATCTTCTGCATAGACTAAATCTGGATTTGTATATCCTACATCCCTTAAAACAGATCTCTTTATTGCGAAATTTCCTGTCCTAAGCCAATTAAATTCTCCTTCCTTCAACATTTTTTTTATCGATTTTTTATTTTCTTCTTGTATATGTCTAGACCAGTAGTTTAAAACAGTGGGCTTTATCATTCCCTGGACCGCTACTTGTTTATACTTAATAATCGGCTCTATAATTTCTTTAATCCAATTTTTAGGAACAATACAGTCGGAATCTATCATCAAGATAATTTCTCCTTTAGCATTTACCCCTCCCTTGCGTCTTGCAGCACCTCTTGATATTTTTGATTCAAATAAATATCTCATTTTTTTGTTCTTCTTCCCAAATTCTCTAATTATCTCTTTACTCTTATCATTTGAATTATTATCAACTATAATAACTTCGTAATTCTTGTAAGTTTGATTTAGGACTGAGGATAAACATTGTTTTAATGTTTTTTCTTTGTTATATACCGGAATTATGACTGAGATTTTTGGATTTTTCATAAATCGTGTGGCAAGGATACCCAACAATTTATTATTGGGAGGAATTGCCACTCACCTCCACTAGTTGTATATCCCTGGACACACAACCCACTGGACATCTGTGCGTAAGACATATAAAGGGTGGCTGTTCTTTATATCTGTAGATTGGGACTATCACAGCAATGCTGATGATATGATAGGCTGCTTGTAACACAGCCCAACGGTCTGAGGGAGCACCCAATCTTAACCCTCATCAAAGGCTAATATTCAAAGTGATGAACACACAAGTTCTTTGCGAACAATTGCGTGTGAGCTTATGGATAAAAGCCTCTGCCTTTAGGCAGCGGGATTATGTTACATTATTCGAATAGTATTTTATTGAATATGCTCTATCAGTTATTAATTTTTAATTAAATATTCTTATTTTCATATTCATGGATCTTCAATAGTTGATAAATATTTTTGTAATCATCAAAAGTCATTCCGCAATAAAAAGGTGAACAGCTCTTACTACCCCCCTTTATTAAAAGACAAATACGATACCTAATTGAACTATTTGGATCAAATGGAGAGGCCGAATAATTGTAATCTATTAAGTAACGATATTGATCAGGATAACCAAATCTGTCAATAAGATCATCCGGATTTTGTGATTCAAAAAAGATAAACATATGCAACTTCTTCTGAAGCTCACCTGAGGTCATATTTAAAGTAAAGGTTCTTGAATTACTTGGAATAAACCTTGGTGGCATTGGGCATTTAATTATTAAAAGTTTATTTAGTCTCTTTAATACGGATTCTAACAAATAATACCTATTATATTCTGGAGATTCTAAAATTAGATTTTTGGAAAAATTTGCTTTTTCTGCTGCCTTGACCACCATATAATTAGTCATATCATGATCACAATTTCCACCTTCATATGCAGAAATAAATATCATATCCGGATTTATTTCTTTAATATACGTGAAGATCTTTTGAATATTAAGCTCTATGTTAGATATATTTCGTAATCCTAATGCATTCTCATTTCTTAAAAAAAATATATTCTCGAACGGAATTCCAATGCTGTTCAATGATTTAGAAGCCTCCTTTTCCCTAAGCATTATGTTTTTTTGAACTTCTTTTTCTGTAGTATATGGTTTTCTTGTAGTCCCATCTACCGTATATATAACATAAACTTTACCCCCTTTCTTAAGAGTTTGTATCATACCACCTCCTGCTATGATAGTTTCATCATCTTGATGAGCTGCTACTACAAGTATTGTTCCAACTTTAGGAATATTAAAAATTTCTTTAGAGTATGTGTGAGGCAAAAAAAGAGTCGCTAGATTAATTATAAGGTATAACATAACTAATGTTGAAAATGATACCAATAATTTTCTTTCCCAAAAAAATTTCATTTTATATAACTCCCATTATATTCAAATAAGAATGAGGATGGAAAAAAGTATGATAAAAATAATTTAGAATAGTCTTTAGCAATATCATGAAAAAAGAAATTTGAACAAACTGCCATAGCCTTCATTAGAATAGCAGTAATTAAAAGCCTAATCCAATCTGTGTCCTGTATGTACTCTTTTATTAAATACTTATTAAACAGAGCTACTATTACAACAAAAGATGTTACATACATGATATTAATAAAAATGATGGCATCCATATTTATTAAATCTAGAAAGCATAAGATTATATATACCCTAAAATATTTATTCAAAAGAGCAAATAAGAAGAGAATAAATAGCGTAATCCGGAAAAATATTGAAACTACATTTTTTTTATTGTTGGATACATTCATTATTACAAAAATCAGAGTTAATACAAAAAAAAGATTGGTAGTAATATTAAGATAACCTAATTTATAAATATATGAATGCAAAAGTATGCCTTCAAATAGGGAAAAAACAAATATAACCAATATAAAATATTTTTTATTTTTCATTGTCTGAACAAGGATACTGCATACATTTGTGTGTAGTGGAATTATTCCATTCCTTCATAAGTTTTGCCTACTATTTTGATTATAATTGAGTGCGTAACGAATTTTTGATGCACAAAATCAATTTTTTTCTTTTGATTTGCTGTTAGCTGTGAGATTTTTATTGCGTAGAGGCAACAAATATGGAATTTGTTAAAGTAAAAATAACCCATTCCAACCATATAGTTGAATAAATTTCTGGCATATGAAATTTAAACCACATATCGTTATAAGATATTTAGTATGTTTAAGTATAAAAATCTTATTGAAGCTTGTATACAAGGGGTTGTATATAAACACAACATCATTATTTATCTAAGGTCCATACCTGAGCATGCTCATATTATGGTCGCTTTTCCAAAAGGCATAAATGATGAAAAGGCGCTTCAGCTCTTCAAAGGAGGTTCTAGGTACGTTTTCTTTCGTAATCATTCTAAAGGTCATTTGCTATAGCCACAAGGACAACTTTGCGATAGGACAGGTTGTGCTGTTATAGTTAGTTATAACCAACTTATTGATAGACAACCTTAGATCTTAAGCCAAGCACGGTACCCCCGCTGTTGCTTGAAAGCAACTTAATACTTGGAACTTTAGCCCAAAAGGAAATCATTTTTCTAGCCTGAAAGCTTTTTTAATTTTTTTAAGACAATGATAAAGTTCTGGCGAAAAATTTTTTATTAAAATACCTATTTTCCCAATTGCGCTATCAACATGAACAGATAGGTTCCTAATAATGTATGTTGGATAAAATAAAATTCTTCTTTTTTTTAGATATTTGCAGTATTTTTCAATATCTTTTTTAGTCCATTTTTTAGCAGGCATTATTTTTTTGAGATTTATTAACTCTGCTTTATTAAGATTGTTTCTCCATTCTTCATAATAGAAACTTTGATTGGTCCAGGGTTTTTCTTCATATGGATGGATTATAATCCCTTTTACTCTTCGATAGTTCAAACCGCAGGTTTTTTTGATTACATTTGGGAGAGCACCATAAACTCTAGGTAAAGGCTCCCACCTTTTATAAAACATTAAATTCAATATAGGCTGATCCGTACTAAATATTAATTTTTTATATTTTTTAAACAATTTTGTCAGATTATTAAAAGTATCCTTTTTTATTATTTTTGTATCAAATACAATTGTTCCTGAACCAAATGCGTACCCACTTAGGTTGTAACATCTTTTTAACTCTTTTTTAATTTGATTATACCCTTCTCTATCTTTTTCTTTTATTACCCGTTTATCCACAAACTGTTTGTCTAAGCGTGCTACATCCATACATGCCCCGAATCCTTTTATTTTTAATAAATCATCTAAAGATGCTCTAACGATTATGTCTGCATCTAAATAAATAATCTTCTTCCATTTTTTAAATTCATGAGAAAAGATATTGAATTTGCTTAAAGTTGCTGGTGACCATCTCATTATATTTGTACTATATAAAGACTTGCACTTTTTAATCTGTATTCCTTTATCAGTAAACCATTTTAACTTTTTTTTCGGAATTTCCTGAGATAAAAGCATATAATCTCCTTTCCATCCTGCATTCCAGTATACAGATGAGAACAGTTGTTTTGCCTGTTCTATATAGTTTTCATCTGCTAAAGTAACTAGTAAGTTTTTTCTCATTTTATAAAGTATCTTCTTGATTTATTTTCATAATCTAAATCTTTATGTTCTTCCTTAAAGCCAATAATTTTCTTATGGCTATTTAAAACATTCTTTCTTATATATTTTATATCTCTAGATCTCATTATTTTTTTTGCTACCAATTCTAATTCCATGCAATCTCATCCTATTTATTAAAAGGAAATATATACATTTCATAGTTTTTTACTAAAATTCTCCAAAACATACTTTTAGAGTTTCTCCTTTCTTCAATGTATTTACGCCATTGGTCTGTTATTTTTATTTTATTCTTTTATTTTCCAGTAGAATTGTCCTCAAGATATATTTCTTATTTTTTTCAAAATAGCTAAGAACTATTTTGCTTTTTTGATTAAAAGGAGGTAATTCAAGATATAATCCATATTTCCGATTCCTTCCCCTAGGAATGTCTAAATTCAATCTTTTTTTTGGATTTATAGAAATACTGTCTGTAACTAGAATATATCTGTATTTTATAATTTTTTTTATAATTTTTTTTATATCTTTATTAGAGAGATGCTGTAGTACCTGTCTTATTAAACACAGATCTGCATCCGGAAGTTTATTCACTATTATATTTTTTTTAATGAATTTAATTTTTTTGTTAGAATAAAGCTTGTTGTTTCTATAAATTAAAGATTTTACAACATCTGCCCCAATATATTCCGCATTATTCCAGTTTATCAGCTTTCCTACTCTAAAATCTCCGCATCCCAAATCTAACACTTTTTTAATATTGTTTTCTTTTATAAATTTCTCAACATAATTTCTATAATTTAAAGTGTTCTTTGGAAGAGAGCCTTCACCTGAAAAAAAACCCCCTTTATCCCCCCATTTTTTTTCTTTGTATACCCTGTCAAAGACGACTTCTGGCCAATTCATTATTTTATCAATGATGACTTCTGGCCAATTCATTATTTTATATAAAATAGAATAATAAAAAAACCATATGATATCTTTTAATAAAACAAGAAACTTCCAATAAGTTTTTTTAGAAAATCTTTTTGATTCTATTTTTCTTTTTAGATTACTAATTATCATTACATAATCCGGCAAAGATACCCAGGCTTTGCCTGGGAGGGATTACCGTCCCTTATAACTTTTTTTTCATAGTTTAAATGTAAGAGTGTAATGCAAATTTCGATGCACTCAAACAAATTAGCTAGCATTTATATTAGCTCCGTAAACTAATTGCGGAGCCGATTTAAATGGAAGGTTTGAAACACAAAAGCTATTTGGTTGACCAAAATTTTTAACATCTAATTCTAAAGGTAAACTATGTATACTTTTTTGAATAGGCCGCACTTGAAAAGATACGTTGAAGGCATAATAAGGCTAATTGCCTTAATAAAGGGCTGGCAAATTTATGAACTTAATGTTATGCCTAACCATATTCACTTTTTAATAATTTTCCACTAACAATAACACGTATACATATATATATTTGTTGTTTTGAAAGCAAAAACGGCGGATGCTTTGTTTAAAAGCCTTCCTTTATTAAAAATATATTTAGGTAAAGGCCATTTTTGGAGCCCCGAAGATTTTACCGTTCAAGTGGCAAAATTACTCTTAGTATAATCCTAAACCATATCAAATATGGCCAAGGAAACTGGAAAACCAATTTCAGGTACATTCCATCTTGCTACCCATAACAAAAGTTCTGTTTTTTCTCTCTATGAGTTGCTTCCAACTTAGGAATATCCTGAACTTAGTTCAGATTGGTTATTTTTTTAACCATCCCATTATCAATCCTATTCTCCAAGAGATTCCGGTTATAAATTCGTAAAAAGTATACGCTGGACCTTTTTTAATTAACGTTGTAATTAAGCCAGGAAAGAAAATAAAGAAAGTACAAAGTGTTTGATTAGTCTCTCTTAGAAAACCTGTTTTTTTAAGAAAGGTTATATGATCTTTAGTGATTATTGCTGTCCATTTAGCACGATACATCTGCTTACAAAAGACATTTCTTAAGGAATTTGCGTGAAAGTGTTTAACATCTATATCCTTTTTTAATATAATCTTATATTTATTTTTTGTAAGTTTTATCGAAAGGTCAGTGTCATTTCCGCTAAAATATTTTCTTGAAGTAAAACCGATTTTTTTTAAAACTGCTCTTTTTATTGCAAAATTCTTTGTATCAATTTTTCCAATTGGGCTAATCATATTTTCGTTTTTGTATTTTTTCTCAGAATTAATCTGCCTGTTTTTGCTCCAAAAATCATGAGAAACGCTTTCTTCAAATCCTTGGACAGCATCATAGTTTTTTAACGCTCTTACCATTTCTTCTATCCAGTTTTCGGGAACTATACAATCAGAATCAGTCATTAATATTATTTCTCCCGTGGATTCTCTCTCGCCCGTATTTCTTGCAACGCCCCTTCCCTTTTCAGGTTCAAACAAATATCTTATTCTTCTGTCTTTCTGGAATTCTTTTATTATCTCTTTTGTTTTGTCAGTTGAATCATTATCTACAAGTAGAATCTCATAATCTTTATATGTTTGGTTTAAAACTGAGATTAAGCACTGCTTAAGTGTTTTTTCTCCATTATATACCGGGATTATGACTGAGACTTTAGGATTTTTTACCATTTTTCAATTTTTAAACTTTTTATTTTTTAACTTTTTCAGTATAAAATATAATTTTGGAAACTTATCATATAAGAAAATTCCGATTAGTCCTATTTGATAATCAATAAAAGGTATCCAGTTTGGAAAAGAAAATATAGATCTTATTTTTAGATAGTGGGAATAATTTTTTATTTCAGATTGGGTGAATCTTTTATGTGGAACTGGAATTTTATTAAGATTAATTTTGTTTGCTTTCTCAAGGTTTGAATTCCACTCTTCATAAATCGGATTTTGATGATGCCCTAGTTTATAGCTTTCAGAAAAATGGATGACTATCGCTTTTGTTTTTTTATAGTTAATAAATTTAAAGTCTTTTATATCTAAATTATAAAGAATTGGAAGTTCTTCCCATTTTTTATAAAAAAATAAATTAAAAATTGGTTGGTCAAGATTGCCTGATTTGGTAAGTTTTGTATAACACTTAAATAATTTTATCAGTTTTGGGAATATATCCTTTTTAATTACATCTGAACTAAAAGCCATTACTCCTGATTTAAATGTAAGTGTTTTAATATCATACATTTTCTTGAGTTTATTAAATGTTTTCTTACCCATTTGAGACGGGATTATAAACTGATCAATTAACCCGTTTACTACAAGATGATCTAAAACAGCTCCAAATCCTCTCACCCTCTTTAGATCATCTAAGGAGCCTTTAACAATCATATCTGCATCTAAATAGACAATATTCTTCCATTTTTTGAATTCTGGTTTAAACATATAAAATTTGGACAATTTAACTGATTCAGGAGATTTAATATCTTTTATTATTGGTTTGCATTTCTTAATCAAAATCCATTTATCTCTAAACCATTTTAATTTTTTTTCTGAAATTTCATGGGCTAACAGCATATAATCTCCTTCCCATCCAGCATTCCAGTAAACACTGGAAAACAATTGTTTTGCCTGATTAATATAACTTTCATTTGCCAAAGTTACAAGCAGATTTTTCTTTGCATTCATTACATTTAAAGGATACCTAGTACTTTAGTACTAGGTGCCCATTCCTCCATAAAGTATTTCTATACATTTTAATAATAAATGAGTGCGCAACTAATTTTGACGCACTCAAATATTTTTTGTGACCAACTTAGGGTTAGCTTTTGTTGCGCGGAGGCAACGAAAATGGAATTAAACCTTAAGCACTTGAATCATGGCGTTGGCCAAAACTGCTACCATCTTGTTTGGAAGCCCAAATATGTCTTACACATCTTCAAAAGTGACGCATATTGCAGGATATGTAAAGGTGCTTTACGACAAATTGCATTTAATTACCATCTGCATATCTACGAGTTGCAGGTTATACCAGACCATGTGCATCTTTTTGTTGATTTACTGCCAACAATGTCAGTAGCAAAAGCATTGCAATTCTTTAATGGCATTTCATCCCGTATGTTGCGAAGGACTTTTAGTTTTCTTCGCGAATACAAATGCCTTTGGAGTCAGGGCAAGTTTTACCGCTCAATCGGCAATGTTACTGCAGACGTGATTCAAAACTACATTCATTGTAGCCAAGACTCTTGGTCTTTACCTGATAATAAGCTTCCTGCTTAGTATCAACAAAAGCATCTTCATGCTTTTGTCTAATTAAGGATACCCCACACTTCAGTGCGAAGAGTAATCATTTAATCGGCGTATTTTATTATCCGCATCAGTTATAAACTATGCTTAAAGATAAAATTTTTTAAACAAATTTTATCTTTTCGTAATAAGCAAACGACACATCTATTGTCAAAAAATTTGTGTCGTTTGCTATAATTTCTATTAAAAATTTATTTTATTGTTTTATAAATAAAAACGCCTCCTTTTGAATAGACCCTACCATAATTAGGATCTATCTCAAGATTATGGGTCTTAAGTAAGCAAGAATCTTTGTATATACATTTGGTTCCAATATAGACGTACTCCCAGTCATTGATATATTTCATTTTATAAAGATAAACGACATTGATATGCGGATTAGTTATTGTTCTAAAGGAAATTGCGGGTATCCATAAGCCAGAATCTCCGTAATTATTTTTTATAATCGCATCAGGACTGGTATTATTTCTTATCCACATCATTGCATCAAAATCTTCTTTTGAAACAGAGTTTGCGGAACTAATCATTCCAGAAAAATTCCTTCCACTATAGATTGCAAGAATCATAAATACAAGAAACATCAAAACCATCATCATTAGCGATATTTTTTTATTAAATCCTTTTTTAAAAAGTAAAAAACTGGATTCGATTGTTATGGCAAAAAATAAACTTAGCGGTATTACCGCCATCACAGCAACTCTCTCAGGATATATCGCGTATGAGAAAGGTAATATCCAATACTGTGCATTTAATATCAGCAGAACGCATAGGATTAAATAAGCACTATACTGGTAAAATATTGTTCGGTTCATAAAGAATAACAGAATGTATCCAATAAGGCAGAAAGGAATTGCATATAAGGAGATTCCGACATAACTCTTTATATATAAAGGGATTGTCCAAACAAAATTGTGTATACTACCATGCCACACATGACTAGTATTTCGAACCCAATTTCTGATCCAGTCCAAAGTTTTAGTAGTAGTTATACCTTTGTCTATACTGATTAAATAAGGAGAAGACAAAAATATGAATATCAGTATAATTAAAAAATAGTTAGTCCATTTAAAATTCTTATATTCCTTATTTAATATAACATAAATGAAGAAAGAAATTCCAAAAATATAGGCAGATTGGACAAATATAAGTGTGTGGGTTAAAAAAATAGAAGCCATAGCAAGGCCTGAAAATAGGATAAACCACTTGCTGTAATGAATCATATCCAAGAATATTATCAATAAAATTAAGAAATCCAAGGCAAAAATTGAAGGATTTCCCCCCCAAAATGCAAAACCTTGAGGGTTTAAGGTAAAAAAAGAGATTGCAATGGAAGAAAGAAACGCAAATTCCCATCGGATATATCTTTTTAGGAAAATAAAAATAAATAATGAGAAAAAAACGTATGTCAGACAACTTAATAAAAAGGTGCTGCGATAGGATGGCATATCTCCAAGAATTGAAATTAGAGCACTAATAGTATGAAAACCAACTGGAAAAGAGTCAAATCTATCAATCTGCAGAATAGGATAGTAATTATGGGGAACCCCATTTGCTTTAATAATCAATTCAGTGATATAAGTATGCATGCTCATGTCTGCGCCGGATGGCGTAATAAGTCTAAAAAATGGCATTAACCTTAAATAAATAATAAATAAAAATATGCCTACTAAAAAAATATCCCTTGAAAGGACAGATATCCCACGTTTAGTATTAGCATTCTTTAAAATAAAAAAATAGATAATAATCAAGATGGTTGCGGCTAATGTAAAAATAAAAAAATTTGTTAAAGAAATAGGGATATATTTTAAAAACCAAAAAGAGGATATCCAAAAAGCCATTGAGAAACCGATAATATAGGTTAATAATTCAAAAAATTCAATTTTCTTCAGGATAGGAATAAAAATAACTAATATTCCTGGAATCACAAAGATTAATAAAGGTTTCCAAAATAACGAAATGAGTAAAAAAAAGAGAATAATTGAGAGAAGAGATCTATTAAAAATAGAACTAGGTTTGTTAAATTTTTGTTTTCCAGTTCTTTCATTCATTTTAATCTAAATTTTATTAAATAAAAAAATGCTTTTATTCCATCTTTCCAATTAATTTTTTTTCCGGCATTCCATAGCCTTGGATAATGCCTTATTGGCACGTCCATAATTTTAAACCCTTTTTTGCAGGATTTTGCTGTAAATTCTGTTTCAAATCCAAAATCATTTAATTCCAGGTGAACAGAATTTTTAACTTTCTTTGTAAATGCTTTGTAACAAGTTTCTACATCTGTTATTTTGCATCTATACATAATTCTTATCAATAAAGATAAGGCCAGATTTCCTATGTAATGCGATGGAATTTTCCAGTTTTCATTATCTGGATTTAAAAACCTTGAACCATATACTATTTCTGCCTTATTCCTTAAAATAGGCTGTATTAAAGATGGGATTTGCAGTGGATTATATTCCAAATCAGCATCTTGTACCATAATAACATCTCCGGTTGCATGCTTTAGGCCAGTTCTCACAGCAGCCCCTTTCCCTAAATTGTTATTATGAGAAAATAGGTTTATTGCTTTCATTCCTTTTAATATGTCCAATGAGCTATCTGTACTTCCATCATTAATAACAATAATCTCTTTTTTTAAAGGAAGCTTAACTTTTTTAACAAGATGTATGATTTCCTTGATTGTTTTTTCTTCATTAAAAACTGGGATTATTACTGAGATCTTTTTCATTTTTTCATCTGCTCTTTGATTTTCTGTATGAATATTTTAGTATCAAACTTTTTCGCTTGTTTTAAACATTCATTTTTATATTTTTCAGGAGATTTCCCGATTTCTTTTATTGCATTAATGATTTTTTCTTCATTTAAGTTATCTGTTAATAAGCCAGTCTTGCTATCAATAACCGTCTCTCTATACCCTCCTTCATTTGGGGCTATTACTGGTTTTCCAGAAGCCATTGCTTCAACCGTAGCCATACCAAAATCCTCATTTTTTGCAGTTGTAATAAAACCTTTGCAGTTAGCATATAAGTCAATTAACTTATTTTGCTCAACCCAGCTCAAAATTTCAACATTTTTTGGTTTAATCCTTTTAATATAGTCTGCATATGCCTTAAAATGTCTGGATTTTTCGTAACTTCCAACAATAACCAATCTTTCATCTTTGAGTTTTTGAAAAGCTTTAATTTGCATATCAACCCTTTTATGCGTAATCAGTCTATTCACAGAAAGCCAATAGTCCCCACTTTTCTTATAATGGAATTTACTTGTTTCAATAGGGGGATTTATAACAATGGAATCCTTTTTAAGGTACTTCTTGATTCTATTTTGAGTATTTATTGAATTGCACACTATTTTATCTACATGATTAACATATTTCCTATTTAAATTACGATTGTATAGCACCCACATATCAAAAATCCATCTTACTGATGTTGGAACGTTATTAGCCCTAGTATGTTTGTACAAATCCCAAATCTCTCTTATAGGGGAATGCACATACCATAGATTCGGCTTGTTATTGATTGCACCAGACATCGCCCAGTCTCCATCAATGATATAACAATCATACTTTTTATTTAGAGCTAGTCTCCTAAATTTGGATAAAGCTGCTTGCTGTCTAAACGGCGCATTTAAAGGTATTTTCCCAATTGAAACAAAATTAATATTAAAAAAACCCATCTTTTTTATTTTTTCATGATCAATATTTGTTGTGTAAAAATCAGCATTTAACTCCTTGGCTAATGTTAGCCCTACTCTTTCAGCACCCCCTATATTATCCATATAGTTATGAAAGATTGCAATTTTCATTTTTTTCTTAAAATTTGGATAAATTCTACTATCCAATATATGTCACAATTTAAACATAATTATATATTTTTCTTTCCTTTGTATGCTAATAGAGCTATACTTTTCAATCAGTCTAGCTTGTTTTTCTCTTATATATCATTGCTGAAGCGCCATCAGGTAATATTGATGAATAAAATTCAAAATAATTGTCATCATTTACTATTCTCTTCATAGTGGGTTTTATTATATTCTTCAGGTCTATTCCGACATCACCTGTTTTAAGCACAATATAATCATAAATCCCATACTGATCTGAGCCAGCTCCTATGTATCTGATTGGTATATTAAGGTCATATGAATACATTTGAAAATTAATGGGGTTAAATTGTTGTGTATTTGAATAGATTGCTACCATGGGTCTAGTATTTTCAACATCCTTTTTAATAACCTGCATAACTTCAATAATTTTCCAATTATCACCTTTTGCAGGCAATAAATACTGATTACAACCTGAAAGGATAGGTATTTGTTTGTAATTAACATTTTGTATGAAGCTATTATAGCCCAGAATACATAAATTGATTTGCACAGTACCCAATAAAATAATAAACCCCAGAATAATAAGGCGTGTAAGCTGCTTCAAAGATATTTTCCAAAGACCAACTGCTGTAATTATGCTCATGGCTGGGAAAGCAGGAGCAACTAATCTTATATCCTTGCCTGGAAAATATGTGAATACAGCATATATGTATAAAATATAAAAAAACAACCCAATCAATAGATTGGTCTTTTCATCAATAGATATTTTTTTGATAAACCAGTATATTAAAATAAGTGATCCTGTAATAAACAATACTAAATAAGTAAAAGAGTAATTGCCTATTGTGTTATAAGGATAATAAGTTATGCCTTCTATGCTATTCCATTGAGGCTGGCCTTTAAGAACGGCAATGGTTCCAGAATTGCGATATTTAATATTGTACACTATTTCTGATGCATGCACAGGAAACCAAGTTAAGATTATAAGCCCAATAATTAATATAGCTAAATATAAATTGGTGGTCCTAACTGGATTCCATTGTTTAATTCTCAAAATAGACATCAAAATAATTGGAGGAATTAACAAAATTGGATAATATTCTCTTGTAAGAGTTCCTAATCCGAATGTAACTGCAAATAATATAACGTACAGCTTTTTTTCAAAATTATTGCTTTTATAGTAAAATGTAAAGCCCGCCATCAGCATTGCAATAAAGGCAAAATCCAGCAGATAAATCCTGGATAATCCAACCATTAAAGGTGTTGTGGATATTAAAAAAATCCCTAAAAGAGCTGCATTTTTGCCAGACAATTCTTTTATAAGCGTATAAACGCACCATATTAGCAGAATATAATAAAAGAAATTAGTCGTTATTCCAATATCAGGAGAAAACCCAAAGATGATGTAAAGAGGAAGCGAACTAATTTTAAAGAAAGGGGGATGAGCAGTTCTCGATAAACTAAATGATGGAAAAATAGAATCCAACTCAAAAGGAGATCTAAGTTCTTTTCCAACTAATCCTTTATAATAATAGTTGCTTTCTAACAGGTTCCATGAATCATCCCATCTGGTGGGTGTATTATCCCTAAACGTCCATACAACCTGTGATAAAATAAAGTATAAGCAGACAGCAGCAACAATATATTTTGCATAATTATTTTTGAAATTAATGATGATTGCCATTTTAAATATCAGTATATGCCTTGTTAGTTTTGTACACCCTGCTATCCCCGTTATCATAAATCTTCTCCAAATATCTTTCATAAACATTTATGTTTATTAATGGTTTCTGAGGAACATTTACCATCAAAATATATTTTTGTTGCATTCTTTTAGTTATTACTATATAGCGTGCATTCAGATCCGTTGTCAGAGTATTTACTGCATTTAGGAACATGTAAGAATCATTTTGATAAAATAAGTTATAGATGAGGGGGTCATCGTCATATGCTCCTGTAACATTATAATAACCATTTAAAACTAATTGATTGACAAAGGGCTGGTCTGAAAATATTTTTCCTTTTAAGGAATTATTAATCCATAAAGCCCCTTCTATTTCTTTGTCTGAGGTTTCAAAAAATACTCTCTTGTCTTTAGCAACAAACCAGCTTGTTAGAAAGATAAAAATAAAGGACAAAATAAAGAAACTTCTTAAGTATTTTCTTGGAATTTTTATTGCAAGCAATCCAAAAAAGGCAAAATAATTAAAAATTCTTGTTGGGAGATTTGAGTAAAAAAACATAAAAGACACAATTAAAACCGGTATTGAACAAAGTATCAAATCTGCATTTTCTAACAGGCTTTTTTTATCAAATCTTTTGTTTATCAGATAAAAAATTAAGCTCAGGCCACATAAAAAGAAGAAAAGCATCTGCCATCTAATCGCAGATAATCCCAAGAAAGTTGGATCATGATATCTCATAAGAGGGTAGCTAATTATATGTTTTGTAACTAACTGTAAATTTCCTGACTTATATTCTTTCAAAGAATACGAACCAAAAATGAATAAAGATGAAATAATGGCAATTAACATAAAAAATAATAATTTTTGGTTTTTTAAGCATTTCAAGACAGTATATTTGATATGTTTCTCTCTATACAATCCTTTTATGAATATGGATACAATAAAGCCTATAGATACCAGAAAATTTATCATAGCAGAGGTAAAATAAGTAAAAACCATGGTTATGCTTAACAGTAAGGTAATAGGAAAATAACTTTTATCTTCTGACCTGTACAACAAAAAAAGAGAAAATAAAGCCAAATACGAAAAAGAATGCCCAAAAAAACCAGCAGTGCTATAAAAAATTTCAATTGGCCCTAAAGACATAAGGGCTACACCTATAAATGCCAGTTTTTTGTTTCTGTATTCAGAAAATATTAGATGTATGAATCCAAGAAACAAAAAAGTCATTAAAAAAATACCTACAAAATTAATAAAGTTATCAAGATAAAGAAATTTGCATACTCTAAAAAAGATGTCCCCCACAATAAATCTGGAGTGATCTATTGCCATACCTGTATAAAAACCCAGGTTAGGGATACTATTTTCAATAAATTTGTATGAATAGCCATATGTGTCAGAAAAGTTCGATATTGATTTTAAGAACAAAATTCTCCACAAAGTTCCAGTTAATGAAAAAAACAATAAATACCATAAATTATGGTTAAAATATGTCCTAGTTTTTATTTTTAAGATAAATATTGTTAATAAAAAGAATAAATTTAAAAAAATTAACGATGATACTATACATATTGGATTAAATAATCCTAAAAAATGCAGCAAAATTCCCAGTAGCACTGCGATTAAAGGAGAAAGCAAAACAGCATAAACCGTCCTTTTAATAATATCTGTTCTTTGGGCAATAATATAACTTAATAAGGTCCCAGGTAGAAAAAACAAAATTATTCCAAAAAACTGTTGAAAGAGTGGTAAACTCATTTTTCCTTAATCCCTAATATGCTCAGCACAAATGATGAAAATATGGTTTGTATTCCTATGATAAACAAGGTTAAAGCAATTATCGAATCTTTTGTTTCATATATTGTAAATGCATTAAAATCTGTTTTAACCCATCTGATAAATAGTACGGCGTATATTGCTATCCCTAATAGTGACAGCAATATCCCAAAAATAGTTGCCTTTTCTATAGTTAAATACCTATAAAACCTGTCCAACTTTGATTTATCTCCTAAATGATTGAGGGCGTATGTTTTTGCAAACAGCCCAAATATAATCAACTGATAACCAATTATTATTATCAATGATGATATAAACATCGGATGATAAAAAAATTTTATTCTGCTAATCTCTACTCCTGCATAAAACCATAACATAGAAACTAACCCAGTCAAAATCAAGAGAATTCCTGGGATAAAAAATAAAAATAAAGGAGAGTAAAGCAGCATAAATCTTAAATGCCGCCATGCATCCCCAAAAGGTTTAAGCTTGGACACGCCTTTCCTCCTATGATAACCAACCGGAATCTCCTTAATTTTCAGATTGTTTTTAATGGCTTTTATTATCATCTCAGATGCAAATTCCATACCAGCTGTTTTCAAATTAAGTTTCTCTAATGCTCTTTTAGTTAATGCCCTCATGCCGGAATGAGCATCATGTATTTTTGCCCTAAAGAATAATCTTAAAACTCCGGACAGCACGGGATTTCCTATATATTTGTGAGACCAAGACATTGCGCCTTTGTCTATTTTTCCCTTAAATCTGTTCCCAATTACAAAATCATAACCTTGGCTAAGGTAATTAATAAATTTAGGTATGTCCTTGGAATCATAACTCAGGTCTGCATCCATGCAGATTACATAGTTCCCTGCTGCAGCTTTAAACCCTTCGAGGTAAGCCATACCATAACCTTCTTTATCATGTTTTACAACTTTAGCTCCAAGTTTTTGCGCTATTTTTGGAGAGCTATCAACTGAGGAATCTGAAACAATTATCTCATAATCCCTAATTTTGGCTTTTTTCATGGTTTGCTGAATGCTAGTTATACAGAAAGCTATAGCTGCCTCTTCATTTCTGCATGGCAGAATTATTGAATATTTCATGTATAGATAATAAATTTTTGTTAATATTTAAGACTTATTAAAAATTGGAATAAATTCCATCAAGTTTAAATAGTTTACAGGGTTAATCAACTATGAGGGGTATCTATGTTAAAGACCATTATTGGGATTCTTGTTTTGGTGTTTCCATTTCTGTTAATGATTAAATTTAAGGATAAAAAGATTGGATTTGCCTACATTCTTACTTATGTAATTGCATTTCAGCTAATAATTGCTATTTTTACCCAGGCTTTGAGAATTTTTTCATATCAAATTATCTTAGGGATTAATTTGGTTATTATCATAATAATTGTTTATAAAAGTAAACTTTTAGATGAAATAAGAAGAATACGCAACTTTTCAATTGATTGGATACTCATATTGATGATGATTATTGCATTCCTTCATCTTTTTTCCGTGCATTATAACTATAGCGGATTAGTAACTGTATTTGATGGCAGCAACAGGATAAGCAAGGAAGTCAAACATATGAATTATCCTTACCCTTATGTTGCTGATGAATGGTATGCTATTACATTCGCAAAATACTCTATTTCTTTTCAGTCATTGCCATTTGTTAATCCTTTAATGCAAAATACTCCTTTTTTTAATCTAGAATTTCCATTTCATTCTTTTATAGCTGACCTGTTATTGATTCTGGATCTGAACCCTCTGACTGGTTATACTAAATTGACCATTATTTCTGGGTTATTAATCTGTGGCTTAATCTATCTTTTTTTAAGGATAAATAGAATTAATAAATATGCCGCAGCAATTGCTTCATTGTCAGAATTATATGTTACTAATGGAGCCAATCTTGCCGGAATATGGACTTTAATTCCATTAATACCTGGAATTATTATGTTAATATTATTCCTTATTTTTTTATATTTAAACAAAATGAGAATGATTCTCTTGGCCTTATTTTTCACGCTTTTGTTTTATCCCCCTCTTGTTATCTTTTGTGCATTAGCCCTTGTTACTAAATTTATAACCTCTGAACTACCTGATAAAGAAAAGATTAAACAGTTGTCTTACTATCTTGTTGCAACAATTATTGCCGCGCTTATTTTTTTATTAGGTTTCTATTTAATGAATAAAACCTTTAATAATTTTTTCGGGTATTTTTGGTCTTCTAAGATAGTTTATCCTTCTTTGACAAAGGAATATATTCCTAATTTTTTATTGCTGCAAATTATACCATGGTTTATTTTGATACTATTAACCATCGGAGTCACGTCTTATTCTGCCAAAAAATTATGGTTAGTCAACCTGCTGATGTTAGGTTTAGTCTACTGGGGGTTGTATTCTTTTTGGGCGTTTAGGTTTATTATTGAATTTGAAAGGGTTATTGTGGTTACCGCAATATTAATGGTCATTTTTTCAGGTTTTGGCTTAAATTCAATTATTGATTTTTTAAAGACTATTTCATTTTTTAAAAAGAATAAAATAGTTGAATATGTTCTTATCGGAGTTATGTTGTTATTTTTAGTTTATTTGCCTCATTATACTAGCAGAGATAATTGGATGGAACTCAGATTAGTTAACACGGAAAATAATATGATTACTAATCCAGCAGCTCCTGCAAATCAATATTTGCAAGAAGAAGACTTAATAATGTTTAAGGGAATAAAACAAAAGGTTTTTTTAAGCAATCCGTGGAAGGGAACAGTAATTGGAGTTGCCACTGATAATTATGCTAGTGAAACAAAAGAAGGCACTATATCCAATTATCCAGGGTTATATGACGGATTTATTAAAGCTAATTGTGAAGAGAAAAGATTAATTGCTCAAAAAAATAAGATTGATTATGCATACAGCCAGGAAATTGTTTGCCCCGCTTTTGAATTGGTTGGAAAATCCGGTGAAGGATTCTATCTATACAAGGTATTGAAAGACTAAGCTTCCCAAACACCTGCTATTTTTTCTCCGCAAAATCCGCATGTTCCATTTTTAATATTATTTTCTATTACAGTAAAACCCTTTCTTTCAATAATGGTTTTCCCGCATTTAGGGCAGTAGGTGTTTTCTGCATCTGTACCAGGGATATTACCAATATAAACAAATTTAAGCCCTTCTTCAATAGCAATTTTTCTTGCGTTGTTAAGGGTGCTTGCAGGTGTTGGCGGGAGATGCGTAAGCTTATACTGAGGCTGGAATCTTAAGAAATGAAGCGGATAGTCCTCAAAACCATTTTTGTATAACCATTGACAAAATTCCTTTATCTTATCCAAATCATCTGTCCAGCTTGTTACAACCAGATTTGATATTTCAAGCCAAACTTTTTCATCTTTAATTGTTTTCAAGTTAGCCAAAATAGGCTTTAAAGTTGCTCCATTAAGCTTATTGTATGTGCTGTCATTAAATCCTTTTATATCAAGTGTAATACCATCTATAACCTTGCATAAATCCCTTAAAGGCTTTTCATTTATGTATCCCGCAGTAACCATGACATTTTTTATCCCATGCTGTTTTGCGATTTTTGCAGTGTCATACATATACTCAAAATATATTATCGGCTCAGAATAAGTGTAGGCAATGGATTGGCAATTATCATTTTTTGCATTCACAACAACATCTTCTGGCATTAGATCATAGTTAGTTGTTTCTTCTGGCTGAAACTGGGATATCTGCCAATTCTGACAATTTAAACAACGTAGGTTGCAACCTGCTGTTGCAATTGAAAAAGCCAGGCTAGTTGGCAAGAAATGAAAAAAAGGCTTTTTTTCAATTGGATCTGTGTGGACTGCACATGGATTTCCATACACCAATGAATAAAGCTTTCCATCTTTATTTACTCTTCCCCTACAGATTCCCCTATCTTCTAAAGCAAGGCTGCAACTATGAGGGCATAACTGGCACTGCACATTATCTCCAATCTTTTTGTAAAACATAGCTTCTTTTGACCATTTCCATAGTGTATCTGGTGCAGAAGCTGGAAAGATATTTGGCAAAGAACCAGAGCTTTTTCCGAAAAGATGTTTATATCCATAGGTTGCTGTGGCAATAGCTCCAAGAGCAATAAGAGTGCATTTTATAAACTCTCGTCTAGTTAATTTTTTATAAAATAGTTTTTCTACAAAGGTTTTTTCTTTAGACTTCTTTAGATCACTTTCTTTTTCAATATTTGCCTTTCCCACTATGTTAAAAATATTATTCTAGTTTTATTTAAATTTTTGCCTTTGGGTTGTTTCGGGATTACCTTTTGCCGTTACCGAGCTAGAAGAAAGTGGATTAAGGTTAGTTCCATTTAATTTAGATAAAATGCAGCATCTTTTGAACTCCACAGCCTCCTATCATCAAGGATAATCTGACTGTCTTCAATCTTGTTTTCAATTTCCATTAGTAAAATAAGCATCTAATATCTTGCCAAAAATTAGTTTATTTGTGTTGCCTGCTGACATAATATCATTAATTTCCACAACACATACCTTACCATTGGTTGTTTGGCATAAATCAAGAACATAATGTCTGGGTAACCTGCTGTTATGAGCCTTACTGAATTGTTCTGCAAAAGATACGACAGCAGGTGGAACATTTGTATTCTCAGGATGGGCGTAACGGCTAATAGCTACAAGATTTTGGTTAAATACCCATCCTCTATACTCCACTGTTCCGAGTTCATCCCTAGCTAAATCCATAGGCTGAGATACAATAAGCGTGCTTTGACCATCTAATTTTTGCAAACGCCTTTTATTTACCCAGCTATCACAGTAAGGCAATCCTAATGTTTCAGCTTGCAGAGCCTGATCGATAGTCATTATCACTCCATGACCATGTCCTGACCCGGGCTTTTCTCTTGTTTTAACAAACACCAATCCATCCTTAGCATAATGCTCTGCTGATGATTTGAGCTGAGATAAGGTTAGCAAGCTTATATCTCTATTTGTATACTCTCTAGAAACATGCATGGGCCAATTGAACACTATCTGAAGGGAATCTTCATCTAGTTCGTTATGGCCTTTAAGATTTCTTATTGCATCTAAGGCATAAGGGGTGTGAGCCAACCATGACCTTAAAAAAATATTATACCTTTCAAGGGAGGTTATTGGTTGAGGAAGATACCATGTTCCCCTTTTTACCATTTGCATGATTTTTGTATTTGCCTGGGAAGGTTGCTCAAATGGTAACACATTAATTAAAAAGTATGGAATATCCCGGTTCTTACAGAGATCTACTTCATTTTGCCTTTCAAGAAGAAATCCAGGCATATCTTCAGTAAGTCTATCCCCTATCTTTACCAGGCAAATAGCTTTTTCTAAATCAGTTATCATTTTATATCCCCCAAAAGAAATCTTTGGGTATTATCACCCTTGGGGTTTAGAATTAGTTGCAATTTTTAAATGTATTTAATTTCAATGATTTTCTTAGGGATCATTTCACAAACTCCACACCCTGCAACCCTTCAAACTGGATATCCCCAGTTAGGAATTTCATGCCCCTCTTTACTGCAATGATATAGCCTATGCAATCAGTATATGACAAATTCCTTTTATTATTTAGTTTTCTGAATATTATGGATTCTAACACTTCTTCCTCTGTTGGCTGTGCAATTAGAGGCCATAGTTTTTTCAGAATAATCTCTGTTTTTTCTTTGCCTGATTCTACAAAAGAGCTGTAACCTACTTCCAGAAGGTTCATCACAGTTAATATTCCAGAACTCTCCTCAAAATATTTGGTAAACGCAGGATTATCATTTATATACTCAATAATAGCGTAACTATCATAGAAGTAGCGCATTAGTTCCAGCCTTTTCTCATTTCATCCTTTATCTCTTGGGTTGATTTCTTAAATTTAAAGAGCCCTTTTAGTTCCCTTATATCATTCTTCTTCCTTATATCTACTACTAGTAGGTCTCCCTTGCCTATTTTTTCTTTTTTTACCATTTCTATGGGTAGCGTAATCCCTAATGAATTGCCCCATTCCCTCGGTCTAACTTCAATCTGCATTTTAAACCACCATTTAATTATACATATATATAATTATATTTATGTATAACTTATATTTAAATGTTTTTATTTTTAAAAATTTTATCCTCAACCTTTAAAGCCAAATCCCCAAAACTCCCTATCGGACAGAAATGATTACACCAAATACGGGGAATAAGAAAGGCTAAGATGAAAATGAGTATAGCTGTGATAAAAGTGCCCAGAACCAGATTATAATTTCCCTTAAAAAATAATAAATAAAAATTCTCATTGAAAACTAATAATAAGATTACTGTAACTGTAAATAATAGAATTAGATATCGAATATAGCAGAGCCATTTTGGGAGCTTTAGCCTTATTTTTGATATTCTGCTTTGATAATCCTGCAATGTCCCAAAGGGACAGAGGTTGTAGCACCAAAACCTATTGTCTAAGTTTAAGACAATGAAAGAGGGTACTATAAAGGACCTTAGCTCACCCCACGGACATTTTCTAGGACATGCTCTGCAGAATATGTATGGGATTTTGAAATAGCATCGTATGATTGGAAAGAAAGCAACTGGAAGGAATAGCAATCCATATGTAATATTTAGCCTTTTATTTTTTATTTCACGCTTCTGAAATAGTTTTAAAATGACTATTATGAATGCAATTACAATTGAAAAGTAAATTGGGTAATAATATGTATTATTCCAGAAAAAGCTTAGGATTCTTCTAACTTGCTGGTGGAGAACAAAATAACTAAATAGAAGTATTAAACCTAATGAAATTAAAAAAGCTATTATATCAGATTTTTTCATTGTTTCATTGCTGTATTTACTATTTATATTTTTTACGCTTGATAATTAAAATTGTACCACTTGCAGCATTCAGTGCAGCAATTATCAAGCAAACCCTAAAAAGACCTAAAAATGGTACTAATAAGGCAGATATCAATAAAGCGCCAATACAAGCTCCTATGAAGTCGGCATTATAAAGCTCTGCTGCTGGGGCATTGCTGAAATGGAATCTTGAGGCTAACGGAAATTCCATGCCAACTAGGACTGCCAGGATTAATGCCAATAAAGGAATTAAGAATTCGGATGACAAAAATATTAATGCATTGTTTTCAAAATTATTTACTGTCAAAAGAATAATCGGGAATAATATGGAAAAAATAACTATTAAAAAATGTACCTTTATTAGAAGTTTAAATTTAATTAATTTTATCCTTTTGTTTATGTAACATGAACCAATTCCCAAACCTAACATAAATGTTGTTATTATAATCCCTATTTTATGATAAACATATCCATAAAGGATCTGAAATCCTATCAATAATATGACTTCTAATGATGAAGCAGCAAATCCTGTTGTAAAAATAGCAAAAGGAACAGGTTTTATTTTAGTTAAATAGAGGACAATTGCAATTAATATAATAATTAGAAATATATAATAATTGAATCTAAATTGGGAAAACCAATAGATTAGATGGTAATAATAAGAAACAGGATTAAAATCTTTATTCACCTTGACAGTTTTATCAATAGAACCTAAAATATAGTTAATCCTGTCTTTTGTTAAAATGCCTGTTAAGTAGTTATCATTCACATATTCTGTATTAATACCTTTTTCTTTGATTTTCTGCCCAATGCCATAAGTTAGATCGTTATCCGAAGAAATAAAATAATCCCTATATCCTGGTATAATTATGACATTTTTAAAATTGGTTTTTAGACTATTGTACAAAGCAGAGTCAAGCTGAATGACCTGTCTTGCCATGTAATTACCTGAAGAACTTAAACTTAAAGAAATCACTCCATCCCTATTTAATATTTTTTTAATATCGGTAAAAAATTCTACTGTATAAAACCTGTTTAGATAAGCTGTACTGGGATCTGGCAGGTCTATAATCACAATGTCATACTTATCTATAGTTCTTTTTACAAATAATCTTGCATCCTGATTGATTATGTGTATCTTTTCATTTTTTAGGTTTGAGGTGTATTTTTTTCCTAATTCTATGATTAAAGGATCAAGTTCAACATAATCTATCTTAGCTATGTTATATTTGAGAAGCTCATTTGTTGTTCCTGCTACCCCTCCAGATATTAGCAGGATGTTTTCTGGATTTTCATGCTGGGACATAACATAATGAACAGTTTCTTCATTTGAAATGGTGTTATCGGTCGTAAATAATGGAATGCCATTCTCAAAAAAATTTAACTGCTCTTCTGTTTTGGTAATAACTATATTTCCATATATTGAATTCTTTTGGAATATAACCTCCTGATTTTTATATTGGACTTTGTTTGTTATAGTGTTCAAATCTATAAAGATAATTAAGAAAGAGGCTAATAGTAAGAGTATTACTATGGGTTTAATATGTTTTATTTGGAAATAAACAGATAAGAAGAGAGCAGCAGTCAAATTTATCCACATAATAAAAAAAGATGTTTGAAAGGGGCTTAAGATAAAAATAAAGATAAAACTGAACAATAAACCGCCTATTATACCCCCTGTAGTATCAACAAAATATACTTTTCCCATTGATTGTTGTTTTAATATTACGCAGAATAAGGCTAATAAGAAACCCGATACTATACAATACGGTAAAAGCAGTAAAAGCGAGCTTAAGAATATTTGGGTAATTCCTATGAGAGTCCCAATTGGAAAGACCGTATTTCTTAAGATTCTGATTACTACAATATAAAAAAATGGCAGAACAGAAATAAATGTTTGGCAGATTATCAAAAATAATATTTTATCTTTTAATTTCCCAGCATATTTTCCAAGATAAGCTCCAGTTCCTGTCAATAAAAACCAATTCGCAAGAATTATTCCCATTACAAGCTCATTACCGTAAAAAACTGATAGAAACTCCCTTATTGTGATCAATTGAGTTATTATTGAAGAAATACCAAGTGCTAGTAAAGAATAGAATAAGACTTTTTCTCTTTTTTTATTCATGAATATGTTAAATGTATTTGGATATAAATAATTTGTTCTATTTTGAAGTCATTGCTTCTCCAACAACATAAATAGAACCGGTAATAAGTATAATATCATCTTTATTTGAAATTACCTCTGCATGTTTTATTGCTTTTCTCACATTTTTAATAATTTCATACTTTTTATTAAATGTTTCCATGTATTCTGCCAATTCTTCTGGTTCTCTTGCCCGCAGTATTGAAGGCTTTGTTAAGATTACTTTGTAAGCTAAAGGAGTTAATATAGCTAAAATTTTTTTATAATCCTTATCTTTTAGAACTCCAATAATCAATATTATGTTTTTATATCTGGCTTTTAGGATGTTATTTTTTAAAGCTAAAGCGGCAGAAGGATTATGAGCACAATCTACCAATAGTCTTTTACCTATAAATTCAAACCTTCCAGGCCATTTTGTTTTTAATAATCCATTTTTAATCTTATATCTATCAATTTTCAGGTTATAATGCTCATTTAAAACATCTATAGCTGTAACTGCCAAAGCTGCATTTTCAATCTGGTAATCTCCTTGTAATTTAAGCTTGAAGTTATAGTTATTAAAAATAAACTTATCATTAATTTTCTTGTATTTCTTAACTGAGTATAACTGAGAATTACACTTTTTTGCTATTTTTTTGATTACAGATAAAGCAGAGCCTGAAGCCCCTGTAACAACTGGTTTATTATTTTTTATAATTCCTGCTTTTTCAAAAGCAATCTTGTTTATGTTTTTTCCCAATAGTTGAGTGTGCTCCAAATTTATATTAGTTATCACAGATAATAGTGGATTCACTACGTTAGTTGCATCAAGCCTTCCTCCTAGGCCAGTTTCCAGCACCAAATAATCTACATTCTTTTCCTTATAATAAAAAAAAGCTAAAGCTGTTATAACCTCAAAAAAGGTCTGATTTGTTACATATTTCTTAACCTTATTAAAATAGTGAATAAACTCTTTTTTTGATATCTTTTTTCCATTAATCTGAAATCTTTCCTTAAAATCAACCAAGTGTGGGCTGGTGTACATGCCTACTTTATAGCCAGCCTCTTTAAGGATAGAAGAGAGCATAGCGCATACACCTCCTTTTCCATTAGTCCCAGCAACATGTATTGCAGAAATATATTTTTCTGGATTTCCTATTTTATCTAGTAGAGTTCTTATATTCTGAATATCCAGATTATAACCTGTACCTTTTTCTTCGCTTCCTTTTAGATTGAAAAGGTATTTTATAATATTATTATAAGACATATTATTTGTTCAGTAATAGATTATTAATAAAGTTATTGAAAAATTGAGTTTCAATTGTCAAAAAATATTTGAAGAAAAAATGGTTATAAATTGTATAAGAAGCGTCCTAATCTGTATATCTTCCCTGGCAATGTTTCAAAATGTTCGGATGGCAATAAAAAGATAATATTATTATGAAGTCAGACGTGACCTAAATCTTTTTGTTCTATCCTATGTAAAAATAAAATAGTCAGCGATAGTATCATGCGGGTTGAAACCCACAGCTTTCTATCGCTGAGATTAATTAAAGATATTAAAATTCCTCCAACTTCTTCTGATTAGTAGCCTTAAGTTGTTGAAATTGTTCATAGGTATACTTTTGCCAATGTTTCTTCTGCCCTTCGGTTATATACCAGTGCATACTTTCCTTTGTAACTGCGCCTACACTTCGATAGAAATGTCCTTCTGACCAGAATTTGTCTCCCCACAATTTATCCCTAAACATATCCCAGTGCCCCCTCCTCATCATATAAGAGCTATATCCTTTTATCTGTCTTACTAACTCAACTTCACTGACAAATCGAACATTAGAAACGAAAAGATGAAGATGGTCTGGCCCATAATTGTACGCTGTAATGATCACTTTTAGCTGTTTTAGTTTCATTACAATATAAGCTATGGTTAATTCTGCTACAAGCGACTCGTTAAATATATCCTGCCTGTATGCGGGAGTAAACTGTAGATGATAACTTGGTTCTCCAACAGAATGTGAACCTACTATCAATTCATTTTTCATAAGAAACACCTCAGAAAAGTTTTTATATATCATCAACTAATATAAAGTGGCCTTGATGACTTGGATAAAATACTTGGGCAGTGGGTAAAAGGAAAGACCGTTGTTGCAGATACTGAGTTTGATGCCCAAGAAAGATTCCATGACAAAGTTATAGGTTTGGGTGGAAAAGGAGTAGCTCCATTAAGGCATAAAGATATTCCAATTCATAGGACACGTGGGGTGCGACGCAAGGAATTGCGTCGAAAATGGCCAGGAAGAACATATCATAGAAGACCTTTAGCTGAAACCACAAATAGTATGCTTAAGCGCGGCATGGGAGATACATTAAGAGGTCGCACCGTCCGGCAACAAGCCAGACACCAATATGCAAAATGCTTTACACATAATATGTGTTTGAGGTGTAATTAGTGGAACTTAAGACAGAGCCACTTATTGAAAAAGTTTATATATATTAAGCATTATAAGGGTATTATGAAGAATTGGAGAGAGTGGCCTGTTGTCATTGAATGGAATCTACTGATAGATCGAATAAAACTCCATAAGAAAAAAATCGCTATTGTATTAATATGCCTCATTATTGGGATTATAGGTTTGGATATTGCAGGAAAATCAGTATACAAGTCTGTTTACGACCACAAAATAAGGCAGATATTAGGTATTCCTAATTCTACCATTAGTAACAATATTTATGACAAAGATTATAGCTGCGAAAATAATAATTCTGTTACATCAAGAGGGTACATTTATATCCATGGATATAAAGAGCATAATATACATGCTTTTGATTATGAAAGAGCCCTTCTTGCCAATGATACAAAGACTAAAGGGATACTGGATTTTGACTATAATGAAACAGTCAGCACCTATACTCTCTGCAGGATATTCCTTGGAGAATTCAACTTATTTGTATCTGAGCATGATTTTAATGAAATAATAATTTTTGCTAGAAGCGCTGGTGGCAATATTATATCTTATTGCGCAAAAGACCTTATCTTTAATGGAACTATTGAGATACATACGCTAGCATCTCCTTTAAAAGGATATAATGTGGAAGACAAGTATCTCTCAAACAGATACGGTATTGAGAGAGAATTGGGAAGGGGATACGGTCCTTATGAAAAACCGCCTTCAAATATAAGAGTATACCATCATAAGACTGTTGAAGATGAGTCACTTAGATCCTGGTGCGGGATATATGATTATTTGTGTGATCCTGTTAATATTCAAAACAACAATGTTCCTGGTAGCCAAGAATTCTTTTATCCAGGCTTTAACCACAGCTCAATTGTGCAAGAGGTTTCTAAAATAGTGATTGGGTGCCATAACTAGCTATTTGGATTCATTTGATGAGCTGAATTGAAGGATGCTTTAATATTGGATCAATATATTCAATATTGTATAATTCCGAAATAAGGTGACACTTTCTAAGTCCAAATTCATTTATAAAGTTTATAAATCAAACACCCCACCACAGTCATCCCTAATTTGTCGCCTAATTTCGAAATTACTAGCTAACATA
>Ga0315282_10001841_pt1 | contig 39634 bp, 27 predicted proteins | sample YL17G07_20_MG_FD_203693 | JGI IMG/M metagenome (GOLD analysis project Ga0315282, IMG submission 203693) | Sediment microbial communities from Yellowstone Lake, YNP, Wyoming, USA - YL17G07_20 | ecosystem: Environmental > Aquatic > Freshwater > Lake > Sediment | place: USA: Wyoming | collected...
GAATAGAGCAATTAAGAGTAGACCCGGATTGTGGCGCGCGGCAATACTCACCCTCTTCCTGCTGGTCCAGGTGGTGGGCTCGTTGCGGGCGGTTGAAGAACCTGCTTCCTCGGGACTGCAACTGGAATATCACCTCACCCTGGGGCATCCCAATCTTCACCTTGTGACGGTCGAGATCACCGCCAGGAAGGTCGCCGGCAATTCCCTCGACTTCGTCATGCCGGCCTGGTCGCCGGGCCGTTACGCGATTTACGACTTCGCCAAGAACGTGCAGGAATTCGCGGCCTCGGGCGCGCAAGGGCAGGCGCTGCCGTGGAGGAGCCTCGACAAGCAAACCTGGCGCGTGGACCTGCGCCAGGCCGGGGGAGTCGTCAAGGTGCGCTACCGGGTTTTCGCCAACGATCTCAACGGTTCCTTCTCCCAGTTTGACCCCACGCACGCCAACTTGAATGGCCCTTCGGTCTTCATGTATGTGGCGGGACACAAACCCAACCCGCTCACGCTGGCCGTGGAGGCGCCGAAAGACTGGCAGTTGATAAGCGGCTTTTCCGGCTCCACAAGCGAGCGGAGCTTCCAAGCGCCCAATTACGACCGCTTGGTTGACACTCCCCTCGAGGCTTCCGCCGAAACCAGGCTGGCGCAATTCCAGGAGCGGGGCAAAACGATCCGCGTCGCGGTGCACTCGTATGACGACGAGGACACCGATATGTCGAAGCTCCTCGGGGGCCTCCAGAAGATTGTCCATGTGGAAATGGCCTTGATGCCCGAGCCGGATTGCGAGCGCTACACTTTTATCTTCCACTTCGCTCCTGAGATTTCGATGGGCGACGGCATGGAGCATCTGAACTCCACGCAGATCATCGTGGGGGGAAGCCTGAGCAACAGCCTTGATGAGGCATTAGAGAACGCGGCGCACGAGTTTTTTCATCTCTGGAACGTCAAGCGCTTGAGGCCGGCCGCCCTTGGGCCTTTCGATTACACGCGCGAGGTTTACACGCCCTCCCTGTGGTTCGCCGAAGGAGTGACCACCTATGTCAGTTATCTCAGCCTGTTGCGCTCAGGCTTGTGGACTCGGCAGCAATTCCTCGCCCGCCTGTCCGATGAGATCCGCGCCCTGGAAGACGCACCGGGACGGATGCTGATGTCCGCTGAGAGCTCGAGCTTCCACGCTTGGTTTTACGACCGGGCGCCGCAAATGCAGGAAACCAACTTCGCAAATTCCACCATCTCCTATTACAACAAGGGCGCGCTTCTCGGCATGCTTCTGGATCTGGAGATTCAGGGCCGGACACAGGGTGCAAAATCCCTTCTGGATGTCCTTTCGTGGTTGTACCACAAGTTCTACGAAGCGCCGCAAGCAAGTTATTACGGCCCGGGGCGGGGTTATGAGGAGCAGGACATCCTCGAAGCAGTGAATAAGGTAACGGGGAGCGACTTCACTGCCTTCTTCGAGAACTACGTTCGCGGGACGGCGCCGCTTCCGTATGCTGCGGTGCTTGCTGCGGCCGGATTGGCTCTGCGGACCCGTGTTCCCGAAGGCTCCCCGCCGAGTGTTGGCATAACTTACCTGCCCGACAGCCGCGGCGTCAGAGTATTGACCGTGCGGCCGGGTGGGGCTGCCGACCGCGCCGGGCTCGGCCGCGATGACCTCCTGATTGCAGTCGATGATCAGTCTTTGGCTACCGAGGATTTGGATAAACGCCTGAGAGCCTATCTGCCGGGAGCAGGCGTCCCCTTCACGGTCGAGCGCCACGGCCGACGGGAAATCATCTATCTGACTCTCGACCCGCCGGCTGCGAGCTCCTACACTATTGAGGAACTGCCCGGCGCCACGCCCCAGCAGACCGCGATGCGCAATCGCTGGCTCACCGGAAGAAACTAGAAATCAGAAACTAGAAGGCAGAGATGAAACCCGGAACTGGAAATCAGAAACTGGAAACCAGAAGTCAGAAAGTGGAAGAGAAGGGTACGAGTTTCCAATTTCGAGTTTCTAGTTTCTTTTTTCTGCTTTCTACTTTCTGCCTTCTGCTTTCTTCCGTTGGGGCCGCTGGTCCCGGTCCCGACTCTGCCGAAGCGTTGATAGAGGCTGGCCATTGGAAGCGGGCGCGGGCAATTCTTGAGCCGCGCCTCGCCGCCAACCCGCGCGATGCCCAGGCGGCTTGCCTGCTCTCCCGTATAGAACTCGCTCTTGGCGATTTGGATGGCGCGCTGAAATCCGCCCAACAGGCGGTGGCGCTCGAAGACACAAACTCGAGCTATCACTTCCAACTTGCGGAGGTTTACGGGGAGATGGCGGAAAGCGCCAGCATTTTTGCCGCGGCGACTTTTGCGGGAAAGTTTAAGGGCGAGTTGGAGGCTTCTCTGGCGCGCGACCCCAAGAACCTGGATACGTTGGAGGCTTTGATGGAGTACAGCTTTCAAGCCCCTGGAGTGATGGGTGGTGACAAAGGAAAAGCCCGCGCCATCGCTGAAGAACTCGTGCGACTCAGCCCCGTGCATGGATACCTGGCGCAGGCTGAGCTGGCCAAAGAAGCAAAAGACTTTGCCAAAGTCGAAGAGTATTTTCTCAAAGCCGTCCAAGCTGATCCGAAGAACTACGAGGCGCAGTCGGCCCTCGCAAGCTTCTACGCACAGCCCTCTCACAGGAACACCGAAAGGGCGGGAAAGCATGCACGCGAAGCCGTCGAGCTCGATCCCGCGCGGGCGAGGGGGTATTCGATCCTGGCAAGAGTTCTTGCCCTCGAGGGGCGATGGGGCGAACTCGAAGTCGTTCTTTCCGCCTCCGAAAAAGCCGTCCCCGACGACCTTGCTCCTTACTTTGAAGCGGCAAATGCTTTGCTGGAATCAGGTATTGAGCTCGAGCGAGGTGAGGGCTATTCGCGAAAATACCTTACGCAGGAGCCGGAAGGAGAGGAGCCGGACGCGGCTCATGCGCACAGGGTGCAGGGGTTGATCTTGGAAAAGAGAGGGCGAAGCGCGGAGGCTGTTTCCGAGCTCGAGACGGCGGTTCGGATGAATCCCCGCTTCAAAGCCGCCAAAGAGGATCTAAAGAGGATGCGGAGCGGCTTGCGATGAGGCTACCGTCCTGCCACGTTTAACCTTTGACAATCCGGACCCGCTCACCTGCCGGCCCCTCTCCTCCAAGAGTGAGGGCGGAGTTACGCGAATCTGACTTTCCAGGCGTATCCCCCTCGCCCTCTTGGGGGAGAGGGGCCGGGGGGGGCAGGGGGTCCGACAAGGTCGGGCCGTCAACGATTAAGTGTGACAAAACGCTAGCCGCTTCTCGCACGCCGCCGCAAGTAGAGGATTAATCCCACCAGGGCCAGCACGGCAACCAGAGCCAGCGTGACGCGGTGGAAATCCTTGACCACGTGAACCAGGTTGTACCAATTGTCTCCGAAAAGGAAACCCACGCAACCGATCGCCGTGGCCCAAACCACCGCCCCCGTGAAATTGAAAAGGAGGAACCGAGGGTAGGGCATCTTGAAAAGCCCGGCCAGCGGTCCCGCGAATACCCGCAGCCCGGTGATGAAGCGGCCAGTGAACACGGCCCAGTGACCGTGCTTCAGAAAGAGCGCCCGGGAATTCTCAAAGCGGCGCGCCAGGAACTTGAAGCGCTTGACGTAGCGATCGAAGAAGGCGTTCCCTCCGTAACGGCCCAGCGTGTAGCCGAGGCTGTCGCCGCATGTTGCTCCGGCAATCGCAACCCCGATCGCCCAAAGGAGTTTAATTTCGCCTTGGTAAGCCAGGAACCCTGCGAACAGCAGAACGGTTTCGCCGGGCAAGGGCAGGCCGCCGTTTTCCAGCATCACGCCGAAGAAGACCACCCAGTAGCCGTAGCGGGCGAAGAAGTCCGTCAATGTCTGGAAGATCGATTCAATCACAAGGTATGGAATTATGCACGAATGTCTCGTCGATGGGGATACTTTTAGTTGCTTTGATTTTCCCGTGGTACAATCCCGCAGCGTCAAAACGGACACTGCGGGAGGTCGTATGGCTGAAAGCACCATCTTCCCAGTCGATTTTCAGATTGTGTTGCGCGCCCTCGTGAACGTTCACCACTCTATCTATCCCCGCATTCCACCGCAGGGAATCTACTTCGAGGCGCTCGTGCAAGAGGCATTCACAAAGATAAAGAAGCCCTTCACCGTCATTGAAGGAACGGCACGAAATCAGCCAAGCCACGACCTCCTTGTCGAAGAGGCCCGGTTGTCACTGAAAACAGAGACCGGTACAGGAACAGACCCTCAACAACTCTCGATTACGAAGCTCTGTACAACCGAGCGCGAACCATGGACTCCCTCGGTCTTGATCGACCGGGCCGTGAGGCATCTCGAAAAGTATGACGTGATCCTGATGCTTCGCGCGATTTGGGAGATTCCGTTGATTCACTATCAACTGATCGAGATTCCAATCGAGGTCTTAAAGCTGATCCAGAACGTAGGTCTGCAACCAGTCGGTCGACAGAAAGGCCGGCAGAGCTTAGGTGCAGATGTTTTTCGGAGACAGGAAAGGCTGTTTCATGTGCACTTCGATGGGTCGGACGGAAAGTGCCAACTCAGAAATCTACATCTGCGCTACTGCAATACGCTCTCAAACTGGGATTTGCACGTCGGCAGATGAGGACTGAGGCCGCTACTCACACTTTTCAGACTTTCGGAAGACGAGCCAGTAACAGTGCTGCCTCCGGCTGTGGTGGGCCACCTTCCACTTTGGGTCGATAATGGGGCCTTTGCGGATCTTAACAATGCAGTCACACGGCCGAAATCCCGCCGCGCTTGCCGCCTGGATAAAGTCCACGTGCGCCCACTGATACTGATGATCGTGAATGTAGTCGGCGATTTTGCAGAGCAAAATGCCTTCCGGCTTTAGCACTCTGAAAGCTTCCCGCAAGAAGGGGGGATAGGTGTGAGAGAAGGTATATCCGTGCTCCTTTGAGGAGCGAAGAACTAAGCCAAAGCGAACGTTGAAGTCCTTTGACTTGTCCTTCCCTTGATTCGGGATGTGCGGCGGGTCATATACCACCACATCAAACGACTCGTTGCCAAAGGGCATGAGCGTGTTGTCAGCCACAACATTGGGTCGATGGCCTGCCTCGATGTCCATTCCAATGACGGAGCGCTTGCTTCCCCGCCAAAACCTGCCGCCGTTGACCGTGGCATCCAAGATTGCCCGGGGCTGTGCGCGAGGATAGAAATCAAGGAGTTGCTCAAGCAATTCTGCGTCTTCCCCGTCCCATATGGACGAAAGTGGCTTGTAGTTTGTCTTGTGAGTAGGTTCTTTTACATTGTTCGCGGTCCTCTCCTGCGCAACTGTCTCCTCCAGCGGTAAGAGGAGCGACGAGGGTTTGTGAGAGCTCTTGCTGGTTCTTGTTAACATCGAAGTCCTGTCAGAGATTCTACTAGAGTCTTCAAAAAACGAAAACTGCAACTCCATTCTCTCCCCCTAATGGCGGGCGGTCGCAGAAATCTCCCATTGCCTCATGAAATACATCGGCAGTTCTCGGGGTCGTCTGAATGGTCTGAATGAGAAGCGACTCTTGCCGGGGACCGAAGAGTAAGGGAAACACCAATCCCGGTCAAAACCTGTAATTGCTTCGCCGCCGTTTCGTTCCCCGCGGTTCGTCGTGTTAAACTAAACGGAGAATGCGGGAACCTTTCCTGGAAAAAATCGAAAACCGGACCATGGTTTGCGATGGAGCGATGGGGACGATGCTCTACTCGAAAGGCATCTCCCTGACCCGCTGCTTCGAAGAGTTGAATCTGAGCTCGCCGCAACTTGTGAAGGAGGTCCACCTCGCCTACGTGAAGGTCGGGGCGGAAATCCTTGAAACCAACACCTTCGGGGCCACGCGACAGCGCCTGGAAAAGTACAATCAGGGCGCCAAGGTTCGTGAAATCAACCTGGCTGGCGCGCGCCTGGCTCGCAAAGTGGCGGGAGAAGATCTCTATGTGGCAGGCTCCGTGGGACCATTGGGAATCCGCCTGGAGCCCTTGGGACCGACCTCACTCCAGGAAGCCAGGGAAGCGTTTGGGGAGCAAATCGCGGCGCTGGCAGAGGGCGGCATAGATTTGGTCATGGTCGAAACCATGAGCGATCCGAACGAAGCCCGCCAAGCCTTGCTGGCCGCCCGCGATGTGTGTACTTTGCCGGTGGTTGTGCAGATGACGGTGCAGGAGGACGGCAGCACGCCCATCGGGGCATTGCCCGAGGACTTCGCTCGCAAACTGGACGAGTGGGGCGCCGACATCATCGGACTCAATTGCAGTGTGGGTCCGGCGGCCATCCTGGAAGCTTTGGAGATTATGGCGGCAGTGACGGACAGGAAGCTTTCTGCGCAACCCAATGCGGGAATACCCCGCACGGTCCAGGGCCGGAATATTTACCTTAGCTCGCCGGAGTACTTGGCCGGGTACGCTCGGCGGTACATACAGTGTGGAGCGCGGCTGGTGGGCGGATGCTGCGGCACGACGCCGGAGCACATCAAGGCGATCAAAGCGGCGGTCCGCTCGCTGAGCCCGCAACGCTCGCGCGTGGCCATCGAGATCGTGGAGCGCCCGGGCCGCAAGCTCGAACCCATTCCCCTCGAAAAGCGCTCGCGGCTGTCTGAAAAGCTGGTGCGGGCTGAGTTTCCAATCCTGGTCGAGGTTGTTCCTCCCAAGGGTTGCGACGCCACCAAAGAGGTGGAAGGCGCGCAGTACCTCCTGGCGAAGGGAGTGGATGCCATCAACATTCCCGACGGCACGGGGGTCATGGGCCGCATGAGCCCGCTCACGCTCGCCGCCCTCCTCGAGCAGCAAGTGGGCATCGAAGTCCTGCTCCATTACAGCGCCCGCGACCGTAACGTGCTGAGCATTCAAGCCGACGCGCTGGGAGCGTATGCGCTGGGACTGCGGAACATCCTCGCCATCACTCGGGACACGGCCCAGTTCTCCACCCTCCAAGAAACCGCCCTCTTCGAGGTCGATTCCATTGGGCTGGTCAACATCCTCAACAACCTGAACCAAGGGCTGGATGTGGGGGGCAACCCCTTGAGCAAGCAAACGGGATTCCTGATCGGGGTGGGATTGAATCCCTACGCCGTGAACCCTGAGGAAGAACTTCAGCGCTTCCAGCTCAAATTGAAAGCGGGCGCCAATCTCGCCGTCACCCCACCGGTATTCGATGTCGACCAATTGGTGGTTTTTATGAAGCGGATGGAGTCCGCCGCGGGCTCGATTCCGGTGGTCGCAGGGATCTGCCCGCTCACAAGTTACCGCAACGCCGAATTCATGAACAATGAAGTGCCTGGAATCTCTCTTCCGAAGGCCATCATGGATCGGATGAGAAAGGCGGATACAGGAGACGCGGCGCGGGCGGAAGGTGTTAGAATCGCCCAGGAGACCCTGCTCTCAATCCGCAACTTGGTACAGGGTGTGCAAATCGCCGCGCCCTTCGGCCGCTACGCCATGGCAGTCGAAGTGGCGCAAGTCCTGGGGAAGCGCACCGCAGCTACGCAAGCTGTCAGCAGTCAGCACTCGGCTCTCAGCGAGCCCAAGGGCAAATGACGGTTGGGCAGGGGGTGGTTTGATGTAAAGGCGGCTTTAAGCCGCCACGTGGCGTGATAAACTCGACGCTAGACCGCCAGGCAACTGACGGCTGATAGCTGAACGCTGAAGGCTCTAAAATGACTCAAACACAAAAACCCGCCAAATCTGACTCCTTCGAAAAGAACCTGGAACGCTTGGATGGAATCGTGCGCGAACTCGAAGACGCAGATCTGTCGCTCGAGAAAGCCTTGCAGCTTTATGAGGAAGGAATGAAACTCTCCGAAAGTTGTCACAAGCAACTGGAAGAAGCTGAAGGGAAAGTGGAGATCCTCACAAAAAAGGCCGGGAGCAAGGTGGCTGCTGAACCCTTCGAGCCAGACGAAACGGAGCCCGCCTAGTGACGCGTTGCGCAAACAGGTGAAACACGCCAAGCGCAAGCATACATGCTGAGGGAAGCGAAGCATCCCCGCATTTTGCAGGCGAAAGCAAATGCCGAGACCCTTCGCTGCGCTCAGGGTGACACACCATTGACCGTTTCACTTACTTCGGGAACGCGGCACTAGTCATGGTTTTGGGGACAGAAGATGAGCCGCGGCGGGGGAGGACGGACGGTCAAGGGCATCGAAGAAGCGATCCAAAAAGTGGGCCAACCTTATCAAGACCCGGCGGCTTTGCCGTGCGAGATGAAGGAAGTCTGGCAGGAGTTGAGGCCGGCGAGCCAACTGGGCCAGGATTTTGGTGATCCGTACCTGCCCGTGGGCATCCAAGGCCGCTTCAAAATCGCAGCTCATGGGCATCTCGACTGGGTCGAGAATCGCGCGCAAGGCGAGGCAGGGAATGCCGCGGGCTGACCATGGCTTCATTGAGGGAAAGCTTTCCATATCCGCTGCGTCGCCCAAGCTTGCCAGACGCGCCTTTTCGACGGTGGTGCGGGCAATATGCGGCAGCGTGATCAGCGCGGGGGCCGGCTTCGCTCCGCATTGCACGGCGAGAGCGATAAGATCAAGGTCGCCGGGGATTCTTTCCTTGCCGTCCGGGGCGCACACTGATTGAGCAGCCAGCAAATCTCCCGGCCGCCACTCTGGTTTAAGGCCGGCGGCAACTCCCGTCACGATTCCCAATGTGGGTGTGAATTGCGCGATCAAATCATTGAAGCGGTGAGCGCCGAGCGCGCCCACCCCAGTTAGCGCCACACACACTTCGGTGGGACCGAAGGAAGTCGCATAAACGTCGTACTGCGAAGTCGAAACCGAGTGAAAGCGATGCCGGCGCCGCCAGGGAGCAAATTCCTCTTTCAGGGCGAAGGCAACCAATACTTTTCTCATCGCTCGATTGAGAAGTGGGTCAGGTGGCTTCCGATGAATCTGTTTGCGCGGGTATTAAGGGAGAACATTTTTCCGTCTCATCATCTTTGGCCCGAGGGCGGGCACGGTTTCCCGGGGGATAGTTGCCACTTGAGCAGTCTCCAGGTATCGCGCAATCTCCGATTCCCACCTAGCACCGCAGAGGGCTCATATCCCACGTGCACCATGCAGTGTTCACAGCGAGGGTCGCGCCCGCGGCCATACTTATCCCAGTTCGTTTTTTCAAGGAAGTCCTTGAACGTAGCGTGATGGCCGTCCGTAATCAGATAACACGGCGCCTTCCAACCCCGGGGGTTGTAGGTGGGATTCCCCCAAGCCGTGCACATCAAGTCTTCGCGTTCGCCGCGCAGAAAGTCCAAGTAAATCGGAGAGGTCATCAGGGCGTAATTCTCCAGGAGCTTGGTGGCCAAGCGAAACTTTTCCTGAATCTCCTGACGGGACATGAAAATCTCTTTGGCTTGAACGGCCGCATAGGAGTAGCTGGGGGCGAGGGTGTGGCCATCCACTCCCAATTCCTTCAGATACTCGAAGAGTTCAGCAATCTCCCCCAGGTCGGTTTGCTTGTAAATGGTGGTGTTGGTGCAAACCATAAACTCGGCAGCCTTGGCCGCACGGATGCCTTCGATGGCCTGCCGGAACACCCCTTTGCGCTCCACGCACAGATCGTGCGTTGTCTCCATGCCGTCCAGGTGCACGCTAAAGAAAAACTGCGAGGTGGGTTTGAACTCTTTTAAACGCCTTTGGATAAACATGCCGTTGGTGCAGAGGTAGATATGTTTGCCGCGGTCCAGGATTTCGGCCACCAGACGTCCCAAGCCGCGGTAGATCATGGGCTCTCCGCCACAGATGGAGACAATGGGAGCGCCGCATTCATCCACTGCCTTCAAGCACTGTTCCACCGTGAGCTGTTCCGTGATGGTCTCCTTGTATTCGCGGATGCGCCCACAACCCGTGCACGTCAGGTTGCAGGCATGCAGCGGCTCGAGCATCATCACGAGGGGAAACTTCTCAACCTGCCGCAGGCGCTTTCCGGCGATATACTTACTCAACTTTACGGTCATGCTCAGCGGAAACTTCATCGATTCCTCCTGTTCCCATTCCGCGGTGGGAACTCCTCCGGTGGGAAACGCAGGGCTACAAATTCAGACGGGCCGTACAATAAATTCCGGTACCGCGCCAACGCGTAAAGCGGGAAAACATTCCTGTAGAGGTGGTACTTAAGATAGAAAACCCTCGGGAACCCGGTTCCCGTAAAGGCTGTTTCCGCCCAGGTTCCGTTCTCACGCTGTTGCTCCAAAAGGTAGCCCACCCCCCGCTGGACGGCGGGCTCGGACGTTTCCCCGGCTGCCAGCAAGCCGATCAGAGCCCATGCAGTTTGCGAGGCCGTGCTGGGGCCACGCCCTTTTAATTCTGGATCATCGTACGACGCGCAAGATTCGCCAAAGCCGCCATCCGGATTCTGCACGGCGCGGAGCCAGGCGACTGCTCGCTGGCATTCCACTTCCTTTTGCAGGCCCAGTGTCTCCAGCGCTCGCAATGCCCCGCTCGTGCCGTAGAGGTAATTGGCTCCCCACCGGCCGTACCAGGAGCCTTCGGCGGTCTGGTCCCGCTGAAGGAAAGCCACCGCGCGCTGAATTCTGGGATCGGAAGCAGGCCATTTGAGCCGGCCCAGGTATTCCAGAACACGGGCCGTCAGATCACCCGTCGAGGGGTCGATCATGGCGTTGTGATCAGCGAAGGGAACGCGTGTCAGGAAGGTGGAATCGTTGTCGCGGTCAAACGCCCCCCACCCCCCATCCCGGTTCTGCATACTGAGCACCCAGGCGGTGCCGCGGCGCAAAGCTTGTTCCAGCCGGGTCGGATCCGGATAGGCGACGCGCTGAAGCGCCATCAGGACAAAGCAGGTGTCATCCACGTCCGGATAGAAATCATTTCGAAATTCAAATGCCCATCCCCCGGGGTCGGCATCGGGATTTTTGACTTGCCAATCACCACCTCCCAACACCTGGCGGTCGAGCAGCCACTTGGCAGCTTTCACCAAGGCGGGGTGGCCAGGGGGCAATCCGGCTTCCTGAAGGGAAAACATTGTCACCGCGGTGTCCCAAACCGGAGATACACACGGTTGCACGCGCAGAGTGTCGCCTTCTTCGATTTCATATCGCGCCAGATGCTCGATTTCGCGTGCCATGATGGGGTCATCGGCTGAGTAACCCAGGACTCGCAGGGCAAATATTGAGTTGACCATGGCGGGATAGATCGCGCCCAGCCCCTCGCTGCGCTCCAGGTGTTCGAGGAGCCATTGGCGGGAGCGGCGAAGCGCCCACTTGCGGAGGGGCTTCCAAGGGAGCTTCTCGTGCATTTTGAAGAGCCGGTCCAGCAGCAGAAAGAAATTGCGCCAGCTCACCAGCCGGCGATCCCATTTGAAAGCCGGAACGCGTCCGGAAGCGTCGCGAAAAAGCTCCTCCACCCCGGCATTTGGGGGCAAATCCCAATGCGGTCTGTGCGCATAAACTAGCATCAAGGGCACGAGAAGGGCTCGGGTCCAGGATGACATCGAGTAAATACTGAGAAAGAACCAAGACGGGACAAGAATCAACTCCGGCGGCATAGCCGGCACGTAAGACCAAGGCAGCAATCCACCCAAGGCCAAATAGAGGCGTGCATAAGAATTGGTTGCTTCGACTCCGCCTAAATCGTGAATCCGGCAGCGGGCGCGCGCCATGTGCGGATCTCCGGAGGAATCCCCTGCCAGTTTGAGGGCCACGTACGCCTTGACCGTGGCGTTGAGTTCCGAGGGGCCCCCGGCGTAAATATTCCACCCCCCATCAGGGAGCTGCCGGCGACGAATATAATTTGCAAGCTTGGTACACCGTCGTTTGTCCAGTTTTCCGATAACATGTAGGAAGAAAATGTAATCCGACTCCAGGGTGGTGTCGGCTTCGAGTTCTCCCACCCAGTATCCCTCCGGGGTCTGCAAGGAGAGTAGATGATCTACAGCTCGTGGGATGACCACTTGAAGGTTTTCGTCGAAGCGGTCTTCAGCGTAGGGAAGCGTCCGCACTCGCCGCGTGTCCAATTCGGCCTGGTTTCGTTGTCTCATGAAGTGCTCAGGATCTCCCTGTGGGCAGATTTTCAGCTTGTCAATTCCTCCGGCAGACCGAATCGCACGTTTTCGTGGGTCCATTCCACTTCCCGGACACCGGTGAATCCCCAGCTCTTCAGGCGGTCGACCACTTCCTCGACGAGGTGATCCGGCGTAGAAGCCCCGGCGGTAATCCCCAGTTGCCGTCGACCCTCCAGCCACCGAGGTTCGATGTCGGCTGCGCAAGTGATCAGGTAGGCGTCCGTTCCGGCCCGGCGCGCCACTTCCACCAAACGGTTCGAGTTGGAGCTGTTCTCGGCGCCGACGACCAGGATGGCGTCGGTTTGCCCTGCCACAAGCTTGACGGCAGCTTGCCGATTCTGCGTGGCGTAACAAATGTCCTGCCCGGGTGGTCCCTGAATGGCCGGGAACCGTTCTTTTAGTTTTGTCACAATATCGGTGGTATCGTCAATGCTTAATGTCGTTTGAGTAAGATATGCTACTCGTTGCGGGTTTCTCACCTCGAGGGAATCCACATCCTCGATTGAGGAAATTACCCGGATTGCATCCGGCGCCTCTCCCAAGGTGCCGATAACTTCATCGTGGTTTCGATGCCCGATGAGCAGGATAGTGTAATTCTCACGGGCGTAGCGGATGACTTCCAGGTGAACCTTGGTGACCAGAGGGCACGTGGCGTCAATCACCCGGAGCCCTCGCTCCTTTGCCGCTTTGCGCACGGACGGTGAAACTCCGTGTGCGCTGAAGATAACCACAGCGCCGGTGGGCACATCATCAAGTGACTCCACAAAAACGGCGCCGCGCGCCGAAAGGTCTTCTACCACGTGGCGATTATGGACAATCTCCTTGCGCACATACACGGGCCGGCCCAACTTCTGCAGCGCCAGCTCTACAATCTCGATCGCTCGAATCACGCCGGCACAAAACCCTCGCGGCTGCATCAGCAGGAGAGTCGCCTGATCGGTAGCGGGAATGTTTGTTGCTTCTGCGGTCACGACAATTCTCCTGCTGTTGCTTGCTAACAGGGCGAATAAAAACTCGTCCCGCCTGTCACTCCAAGGAGTGCCGCGTGCGCAGGACGGCGACGAAACCCGCAAGTCCTTTGGTTCCAGAGAGCGCCCTCTGCCGTGACTGCGGGGTCGAGACGACCCGTCAGCTAACGGGTTCACAAAGGCTTTTCAACATCCTGCCAGAGGTTCTCTTTAAGCCCCGTTCCAAGATAACCCGGCTAGAAAAAACCTTGCAAAGAATTAGCTCATGGTTAGTTTACAGCCTGCTTCCGAATATTTCAAGATTTCTCCTGCAAGGGTAGTGGGTCAGTTTCATGCAAAGACGGCGGAGCCTGTTCCGACCTGATCGGGACGCCGCCACGACCCCAAACTGACCCACTACCTCCGCAAGGTGTCTCCTACGAGGTTCGACTATCCGTGCAGAGGCGGTCTGGTCTATAATGAAGGTGTCAGGGAAACCAGAACAAAAATCCTTGTAAACCAATATTCAAAGGAGGGTCGCCATGCCTACGGCAGATGTGGAGCAATTGAGGGCCCGAATGCGCGGAGAGGTGATAAGACCCGGCGACGCCGGCTATGAATCCGCCCGCAGAGTCTATAACGGGATGATTGACAAGCGTCCCGCGCTTATCGTTCGGTGCGTGGACGTGGCGGATGTGATGGCGGCGGTCGAGTACGGCCGCGAAAACAAGATGCTGACGGCAATTCGCGGCGGCGGTCACAATGGTGCTGGCCTTGGAACCTGTGAGAACGGCCTGGTTATTGACCTCTCACGAATGAAGGGCGTCCGTGTTGACCCTGTCGGGCACACGGTGCAAGTGGCGGGTGGATGTGTGTGGGGGGATGTGGATCACGCTACGCATCCCTTCGGGCTTGCCACCCCAAGTGGTTTTATTTCAACCACAGGGGTCGGCGGGTTGACGTTGGGCGGGGGAATTGGTCACTTAACACGTAGGTGCGGGCTGTCGATCGACAATCTGCTATCGGTGGACATGGTGCTGGCCGATGGCACCTTCGTGGTCGCCAATGAAAAAGAGAATAGCGATCTTTTCTGGGCGGTGCGCGGGGGTGGCGGAAACTTCGGTGTTGTCACCTCGTTCAAGTTCCGGCTGCACCCGGTAAAAACGGTGTACGCTGGCCCGACGTTCTGGCCTCTCGGCCAGACCGCGGAGGTAATGAGCGCTTACCGCGAGTTCATTCTCAATGCGCCCGAGCAGGTTAACGGGTTCTTCGCCTTACTGACCATTCCGCCCGCGCCAATGTTTCCCGCCCAACTGCATTTGCAGAAAGTATGTGGGATCATGTGGTGTTGCACCGGCCCGTCCGATAAAGCGGAGGCCGCTCTCAAGCCCATGCGTTCGGTTGGCAAACCGGTTCTTGACCATGTGGGCGAGATGCCCTTCCCCGTGGTTCAAAGGCTTTTCGACGCTCTTTACCCGCCCGGCCTGCAATGGTACTGGCGCGCCGACTTTGTTAAGGAAATTAGTGACCGGGCGATCGCCTTGCACGCCGAGCACGGCGCGAAGCTTCCGACCATGCACTCCACGATGCACCTTTATCCGATTGATGGCGCAGCACACCGAGTGGGGACAAGCGACACGGCGTTCAGCTACCGGGACGCGAATTGGGCAGAAGTCATCGTGGGCGTGGATCCCGACCCGGCCAACGCCGACAAGGTCACGAAATGGTGCAAAGACTATTTCGACGCGCTACACCCCTATTCGGCTGGCGGGGCGTACATTAACTTTATGATGGAGGAAGGGCAGGAGCGCGTTCAAGCCTCCTTCCGCGACAACTACGCGCGCCTTGCGACCGTCAAGGGGAAATACGACCCGGCTAACTTCTTCAGGGTTAACCAAAACATTCGGCCTGCCTGATCAAAGGCAGAGGGCTGGCAGAACCGGGCACAATTTACCGGACCTTCGCAGGCGTCCCGTGAAGCGCGTGATGCGAGCGAGCCTGACGAACGGGCGTTTCCCCCAGAGAGGAGAATATTCGTTGATGACTTTCTACCTGCAAAAGGCATCGTTAAAATGCTTCCCCTTAAAGCAAATTCAGGTCACAATTAGGCCTGTCGGGCGGTGAGCGCGAGTGGGCATCGGTGGCCCAACACAGGACCTTGAACAGAGTTACTACAGAAACCATCCAACAGTATCTCGAGACGGCGAGCAGCCAGATCGATAAGGAACTGGACCGGCTGCTCCCGCCCGCCGACAACTTTCCGCCGAGTATCCACGCGGCGATGCGCTACTCAGTGCTGGCGGGAGGAAAGCGGCTGCGGCCGATCCTTTGCCTGGAAGCCGGGCGCCTGTTGGGTGGGGAGGAGCGGACGCTGGTGCGCCTAGGGAGCGCGCTGGAGTTGATCCACACATACTCCCTGATCCACGACGACTTGCCGGCTCTCGATAACGATGACTTGCGGCGGGGCAAGCCGACTTCGCATCGAGCCTTCGGCGAGGCGACTGCCATCCTGGCCGGCGACGCGCTTCTGACCTTGGCTTTTGAAATCCTTTCGTCACCGGGTCCGCCCCCCGAAGCGTGCAAGCTTCGGGTGATCCACGAACTGGCCCACGCCCTTGGGACAGAGGGAGGCATGATTGGCGGCCAGGTGATTGATCTCAGCATGGCCGGGCAGAAGGCGGACAGCCGCACCCTGGAATATATTCATTCCGCCAAGACGGGTGCTTTTATCCGCGCGGCGGTGAGGTGCGGAGCGCTCTACGCGCAGGGCGGGGAAGAAGACTTGGCCCGCCTCACCACCTACGGCGAGAAAGCGGGACTGGCTTTCCAAATTGTCGACGACTTGCTGGATGTGCTGGGCACCCGGGAATCGTTGGGCAAGAGTGTGGGCAAGGACAACCAACAACAAAAGGCCACTTATCCGGCCGTCCACGGAATCGAAGAGTCCCAGCGCATGGCTTCCCGGCTGGCGGACGAAGCCTGCGAAGTTCTCGAACCCTATGGTGACCGCGCCCGCATCTTACAAGGCATCGCTCAATACCTGACGGTGAGGAAGAACTGATGGAATACAAATACCTTCTCCGCATTGATTCACCCGCCGACCTGAGGAAAATCCCGCCTGAAGGACTGCCCCTGGTGGTGGATGAACTGCGGGATTACATGGTCAGCGTGATCTCGAAAGTCGGTGGCCACCTCGCCTCCAGCCTGGGAGCCGCCGAGTTGACGGTGGCGCTCCACTACACCTTCGACACGCCCCGAGACAAAATCGTCTGGGACGTTGGCCACCAAGCTTACGGGCACAAAATTCTGACTGGCCGGCGCGACCGCTTTCCCACTATCCGCCAGTACGGAGGAATCTCCGGCTTCCCCTCGCGCGATGAAAGTCCGTACGATACCTTCAACGTGGCGCATGCCGGCACGGCCATCTCCGGCGCGCTGGGCATGGCTGTGGCCCGCGACCTGAAGGGCGAGGATTACCATGTGGTAGCGGTGGTAGGGGACGGAGGTCTAACCGTAGGTGAAGAGCTTGAGGGAATCAATAACCTGGGCAACCTACAGAAGAAGGTCCTGGTTATTCTGAATGACAATAAGATGTCGATTTCGCCCAACGTCGGCGCGCTGGCCGGGTACTTAAACCGTATTGTCCACGGCCAGGCCTATCACCGGCTGCGGGAAGAAGTGGAAAAGTTGATGTTGTCAGTTCCCCGCCTGGGACCGCGGCTTTTGAGGGTGTCCAAGGACATCGTGGAATCTGCGAAAACCGTGCTGATTCCCGGCTTGGTGTTCGAAGAGCTTGGCTTCGAGTACCTCGGGCCCATCAACGGCCACGACATCTTTGAACTTCTGGCGGTGTTGGCCAGGGTCAAGAACCATACCAAGCCCACGCTGGTTCACATCGTTACCCAGAAAGGCAAGGGTTACCATATCGCCGAACAGTTGCCGGTGAAATATCACGGGGTGACGCAGTTTGACATCTCCACTGGTGCCTTCCACAAGGCCCCTGCCTCAGCTCCTTCCTACACCTCGGTCTTTGGCAAAGCCTTGTGCGAGCTGGCGGAAAAAGACTCCCGCATCGTCGGCATTACCGCCGCCATGAGCGAAGGCACAGGCCTGGATGAATTCTCCAAACGTTTTCCGGAGCGCTTCTTCGACGTGGGCATCGCGGAACAGCACGCCGTCACGTTCGCCACCGGTCTGGCCTGTGAAGGGATGCGGCCCGTCGTAGCCATCTATTCCACCTTCCTCCAGCGCGCCTTTGATCAGGTGATGCACGATGCCTGCCTGATGCGGGCTCCCGTCACCTTCGCGCTCGACCGCGGCGGTATCGTCGGCGCCGATGGACCAACCCATAACGGGCTCTACGACCTAGTCTATCTCTCCGCGCTGCCCGGCATCGTGGTGATGGCCCCCAAGGACGAAAACGAACTGCGCCACATGCTCTACACTGCGCTCACGGTCGCCGGCCCAGCCGCGCTGCGCTACCCGCGTGGCAACGGCATCGGCACTCCCCTCGATCCCGAGTTCAAGAAGCTGGAGATCGGCAAGGGTGAGATACTCCGCGAAGGAGGGGATATCGGCATTCTCGCCCTGGGCAGCATGGTCTATCCATGCCTGGAAGCCGCCACCCGCCTGGAGGCGATGGGCCTCAGCGCCACGGTTATCAACGCGCGCTTTATGAAGCCGCTCGATGCCGACTTGATCTGCTGCCTGGCGGCGGAGAAGCAATTCCTGGTGACAGCCGAGGAAGCGACGGAAGCCGGAGGCTTTGGCGCTCAGGTCGCTGCCCTGCTGCAAGACCGGAGGGTTGCAGCCAGCCTCTTGCGCATCGCGGTGCCCGACCGCATTGTTCCGCACGGCGCGCCCAACCTGCTGCATGCCAAGTATGGGCTGGACGTCGACGGCATCGTGAACCGCATCAAGGCCTTCGCGGACGAGTCGCCGGGGCGCGCGCCCATGAAGTATCGCTCCATCCTGAGGGCTTAGGAGTCGTCAAGAAGTAACCGTTGCGTTGACTGCTGAGCGACCCCTCACCCCCGGCCCCTCTCCCCCATCGGGGAGAGGGGGTACTAATTGGATGAGTTCTCCCCTCTCCCCCTTGGGGGTGGCCGGGGGTGAGGGGGTTTCGACCCGAGAAGGGAATATTTGCGAACCGTTACTGTCGACTGTCGACTAGCAACTCTCAACTGCCTTCCATGACCCTACCCAATGCCGCATTGCTTTTTGTAGCTGCGGGAATTGCGGGCGCCATGAATTCGGTAGCCGGCGGTGGCAGCTTCATATCATTTCCCGCTCTGATTTTTACGCACGTGCTGCCCATCCCGGCTAATGCCACTTCCACGGTGGCGCTCTGGCCGGGCACCGTGGCTAGCGCGGGCGCGTATCGGAAGCGTTTTCCCAAAGACTTTCGAATTCTCCTGGAGATGATCGCCACCAGCGTGACCGGGGGAACCCTGGGCGCCCTGGTCCTGCTTCGAACCCCGCAAGCTACTTTCATGCGCTTTGTGCCCTATCTCTTTCTGCTGGCCACGCTGCTGCTCATTTTCGGCAAGAGGCTCTCGACGTGGTTGGACGCGACATTCAAAACCTCCACGCAGCCGCGCTGGCTGCTGGTGGTAGCGTCGAATTTCTTCCAGTTCTTGATTGCCCTTTACGGTGGGTTCTTTGGCGCCGGCATCGGAATCATGATGCTCGCCTTGCTGACCATGTTGCGCATGGAAGATATTCACGCCATGAACGCCTTGAAGACGCTCCTCAATGCGGCGATCAATGGCGCTGCTGTCATCACCTTCATCGCAGCGGGCGCGGTGTTGTGGCCTCAGGCCCTGGTGATGCTCGTGGGCGCCGTCCTGGGCGGCTACGGCGGGGCGTATTTTGCCCAGAAACTCGACCCGCAAATTGTCCGCCGCTTCGTCATCGCCGTGGGCATTTCCATGTCCGTGTACTTCTTCGTGAGGCATTAAGAGAGTCGAGAAGTCGAGAGTCGAGAATCGAGAATAGGTCCTACCGCTTGCTGCTCAACTCGTGGACCATTTCCACCAATGCCACCACGTTCTCGAAGGGGGTGTCGGGGAGCAGGCCGTGCCCCAGGTTAAAGATGTGCCCCGGCTTGCCTGCGGCCTGATCCAAAATCCTCTGCACGCGCGAACGGATATAAGCCTGGTCGGCGTAGAGAACGACGGGGTCGAGATTGCCCTGCACGCCTATGGAGTAACCCACGCGCGTCCAGGCCTCGTCCAGTTCGACGTGGGCGTCAAGCCCCAAGATGTGGCCGCCCGCTTGCCGCATGTCTTCAAGGAGCGTGCCAGTGCCAGTCCCAAAATGAATAATGGGCGTGCCGGGAGCAATTCCTTCGATCATCATCCGTGTGTAGGGAAGCACAAATTCGCGATAGTCGGCCGGGCCCAGGCACCCAACCCAGGTGTCAAAAACCTGGAGGGCCTGAACGCCGGCGGCGATCTGGCCGTTGATGTATTTGGCCAGGTTGCGCGCCAGATGCTCCATCAAGGCCCGCCAAGCCCCGCGGTCGCGATACATCAGCCCCTTGGTGTGCCGGTAGTTTCTCGATCCGCCGCCTTCGATGAGATAGGAAGCGAGCGTGAAAGGACATGCAGCGAAGCCGAGCAGCGGCAATTCGGGGTCGAGGTCAGCGCGGGTCTGACGTATGGCGTCGTAAAGATAGGCCAGGGATTGCTGAGGGTCCACTTCCTGCAGCCGGTCCACCTCGCCGGGCAAGCGCAGCGCCGGCCTGATGATCGGCCCCTCGCCCTGGCCGTAGGCGAGGCTGAATCCTAGCGGCTCGACAATCAGCAACAGGTCGGCAAAGATGATGGCCGCGTCCACGCCCAGCTTTGCGGCCGCGGTCACCGTGACTTCAGAGGCCAGGCGCGGATCCTTGCAGAGCTCCAGGAAAGCCACCTTGGCGCGGAGTTCGCGGTATTCCGTCATGTAGCGGCCGGCTTGGCGCATCAACCAAATCGGCGTCGCGTCCACGGGCTCCCTGCGGCAAGCTTTCATGAAGCGAGAATCGTCCCAAGGTTGTGCTCCAGCAGTCTTTCGCAGCCCGGCGCCGGCAGTTTGAGAGTTCGATGGCTTGGTGGGCATATTCCTGCTTCCCCAACGAAGAGACGTAGCGCCGCCCCGCAGCTTGCTGACCTAAAGGTCAGCGCTACGGCGCGGCCTCGACCAGCCTGCAATAAACCTCGCGCACACGCTGCCGTGTTTCTTGCAGAGTCTGCGCCAGGGTTTGCGAGCCCGCGATCAAACCCCAACGGCGAGCCAGGTTTTCGACCACTTCGGCGTGCCCCGCCCGGTCCGGCAACCCCTCGGCAGCCTTCCCTGTCACTAACCGGATGGCATGGTCCACCGAGCGAAGGAAGTTCGCGCCGCCCGACAAGATATTGCTGTCCTCGTTAGTCATCAGCCCAGCGCAGCGTAAGGCGGCGATCTGCTCCGCCATGTTTGCGCGGGGGTGAGCGACTATGCGTCCTCGCAAGCGGAGGAGAGACACGGCAAAGTCGATGTCGTAATACCCTCCTGGAGCGGTCTTGGTGTTGGTGGGTGGAACAGGCACCTCTCTTTCGAGCCGACGCCGCATTTGACGAAGTTCGGTGGCCAGCGCAGGGTGAGCGGCGAAGCGGTCGAAGATCGCGCTCACGAGCCGGGAAACCGTCTCTCGTCCCAGTTGAGCATTGCCGGCTACGTGGCAGGCTTTGAGGTACGTTGATCCCTCCCACACATGGGCATGTTCCCGAACATAGCTGAGCAATTCCTCCTGCGTCACCACCAGTTCGCCCTCCTGGCCACGAGGCCGAAGCCGTGTATCGACGGCGAACACCGCGCCTTCGCGCGTGTAGCTGGAGAGGACGTCGATCATTTTCGCCGCCAGCCGTTTCCAGAAATCCAGCTCGTCACGCCCTACTTCGGGCCCGGTCACGAAGATCAGGTCGGCATCCGAGGCGAGGTCAAACTCGTTCAAGGCCAGCCGGCCCAGCGCCAGCACCGCGAAGGGCCACGGACGGTTCTCTTCCGCGAGATTTTTCGTTTCGAGAACCGAGCCGGCAATCTGCAAGGCGCTGGAAACGCAGCGAGCGGCCTCGGTGGACCAGCGTTTCAGAACTACAAAGCTTGATTCGAGCGAGGCTAAATCCGCCGCACCGAGTTCCAGGATACGAGCCAGGAAATGCCTGCGCAGCATCGCCATCTTCTGGCGCATGGCCAGCACAGGTTCTAGCGCCCAGGGATGAGGTCCGGAGTCTCCCGACCCGTTTAGAGCGATTTCCATCTGTGCGGCGGCGGGCGGAGTTTGCGAGGAGTCCAAAACGATCATGTCCTCAGGATGATGAATGAGAAGTTCACCGAGGTATTCGCTTTCGCTCACCACCTCCAGCGCGCGGCGCAGGAGTTCCGGTTTTTCGCGCACAAGGGCGAAGCGCTCCGGCGACTCGAGCAAGGCGGCGAGGAATCTCGCCGCCCCCTTGCGAGATCGCTCGGGAATTTCAGCTTCGCGCACTTGGAGGGCTATGTCCGGCGCCTGGGCGTTCAGGAAATTCAAGGTGGAATCGTAGGAGGCGTGTCCAAGGTCGGGAGTAAACGATGGAAGCGGCTTGAGCTCGAACCCCTTGCCCCCCGCAGGCGGGGTGCGAGGATGGATCACGCGTTGGTAGATCTCATCTACTTTCTCAAACCCATCTTGAAGTTTCTGTTGGAGCGCGTCGCCGGGCGATTCGCCCTTGACACCGGCAACCCCCACGCGGCGCGCGAGCCGATCAAGGGCGCGCGCCCCGGCCGGCAAGCGGTGCGTTTGCTGGCCAAGCTCGAGTTGGACGCAATGCTCGACCTTGCGCAGGAACACATAAGTATTTGTCAGGCGGGCATAGTCGTGGTCGCTGAGCCATCCCTTGTCATTCAGCTTGCGCAGCGCGAAAAGAGTTCCGCCGGAGCGCACCCAGGCGTCCTGACCTCCGTACAGCCGCTGCAAGCACTGGGCCAGAAACTCGATGTCCCGGATGCCGCCCTGGTGCTGTTTGACGTCCACTGCCTGGTCGGCACTCTCCCGGATTCTTCTGGAGATTCGCTCGCGCGACCAGAGGACGCTCTCCACGGCCTCAAAATCACCCGGCGAAGCATAAATCTGCGGCTCGACTCCGCGCAGGAACTCGCGAGTCAGCCGGACGTCGCCCGCCGAGTGGCGAGCCTTAATCAACATCTGCAACTCCCAATCTCGCGCCCGGTGCTCGTAATATTCGAGGGACGATTTTAGCGAGATGGCCAGGTCACCTTGTTCCCCTTCCGGACGCAGGCGCAAGTCCACGCGGAAGACTTCGCCCTGCGGTGTGGACTGCGTGATGCTGCGGGTGATGGCATTAGCCAGGCGGACAAAGTACTCTTTGTTGGTGATGGTGGACTCGTTCCCTCCTGCGGTTTCGCCGTCGTGGGAATAGAGAAACAGCAGATCGATGTCGGAGCTGTAGTTCAACTCGTTGCCGCCCAGCTTCCCCAGCGAGATGATGCTGAACCCGCTGCGCGCGATACGGCCTTGCGGGTCATAGTACTGGGGCTGCCCATAGCGCTTTTCCAATTCGCCGTCGCAGTAAAGCAATGTGTTGGTCAAAATCACGTCCGCCAGGGTAGCCAGTTCCAGGGTCGTTTCACCCAAAGTCGAAAGCCCCAGCACGTCTTTCATCGCGATGCGCAAGTAATTGCGGCGCTTGAAGAGCGCCAACTGGGCCGCTAGCCAGGGGTTAGGGTTGGTGGTGGCGAAGCGCGCATAATCCTGCATCAAGTCTTCTTTGGATTTCAGTTTGGTGAAGTTGCGGTCGTGAGCGAACTGGATGACGAGGCCCGGTTCGGACAGCAAAGTCTCCGCCAGAAACCCGCTGTGGCCGAAGATCGCCACCAAGTAGGATAGGGCCGCCGGGTAGCGCGCGATTTCGCCCAGCACGTCTGCCGGGGCCTCCTGCGCGTAGCGTTCCAGAAGGTTCAGCGCGCCGTCCGCATCCGGTGAATGCGCCAGCAGGGAAGCCAGCGGCGCCATCAGCGTGGGCGCCAGTTGCTGTTCGAGCCGGGCCAGGTTGAGCTCTGCCTTCTCGATGTCCTCAAAGGGTACAGCCTGGAACTCGGGGCGCATGGGAGCGATTATAACAGCAGTGGCTAGTGGTTGGTTAAGGGCCGGTCACCGCTGCGGCCAGAGCGCGGACGAGTTCGGCGCCAAATTGGCTTCGGTCGGTCGCCGTTGGCACATGTCCGAGCTTCGAGTCATATTCGATCATTTGCTCCATCAGCATGGCTGGCAGCTTGCGATCGTGAAACAGCCCTTGATCGACGGTCATACGCCCGAGTTTGCCGGGCGTGGTGGTGGCGCCCGGGTCGCGCAGGGGCGCGGTAGGATTGAAGGAGGACCGCGCCACCAGCTCGTGAAATGCCCGCTCGCCCAGCGTCTTGAAATCGGCCGGCGCCTCAAGGTACTCGTCAGTTTCGTCGTTGTGCAGGGACAGAAACAAGTCCAAGCGATGTCCGGAATCGACCCAGTCAAGGACGGCCTTGCGCTGCGCCCAGATTTCCGGCATCTTCTGGGGGTCAGGCGTATCCCAGTTCCGATTGAGATCGTACCCGTACAGGTTGAAGCGGACGGCCCCGTGCGCCACGCCGTCCGGGTCGGCCAGGGGGAAGATTCTGTAGATCATGTGGTCGCGAAGGCGCGCCGCACGCTCATCGTTCGAAAGCAGGAAACGCACCGCGCCATCGCCAGCCCAGGAAGAGCCAGTCTCCCACGCATGCTGGCGGAACATGAGCCAGATTACCTTCTTGTCCTGTGCGGGAATTTTGCGGTTGGTGATGGTCAGCAGCGGCATCTCCCGGCCTTCCACGGTGCGGCCTAGGGACTGCTTCTCGAGGTAGGGGCTGTTCCGGAAGGACTCGAGCAGGTTGCCGAGATCCTTGTTGATGTAAGGGGTGACGTGGGCGATCCAAACGTGGTCACGCTCCGGAGTGAACTGCAAGGTCAAGTGCGGCTCGCGCGCGTCCCAGGACACCTGGCTATCGGTGAAATGCATCCATTGCACATCATCATAGCTGTACACGAGGCGCACGCCCGCCGTGACCGAGTAAGCGGGGCTCTTGTAGTTATACTCGCCGGCCAAGTCAACCAGGTCGATCGTGATCGGCTCGCGCGGAAGGTTTGTGAGCTCGAAATAATACCAATTCGCCTGGCGGTTTCGATGATCCTGGTCGGATTGCCCTTTCACGGCGCAACGCAGGTGCGCTCGCGATACCTGTTCCACCTTGCCGAGGGAACCGCCTTCAAAATCGGTAAGGACCCCAATCCTCGCAGGTTCGGCAAAAAGGGGCACCACAAAGACACAAAGGCAGCAAGAAATCAGGTGATAGGTTGCAGGAAACAAGCGCCAAGTATTACCAGAGACTGTTCTCTTTGATCTGTTACCTCTCACCGGCATGTTGGGAAGGGCTGGAAGGGGGGTAGCGCAGACTTCATGCTCTTCGCCCTGCGGCCCAAAGCCTTCTGGCGACGGGTCGAAGTCCGCGGCTTTTCCCCTCGTGCTTGAAAGCCGCAGACCTGCGAAAAGCGCCGGTCTGCGCTACCCCTGACACTTGGCACCTGACACCTAGCTTAAATGTCGTAATAGAGCGCGAACTCGTAAGGGTGCGGTCGCATATTCACGGCCTGCACTTCATTCTTCATTTTGTATTCGATCCAGGTCTCCAGAAGTTCCTCACTGAAGACATCGCCTTTCAGCAAGAAATCGTGATCTTTCTCCAGAGCGCGGAGGGATTCCTCGAGCGAACCGGGGAGGGTGGGGACTTTTTTCAACTCCTCTGGGCCCAAATCGTAAATATCCTTGTCTAAAGGCTCGCCGGGGTCGATCTTGTTTTCGATTCCATCGAGACCCGCCATCATCATGGCGGCGAACGCCATGTAGGGGTTGCAGGAGGGGTCGGGGGGGCGGTACTCGACGCGCTTGGATTTCGGATTAGGCGAGTACATGGGGATGCGACAACAGGCGCTGCGATTCCGGCGCGAGTAAGCCAGGTTCACGGGCGCCTCGAAGCCTGGCACGAGGCGTTTGTAGGAGTTCGTGGTGGGTGCAATCAGCCCCGCGAGTGCGGGCGAGTGCTTCAGCAGGCCGCCGATGTACCATAGCCCGATTTGGCTGAATCCCGCGTATTTGTCCCCGGCAAAGAGCGGCTTGCCGTCTTTCCAGAGGCTCTGGTGCGTGTGCATGCCCGAGCCATTGTCCTGGAAAATCGGCTTAGGCATAAAGGTCACCGTTTTCCCGTACTGGTAGGCAACATTCCGGATGATGTATTTGTACAACATCATTCCGTCCGCAGATTTCAACAGGGAGTTGAATCTCTGGTCAATCTCGGCTTGGCCGCCGGTCGCGACCTCGTGGTGGTGACACTCGATTTCAAGCCCGGCCTTTTCCATCGCCAAGACCATCTCACTGCGCAGGTCCTGGTAATGGTCGGTGGGTGGGACTGGGAAATAACCTTCCTTATAGCGCGGCCGGTAGCCCAGGTTATCCTTCTCCCGGCCGGAGTTCCAGCGTCCCTCTTCCGCGTCAATAAAGTAGAAACCGTGTTGCTGAGCCTGATCGAACCGGATGTTGTCAAAAATGAAGAACTCGGCCTCCGCACCGAAATACGCCGTGTCAGCGATTCCGGTATAGGCAAGGTAATTCTCAGCCTTCTTGGCGATATGGCGGGGGTCCTTGAGATAGTGCTGCTTGGTGACGGGGTCGACGATATCGCCAATCATGGCCAATGTAGGTGTCTCGGTGAAGGGGTCGAGCATGTACCAACTCGGGTCTGGAACCAGCAGCATGTCGCTCTCATGAATGGCTGCCCAGCCGCGGATGCTCGAGCCATCCATGCCGAAGCCATCTTCGAATGAACTCTCTTCGAGTTCGTGAATCGGGAATGAGACGTGTTGCCACAAACCCGGAAGGTCAGTGAAACGAATATCTACAATCTTCACGTTGTTGGCAGCAGCAAACTCTAAGACTGCCTTCGGATTCATAGATCCTCCATAGAATAGTTTTCTGCCCGCGATGAAGGGCCTGTATGCAGGTAGTTTTTTGTTAATGATGAAAGATATCGCGGGCGGGGCATTTAGTCAAGGGCTGCCAGCATGAATATTTTTGATAGTCCATATTCAGGCGCGCACCCAAAAATGCGTTGACTTTTTTCTCGGCTTTTTGTTAGCTTACGACATTCCTGGCCATATCCGGAAATGGCGTTTTCCAGGTCCGTCTTCTTCAACGCCGTCACCAGCCAATGGGAAAGGGCCGCGCCGGCGGGAAGGTGGGGAGCCGAATGTTCGTAGCCAAGCGAATGTTTTTGACCAAAGGCGTCGGGAAACACCGCGAAAAGCTGACCAGTTTCGAACTCGCCTTGAGGTCCGCCGGGATCGCTGCCTGCAACCTGGTGCGTGTCTCGAGTATATTCCCGCCTCGCTGCAAGCTCGTTTCACGGACCGAGGGCGTCAAGGAACTCCGGCCCGGGCAGGTGACCTTTGTGGTGATGAGTGAGAATTCGACGCGGGAGCCGCATCGTTTGATTGCCGCTTCGGTGGGCGTCGCCATTCCCTCTGACCGGAACGCTTTCGGCTACCTCTCGGAGCACCATTCTTTCGGCGAAACAGAAGAGGTCGCCGGCGAATACGCAGAAGAACTGGCGGCGGAAATGCTCGCCACCACGCTCGGCGTGGAGTTTGATCCCGACCGGAGTTGGGACGAAAAGAAGGAGATTTATCGAATCTCCAACAAGATTGTCCGGACGATGAATATCACTCAATCAGCCATTGGCGATAAAAGAGGCCTCTGGACTACCGTGCTCGTGGCGGCGATCCTGCTTGGAATCGACGAATAGCTCCGACAGGGTTCAGGAGTTGAAATCGGAAGGATTGCTCCACCTGGCCCTGATTCCTGAATCCTGACTCCCGAATCCCGGTACACCATGCGCAAAAACCAGATACTTTCCAGGCCGACTCATCCTCTGGCTGTTGATGGCCGCAAGAGCGTGGCGGCTTTGCTCGAGAAAATGCAGGGGATTTCCTTCCAGGGGCGTGCTCTGGCCACTGCTTACCAGATTTGGAAGAAGATGCTGAGCGACCGGGTCATGATCATGATGGGGATGTCCGGAGCGATGGTCCCCGCGGGCATGCGACGGCTGGTCGTCTATATGCTCAAGAACCGCCTGATTGACTGCCTGGTTTCGACGGGCGCCAACTTTTTCCACGATATCCATGAAACCCTCGGCCGCTTCCACTACCAGTCCTCCCCCTACATCGACGACATCCTTTTGCAAAAAAACCTCATTGACCGCATTTACGATACGCTTGCCGACGAAGAAGAATTTCGTGAGGCGGACGAGATGGTCGGCGAGTTCGCCGCCTCCCTCGATTCGTCGCGGCCGTACACGACTCGCGAATTCCTGCATCTGCTGGGGCGGGAGTTGGCGAAAAAGACGAAGGAAGACGGCATCGTCACGGCGGCGGCGAAAGCCGGAGTCCCGCTTTATTGCCCTGCCATTGGAGATTCCTCGATCGGCATCGGCATCGCGGAGAACCGTTTCCTGGGCCGGAACCAGTTCACCTTCGACGTGATCGGCGATGTGCTCGAGACCGCGCACCTGGCGGCTGATTCGCCGGCCAGCGGCGTCATCTACTTTGGCGGCGGCACCCCCAAGAACTTTGTCAACCAGACTGAGGTGACGGCCACCTTCATGCGCCAATCGCATAGTGGTCATAAATATGCCGTGCAAGTCATCACCGACGCCGCCCACTGGGGCGGCCTTTCCGGCTGCACCTTCGAAGAAGCCCAGAGCTGGGGAAAAATCGCCCACGACGCCAGCATGGTGGACGTCCACTGCGACTCCACCATCGCCCTGCCGATGCTGGTGACGGCGCTTTCCGAGCATCAAGGCTTGATTCGAAAACGGAAGAAGCCCGCGTTCGAGATGGGCCGCGAGCTCAAGTTCACTTTCCCGAAGTGAGCTTGACATAACCAACCCCCAATACCGATAATCCATGTCGGTTCGCGGTGGGCTTATTACCCCCACGAGTGAATCTCGACTCTTGCTTAGCCTTTTAGTTTTCTTCAGGAGGAGACTTTTCTTGCGCCTAGTCTTTTTAATGTTGATACAAGCTTCGGTCCTGCTGGGCGGCGACATGCCAGTGGTTTTTGTCAGGCATGGTAACCAGATCGACGTGAGCGTCGGAGGGAAGCCTTTCACAAGTTACTATTTCAGCGCCGAAACGCCCAAGCCCTATCTCTACCCGCTGCGTTCGCCGGAGGGCATCATCGTCACGCGCGGATATCCCATGGTGACGAGCATCCCGGGGGAGAGCAAAGACCATCCTCATCACCGCGCCATGTTTTTCGCGCACGGCGATATCAACGGGGTTGATTTCTGGGGCGAAGCGCAGTTCGAAGAGAAAGCGCCCGTGCACGTGAGAGGGAAGACCTACTCCTCTGAAGATCTTCCCAAGGGCCGCACGGTATTCGCCCGACTCGAAGAGGCCAAGGGCGGGCCCGATTCCGGGACGCTGCGGGCGGTCTTTAGCCTGCTCGGCCCGAATGGCCGGGTGATGGGCAGCGAGACGCAGGAATATACTTTTCGGGGAGATGAAAAGACCCGCAGCATCGACTGCGCGTTTACCATCACTGCGGACCATGGAACGCCCCTGAAAATGGGGGATACGAAGGAAGGTACCTTCGCTATTCGAGTGGTCAGGAGTCTGCAAGAACCCGCCGTGAAGATGCTCAACTCCGCAGGCGCCGTGGGTGAAAAAAACATCTGGGGGAAGCGAGCCGATTGGGTTGATTACTCTGGTGTTGTGGGAGGTGAAAGGGTCGGAATTGCCATCTTCGATAATCCCGGCAACATCAAGCATCCCACTTACTGGCACGCCCGTGGCTACGGTTTGTTCGCCGTGAATCCGTTCGGCGAACATGATTTCTATAATGACCCCAAGCGCGACGGAAGCGTCACCATCGCAACCGGCTACTCGCTGACCTTGCGGTATCGGGTGCTGATTCATGACGGCGATGCGGACGAAGCCAAGGTCGCTGAGGCCTACCGGCAGTATGCCGAAGGAAAGTGATCCCAACGGCATGCTGGAGGGAAAAGCAGGGCGCCCAACGTGTCATTCCGAGCGAAGCGAGGAATCTCGCTCTGCGCTGGAAGGGAATGACTGCCTGGGCGGGACAGCGGTGAACGATAGGATCAGAGCGAGATTCCTCGCTTCGCTCGGAATGACACCGCGCCTCGCTTCGCTTGGAATGACGCCGTGCCTCGCTCCGCTCGGACTGAGGCGGGAATTGCGTGTTCGAGGTGATTCATGGAACGCCTGATCAAATCTCAAGTGGGAAGGGGATTTCAGCAGGTCGTCCCGCCCGGAGTTTTGCGTTTTCTCGAATTTGCCCGCTTGAGCTGTGTGAAGGGCCAGCAGCATTCGGCAAAGGCCGAAGGAAGGGAAGTCGTCCTGGATATATTTTCCGGCACGGCGACCATCTCCGTCGAGATTTCCAGCGGGCAGAGGCAGGTTTTCTCGAAAGTGGGCGCGCGCCGTGATGTTTTTTCCGGGCCGCCCGTTATGGTCTACTTGCCGCCGCAGTCTTCCTACGAAATTACGGCGGAGTCGGAAATCTTCGAGGCGGGCATCTTCTCGGCCCCCTCGACCGCTACGGCGCCTCCTGCGCTTTTGGAGGGAGCGGCGGTGGTCGCCAGGCAAGTGGGCCGCGATAACTGGCAACGCACGGTTTACTCGGCGCTGGCCGAAAACGTTCCGGCGCAGCGCTTGTTGGCGGGCGAAACGCTCAACCCGCCAGGCAACTGGTCCAGCTATCCGCCCCACAAGCACGACCGCTCGGACCCACCCCTCGAGGCCGTCCTCGAGGAGGTCTATTTTTTCCGCGCCAAACCTGCCCAAGGCTTTGGCTTGACGTGGACCTACACCGCTACTGACGACCCCCATGGGTTCTCGACAGCCTTCGTGGTCGAAGACGGCGACACAGTCCTCCTGCCCAAAGGCTATCATCCAGTGGTGGCGGCGCCCGGCTACCAGCTTCACTACACCTGGGTCCTCGCCGGCGAGGAACGCCGTTATGGCGCCTGGGCCGACGACCCGCGGCACGCTTGGGTGAAGGGCGGTGGCTAGTGGCTCGACAAGGACCGTGGCCAGTGGTTGCTGGTTAGTGGCTAGATAAAAGCACTGGCGCCCGAGCACAAGCTGTCACTAACCTAGCCACTGCTTTGAAGTTATGCCAAAGCCTGCCCAAGCTCCGGCTCAACTTGCTCGCCCCAGTTCAGGGTTCAGCATTCCTCACTTTCGCTGGACCATCTGCGCCCTGTTGTTCCTTGCCTCTACGATCAACTACCTCGACCGGCAGACCCTCTCCGTCCTCAAGCCTCACCTGCAAAGCCTCCTGCATTGGTCGGAGAGCGATTACGGCTGGATTGTGTTCGCGTTTCAATTTGCCTATGCCCTCATGCTCACCGTCGCCGGCCTGGTCATGGATTGGCTGGGGACGAGGCTGGGATACGCGCTCTCTATCACCTGGTGGTCCATCGCCGCCATGGCTCACGCGCTGGCGCGCGGGGCGCTTTCCTTCGGCGTAGCACGCTTCTTTCTGGGCGCTGGTGAAGCGGGGAACTTCCCCGCCGCTATAAAAGCCGTGGCCGAATGGTTTCCAAAAAAGCAACGCGCGCTGGCCACGGGCGTCTTCAACGCCGGGCCGACCATCGGCGCCGTTATCGCCCCTCCGCTGGTCGTGTGGCTGACGCTCCGCTGGGGCTGGCGGGTAGCATTCATCTTCACCGGCGCTGTGGGATTCGTCTGGGTGGTCTTCTGGGCGGCTCTTTACCGCCTTCCGCGCCAGCATCCCTGGATTACTCACGATGAGTTGGTGTTCATTGAGGACTCGGAAGGTGAGGACGATACCGCAACGACCGCCCAAATCCCCTGGAGGAAAATCATCGGCTACCGGCAGGCGTGGGGTCTCATCCTGGGGAGGTTCATGACCGACGCCATCTGGTGGTTTTACATCTTCTGGCTGCCTTCCTACCTCAAGCAGGACCGTGGCTTCACCCTGGAGGAAATCGGCCTTTTCGCGTGGATCCCGTTTCTGGTTTCAGGGGTCGGGAGCGTTGTAGGCGGGTGGCTTTCGGGATTCTTCCTCAAGCGCGGCTGGCCTGTGGGCCGGGCGCGCAAGGTGGCGATGGCTCTGTGCGCGTTTTGCATGCCCTCCGGGATCGTGGCGGTCTTCGCGCCCAATATCTGGTTGGCGCTGGGTCTCATTTCCCTTTCCCTCGCCGCGCACCAGGGATGGTCGGCGAATATTTTTACGCTTGCTTCCGACATGTTCCCCAAACGCGATGTGGGCTCGGTTACAGGCCTCTCCGGGACAGGCGGTGCTGCGGGCGGAATGATCCTGGCGGTGGTCGCGGGTTACATCCTCCAGTGGTTCCATACTTACGTGCCGCTCTTCATCATCGCCGGCGTCATGCACCCTCTGGCCATTTGCCTCTTGCATTTGATGATTCCCCGCGTCGAACCAGTCCCAACGTCGGAATCATAAATAGTGAATAGTAAATGGTGAATTGGCGAGGCCGGACAGGCCTTGTGCGCCACACCCAGGGTCTCTGCTCGGTCCCGCTCTTAAATCCACAATTCAGTCGCCCGGTGCTTTCCACGGTCTATTCTGCGCCATCGCCTGCTTTCCGTGCGTCAGGGCATGATATATTTGTTAATTGGGAGTGGAGACTGACGGGCGGAATTGGAAATAGTGAAAACTAAATGGTGAATTGCAGACATGCGTTTGCTCTTGGAAGGGCGCCCAGGACCTTTACTGCTTCACTTCTTTAATTTCTATTTATAATTTACTATTCATTATTCAATATTATGGCAACCGCATTTGCGAGAGAGGGTGGTGGGGACTGGGGAGTGCTGCTGCTCGCCCACGGCGCGCCGGATCGGCTCGAGGACATCCCCGAATTCCTGCTCAACGTGCGAGGAGGGCGGAGGCTGCCTGGTGCTGCGGTCAATGAAATCATTCGTCGTTACAACTTGATCGGCGGCTCGCCGTTGTTGCGCCTATCGACCTTGCAGGCGGAGGGTTTGGCGAAGCTCCTCGGCCACCCGGTCTACCTGGGTATGCGCAACTGGAAGCCATTCATCTCCGAAGCGGTTCGTCAGATCAACGCCGACGGGCTTGATCGGGTGGTGGCGCTTTGCCTGGCGCCCCAGAATTCCCGCACCAGCATTGGCCTCTACAAGAAGTATTTGTTCGAAGATGTCGAACGGCTCGCGCCCAATCTTCAGGTGGATTTCATCGAAAACTGGCACGATCATCCGGGGCTGGTGGAGGCATTTCGCGAAAGAGTCGCGACGGCGCTGGCTGGCGTGCAGGCTGAGGCCGACGGTCCCGTCCCCGTAATCTTCACGGCGCACAGTGTTCCCGAAAAGACCATTGAGGATGGTGATCCTTACGAGCAGCAGGTGAGGGCAACGGCTGCGCTGGTGGCCAAAGCGCTGAGCCTCAAGGAATTCAAGGTGGCCTTTCAAAGCCAGGGAATGACCAGCGAACCGTGGATCGGCCCCACCGTGGAATCGCTGATCGATCAGTTGGCTACGCAGGGCCGGCGAGATGTGTTGCTGGCGCCGGTGGGGTTTGTCTCGGACCACGTTGAGATTCTTTACGATATCGACGTGGCCTTCCGCCAATACGGAAAGACCAGGGGTGTGACCGTGCACCGGTCCGAGTCGCTGAACGACAGCCCGCTGTTCCTGCGAGCGCTGGCCGCCATTGTGACGGAGCGTTGCGGACGGAAGGCGGGGAAGAGTAGGCAGTAGGCAGAAAGCAGAAGGCAGAACGCAGAACGCCAGGCACAGTCTTGTCCAAATTATACTCGGTACCGTCGGCCACGACCTGCGGCTCCGCCACCTGACTTGCGGAAAGACTTCGCCTTTCCGAAGGACGGACGTCCTGGGCAACCTCCTCCGCGCAGGCTGGAAGGCTCAGCCTTCCAGCCTGCGCGGAGGAGGAACGGGGCTGCGGAAAGCCAGAGGCTTTCCGCAAGTCGGGGCGGCAGAGCCGCGCTCACCAACGGAGTGAGCTCCTTTGGACAGCCGCACGTCGCCCAAGGAGATGATTCTCCCGTGTGTTCACCCCCGCGTAAGCGGGGGTCCAGGCCACTCTACACGCGGCGGGGCTCCTCACGCCTAAGCGGGACGGGAATGACTGGCGTCGATTGACCTCCAGGAGAGTGACTGCTTTCTGCCTGCTTTAGGTTACGCACCCACTGCGCCAGAGAATCATGCTGATGCCGACTCCACAACCATCCCGAAGGCGCGTAGCCGTCCTGGGCGGAGGCATTGCGGGTCTTGCCGCGGCCTACACGCTCGCCCGCGCGCGCCAGGCCGGCGCGTCGGTGGAAGAGCTGCTCATCGAGGCAAGGGACCGATTGGGCGGAGTGATTCGCACGGAGCGCTTCGAGGGTTTCGTCATTGAAGGGGGGCCGGACAGTTTCCTTGCCGAAAAACCTGAGGCGGCGGCCATGGCGCGCGAATTGGGCCTTGGCGATTCGCTCATCGGGTCGAATGACCGCCAGCGACGCACTTACATCCTCCACCGAGGCCGTCTTGTCCCGCTTCCTGACGGCCTGATGTTCCTGGTTCCGACTCGCCTGTGGCCCATGGTGAGCACTTCCTTGCTGCCGCTTAGCAGCAAGCTGGCGATGGCCGCCGAGTTGTTTGCCTCTCGGCCATCCTCGAGTTCAAAGCAGGACCCGGACGAATCCGTGGCGAGCTTCGTGCGCAGGCACTTCGGAGAGGCCATGCTCGAGAACGTCGCAGACCCTCTGCTCGCGGGGGTCTATGGCGGGGACTCTGGGGCTTTAAGTGTCCGCTCGGTGCTGCCACGTTTCTGGGAGATGGAGCGGAAGTACGGCAGCCTGACGCGCGCCACACTGCGAGCCATGCGCCAGCGCCGAAAGGCCGCCGTCAATGCAAATGGGACTGCGCAGCCTGACTCCGCCGGCACGGGCGCCGCGCCCCGCAGCGCCTTGCCGCTCTTCATGACGCTCAGGGATGGGCTCGAACAGCTCACAGAGAAACTGGCGCAATGTCTGGGCAGAACTCGCGTGCATCTCGGCCGGCGTATAGCCGGCATCGAACTTGCGCCCGGCGGCCCTGGCGGGATGGCGGACAGGTGCAGTCGCCGCTATCAGATCTTTTGCGAGGGTGGAGTTGCGTTCGACGCAGACGCCATCATCTTGGCAATGCCCGCTTATGAATGCAGTCGGCTGCTTTCTTCCCTCCATCCCACGCTGGGGGGCTTGCTTGGCGAAATCCCCTACACATCCTCGATGACGGTCGCCTTGGGATACGCTGAGGGAACGAAAGAGCACCTGCCCCCAGGCTTTGGATACCTGGTCCCACGCAGAGAAAACCGCAGGATGCTGGCTTGCACTTTTGTACATCGCAAGTTCAACCATCGGGCTCCGGAAGGGAAGGCGCTGCTTCGCTGCTTTCTGGGCGGCTCGCGCGACCCGGAAGCCCTGAACCTTTCCGACGAGGAAGTGATCTTACTTGTTCGGCAGGAAATGAAGGAAATTCTGAATTTTTCATTCGAGCCGCGGTTTTACCGGATTCACCGCTGGCCAGCCTCGATGGCGCAGTATCCGGTAGGCCATGCCGAGCGCGTGAGGAGAATTCAAAGCCAGCTCGGGGATCTACCAGGCATTCATCTTGCGGGGAACGCCTATTCGGGCATCGGAATTTCAGATTGTATCCGCACCGGCAGAACCGCGGCGCAGCAGGCGATGAGTGGAATTATGAATAGTGAATTGTAGATGGTGAATTGCCGACGCAATGGACTTTTCGGCAACCTACGAGCGGCATTCACCATTACTATTCACTATTCAGAATTTTCTTAGCGAGTTTTCTTGTCGGGGTTATCATAGAAGCAGGGCTTTGGAGGATGAACTGTGACAGAGAAGAGTGGGCAGAGCGCCTTCGGGGCGCGCGCCGTGTTCGACACGGGCAAGGGTCGCGCCGTCATCTACCGCCTGGAAATCCTGGAAAAGGCGGGGCTGGGCAGCATTTCGCGTCTGCCATATTCAATCAAGGTGTTGCTCGAGTCGATGCTTCGGAACTGCGACGGCGCCCTCATTACCGAGCAGGACGTGGCGACCCTGGCCGGATGGAAAGCAAGCGGCCCGGCGGCACGCGAGGTGCCATTCAAGCCGGCGCGCGTCATTCTACAGGATTTCACTGGCGTGCCCGCGATCGTGGACTTGGCCGCGCTGCGCTCCGCCATGGAGCGCCTGGGCGGCAACCCAGCCAAGATCAACCCCCTGGTGCCCGTGGACTTGGTGATTGACCACTCCGTGCAAGTGGATTTCTTTGGCAACCCTCAGGCCCTCGAGCGCAACGCCGAAGTCGAATTCGAGCGCAACCGCGAGCGCTATGAATTCCTGCGCTGGGGTCAGAAGGCCTTTGATAACTTCCGCGTCGTCCCTCCCGCCACAGGAATAGTGCATCAGGTGAACCTGGAGTTTCTAGCGAAGGTTGTCCTGGAGCAGAAGCATGGGCCTGAGCTGGTCTGGCTCCCTGACACCCTGGTGGGCACCGACTCTCACACCACCATGATTAACGGGCTCGGGGTCCTGGGGTGGGGAGTGGGCGGCATCGAGGCCGAGGCGGCGATGCTGGGCCAGCCTTACTATTTCCTTACGCCCAAGGTGGTCGGTTTCAAATTGAAAGGCAGGCTGCGAGAGGGTGTCACGGCTACCGACCTCGTGCTCACCGTCACTGAGATGCTGCGGAGAAGAGGCGTGGTGGATAAGTTTGTTGAGTTTTACGGCGACGGACTCTCCCAGATGACTCTTGCGGACCGCGCCACGGTGGCCAATATGGCGCCTGAGTACGGCGCGACGATGGGATTCTTCCCGGTGGATGGGGAAACATTGCATTACCTACGGCAGACGGGCCGCAGCGAAGAAGAGGTGCAGCGGGTCGAGCGTTACAGCAAGGAGCAGGGAATCTTCCGGACTGACCAGAGCCCGGACCCCGACTACAGCGAAACCCACGAGCTCGATCTCGAGGCAGTGATGCCGAGTCTCGCTGGCCCGAAGCGCCCGCAGGACCGCGTGCCGCTTGCGGCCATGAAAAGCACCTTTCGGCTGGCGCTGGCCGCGCCGGTGAAAGAGCGCGGCTTTGGCCTCTCTCCTAAAGAGATCAACCGGTCTATTGCGGTGGGGTTTAATGGAAAATCAGCCATCCTTAAGCACGGGTCAGTAGTGATTGCCGCCATAACCTCTTGCACCAATACCTCGAACCCTTCCGTTATGCTGGGTGCAGGGTTGTTGGCGAAGAAGGCTGCCGAGCGGGGACTTCGAGTGCCGTCTTACGTGAAGACCAGCTTGGCTCCGGGCTCGAAGGTCGTTACCGAGTACTTGAAGGCAGCAGGATTGATCGAGCCACTGGCCGCGCTCCATTTCGATCTGGTGGGCTATGGTTGCACCACCTGCATTGGGAACAGCGGCCCACTTCTGCCCGAGGTGGCGAAGGCCGTGACGGAGAATCAACTTGTGGCAGCAGCAGTTCTTTCCGGGAACCGCAACTTCGAAGGGCGGGTCCATCCGCAAGTGCGGGCCAACTACCTGGCTTCGCCGCCCCTGGTTGTCGCTTATGCCCTGGCGGGCACCGTGGATATCGACTTGGACAACGAGCCGCTCGGAAAGGACCGCAGTGGCCGGGCGGTTTACCTGCGCGACATCTGGCCGACGCAGGCGGAAGTTGGGCAAGCGATGGACCGCGCCATTCGCCCTGAAATGTTTCGCGAGACTTATGCGAACGTCTGGGACGGCAACCCCGCCTGGAACGCTATTCCGGTGGCAGGCGGGGCGCTTTACGAGTGGTGGCCCGATTCCACCTACATTCAGGAGCCGCCCTTCTTCACCGAGCTCAGCCCCGAGCCTCCGCCCGTTGGCGAGATCCGCGGCGCGCGCGTGCTCGCGCTGCTCGGCGATTCCATCACTACCGACCACATTTCACCCGCCGGGAGCATTGCGGAGGAGAGCCCGGCGGGCCGCTATCTGATCGAGCACGGCGTGACGAAGAAGGACTTCAACTCCTATGGCTCGCGCCGGGGCAATGATCGCGTGATGGTGCGCGGGACCTTCGCCAATATCCGGCTGAAGAACCAACTCGTGCCCGGAGTGGAAGGTGGCGTCACGGTTCACTTCCCGGGTGGCGAACGCATGTCGATCTACGATGCGGCCATGCGCTATAAGCAGGAAGGCGTACCGCTGCTGGTGATCGCCGGGAAGGAATACGGGTCCGGCTCCTCCCGCGACTGGGCGGCCAAGGGTACATTGCTGCTGGGAATCAGGGCAGTGCTGGCGGAGAGCTTTGAGCGCATCCACCGCAGCAACCTGGTGGGCATGGGCGTGCTGCCGCTACAGTTCATCGAAGGCGAGAATGGGGCTTCGCCGGCTCTGACCGGGCAGGAGGTATTCGATATCGCCGGCCTCGGGGACGACCTCCGCCCGCGCTCGGAGCTCACGCTTACAGCCACCAGTCCCAATGGTGCGCGGCGCAGCTTCCAAGCTGTCGCGCGGCTGGATTCTCTGGTGGAGGTTAACTACTATCGAAATGGCGGTATTCTGCCCGCTGTGCTGCGAAACCTCTTGAAGAAGGGGGCTGGGGGCTAGGGACTGGGAAATTTTGAATAGTGAATAGGAAATGGAAAATTCTGAATGGTGGGTCTGGATCGATAAAACCCCTAGTAACCTGTCATTCTGAGGGAAGCGAAGAATCTCAGCAGTTGTAAAATCAAGCAACTACAGGGTTCCTTCCTCGTCCGTCGGCTGACGGACTCCTCAGGATGACAGTCCCAAGGGGTTTTTCTTCAGCCTGTAACCCTCGGCACTCGGCGAGTCTAAAGGGGGCGCTTGGAGAATTCGCAATCTACCATTTACTATTCACCCTTTAGCATAATTTCAGGGGAGGATGGCATACTTGATGAGTTCGTATAACGGCGTCCCCGTGCCAAGCGATGGAGCACGGATTGAGTTTGTTAACGACAAGTTTGTAGTTCCCGACAACCCGATTATTCCTTACATCGAGGGCGATGGCACAGGCCGCGACATCTGGAAGGCATCGCGGCGGGTATTTGACGCCGCCGTCGAGAAAGCCTTTGGGGGCAAACGACGGGTTAGGTGGTATGAGGTGTTTGCGGGTGAAAAGGCTTTCAAGCAGTTTGGTGAATGGCTGCCCCGAGGAACACTCGGTGCTATTAAGGAATTTCGCATTGCCATTAAAGGCCCGCTGACCACGCCGGTGGGTGGGGGCATCCGCAGCTTGAACGTGGCGCTGCGGCAACTCCTCGACCTCTACGCCTGTTGGCGCCCAGTGAAATACATTCCGGGTGTGCCCTCCCCGGTCAGGTATCCGGAGCGGATGAACATCATCATCTTCCGCGAAAACACGGAAGACGTGTATGCGGGGATCGAATGGCGCGAGGGGTCTGAACATGCGAAGTTTGTTATCGAGTTTGTGAACACGCTGCTTGGCAAGGAGGGCGTGAAAAAGCAGATTCGCCTCGACTCCGGGGTGGGCATCAAGCCCATCTCGATTACCGGCACCCAGCGGCTGGTGCGGCGCGGCATCCGGTACGCCCTCGAGCACGGCTTGAAGACCGTGACCCTGGTCCATAAAGGCAACATCATGAAGTTTACTGAAGGAGCGTTCCGCGACTGGGGCTACGAGCTAGCCAAACAGGAGTGCCGCCGGCAGATCGTTACGGAGCGCGAACGCTGGGTGCTCGATGGCAAGGATAAGCACCCGCATGCCTCCGTCGAAACGCTGGCGGCCCTGCTCGAGCCGGGACTCGAAATGGCGAGGGAGAGTTTCAAGCAGCAGATTAGCAGGGAAGTGAAGGACTGCCTGGATTCCATCTATTCCACTCATGGCCGGGGGCAGTGGAAGAACAAGGTGATGGTGAACGACCGCATCGCCGATTCGATGCTCCAGCAGATTCTGACGCGCGCGGATGAATACCAGGTGGTCTGCACGCCCAACCTGAACGGCGATTACCTTTCCGACGCCTGCGCCGCGCAGGTCGGCGGGCTGGGCCTGGCCCCCGGCGCGAACGTTGGTGATGGGTTCGGAGTGTTTGAGGCCACGCACGGCACGGCGCCCAAATACGCGGACAAGGACGTGATCAATCCCGGGGCCGTTCTCCGCTCCGGGGCGCTAATGTTTGAATTTATCGGCTGGCCTGAGGTCGGCAACTTGATCGAGGACTCCTTGGTCGCCACCATCGCGCAGCGCCGCGTCACGTATGACCTGGAGCGGCTGATGACGATGGACGGCATCACCGGCGTGCAAAAGCTCAGCACGAGCGCGTTTGCCAGCGCAATTATTGAGAACCTGCAACGATTTTAGCTTTTGAATTTTAGGTCTTGAATCAAGGTGTCGACTGCTGTGGTTAGTGGCTAGTGTTTAGTACTACTACGTTAAGTTACGGCGATCGATGGCGTCTGCGAATGATGCCGCCACAATACGCGCACTCTCCGGTCCAGGTGAACAGCAGGCGTTGGATCTCACGGCGTGTCTGTGGCAGGGTCCACCCAGAAGTTTTT
>Ga0315282_10001842_pt1 | contig 39632 bp, 35 predicted proteins | sample YL17G07_20_MG_FD_203693 | JGI IMG/M metagenome (GOLD analysis project Ga0315282, IMG submission 203693) | Sediment microbial communities from Yellowstone Lake, YNP, Wyoming, USA - YL17G07_20 | ecosystem: Environmental > Aquatic > Freshwater > Lake > Sediment | place: USA: Wyoming | collected...
CAATCTTTACCCCTAAGGATGAGGAAGTCCATAGTGACTTTAAAATTTACTTGAATGGAGTTGAGTACGAAACACTTCCACATGGAATTGATACAGAAATAAAGAATGGAGATAAGGTAGAAGTGACACTGGTCGTATTATCGGGAGGATGAACTGATAATTTTATTGATTACAGTTACAATGGCCTGTGGCATTGACTTTAGACTGGCTTCGCCAATGGAAATTGTTTTGAACTTGAGGGGAGATGAAAAATGGAAAAAGTCATCATGTACAAACCCGAATTGGAGACAATGCAGAGAAAGAAACTCTTGGAGCATCAGCTTGACCTTTTCAGAAAACAGATGGTCTATGTCTATGAGCGAGCGCCCTTCTACCGAAGGAAGTTCGATGATGCTGGCGTGAGGCCTGAACATATTAAGACTTTAGAAGATGTCAGTAGAGTTCCATTCACTGTAAAGGAGGAGTTAAGAAAAAGTCAGGGAAAACACCCTCCCTATGGAGACTTCCATTGCATCTCTCCAGAGGAGGGAGTGAGGGTCTTCCAAACCACGGGCACCACGGGAGTCCCTGTGCGATCGTTATTGAGTAAGAAGGACTGGTTAGAAGTCTACTATGACCAGTTTATGTACTTTATGTATGGGTATGGAATTACCAAGGCCGATACCATATTTATCCCCTTTAACTATGGACTCTACTTAGCCTGGTGGGGAATCCATTCATCTTTTGAGCAAGGAGGGGTTCTAGTCATCCCGGGTGGCGGACAGAGTTCAGAGGATCGCATCAAAAATATCCTTGAATGGAAACCAACCGTCGTTTGTGGAACCCCTACCTATATCCTTTTCCTCGGGGAGACTGCTAAGAAAATGGGTGTGGATCTATCAAAGACGACTGTCCGGGTCGTCATTACTGCCGGAGAACCAGGGGCTCAGGTTCTGTCCACTAAGAAATTGATTGAAACCACCTGGGGCGCCAAAAATTTTGATGATATCGGTTCCACAGAAATTTCCAACTTCGGTTTTGAATGTGTGGCTCAAAAGGGGACTCATGTTGTTGAAAGCATGTTTCTTGCAGAGGTAATTGATCCAGTAACGGGCAAAACGCTTGGTCCTGGCCAAGAGGGAGAATTGGTGCTCACAAACCTTTGCTGTGAATCAATGCCCTTGATCCGATGGCGGATGGGCGATATCGTCAAATTCGATGTGAAGAAATGTGACTGCGGCAGAACATTCCTCCGATTAGAGGGAGGGATCATCGGTAGGGCAGATGATATGTTCCAATTTGGCGGAGTCAATATCTTTCCCTCCGCCATTGAGAATTTCGTTCGCGAAACAAAAGAATTCTCAAATGAATATCAAGTCATCGCCCCTAAAATGGGATCAGGAAAGCATCTAAGGATTCGGGTGGAACCCTCCTCCTCTGCACTCTCCAAGGAGGAGATGGATCAAGCAGTGAAGGCCTTCAAGAATGTCTTTAAATTTCGAATTGGGGTCACTCCGGATGTGGAAGTCATGAAGATTGGCGAGCTTCCCAGATTTGAGGGCAAGGCTAAGCGGGTGATCCGGGAGTCTTAAGGCTCAAACGAATGGAGGTGGTTAAACCAATTGGATGGGACAAGACTTCGGCGCTTGACAAGGCTTTGAGCATTCATATACATTCATATAATGGAATAAAATTTTACGAGAAGGAGGTCTCTATGAAGAACAAATCATTAGTCAGTAATATTGGCATAAGGTTGCTCCTGATGTTAATTATTGTAACCTTCCTATGTGTTCTGAATCCGAAACTATCTGTCGCCCAGCCCATTGTGCTTGGCGTTCCTATTTCCCGAGGATATCCAGACGGCGTGGATGCAGAACGAGGAATAACATTGGCGGTGGAAGAAATTAATGCCAAGGGCGGAGTTAATGTAGCTGGAACCATGCGTCCTTTAAAACTTGAAATAAGCGATACCCGTGACCTTGAACCAGGTGTCCCGGTTGCCGAGGCGCTTCTGGCAGTGGAGAGATTAATTATAGAGAAAAAGGCGAATTTTATTGTGGGGGGTCCTATCCGGTCGGAGGGAGCTCTGGCAGCTATGGACGTATTGTCTAAGCATAAGACAGTGTCCATACTCTCCGCAGGGGTTTTAAGCCCTGCCTACCACAAGCGGATTGCTGATAACTACGATAAGTACAAATATTGCTTTAGAACAACGGGGAGCGTAGTCCCTATGATAGGAGGGGCAATAGGAACTTTTGAGTCGATTAAAGCTAAAAAGGGATTTGATAAAGCTTTTATTATGGTGCAGGATGTCGCCCATGCTCGAGCTGCTGGTAACGCTCTGAAAGAAGGACTTGAAAAGAAAGGGTGGAAAATCATCGGGTATGAGATATATCCAACCGGAACGACCGACTTTTCTGTGGGACTATCCAAAGCTAAGAACGGAATGGCACAGTATTTAATCCCGTGGTTCGATATGCCTGAAGTCTCCATTTTGATGAAACAGTGGTACGATATGAAGGTGCCATCGCTACCCATTGGCTACATCCATGCTCTTCAGGATGAAGGGACTTGGAAGGCTACCGATGGTAAAGTTGCTTACTCAGTTGTTCTCTATGCAAAGGCAGGGTCGGTGGCAACCAAAGCTATCCCCTTGAGTGAGAAGTTTGTTCCCGCCCATAAGAAAAGGTATGGAATGGAGCCCAGGTCAGAATGGACGTCCACCAGTTATACGGTGGTTTATATTCTAAAGGGCGCCATTGAGCGAGCCAAGAGCCTTGACCCTGATCTCATCATACCGGCTTTAGAAAAAACCGATATGATGGGGACTTACGGTAGGGTAAAGTTTGACCCAAAGAGTCACCAAATTATTGAGAACGGTGACCCAAAAGAGACTGCCGTAGGCACATGGGCCCAATGGATAGATGGCAAGAGAGTGATTGTCTTTCCGGATAAAATAGCCACTAAAAGTTTAGCGCTGCCACCTTGGATGAAGTGAGTCAAACTCAGAATAGAGAGTCAAGATGAATATTTTTATTTTCGGGCTCGTCAATAGTGTCATTTTGGCCTTAATGGCCAGTGGTTTTGCATTGGTGTACGGTGTCAGCCGATTGGCCAATTTCGCTCATGGCGCCCTGTATATCTTGGCAGGATTTGCCACTTGGCTCTTCCTAAACCGGCTGGGGATAAACTATATTGGATCAATATTCCTATCTATCATTATTGTATCAATCATTGGGGGTGCCATCTATCGCTTCTTACTCATCCGAGTAAAAGGCATGCCGGCATCGGAGATTATTGCCTCTTTAGCCATAGGCATAGCGATTATGGAGCTATTCCGCTGGAGGGGGTTTATCAGTGAGGCTTATATGCTTCCCCCTTTTGTTGCTGGGTCCGTGAGCATAGCCGGGGTAGTGATCGATTGGCAGCGACTCATCATCATTGGTGTGGGTTTGGCAATGATGTTATCCTTATGGTTGTTTACTCACCATACGAAAGTAGGCTTATCTCTTAGGGCGATCGCTCAAGATAAGCATGCCAGTATGATGTCGGGGATAGAGCCGGACCGAACAGCGGTGATCGCATTAGCAATGGGGTCAGCCTTAGCTGGAGTCGCTGCTGTCGTCATCCTCCCTCTGGGAAACATCACTGTAGAAACAGGATATATGGTTCTGATCGACGCCATAGCCGTGTGTATTATCGGAGGACTCGGCAGCTGGGCAGGTGTACTCGCCGGCGCTTTTCTGTTGGGCTTTTCTCGAATTCTGACTGCAGCTTTTATCGGACCTCACTGGCAAATGGTGGTGGTTTTGCTATTCATTATTTTGACATTGATACTCAAACCTTCAGGACTTCTTGGAAGACAAAAAGAACTTGAGGAGAGGGTTTAGGATTGGATGAGAAAATAAGGCGCAGGGAAAGATTAGACCGGGGGATAAAAGTTCGAACGGAAGGCATATATGCTATTTCTTCATGGCGGGGAATAGCATATACGTCCTTACCAACGGCTGCTTTTGTCTTAGGACTGCTTATCATCCCTTTAGCTGTGACATCGATGACCTGGCAAAAGATAATCATTATTGCCTGTGTCTTCGCTTTTTTGGCTTTAAGCTTTGACTTCCTAGCTCATTTCGTCGGGATCGTCTGTTTAGGGGGAGCTTTCTTCACAGGAGTGGGTGGCTATATATCTGGGGTTCTGAACTCAGCATTTGGGGCCCCGCTGGTGATCACCATTCCTATAGCCACAATAGGTGGGGCAGTTATTTGCACGCTGTTTTTACTTCCCTGCTTGCCAATGCGAGGCATTTACTTTGCCATTGTAAGTCTGATGTACCCGCTGCTATTTGCGAGAGTGATTCAAGCTCTGGATATTTTTGGCGGCACCGATGGCTTACCTGGGCTTGCAACTTTCCCCAATACATGGGTTGAGCTCTATTTAATTTTACCAATGATTCTCATCCTAACCTTCGGTCTAAGAAGATTGGTTAATGAAGACTTCGGAATTGTGCTACGCGCAATAAAAGATAATGACCAGGCCGTTAGGGCTTCCAATATCAATATCACTTGGTATAAGATGAAAGCGGTATTTTTAGGCTCAGCGATAGGCTGCTTTGCTGGCGCTTATCTTGCTCACCTTTACGGCTGGGTAGGTATATCCTTATTTGCTTTAGACTTTTCCATATTCCCAATTGCTGCTACGGTGGTCGGAGGGGTAGGTACGTTAGTGGGTCCTGTCATAGGAGCCATTATCCTAACCATGTTTTCAGAAATGCTTCGAGAATTTGGACCACTAAGGGTAGTCTTTTATAGTCTTATATTAGCAGGGCTTGTAATACTTAACACTGGAGGTTTGGTGCCTTATTTGCAGAGAAAATATTATCAGTTTGAGCATTGGATAGAAATATGAATAAAAACGTTATTCTCCAAGTTAAAGGTGTTAATAAATCATTTGGTGGGGTGAAAGCGATACATCATGTAAGTTTTGACTTATTAAAGGGGGAAATTTTAGGTATTATTGGTCCCAATGGCTCAGGAAAAACCACATTAGTCAACCTCATTACTGGTTTTGTTAAAGCAGACTCGGGGTTGGTTTTTGCGGAAGGGAAAAAACTTAGCGGGTTACCACCTTATAAAATTGCTGGTCTGGGGATTGTCCGTACCTTCCAGATACCAAGACCCTATCACTCCCTATCCGCTATGAAAAACTTAGTGGTCCCGTTATATTCTTCAAGGATTATGCGCACGATTGGAGGCAAGCTGGGAGATAGAGATACAGTTGCTTTAGACATTTTAGAGGAAATTGGTTTTGAGCGGGATGCCCATGTTCCATATAAACACGCCTCTACCTTTCCCGAAGGCTATCTAAAACGCCTTGAGTTAGCGAGATGTCTTGCTCTAAGACCTCATGTCATTATCATGGATGAGCTTTTCTCGGGATTAAGTGTCAGCGAGATTACAGCAATGATTCCTATCGTAGAGAAACTCCAGATGAATGGGATGACCATCATCATGGTGGAACATAGGGTAAGAGAACTTTTCCAAATAGCTCATCGGGTGATGGTGATGAATTTTGGAGAAAAGATTGCGGAGGATGTTCCGGACGCGATTATTAAAAGCGAATTAGTTAAGCAAGCTTACCTAGGGGTAACATAGAACGATGCTGGACATCAAAAATCTTATGGTTTTTTATGAGAATGCTTTAGCGCTCAATAATGTGACCCTCACATGCCGGGAAGGCGAAATAACGGGGGTTTTTGGACCTAACGGCGCAGGCAAGTCAACATTGATGTTTACTATTTCAGGAATCATCCTAGATATGAAGAAAACAGAGATCATGATGGGAGGGGAAAGAATAACTGTACTTGGTGAGATCCAATTCAGGGGAGAAGACACCATAAAGGTTAAGCCGAGTGAAAGAACCAAGAAGGGGATTGTCTTATGTCCGGAAAGACGCCGAATTTTTCCTGAAAGTAGTACTCTTGAAAATTTAAAAATAGGAGGCTATTTAGCAACACGCCAAGAGGCAAAAAAAACTCTTGAATATGTGTTCAACCTTTTCCCACCCTTAAAAGATCTAAAAAATAGGGAAGGTGGTTTCTTAAGTGGTGGTGAACAGCAAATGCTTGCCATTGGCAGAGCATTAATGGCTCAACCGAAGCTATTGCTACTGGATGAACCTTTAATGGGACTCAGTCCAATGATACAATCAAGATTGATTCAAGCTGTTAAAGAGATCAATGAGAAAACTGGAATTACGATATTAATAACTGAGCAATATGCTCAACCTATCTTCCCGATAGTAGATTACGGCTACGTAATGGAAAAAGGGACAATTGTTATGGCTGGAACAGCAAAAGAACTCACGGATAACCCACACGTAAAGACAGCTTACCTTGGGGCTTGATTTGAGAAATTGGGTTATGGTTACGGCTACGAAGCCCGTTTCGTAAATCGTCAAAGGGTTACGTTAAATTCTAAAGACGAACAACGTCACCGAATAACGTTACGGGCCCTGAACCTAGCATGGTACAGGGCGGGCATCTTTACCGTTACCTTCGGATTATAAACATTAGGTGCTTTATGACGGTCACCTCGAGAAACGATAAAAGCATATTTGGCGTTATTGAAGGTATTTGTGAGAAATATCCTTACAAACCAGCAATCATTTACCTGGGTGAAAAATTCTCTTATTTTAGGCTAAGAGATTTGGTCCGAAGATTTGCCGCTTCTTTATCTGATTTAGGTGTGGGGGTTAATGATAAGGTCATGATTTATATTGCCAATTGTCCTCAGTTCCTGGTTGCTTATTTTGGAATTCAGGAGATCGGCGCAATCCCAGTGCCTGTTTCCCCCATTTACACCCCTTTTGAGCTTGAATACATGATTAATGATTTAGGGGCTGAGACGATCATTTGCCAAGATACAAATTTCCGCTATGTAAAGGAGGTAATCGAAAAAACTAATTTAAAGAGGATCATTGTTACCAACCTTGTAGATTTGCTTCCATGGTGGAAACGGACGATAGGCAGGGTGTTCGATAAAGTCCCAAAAGGTGTCGTCAGAAAGACCAGTGAGGTAAATTTTTTTAGCGAGTTAATAAGAAAATATCCAAGCCAACCACCCAAAGTGACCATAAAGCCTGAGGAACAACTTGCCTCCATCCTTTATACCGGCGGAACAACAGGATTTCCTAAAGGGGTGCCAAGTTCTCACGCCAAAATACTCTCCTCCCTAAAGGACTTTAGAGATCTGACAAAGGACCATATTCCAGAAGGGGGGAAGGATGTCCTCCTCATGGTCATTCCTCTTTTTCCGATGATGGGACAAGAGGCAATTCTGGGTTGGGGATTGGGGAAAGGAATCAGTGTTGTGTTAATGCCTGTTCCTCAAGTGGATGCTATATTAGAAGCTATACAAATGTATAAGGTGACCACATTTGTGGGTGTGCCTACACTCTACCGTATGATCTTGGGAAATGATAGGATGAATTCGTATGACCTAAGTTCACTGAAATATTGCTGGTGTGGAGGGGATGTCCTTCCCTCTGATGTGTTTAAACGATGGCACGAAACATTCCATATTCCATTATATCAGATTTATGGCACCACAGAAATGGGCTGTGTCGCTCTTAGTTCTTTAGACCGATTCCCTGTGATGGGTAGTATTGGACTTCCTATACCCTCTAAGCAAATTAAGGTAGTTGACCCGGATACATTGGAAGAAATAACAGCAAATAAAGTAGGTGAGCTATTGGTCACTTCTGAATATGGAACAAGGAGTTATTGGAACAAGCCTGAAGAAACCTCCGAGTGTTTTGTGAAAAGGAATGGCAGGATATGGAACTTAACTAAAGATTATGTTCAAATAGATGAGAATGGACTACTCTTTTACGTCGATAGAAGTGCCGACATTATAAAATATAAAGGGTATAGAGTATCTTGCTCAGAGATTGAAATAGTATTGCAGGACTTTAAAGTAGTAAAAGAGGCTTGCGTGATTGGTATACCTAATCCAGACGTAGGTGAACTGATTAAAGCCATCGTGGTCCTCAAGGAAGACACCAGAGGTGTCGGGACCTCTGAACTCATTAAGTGGTGTCGCGAGAAACTTGCCCCTTATAAGATTCCTGACCACATAGAATTTAGGGATGCGCTGCCTAAATCTAAAGTGGGCAAGCTACTAAGGCGGGAAATAAGGGAGGAAGAGCGAAGGCGATGGCAAAAGAAAAAATAACCCTTCTCCCAAAATACAAGATCTTCTCACAATTCGGTCTTGCCAAGGCAATCAGTTTTAAATGGGGAACTAAAAGTGGGGGAGATCTCCCATTTCACATAATTCCGTCAAAGCCCAAGAGCTTTAAATTAATCTCCATCAGTACTGTCCGGCTAAGAATTGAATAAAGACAATTGGTTATAGAAATCGGTCAAAGAACTCCATGCCTTCATCTTCGGAATCCTCTTCATTGTGGTTGTTTTGCTACTGGCCGGGGAATTAGTGGAGAGGGCAGCGAGGGTCCGGAGACTCATCACGACTAAGAAGACTGTGACACGCACGTCCCGCTTTTAGATCAGATCTTTCACATCACTGATGTTGATCTCCAGCATCTTCACCGAGGCGAGGATTCGTTCTGCGTTTCGGTCGATCGCCTGTATTCCACCCGAGAGGTGTTTTAATTCTTGAGCCGCCTTCTTGATAGTTTTGATCCGTGTATCTATTTTCCTTATTTCTCTTCGATTCATCGTGCACCTCTCATCTAATAAATTCGAAATCCCTGCCTGCGGTAGGCAGGCGAAACAAATCCAAATAATGTAACTCAAGGCTTTAGCCGTTCGGCTGAGCTCACGACGAAGCCTTGATTAAGATCAACCCTGAAGGGTTGAGTTACAGATTTTCACGCCATGCGCCATGCTCTATGCGCTCTGCTGTTCAGTCGTGTTTCCTTAAATCTTTAAATCGTTTGGCCTTCACCTCATAACGAGGTAAGGAATTAAACGGATGAACTTCAATGTTGTAACCCAGGTTCGTTTTCAATCGCAGTTGATCCTTCAGTTGGGTGAGGATCGCCTCACGATTTTTTTCTTCTTCCGGTAAAATTTCGATCTTGAGTGCAATGTCGTCCAGGTCTCCTTTCTTCGTCACTATCGCCTCAAATTCATTACTCAACCCTTTGATGGAATGAACCACCTCTTCAATGGCTGAAGGAGCCAGCAGAACACCTTTGATCTTGGTAATATCATCTGCCCTTCCAACGACCCCCCCTTGAATGATACGGAATGTCCTTCCACAAGGACAGGGCTCTTTCGACCATTCCGCCATATCCTTGGAATCGAATCGGATGCAAGGCTGAGCAATCCGGTCAAGGGCAGTAATAACAATTTTTCCCCTTCGGCCCGGTTCTTCAATGATCTCTCCTGTTTCAATATCCTCTAACTGGGTGAGAAAGAGGGCTTCGTTAACATGAAGGCCGCCGGGTTGGGCCGTGCATTCAAAACCCCACGCCCCAATCTCTGTAGCGCCCACATGATCATAAACCTTGGCTCCCCAGGCCTCTTCCATTCTCTGTTTTGTAGATGGGATGCTGGCGCCCGGCTCGCCAGCGCAAGTGATCTTTCTGATGGTGAGGTCTCGAGCTGGATCAATGCCCAGCTTTTTCTTGGCGGTATCAGCCATTCCTAATACATAAGTTGGGGTGGCCATCATGGCAGTGGCTCGAAGCTCCTGGATTTTAAGAATACGAGCCTCTGTATCAAGGACTCCGCCCGGTACGACTTCACAACCGATTTTTTCTGACGCATAATGACCTGCCCAGAAGGCAACGAAGATATTATATCCAAAGGGAAGGAAAACCCGGTCCGTTTTCCGATACCCTTGTGCATAGAGCAGATAAGCCCAGGATTCAGCCCACCACTCCCAATCCTGCCAGGTATCGGGCTGATAGACTGGAGTTCCAGTTGTTCCACTGGTCTGCCGGAATTCAGTAACCTCTTCCAAAGGAACACAGAGGGCATCTCCATAAGGAAAAGGATCTTTTCTCTGTATCTCCCTCATCATTGACTTTTCGACCTTGGGCACTTTGGCGATATCTTCATAGGATTTGATATCACCGGGTTCGAGCCCTGCCTCCTGATAAAGTTTTCGATGGAACTTCGATCTCTCGTAGGCCCATTCTAAAATTCTCTTAAACTTTTTGAGTTGAAGCTCTCTCAGCTTCTCCATGGGGAGAGTTTCGATAAGTGGGTTCCAGTAGACATCGCTCTCTTTATGGAAAGCTTTCATTTTGTCTTCTCCTCTATCTGTGAGGTAACAGGATTTTTTTTAGAATCCGATCTGATATTTTTTGCGCGAGGTTTCGGATGGTCTTGATCTCCTTGGAAGTCATTCCGTCCCAATGGACCCCTGCGGTCACCACCACATTTCTTTTCAATTGTGCTGCCAGCTTTTCTGAAATGTTTTTTACCAAGGTGTCCTCTTTATGGCCGACAAAGGTAAAGTTGGAAGAGGTGGCGCTCCATTTTTTGGGATTCCTCAGACTGGGCCTCGGAATGGCGATTCCCACCGCGCCAATATGAGGGTGGGTTCCTCCCCAGATGGAGACCAGGATGTCCTGGCCTATCTCTTGAACCAGGCCTTCAATCTTGAACCTTCCTTTCGAAATTTTGATGGGAAACCGTTTCATGGAGTCGGTGAGATTTTATGAGGTCAGTGGGATTTTGTCAATAACGACAAAAAAATCTATTCTTTTCTTCTCTTAATCAGCTCCTGTCTTGCCCACTGCTTTGATGAGGGAAGGAAGAACCATTTTTTGATCTTTTTTTCTAAAAAATTGAGGAAATTTACTTTAGAGATATGAAATCGTTCCGTTTCAATTTTTACGCCACTTCGGGAATACCTCCACAATTTATCTGCATCTTTAACAATTCGGTCGCTTGCAGAAATGGGTCTTTTTCTCGTGTCGTGGCCTTGGACAATTCGAGAGATTTCATCGGTCTTCTCTGGGGGATAATGTAATTTTTCCAATATCGCCTTAGCTATCTTTGCCCCCTCTAATTCGTGAACCCTGGCCAATTTGGGATTGGATGGATTTGGACCAAAAGCAGTCAGGTGAAGATGTTCAGGAATGACGTTCCAGCCCACATCATGAAGGATGATCGCGGGAATAGCAACCTCTTCGTCCCCTTTTTCAAACTTTAAAAGTTTTAAGGCATACCGGAGTGCGATCCGAGTGTGAATAAGGTTTTTTCGAGTGTGAAGAAAGGGTTTGGCCTTTTCAAAAATCTTTTGATAGATTGGCTCCATCTCCTTCTGTGTATTCTTCTTCTTTCCCGGGGATGATATCCCAGTGTTGATTAAATAAAAAGATCATCTTTCCTCCTATCGTCGATGCATGGGCCACCCGCTTATCTTCTGAAAAGGGAGGACATCATATCGATAATGATATCCGTATTGCTCTGTTTTGGTTTCCCCGCACTTGTCACGGGCCGGGTCTGGACAAGAAAAACATTCTCAGGGAAGGGGAGATCGACATCGATGGCCCACTCCAAATCCTGGGCCGATTGATAATGAGCTTCTGAAATTTTGCCCAGGCGAACGATTTCGACCAACTCTTCGTCATGTAAGCAAAGCTGATTCTGCTTTTCAGGGGAGGGCGGCGCGCAAACCACCTTATTTCCCTCCAACTGATAACAGACTAATTTCGTAGCAACTGTCTTCTCCAAAATCTCGGACGACTGCTTGTCCACAAGAAAGTGATCCGGGGAAACCTCTCCTTTGACGACACTTTCGCCTAATCCCCAGTTGCCTTCCACTACAATCTTATTCTCATCTCCGATGATCGGATCAATCGTGAACATCACTCCCGCACATTTGGCATTGACCATCTTCTGAACTCCAACACTGATGGTCACTTTATCATGAGGCCACCCGATCTGATTTCGATAAGCGATGGCGCGATCTGTAAAGAGGCTTGCCCAGCATTTCAATATGTGGTGGATCACTTCCTCTTCACCTCTGACCCAGAGGTAAGATTCGTGCTGTCCGGCAAAGCTGGCCGTTTTCAGGTCTTCGGAGGTAGCGCTGGACCGGACAGCCACGGGGAGATCTGGGGTACCGCAGAGGTCACCTAATTTTTGGTAAGCTTCTTTGATCTCTTTTACAATTTTTGTAGGAATCGAGGTGGATTCGATAAGATCTCGAATCTGACGCCCCGCTCCCTCAAGGGCATGGATATCCTCAGGAGGGATTTGAGAGAGGGTTCTCACAATGTTGTTTCGAACCCTCCCTCTCTCAATAAAAGTGTCGAAGGCGTGCGTGGTGACAGCAAATCCAGGAGGAACTCGGAGGCCAAGTTGAAACATCTCCCCGAGATTGGCATTTTTACCACCTACTTGAGGAAATTCTTTGCTCGAACAGTTTTTGAACCAGATGATATTCTGTGTCGTTTTTTTTTGAGGCATATCATTTATCCAGGATGTAAACGGCCCCCAGGTTTCCGTCAACCCGAATCCTCTGACCAGATTTGATCACCTGGGTGCCGGTGAAGACATTCATCACCACAGGGATACCATACTCCCTTCCAACAATAGCGGCATGGGAGAGGCTCGCCCCTCGATCCACCACAACCCCGCTGATCATGCTAAAAACAGGCGTCCAGGCTGGAGAGGTGCTCATCGCTACAAGGATATCTCCTTTCTGGATGGTCGGTAAGTCTTCATCCCTGAGGATTACCCGAGCAATCCCTTCCGCCGCGCCTGAAGATCCGCATGTTCCCAAGAGGTCTGCCTTGAGTTCAGGCTTTGGCACAGGCATGCTTCCCACGACCACTTTGAGGGCGATTGGATCAAGAGATTGGACTAATCCTCCAATCGCCTGCTCCAGAGTAAACCCCTCTTTAAAGATGGCAGGGGGATTGCCCCTCTGATTCCATTCTTCCCATTCTTTCCGTCGACGTTGGACGATTGGTTTGAGATTGAGTTTATCAGGATTAATTCCGGCCTTTCTCACCTCATCAGGCATGAGGAAGAAAATATCTTCAGGTTGATCAATCGCTCCAGATTTGGCGAATCTATTTCCCAATGCCATACAGGATCTTCTCATTAACGCATGGGTGTAGAGATCGAGATAATGATTGTGCTCCTCACTGAAACGGCTGCAATTCTGGGCCACCTTCATCAGCATGGAGAACCAACCCTTCTGCTCGGGAGCAATCTTAGCCAAGACCTCTTTTTCTGCATCTTTTCTTTCCTTTTCAATCTTCTTACGGTCTTGATCTAAGTCGAATTCTCCACCTTTCTTAAGGTACATTTTTACCGTTTCAAAACCGGGTGTAGGATCCTCTTGCCAAGTGGGGACATTGATCTCAGCCATTCGTTCCATCCGCCAACCGGCTTCTTTTTCAAGGAAATCATTAAACTCTTTCAGATAGGTTTTCCCTTTGTCACTGCTTCCTAATTTAGCTACCATCTGCTTTGAAGGGGTCTCCATAAAGAGACCATTGAGTCCCATATCTTTAGCCTTCTTTGAGAACTCCCAGAGTCTGCGGTCGACACGAAAACTTTCGTTGTCAAAGCCGGCCACTAACTTGTGGAAAGTGGGATGGGTATCGTCAATACTGAGCAACTGTGTGCAGAGTTGCTCAAAGAGGACGTATGGCGTATAAGTCCCATACATCATATGCATGTGGATTTCCCACATCCTTCGGCAGGTATCAATCGTCTCCTCGAAGTTCTCAAGAAGTTTGATATTCGAAGCCGTGTTGACATCGAGGGTTTTTAGATTCGCATATCTCTTTAGTATTTCCTTAACGTAACCACCCCAAAGACCATCATAATTTTCCACAAAGGGACGGATAGCTTCTCTAAATTTCTTCTCCCTTTCCGCCTTCTCCTTATCAGAATCGACCATGAGGAGGGTTAAATAGCCACCTCCATCTTTAAAGCGCCAGTCCCATCCTTTCACCGTGGGGAGGGAGAGGGTTTCAGCGCCATACTGCATTCCGTGTCGGCAGAAGTTTATCCAGAACCACCCGAACATAGGTGTCCAGGGTGGGACAGAGTGGGTGGCGTCGAGAAACCAAGCCGGCGATTGCTCTAAATCATACTTCTCATCAAACTCAAATCCTGGTACCACATCATAAATTTTCATATCCCCACCTCCTTTTAAAGTTTAGTAGCTCTAAAGAAATATTCCGTTTCCCCACAATCAGACTGTATTAAAGCTTTATCCAAATTCTATCCACCCCCCCCTTCTGTAATAATCTATGTATCGTTTTGGAAGTACGACTATACTACTGATAGGAGAAATAGAAATCAAGTTATTTTTCAAGCTCTGCAAAACTCTTCTTTTTTGAAAGGTTACAGAGCTTTTTTGATCTTTTCCGGAATAATGGGTAAATCTCGAATACGAACACCGCATGCATTATAGATGGCATTAGCGATGGCGGGTGCAGTCGGGACATCTGCATACTCTGCAGTGCCTGAAGCGCCAAAGGGTCCTTTCTTCCTGGGGATATTGAGTGTGATCACTTTCATCTCAGGCATATCCTTCGCTCTCGGGATCTTAAATTTGGCAAAGCTATCGGTCTTACTGTAAACAAACTCTTCCATAAGGGCATATCCAAGACCCATACAGATGCCTCCGTGGAGTTGGCCTTCTACGTTGAGGCGATTGATCACAGTCCCAAGATCATGGACAGAGGTGACCTTGAGGACATTTACCTTACCTGTTTTAACCTCCACAGAGACTTCAGCCATCTGGATTCCAAAAGAATAGGTCTCCCAGGGAACACCCTGTCCAGTCTTCGGATCAGGTCTTGAAGTCACAGGTTTGTTGACCGCTTTGTAGAGAGTAGGGGGACCTTTCGCCTTCATCTCTTTATAATTCTTGGCGCCGTTTTCTTCCATAGCCTTTTTCAACTCTTCCACGGCCATCTGGACGGCTCTCCCTGAGACGTAGGTCTGCCGGCTTCCAGCGGAAAAGTTTCCGTCCGGTGTGATCTCGGTATCGGTTGTACAGACTTTAACCCTTTCCAATGGAAATCCCATCGTCTCCGCGGCGACCTGCCAGAACATCGTATCTGTACCTTGGCCCATGTCCGCTGCTCCAATCCAAACCTGTAGGGTGTCATCGGGTAAAAGTTCGGCCCATGCCTCGGATTGATCTGGAGCGCTTCTGCCCGGACCAAACCAAACCCCTCCTAAACCCACCCCCCTTTTGATTTCATCCGTTGTGCTCTCTTTAGCCTCTTTTAATGCTTTCTCATAAAGAGGCCTTAGAGTCTCCATACACTCCTGAAAACCAATAGGGTGGTCTAATACCTGGCCGCAGATCGTCGTGTCACCTTTCACAAATCCGTTTTTCGCCCTTATGGCTAAGGGATCTATTTTCAGTTCCGATGCCAGTTCGTCAAGGATCGACTCAATGGCAAAGGCGACCTGTGGGACGCCAAAACCTCTCATCGCACCCTTGAAAGCCGTATTCGTATAAACCGCTTTCCCGTAGACATGGGCATTGGGGAATCGGTAAGGTCCCTGGGAATGGATGAGACCTCGCTGTGTCACACTATTGCTAAAGGATTTATATGCCCCTCCATCTGCCGTGAGATCAAAATCTAATGCCATCAACGTCCCATCCTTTTTGGCCCCAACTTTGACCTTCATGAAGAAGGGATGACGTTTTGGCGTGGCGGCAAAAGTCTCACTTCTCGTATAGACAAGCTTCACCGGCCTTTTGAGCTTCAAAGCAGCCAAGCCAAGGATTCCACCCACGGAGACATCCAGTTTTCCACCAAAGGCCCCACCCATGGGAGTTTGAATCACCCGGACCTTTTCCACATTGAGACCAAGGGCTTCTGCTATGGTCTTGCGGTGAGCGTGGATGTTCTGACTTGGAGACAAGATGACAAGCTGGCCATTTTCATGGACATAAGCAACGCCGGAGTCGTTTTCTAAATAAGCATGTTCAACAGTTTGTGTTGCGTAGATTCGCTCAATGGCCACCTCCGACTCTGAAAAACCTTTCTCGGTGTCACCATGGATGATGGGTTGTTCAAAAAAGAGGTTTGAACGATCGTCATGGACCCTTATCGCCCCCTCTTTCAATGCCTCCTCCGGGGTAAGTACTGGTTCTAAGGGTTCATAGGTCACCTCGATCTTCTCGAGAGCATAAGAGGCTATCTCTTCAGAGGTCGCCACCGCAGCAACGACTGGGTCGCCGATGAAACGGACCTTATTCCCACATAAAATAGATTGGTCATCACCAGCCATCTTCAGAATATTTGTTCCTTTCACATCCTCAGCAGTGAGCACGGCTAAAACACCGGGTATGGCCTCGGCTTCGGCCTTGTCGATGTGTAAGATCTTGGCATGGTGATGAGGACTTCTCAGGACTTTGATGTGGGCGCATCCTTCCACAGCGAGGTCAGCAGCGTAGAAGGCGGTCCCTGTTGCCTTCTCCAGTGCGTCCCTTCGAGTCACAGGTTGACCAATCGTGTCCTTTCCTCCCAATTTTAATTCGATTGATTTCGTTTTCCCTCGCAGATAAGAAGCTGCCAGTTCAATCGCCTCAAAGATCTTTTGATAACCAGTACAGCGGCAGATATGGTGTTGAAGGGCCTTTTTTATTTCGTCTCTTGAGGGATCAAGATTTTTGTCCAAAATGGACTTGGCTCGAACAATCATCCCCGGTGTGCAGAAGCCGCACTGAATGGCTCCTGTTTTTGCGAAGGCCAATTGAAGAGGATGGGGGTTTTTAAGAGTGCCGATACCCTCTATGGTCGTGACTTCTTTGCCCTGGGCTTTAGCCACGGGAACCCTACAGGAAAGAACCACTTCACCCTCTACCAGTACAGCACAGGTACCGCAGTGGCCTGCAGAGCAACCCTCTTTGGTACCGGTAAGCTTTAAGTCTTCCCGAATGACTTTCAATAAACTTTTTTGTGGATCTACGATCACTCTTCGATGGGCTCCGTTCAAGATGAAATTTATCTCCTGCATGCGTCATGGCCTCCCATTAACAAAAATCCTGTATTCGCCCAAAAATCCGAATATCGAAGCCTGTTCCGCACAGGGTCAGGATCCGAAAGTAAAAATTCAAATTTTGTAGGGAACGGTTTGAAACCGTTCCCTACAAGGGCTCATAATATGGTTTAAGCGAGTGAACCCCGTTAGAAATTCCAGTCGTTGCGACCCGAGACCAAGCGTGGCATTATTTCTAACGGGGTAAAAGCGATGAACAGGTTTAATGCATGGCCCTCCCGCCATCGACCAAAATGGTTTGCCCGGTAATGAAATCGCTTTCGTCCGAGGCAAGGAAGATGACCGCTCCAAGAAGATCATTGGGTTGCTCCAGTCTCCTCAAAGGGGTTTTAGAAACATCGTATTTGGTGACATCGGCGATATGGCGACTTGCTTCCGTATCTGTAAATCCTGGCGCAACGGCATTGATATTAATGTTATGAGGTCCTAATTCAATGGCAAGGGCCCGGGTTAACCCGACGACCCCTCCCTTGGAGGACACATAGTGGATAAAACCATGGGACCCTGTGAAGAATACTTCAGAAGAGAGGTTAACAATCTTACCTTTCCCTTGTTGTTTCATATAAGGGAATACAGCCCTCGTGCAGAGCCAGGGACCTTTAACGTTCACAGCCATCACCTGATCCCATTCGTTGGGATCTATCTCTGTGAAGGATTTTCGAACCAATCCATCATAGATGGCTGCACAATTGATTAGGATGTCGATCCTGCCGAAGACCCTAAATGTTTCCTCAGCGATCTTGATGGCATCTTTTTCAATAGAGACATCTGCCTGGAAAGCTTTCGCCACCCCTCCAAAGGCTTCAATCTCCTTTACGGTCTTTTCCAGGTTGGCAATATCTTTACGGGTGACAGCCATGATCTTGGCCCCCTCTTTTGCCATACCCATGGAGAATTCCCTTCCCAAGCCCTTGGCGGCCCCCGTCACGATTGCCACTTTATCTTTGAGTCTCATCTCTCCTCCCTGCTTTCAAATAAATGGGTGAAATAGGTTTTTAAATCTGACTGGTTCGTTTTGGAATAATGGAATGGTGGAATGATGGAATAATGTGAAAAAACTAAAATATTTTTTGCCAACCCAGTATTCCAATATTCCATTGTTCCATCTTTCCAAGCTACCAGGCTCTTCCTTTTTTCTCCCAGATCTTGTCCAGCTTGAAGTCTTCTACAACGACCTTGAAACAGTTATAACTGGAACCCCGGGCAATGCCGCCGCCAGAATGCATGTTGGAGGAACAGATGTACATATTTTTAAGGAAAGGAATACGGTAACTCGAGAGGTCTGGGATGGGTCTGAATCGGTCGTTTTGGGAGGCAATCATGGCTCCCTCTACCCACCCACCCTCGATCATATCGGGATGTCTCATGTTTGTATCATAGGGCGTGGTGATAAAGGCCTCAATCACATTATCACGAGTCATGTTGGGAGCGTAGATCTGCCATTGCTTCAACATCAAATCCTCCACATCCTTTTTCATTTTGAGCCACTGTCTCTCGGTAAAGAGGTGCAACGGGGGGGCAAATTCTTCTAACAGAATGGTGTGTTTCCCTTCAGGCGCCCGAGTCTTGTCCCAGATACTGTCCGGGGCTGCAAGAATATACCATTTTTCAGGAAATCCTTTCGTAAAGATATCTGCCTGGTATCTCCAGGAGAGGTATTCAGGGTCCTTCTCTCCCATATAGAGCCGCGGCTGAAGGCCTATATCTGAGTTGAGGGAGGCCGCTTTATATTTTGGAAGTTCATGCATGGCCATATTTCCCCAGTAAATCTGGGCGCGGTCATAACGGATGTTTCTTATACGCCTGGCCACCTTTGGGGTGACATAATTTTCTCCCAAAAGCCTGAATATCGTCTGGGGAACCCCGAGATCACTGATCACCAACTGCTTTGCTTCGACTTCTATTCCATTTGAAAGCTTGACCCCTTTGGCCATCCCATTCTCAACGATGACTTTATCTACTTCTGTCTCCACACAGAACTCCCCTCCCATGGCACTGAAGGCTCTCTGAAGAGCATGGGTGATGGTGTGGGTTCCGCCATAGACAATAGAGGCCGATTCGAAGGAAAGGGTAAGGCCGATCACATGGACAAAAACATAGAGGCCAACGACGTCCCCCGGGAAACAGCCGGTGGAGGTTTCAATAGCCCTCATGAAGAGACATTGGAGTTCAGGACTTTCAAAAAGGTCCATAGCGATCTGGGATCCTGTCATGAACTGATAGACGGGATCAATGCCATCGACAGGATCATCGCAGAGCCTTTCGAGGGCATTCTTGACTCCCCAGGGTGTGGGAGGACTATAACGATATTCTCGAAAGGCAGCTCGCCACTTTCTCTGATATTTTCCCAGGAGATCGAGATAAGTCTCTGCGTCCGTTTTTGAGAAGCGGGCGATCTCATTGTAAGTCTTCTTGACATTTTCCTCGGAGTACTGTTCTTTACCTGTTAAGGGGTCAACACGAAACGCCGAATAGCCGACAAAACAGGTTCCGTCTGGATAAACCATCCCTTCATTCTGGTCTGGGAAAATATACTTTAAGCCATATTCCCTCAGGTTGAAATCGGTATAGGCAGGATGGGTCCAGAATCGGGTGAAGTGGGCGCACGTATTCTGGATAAATCCAGGCAAGGGGAGCTCTTCCCCACAGGCCCCTCCCCCTAATTCATGCTGACGTTCGAAGATTACCGTTTTAAGACCTGCATGTTGTAAATAGCAGGCAATGATCGTTCCGTGGTGTCCTCCACCAACGATAATCGCATCATAACTTGTATCTGGCATGGGTTTCCTCCTTTTCTATTTCTTCTTCATCATCAACGAAATGGCGTAATAGAGGATAGAGGGTTTTAAGAGGAGCTTTATGAAGTTCCTCAGGTCCCCTCCTTCCAGGGTGGCAGTAATAACCCAGTGGATGGGTTCTGAAGACTCGATTTTTAGTTTCAGGGCCTCCCCTCCGTCCGGATCTTTAAAGAGTTGAGTAAAGGACGCAATCATGGTGGTCTGGCCCAAACCTGTCGAATTGACTTTCATGATGAACCTCCGTTATCCTAAAATCAACGCAAATTGTAAATTGTATATTGCAAAATGTGAAATTATAATAGGCCACTTGCCTTTGCTTTTGTAACAATGTCAGGTTCTTTCCACCATTTTTGGATCCCGAGATCTTCTGCAATCCGGTTGGCTGCATTATATCCAGGACCGTAAGTGACCAATCCTCCAGGGAAGCAGCAGGCTCCGCAGAGATAGAGATTTTTAATAGGTGTCGCATATTGAGAACATAATTCGTTCGGTCTTAGAAATCCCATTTGAAGAGGGAAATAGCCCCCTTGTTTGATCGATCCTTCAACCATATCAGAGAACTTATTTTCAATATCGAGTGGGGAGGCGATGTAGGTCCAGAGGATATTTTCTTCTGTCATATTGGGTGCATATTTTTTGAGTAGGTTAATGTTCTGCTTAGCATGTTCCTGACGAATCTTATACCACCTCTCTGGACCTCCGTCTTTAAGGCGATAAGGGGCGTGTTCTGAGATCAGCGCGGTATGCCTTCCCGGAGGCGCTCCTGATGGATCGAATAAAGTTGGAAAACAACAATTGAACCCGGATGGCTTTAACTCTCCATTTTTTAAAGCTTTAAAATGCTCAATCAGATTCTCCTCTGTCTCAAAACCGACCACATTGATAAAAGCCTTGGCGAGGTCAGGATTTGAAGAGGCAGCGGTGAACTGGGGTGGATTGAAAAGGGCCAGGTGGGTGTCGAAGAGGGACCATTTCTCCCATTTCCAGTCCTTCGTCCGTATGACAAGATCTTTCGGCAAATCCTTCTCCCCAATATATTTGAGGAAGGTCTGGTGATGATCAATGCTCGAGGCAACAAATTTAGCGGCCTCGTAGACCGTTCCATCATCTAATTCAACCCCTTTTGCAACACCTTTATCCACAATGATTCTTTTAATAATCTGGCTTCCCAGTATCATCCCTCCATGTCGGTAAAGAAATTTGGACATCAGGTTGGCCATGTGGTGAGAGCCACCCACACAGAGGCGGTAGTTTGAAGCCCGATTGATCATGAGAGGAACCAGGTAACCCATTCCCTCCAGATCATAATCCAATCCCCACAGACAGGTGGCATAGAGCATCAACGTCCTGATTTGATTATTTTCAAAAATGCTATGGACGATATCGATTGGTTTCTTTTCAGAAAGGGCGCTGATTTCCTGACCAAGAGGACTAGAATGGAGTTTCACGACCTGTTCGAAGGCTGGCTTCGCCATCACATAGGTAGCCGGAGCAAGAAAGGCATCCGTATAGCGCTTGAAACGTTCATAGGTCTCTCGATAGGCATCAGCATCTTTTTTAGAAAATTGCGCAAAGGAAGCACAGGTTTTTTCCACATCAGAGTAAATACAAAGGCTTCTTCCATCCAAGAAAGGCATGGCCATAACAACCTCGGGATGGATATATTTCAGATCATACGTTTGATCCAATTGGAGATCGGGAAAGACCGGCGCATAATCCACCATGGGATGATAGATCGCATGGGTATTGTGAATAAATCCAGGGATCGTGATCATCTCCGAGCAGAGGCCTCCTCCCATTTCGTATCTCTTTTCAAGGATCAGGATCTTGAGCCCTGCTTTGGCAAGGTAGCAACCTAAAGTGAGTCCATTCGGCCCACCACCAATGATAATGCCATCATATTGGGGCATGATTTTCTCTCCTTTCCTAGTGATGATTTTCCATAGTAAACCCCGTTAGAAATTCCAGCGGGGCATTATTTCTAACGGGGTAAATAAGGTAGGGTGTACTTAAACTATATTTTTCATTATTGACAAGTCAATATAATTATTCTTATAATGCCATAAGAAAAACTTATGATAGGTCATAAAACATATATATTTCAAAGGGTTTTAATCAATCAATTTTGTGAATTCTACGCATAATAACTTAAACACCAAGCCCGTCATACCCGCGAAAGCGGGTATCCAAGACTTTCTTTTTTCAATATGATTCTGGATTCCTGCTTCCGCAGGAATGACGAATAAAGGGGCAAAATTCGAAGATTTTTATCAAATTAGATAAGAAATTTCTCATGAGGAGGATTTTTTTGAACCTCAGACAATTGGAAGCATTTTATTTAGTTATAAAGAGAAAGAGTTTTACTCGGGCAGCGGAGGAATTGAATGTGACCCAGCCTGCTGTCACGATCCAGGTCAAATCGTTAGAGAAATCATTGAATGTAAAACTCATACAACATATAGGGAAAAGAGTTCAATTGACCGAAGCAGGAGAGCTCCTCTACCAATATGCTGAGAAGATTTTCGATCTTGTGTCTGATGCCAATGAGAAGATGAGGGATTTCAAAAAATTGATGAGAGGGACTCTTCAAATTGGAACAACGAAAAATTATGCTCGTTACATTATGCCTTCCCTGCTCTCCACTTTTCAGAAGAGATTTCCCCGTATCAAAGTTATTTTGGATGAAGGCAATTCCGAGGATATGGCCAAGAGTGTCCTTGAGAAGAAAAATGAGTTAGCCCTTATCTCCCAGGTAAACCTCGATCGAAAAATCAAATCCATCTTTTTCTCGACGGTAGAGTTTGTTCTGGTGGCCTCCCCTGAACACAGGTTCTCAGAAAGGAAGAGTATCTCCCTGAGAGAACTGAATGGTGAGCCGGTGATTTTGAGGGAGAAGGGATCTGGCTCAAGAGCGGCCATTCTGAGAAAATTTCAGGAATATGGGATTTGGCCATCGGTGATTATTGAGGCAAGCAGTTTGGACTTTATAGTGGGGTATGTAAAACAGAACAAAGGGGTTTCCTTCATGTTTGAACCGGATATCAAAGAGGAATTGGAGAAGGGAACCTTAAAAGTCATCTTCATCGAAGAGGGGAATATTATTTTCTTTACTGATATCATTTACCACAGTGAAAAATCTCTCTCCCCTCCGAGCCAAGCCTTCCTGAAGATGGTGAATGAGTTAAAAAAAGAATCGGTCCTGCCAAGTCCCATGGCCACTTCATAAAGATTTCTTTCCTTAGATGAAGGGGAAAGGGACCGGGTTTTTAGAGAACTTCAAACCTGCGTCCAAAAAGTGAATCCTGATTCTAAAGTTTTTTATCAAAGGGCATGCGCCAATCTCTATTATGATCTGTTGGGAGATTGGAAAGATTGGAAAGAAGTGGCCAGGATCAAGAACCCGGATATCCGGTCAGCGTTGATTGAGAGGATTAAGAAGCTATTGTATTGGGAAAATGAGGGGTGAAAGGTAAATCATTTGTGTTTGGTAAATAGGGTCATTTTCACTTGCGCCAGTACAAATCTGGTTGCCGCTGCAAGGGGCCGGCCGAAATGACCCGTTAAGCGCTCTTTCGATACTGTGAAGCGTACCAATCGATAACGCTTCTAATCATTCTTTGATAGGAAGTCTGGTGCTTTTGCGCCTCTTTCTTAAAAAATTCCACACTTGACTTATTCAAGGAAATCGTCACCTTTACGTTTTCCTCCTTTAAAACCAACTGACCGGGTGGCGGTAGAAAGTCTTTGACAACCCTCAGTTTACCCATTGGTTCTTCAGTATATTTTATTTTGCTCTTCATAAATCTTCCTCCCTTTTCTCCAATACTCACTTTTTCCTTATCCCACTCGAATAGGGCCTTCTTTACCCAAAAACATACTGCGGTATGAATGAAATTGCAATATAAAGATATGGCTGAAGATATGGTGAAAACAGGTTAATCCACGCACGGATCTAAATTCCAAATCATGGCACTCGAATCCGTTACGACACATCTCTGTGAGTACTTGGGAGAACTATACAAAGCTGCTGAAGAGGAGAATGAACATTCGGCGGAGAAAAAGAAAGACTTACGGTGCCACGCCCGCAAGGAGTGTGAATAACACCTACTAATGTTCACTCAAAGATACCCCCAGAAGCTGATGATTACTGATAGAAGAACTAAACCGCTACGCGGTAGACTTTGCAAATTCTCCTTTTTTTGGCCAAAATAATCTATCCCCCCACTTTATTGAATCAGGATTTTTTGTCTCTTGTTGATCGAGTCGAATCTCAATACAATTTCCTTTGCCATACCGTCGGCATGAGCTGACGGAAATCTAAATCAAAGGAGGTTGTATTATGGGAAAGTTAAGAGATCAGATGCTTTTGGACCTTCAGTTGAGCGGAGCCAAGCCGAGGACGCAAAAGACCTACCTGAGAGAAGCCGAGAACTTGGCAAAGTACTTTAACAAATCCCCGGAGCAATTGGGAGAAGACGAACTCAAAGAGTATCTGCTTTACCTGATGAAGGAAAGGCATCTGTCCGAGGGAACATTTCGGTTCTATGTTGCTGCCCTTAAATTCTTATACAGAACGACGCTGAAACGCGAATGGGCGGTGGAGAAGATCAGGTCTCCTCGAGCCAAGAGAAAACTTCCGGTGGTTCTGGATCTTTCGGAGGTACAATCCCTCTTTTTAGTGACGAAGAATCTCAAGCATAAGGCGATCCTGATGATGACGTATTCTTCGGGATTGAGAGCGAGCGAGACAGCAAGCCTTAAGCTGACCGATATCGATAGTAAACGAATGATGGTCAGGGTCAGTCAGGGCAAGGGAGGCAAGGATCGTTACTCCATTTTGTCCCAAACGGCCCTGGAGCATTTGAGGCAATACTGGCACAAATATCGCCCCAGGGAGTGGTTGTTTGAAGGGGCGAAAAAGGATGACCACATAACCACACATTCGATACAGTTAATGTTTTATGCTGCAAAAAAGTGTGCCGGCATCACAAAACCAGCCAGCGTCCATACATTAAGGCACAGCTTCGCCACCCACCTGATTGAAGCGGGAACGAGCCTCCATCATGTCCAAATGCTTCTGGGCCACCGATCTCCCACAACGACCACCGTCTATCTGCATGTCAGTCGGCTGAACTTGGCCCAAGTCATCAGTCCCCTCGATCGAGCAGCCCAACCGATTTCGTAATCCAGAAAGCCAATGCGGATATCTGGCGGCCTTGAGGTGGCGGATATCTTCCGTCAACACGGCCCTGCCTATAGAGAATCCCATAGATTGTCCCGCAATGATTTGCGGGTGATGCGTGCCATCGAGGTATGCAGAACCGCTGCCCTGGGCGGCCATAGGGATCAGTGCGACCATTGCGGTCATGTGGAAATATCGTATAACTCCTGCCGGAACCGTCACTGCCCCAAATGTCAGACCTTACGGAAAGAGAAGTGGATCGAGGCTCGCAGTGAGGACCTCCTGCCTATTGAGTATTTCCATGTGGTCTTCACCCTCCCCTCGGAACTCAATCCCCTGGTATCCATGAACCGCAAGGTCATGTACGATCTTCTTTTCCGTTCGGTCTCCGAGACACTCGCCAAACTTGCAAACGACCCGAAACATCTCGGTGCAGAGATAGGGAGTATCGGTATTCTGCATACCTGGGGGCAGAACCTCATGGATCATCCCCACATTCATTGTATTGTCACCGGGGGCGGACTATCCTCCGACCGAGGCCGCTGGGTCTCATGCCGCAAAGGTTTTTCATTCCTGTCCGGGTGATGTCGGCGTTGTTCAGAGGGAAGTTCCTTGATCTTCTCAAAGATTACTTCAAAAAAGATGATCTTGTCTTTCCCGACAGTCTCCGTCATCTCAAAGATCCCGAAGACTTCGAAACCTTCAGAAAAAACCTCTACCACAAGAAGTGGGTCGTCTATTGCAAACCGCCCTTCAATGGCCCCAAAGGTGTTCTTCAGTACCTGGGCAGATATACTCACCGAATCGCCATCAGCAATCACCGCATCCTCTCCAACCGGGGAGGCAATGTCTCTTTTCTATGGCGAGATTATGCAGACGATAACCGCCCAAAGACCATGACGCTCAAGGCAGGCGAGTTCATCAGAAGGTTCCTTCTCCATGTCTTGCCTGCTCGCTATGTCCGGATACGCCACTTCGGTCTGCTGGCAAACAGAAAACGTAAAGACAACATCACCTTATGTCGTAAGATCCTCGGAGACACTAAAACCGAAACCAAACAAAACCACAGGGAAGAAACATGGCAGGAACAGCTCTTCAGGATCTGTGGGATCGATCTCACTACCTGTCCCGTCTGTCAGAAAGGAAGAATGTGTAGAGTGGAATTTCTACTGCCCTATCGATGCAACAGTCCACCGGAGTTATTCAGATGAGTCCTCTGAACACGGTACAAACAAGCTTTTCAGTTCCCTGCGAAAATCATTCCCTGTTTCGCCACGGCCCCCTATTGCCAAAAATCATTCATCCCCGTTCTTCCCGTCCATCCGTAGACCTATTTGTAAAGGCATTGGTGCCCTTAACGAACCCGTATCGTTACAAAAGGACTAACAAGCCTCCTTATCCACCTGCTTGTCGATAGAAAAAACAAAGAAGATCTGATTGAATCCCCATAGCTTGCGATACGCGGCTTAGTTCTTCAATCGTCATTCTGCAACTTCGCTACAGAATGACGCTTATTCGAAACAATGCATCCCAGTTGGATAACTCAAAGCTTTTTTCGGAGGCTCGCGTCAGAAATACAATTTACTCGTATATCAAAGCCCCACGAGGATTTCAGAATTCGTCCGCCGTGTCAAGAGTGGGATATTTTAACGCAAAGCACATTGAAAGGTATATCCTCAGTTCTCTGAGGGCTAAATTCAAAGGTCTACTTTCCTGGCCGGATCGGCGCGGGAACGACCGGTGACGGTCCCCAAAGTTCGGAAGTCACATCAATGGCGAGTGTGCGCGCTTCATTCATGACTTTTTGCACCTCTTCGTTGGCATGCCACGCAGCCCAGGCGCCCAAGTCGGCGAACTCGTAGGTTATCACTATCTCGTGCGCTCCAGTGGCCGGGCGGTAACCCCGAAACTCGACCACCCCTGGCACAGACAGGACGCGCCGGATTGCGGACTGGGTAAACTTTGCGTAGGCCTCAACCTTGTCTGGGTGCAGGTTCCATTTAACTACATAAAGCACCATAGCATTTTCCTCCTTTTGCCAGAATTCTCAAGCCACGGCAGACGAATTTCTACTTACTCGTTCAAAGCTTTATCGCGATTTATTTTTTCTTTTTATTGGAAGGCCTTTAAAATATATTTCAAGTGCAGATAGAGAGAAAACTAAATTTTAGATGATAACTCAAGATTTAGAATGGAAATTTTAAAGGTCTTTCTCCATCCACCACCCCCTTTGGAAAGAGAAAGTATTCTTAGAGAGGTTGGATTTACAATACCAACGATGATTTTTTTGTCAAGGGAAAAATGAGATTGTGAAAATTATCTTTTTGAGAATTATCATTGGAAAGCTGGTATAGCGACAAGGGTTCTCACTTTGAGGACTACAGGAAGGACTGTTCAAGAGGCTTGACGGTGTAAACTGGACGAAATGAACTTTTCTATTCTATGAAATTTCTACCTCTAAGTAATCTCATGCCTTTAAGGAATGGCTTTCTTAATACCGTCGTTTCTCCTTTTTTGATCGCTTTAAGGATTTGTAAGGCTCATGCGGTTCTTCCACCAGGAAGCCTATCCGTTTCTTTGGCGGTTCTGATTCTGGCTCCGGTGTGGGACTCAGCAATCGCATGATCTGCCGCAACACCTCGGTGATCGCAGTCTCGTGAACATCCAGCCTTGCGATCAGCTTCTTTTCCAACTCAGCAAGTTTGCGGGCGAGATCCTTCTGTGCAATGAGCATCTGCCGCATGCGGATGAATGCGCGCACCACAAACACGCTCATCTGAATGGCCCTTTCGCTAGTGAGAATGTTGGCGGCCATGACTGCACCGTATTCGGTGAAGGCATAAGGAGGATATCTAGGATTGCGATGCTTTTGGGAACTGGTCGCAAATTGCGACCGGTTCAACCCGTGATTTGAAGCCGCAGATTGCGACTTCAAGCGCCCAACCTCCTGCGGGGTGACAGGGTTGAATATATACGTTGAAAGTTTGAAGAGAATCGGGATCAACAATCTCTAAATTGAATGTTCCGGGGTAGGGATTGATAGCGAGTTTGGAGATGAATTGTTTTCTTACCCAGGGAATCTGAGTAAAATTAGCAGCCTCTCTGATTCCTTCGACTAGTGGATGGGTTGGCGGGTTAATCCTTGAATCCTTTTTTTCTTAGAGTCTTCTTCACTTCGGAGCTTCCCCAGCGGTTGAAGAGATGGTGGTTGATTCCGAAGAGGTCGAGGACCTTTCCTACTGTGTGGTTGATGAGATCGTCGATCGTTTTCGGGTGGAAGTAGAAAGCAGGCATCGGTGGAAATAGGATTGCTCCTGTTCGGCTCGCCTGAAGCATTAATTGGATATGGCCCTGATGGAGCGGAGTCTCACGAACCACCAGAATCAGTTTTCTCCTTTCTTTCAAGGTGACGTCTGCTGCTCGCGTCAAGAGATTTTCATTGTAGGAGTGGGCAATGCCGGAGAGGCTTTTGATAGAGCATGGGATGACCACCATCCCGTCTGTTTTAAAGGAGCCGCTGGAGATAGAAGCCGTGAGGTCTTCGTTCTCGTAAACGTGGGAGGCTAAATTCTCCACCCTCTCAATCCCATAAGGAGTTTCCTGAAGGATGATCTTCTTTGCGGTGGATGTGAGGATGAGGTGGGTTTCGATCTTTTTCTCTTTAAGGATTTCTAAAAGTCGGATGCCATATATAGAACCTGTGGCACCCGAGATCCCAACAATGAGTCGCATGGTTTATTCTTTCTTCAAGCTGAATTCATAGATTACAACAAAATGGTCCATGGCCTGCTCCATGAATTCCGGGATGTTCAAATGAAGATCCAATTCAACATAGGAGATATGGAATTTGAAAGGCTATGAATGGTACAAGCAACTTATCATATCTTATGTAAACATTTCCAAACTTGCATTAACTATGGCTTGAGCAAAGGCGGACTCTTCCATGTTGGCTTCTATCTCTATGAGTTCAATATCAGGTTTCAGTTCCTTTTGCAGTTCTGTAATAAATAGCTTATCCTCTTGTGGGTCATAGGTCGGGCTATCAGGTGAATCCACTGATGACCAGCCTTGAAGAGGAATGATCACTTTGACAGGACCTTTTGATCTATTCAGTTTTTCTGCAAACGCATGTGCAGTCCTTACAAGTTCTTTAGGGGAGGCTCGAAGCCATGTACGAAATTTGTCGAGGTCATATTTTCTCCGACTTTTATGGTCATCGGTATATTTAGACTTGGAAGGAGTAATATGATTCACCCCGCAGGTGGAGATGATCTGAGGGATCCCTACCTTCCCTGCCGCCTCCATCCGATTGGGTCCTGCATCCCTCATACCACCTACAAGATGCTCTATAACACCTCCAGGAGCTAAATCAATTACCCCATTGAAGAGCCCCTGCTCTACCATTTTCTCCATAGCCCTATCCCCTATCCCTGCTGCAGAAAATCCAATCACCTGGTATCCTTTCTCTTCTAAGAACGTCCTCACGTAACTAGCACACTTCTCGCAAGGACCTAACATAGTAAGAGCAATGACGTGCTTCTTTTTGATATCATAAACTGTTTTAAGCGTGGGCGCATCCACCATACCACAGATAGCGTAAGCCCCTCTATCCATCACATTTTTAAGGATGTCGCTTAATCCTGAGATTTCTATCACAGAATGTATGAGAGCGATGTCGCCTATGTCAATATATCTGGTTGACATGCCAGGCAGGGCAGCCGTTGAGGATATCATAACTTTTGGAACCCCAAATGGAAGAGCCCTCATCACGTCTGTGGCCATGAGAGAACCCGTAGAGCCACCCATCCCTATAATCCCATCAAGTTTTCCTTCTTTCCACATGTTAAGGGCAAGAGTCGCTGCACCTTTCGTCATGATCGCAGTGATTTTTGCCCGTTCATGGGATGTAAGAATTTCCTCAAATGTACTCCCTCCTGCCTCTGCCACGTTGTGAGGTGAAATATCAGCATTCATGCCCTCAGCCAATCTCATGGAGATGTCAAGAATAAAAGGATTTTTACCGAGTTGCCTTATTTTATCCCTTAAATAGAATGTTTCTATTCCTTTGGTATCGAGGCTAGAGATGATGCAAATCGTTTTCATTACTATCTTATGCCCCAGCTACTTTTTTTTCTAACGCTGCTTTCAGGGCTTTTTTATCTACCTTTCCTGAGTCTCCCACGAAAGGAAGGGAATCTAAGATTTCGAATCGCTCAGGCAGCTTATAAGCAGCCAGTTTCTTTTCCTTTAAAAAAGATATCATCTCATCCTTCGTAAAAGTCTCCCCGGGCTTGACAACTATGAAAGCACAGGCCCGTTCCCCCATCTCCTTATCAGGATATCCGATGATAGCCACGTTTGTCACTTTTGGATGTTCATTAAGAATCCCCTCTATCTCTGCAGGATAAATATTTTGTCCACCCCTGATGATCATATCTTTTGCCCTACCCATGATCCAGAGAAACCCTTCTTCTAACTTCACAATGTCTCCTGTGGTTGTCCAGCCGTCTTTATTAAATACTTGGGCTGTTGCCTCAGGGTCACGGTAATATCCTGCCGGTGCATGGGGGCCTCTGAACCACAACGTCCCAGGCTCCCCCTCGGGCACGTCTTTTCCATTATCCGATAATAGCCTCACTTTATTGCCAGGTAACATTCTCCCTACGGTTCTCCTCCTTACCTCAGCAGGGTCATCTACGCTGCAACCAGAAACAGACCCTACGTCCTGTGTACCAAGGTCGCTTGTGATGATCGCCTTATATCTCTTTTCCGCCTCCTCTGCAACTTGAGGGGATAGATACCCGCCTGCTGAACGTATAAACCGTAAAGAACTCAAGTCATACTTTTTCTCATTCACTTCAAGCATCCTTACCAGATGGGTTGGCACAACCCCAATAGCAGTGACTTCCTCCTTCTCAATAAGGGCAAGCGCACCCTCAGGTTCAAACTCCTCCATCAGCGCAGTTTTTGCTCCTACCAGGGGCGCTGCAAAGTAGGTAAGGGTTCCTGCTGCTCCACCTGCATGGGGAGCGAGAGCCAGTGTGACGTCGTCCTTCGTCAAATTCCAGATATCCACCCTTGACTTAGACGTGCAAACTCTCGGTGCGATGGGCCATTCCACCAGTTTGGGAAGACCAGTCGTCCCTGTGGTGCTGGTAAGCAATCCTACATCGTGATAAGCATTGAACCTTCTCTTATCGAGGATGGAGAGTTTTGATTCGCTCACAGGTTGATTCGCAAGCTTAATGATGGAGGATATCCCTTCCGGGGCAGAAGCGGGAATCTCCTCCTCGAAGAGGAAAAAATGTTTAAGATAAGGCGATGTCTTTCTAAGCTCCTTATACATCTCGAGATAATTGAATTTACGATAGAGATGAGGAATAGCAACTGCAACGGCTTCAGTTCTCTCAACCATAAAGGTGAGCTCTTTTTCCCTTAAATAAGGATACACCGTTAGGGAGATCAAACCTGCTCGTTCACAGGCAATACGGGCAATGAAGCCAAAGACGCTGTTGGGAGCCTGGATAATCATCCGAGAATCTTTTGGAATACCCATCTCTACCCAGGCATAGGCAAGATTGTCTACCAATCGCTTTGCTTGAACCCATGTCACTCTATAGCGGGAATCAACGAGAGCCTCTCGGTCGCCAATCTCACGAGCATTTTTTGCCCAGAAATCATAAAAGACTTCATCAGTCCAGTAGCCATCTCTCCTAAACTCCCCTATCATTTCATCTGAATACCTTATTGGTCTCACTTTATTCACCCCTTATAATGAAATTTTTCTAACATCACCCCATATCGGAGAAGGGCAATTTTTTAACCTTCAAATCCATACTCTTTCCAGCGAGCCTTAACTTTTTTCACTACTTCCTCATCGAGAAAGATTTCATCGGGTTTTCTGATCCACTCATAGGGAATGGTTGCATCCATAATGATTCTTGACACAATGTTTCTTGCTTCAATTGGTAAAGCAGGATCAAGAGGGGTAGATCTGCCACGCTTTATGATATCGGTTGAGCGGTACGGATCATAGCGTACAGACAGGGCCCAGAGAACCCTATCCATATCATCTGCCATTATATCTGCATCTACCACGATTACCCCTTTTATGCCATAGTGGCCAGTGGTAGTCGCTATGACAGCATTACCGACCTGATTAGAATGACCTGGATACATGGTTTTGACTGACACAATAGCCCAAAATCTACCTGCCGATTGGGGTGGGATATAGACTGACCGGATCCCCGGTATTTTCATATTTTCAAGGTCAGTCCAAAGGGTTGCCGTTCTGTTCAGAGATTGAATCATATGGGTATCAGTAACAGGTTTCCCTACTGTGGTGGCCCAAAAAACAGGTTTCTTCCGCCTGAGAATCCTTTGCACGTGAAGCACCTGTTTCGGCCATTCTTCTCCCTTTTTTCCAGAATAGTATCCCGTATACTCACCAAATGGTCCTTCCTCTCTCAAGTCCTCGGGATCAACAAATCCTTCAAGGATGATCTCGGCATGGGCAGGTAAGAGCAGACCGGTGAGATCACTCTTGAAAACTTCCACAGCCCCACCTCTTAATGCCCCAATAATGTCATATTCATCGACTTGGGCTGAAACCAGGGTGCTACTCACCAGAAAATGTATTGAATCACTTCCAATCACTGCCGCCGCAGGCATCAGTTTTTTTGCTTTTTTGTACTGGTTGAAATGAAAATCAGCGTGTTTTCCCTTGATAATCTGAATACCGGTATGATTTCTGTCGTGAACTTGCATTCTATAGGTTCCCAGATTCGTCCAGCCCGTCTCCATATCCTGTGTGATTAGAAATACTGCCGTGCCTATAAACCTTCCGCCATCTTGAGGATACATAAAGGGGACAGGAAAATCCCTGAGCAGGTCGATATCCTTTTCGGGCTGAATCACTTCCATAATGGGACCGCTTGACACAACCTTTGGCTTGACAAGTCCCTTGGTGGTAAGCTTCATCCACTCTCTGGCCATGTCACACATAGAGTAATTGAAGGGCATACCGAGGGAAATCGCGAGCCTTTTTGAAGTGGTGAAAGCAGACGTGAGCACCGGCATATCATAGCCTTTCACTTTTTCGAACAATAGAGCCGGGCCTTTTTGCTCTTCATTAATCTTGGCTATATGAGAAAGTTCCAGGTTCCAGTCTACCTCGACTTTTATCCTCTTAAGTTCTCCTTCCTGTTCACACTTTTCGATAAATTCTCTTAAGTTTTTCATCCATTTACCTCCTCTTCTATTGGAATTCAACTACTTTCAATTATCTTTTAAGATCACCCTTTTGTCAATTCATTTATTATTATGCTTAAATAACCAAAGGTTATAAGAAGATGAACAGAAAAACCCTCCTGTATGCTTCATTAAATTCTTTGCTTGTATTCCATGAGGTAGCAAAACGTAGAAGCTTTTCCAAGGCCGCGGAGGAGTTATTCATCTCCCAACCTGCAGTGACCAAACATATCATGTGAATTTTTTCATATTGACATTCTATTTAACTACTTGTAAAGATATTAGCTGAGGTAAGATTTCCCTTAGCTATCCATCATCAAAGGAAGCTTCCAGATTTATCCAAGTTACTGCTTAAGGTGGGAGAGATCCTAATTCATACTGTTATCTCTTTGAGATAATAAAAAAAGAAAGGAGGGCAATTATGGCGCAGAAGAAAGGTTTCCCAATGCCGTTGGAGGTGGAGTATCCAAAAGAGTTGGAGGGGTGGGAGGAAATGTATCCACTCATGTATATGTTTAGCAAAGATAGAAAGGAGTGGGAAGAAAAGCACTTCTGGTTTCATGATAAAATCCATGCCCCAGAGGCAATGTATCCACTTGACCTGATATTTCAGGAGGCATGGCAAATTTCCCTTTCGCAATACACCACAAGGGTATTTTGCATCCCGCCAGCCCAGGGGATTGCTCAAAGGATGGTCGGTTGTTATATGTACATCACCCCGGTGGCGCCGCCTCCTCCAGAGATCATCGGAGAGAAGGCAGGTCTTTTCCAGAAACGTGTTTTCTATGTGTTCGACCATTATGATGAACTCTGGGGATCATGGCTGAAGAAGTTCAAGGCACTGGGCGAGGAAATGAATAATATTAAAGTCCCAGAAGAATTCCCCAAGTTCGAATCGGATGATACAGTATTTCCTGAACCAAGAGGCTATTATACTTCATTTGAGGTAATGGATGCCTGGGATAGGCTCGTCAATTTAATGATCAAGGGATGGCAGTATCATTTCCAATACCTCAACTTGGCCTATCTTGCCTATCTGATGTTTGCAGATACCTGTCGGAAGCTTTTCCCTGGGATCAGCGAGAGCACCATTGGTAAACTGGTCGCTGGCGCCTATGTTCAGATGTTTCGACCGGAAGAGGAGTTGTGCAGACTTGCTCGCTTGGCGGCTGCGGTACCAGCCGTTTCAAAGATCCTGAAGAATGATATTCCTGCGGAGAAGAAGATCGAGTCATTGAGGAAGATTGCTGAGGGAAGTGACTGGCTGGTGGAATATGAAAAATCGAAAGATCCTTGGTTTTATGTCTCCTGCGGGAGCGGATGGTTCCATTATGAAGGAAGCTGGACGACGAAGCCGGAAATTCCTTTTGGATATCTGAAGGGATATATTGAACGAATCGAAAAGGGAGAGAAGGTCGAACGGGATCTTCCAGCAATTGAAAAGGCAAGGGCTGAACTGGCTGAAGAATATAGAAAACTGATCAAAACCGATGAAGACAGAAAATCATTTGATGATGTTTATAAAGCTGTCCGGACGATCTATAAATATGCAGAGGACCATCTCTTCTGGGTGGAACACTGGTTCCACACAATATGGTTTGAGAAAGTAAGAGAGTTTGGCCAACTCTTAGTGAAGAATGGAATGCTAAAGGGAGTGGATGATATCTATCTTTTCAATCGATTTGAAGTTCCCATTCTGTTAGAAGACATGGCCACGACATGGGCGTTGGGTGAAGGTGTACCCTCAAGGTTTCAATACTGGCAGGCCAAAGCAGAAAAAAGAAAGAAGATTTTAGAAGCGGCAAAGAAATGGAATCCTATGCCTGGCCTTGGAACACCACCTGAGGAGATTGCAGAACCCTTTACCGTCATGCTCTGGGGAATTACAACGGATAAAGTTCAAGATTGGCTAAAAGGAATGGCCGTTGTTCCCGGAGAGGTGACCGAACTGAAAGGATTTGCTTCATCTGCTGGGGTCGTCGAAGGAAAGGTAAGAGTCGTTAAACATCTCGAGGAAATCACCAAGGTTGAGCAAGGTGATATCCTTGTTTGCCCAACGACAAACCCTGCCTGGGCTCCGATCTTCACTAAAATTAAAGCATCTATCACAGACATCGGTGGCCTGACCAGTCATGCTGCGATTGTATGCAGGGAGTATGGAGTCCCATCGGTCACCGGCACAGGAATAGCTACTTCTGTGCTCAAGACGGGTGATACGGTAAAGGTGGACGGTAATACAGGGATAGTGAAAATATTGAAGAGAGCATAAGTAACTTGGAGTAATGGAACAATGGAATAGTGGAATGATGGGTAAAAAGGATAAACCCATTATTCCATTATTCCAACATTCCAAATCTGAAATGGATGACATAAATAGGATTGGACAAATCTTGAGGACCACAATTCATACGGAGGGGGTTTGCAGTGCCTTACATACTTTGGTTTGATAAGGCTGGGAAGGAAGCTATTGGACTTGTTGGAGGGAAAAATGCCAGCCTCGGTGAGTTGATCAAGGCTGATATTCCAGTTCCACCCGGTTTTTCTGTTACCACCGAAACCTATGGTGAGTTCCTCAGTGGAGGGGGACTGAAGGAAAAGATCGAAAGCCTCCTTTCCAAAATTGACATTCAGGATGTTTCTTCTTTGGAGAATGTAAGCAAAGTGATCAGGCAGCTCATGGCTGAAGCCACATTTTCAAAGAGAATTGAGGAGGAAATAAGTTTTAATTATCAAGCTCTGGCTCAGGTAGTCGATGTCCCCGACTTACCTGTGGCTGTGCGTTCAAGCGCCACGGCTGAAGATTTGCCAGGGGCAAGTTTTGCCGGACAGCAGGATACCTTTCTCTGGGTACAAGGAAACGATGAAGTTCTGGAAAAAGTTAAGTTATGCATGGCGAGCCTTTTTACGCCACGCGCCATTTCTTATCGAATAAAAATGGGATTTCCTCATGAGAAGGTGTTGATCAGCGTGGGTGTCCAGAAGATTGTAGATGCAAGAGCGGCAGGGGTGATGTTTACCCTGAATCCTACCAATGGAGATCCATCGAAAGTGGTGATCGAAGGGAATTGGGGACTGGGAGAGACCGTCGTTTCAGGGATTTGTAACCCGGATAAATTTGTTGTGGACAAGGTGACCAAGGAGATAGGAAGAACAATCTCCCTGAAAGAATGTGAATGTATCTACGATCCTGTGAGAGGGGGGGTTGCCCATGTGGATACCCCTCCCGAACGGCGGGAAATCCCTTGCATCGAAGATCAAGAAATCCTTGAATTAGCAAGGTATGCAAAAAGAGTAGAAGGATATTATGGCTGTCCACAGGACATCGAATGGGCCATTGATAAACAAAAACCCTTTCCCATGAATATTTTTATGGTTCAAAGCCGACCCGAAACGATATGGAGCCAGCAGAAAAAGGAGCCCGTCCTCGGAAAGAAAAGCGCCTACGAACTTCTGATGGAGAAGGCTTTACAACGTGTAAAAATTAGCTCCTGAGGCACTGAGTCGATAAGTCCGACTCATTTCAGTTACCTCGGTAAAAACCTACAGGAAATCAATGAAAGTCGACGGAAGAGAAGGGTTCCAATTTTTAAATGTCGAGGAGATTAAATCTCCTCGCTAACAGAAGGAGGTAAATTTTATGGGAAATGAAAAACCACCAGAAAAGATCGGCATCGGCCCCCTTGGAAGAGGGGGAGGACTCATTCAATTTATTGTTTTCGCTGTTATCGGGATTGTCATATTCGTCTACTGCATCTCTCCAGAATCTATTGTTCTGAAAATCATCCCTGCCACACTCATTATGCTCATCGCCCTCGGCCATTTGGTCCTATTGGGTGATAATTGGCCATGGGCGCCTCCGGCGGGAAATTGGACACCTGCCAAATCCCGTCTCATTCCGGGAATTGGGATGACTATCCTTTGGGCCATTTTCACTTTTGCTATATTGCTCTTTATGAAATTCATCTATCCCAAATGGCCAATAGGCCCGCTTTACCTTTGGTTTGGAGTCATTGGATTCTGGGCCACGCTCCTTTATGGAGTGAACTGGGGAGGATGGCCTTTTAAGGGTAAACTCCATCCCTGGGGAACAATGGCAGCCAGTTTCATTATTGTAATGGTTGTTTCAATCCTCATCTGGAATTTCTTAACCAATCTTGATGGAACACCTCTTGCGGATACTCCAATCAATCATAAGGGCCCCCTCAATGTGAACTGGCTGACAGGATACCTCGTCTGGTCTATCGCCTGGTTCTTCGTCTTCAGTCCTGTCTTCACCACCCAAGGATCGCCCTTTGCCAAATGGGGTCATCCGGGCGCTGCGATTGGTCAGACTATTCTTGCGCACATTTTAGGGTATATCTTTTGGAAAGGGAGCTTAGGTCTTGGTCTCAGCCCAACCTTCTCTTTTGCTGCTGTGGGCTCATCCCTCATCTTCTGGCCTCTGGTTCACTCCTGGCATCTCCAGTTCTGGGGGGTTACGAAATACACTTTTTTTAAAAGAGCCATTTCTGCGTTTATTCTCCAATGCGTCATCATCGCCATCTGGATCATCGTCTTAACGCTGATTCTTGGTCCTAAAGCCAGCGCCATAGCGGCTGCGAAACTTCCCGCTGATGTGAACATCCTCATCATTTATATTAATCTCTGTATCGTCGCTCCAGGCCTCATCGCCCATAATGCCTTCTGGTTGAGATGGCCGCTGACACTTCCCAACCCACCTGGAACGCCGCCCCCTGATCAAGCTGCATAAAAAATGAGCCCTGGGAGAATCCTCCCAGGGCTCATTCCTCTTCCAGATAGGGTTGATTGGTTTAAGACCGATGAAACCGTATCATATCATCTAAAACTTCCACTGCCCTTAAAGCAAAAGCAGGGTCACTGATATGGACGTCCATTTCTTCAATAGGGATATTAGGGTTGATAATGTTTCTCAATTCTTCTACAAAAATCCGGTTCGTCTTTGGATCATAAAGCTCCATTCCAACTTTGTCAGCTTCAGACCAGCCTTTTTTAGGAATAAGCACATAGGTTGGTCCTTTTGATTTGTTCAATTTTTCTCCGATGATTTGAGCAAATTGTTTCATCTCTTCAGGTCCCATACGAACACAGAATCGGATATCATGGGAATGCGTCTTTCTCCCTTTAAGTTGGTCTGGCATGGGGTAAAAAGGACTGAAGACAGCGTTATCAAGCCCTCCTGGTACAACCACTTGAGGGATTCCGTATTGACCTGCTGTTTCCAGCCGCATGGGGCCGATCCCCTTGCAATATCCCCCAAACATTTCATCCGCTATCTCATGAGTCGTAAAATCAAGCACACCAGCTACCAGGCCTTGGGCGATGAATTCCTCCATGGCCATCCCACCACATCCATTGGCATGAAAAGCAATCATTTCATATCCTCTTTTTTCGAGCAGAGGCTCCGCATTCATCGCGCAGACTGAATTGATACCATAGGCGGTCACGGCGACCATCGGTTTTTCTTTTTTAATCACACCTCCTTTTTCTATCATTCCACATACGGCATAAGCGGCTTGTCCAAGCATCAGACGCATAAATTCATTGAAACCCAAAATATCGGCAACCGAATGAAACATGACGATATCTTTTGTCCCTATATATTCCTTGATATCCCTGGAGGCTACTGTGGAAAGGACCACCTTGGGCAGGCCAAAAGGAAGAGAACGCATAATATGGGTAACGATTGCTGTGCCTGTTCCGCCTCCCATCCCAAATACTCCATGGAGTTTTCCTGCTTCAAACAGATGTCTTGATAGAATAGCGCCGCCTTTCTGGACTGCTGCAAAAGCGATAGAGCGGTCTTTCCCCTTGATTAAATCAAGGTTACATCCAGCCGCCTCCACCACCTCGCCCCTTGTGATATCAGGATGGGTTAAGGGTTCCCCCAAAGTACCTACATCCATCAGTATAGGATGGATACTAAGTTGTTGGGCGCAATCCTTTACATAGGCGGCTTCCCTTCCTTTGGTATCTAATGTGGCAATGATGAGCAGATATTTTTCCATCCTTTATCTTTCCCCCCATATAATACAAGTAAAAATCTCAATTCAATTTAGCAAGTCTTGTTTTATTTTTCAAATTTTTCTATTGAAATTTTTTTGGATGGAAGATATTCTTTTTAGGGAAAGGAGGGATGGAAATGTCACAGATCATTGTCGCGCAGAATATCTATGGAATTGTTTTGGCGGGCGAGAATCGGGCGATTCAATTGGATGAAGAGGGAAATGAAATTTCACTCCAAATGGATCGTCTTATACCGCTCACCTCCCATTGTGCCCTTTTGATAGCCGGGGCAGCCGAAGGGACAGAAATGGGAAATACGTTAAAAAGTTTTCTCCAGGGAGAAAAGCTGAATGATGTGCAGGACATTTA